>ERZ869921.987-NODE-987-length-13530-cov-5.872727_pt1 | contig 13530 bp, 19 predicted proteins | sample MGYA00579310_ERZ869921 | MGnify/ENA primary metagenome ERZ869921 (study PRJEB32216, sample SAMN09231816) | wastewater metagenome | place: USA: Maryland | collected 2016-06-21 | study: EMG produced TPA metagenomics assembly of the PRJNA472060 data set (Reclaimed...
TTGGCTGTCCGTAACGGTACTGGCCCATGATTCTGCCGTTCGGTGAATGGACGCCTGACGTTGAAGGGCTTTCGGTAAAGGGGCTGACGGTTGCCGAGAACTGCGTCCCTGGGCCGGATGGCTATGGGCCTTTGAACAGTCTCAGCGACGTTACCAACGCACTCACTGCAAAGTGTGTAGGGGCGGCATGGTTCGCCGATAAGACCGGGACGGTGAAGGTCTACGCGGGTGATGCGACGAAGCTCTACAGCCTCTCAGGGGCTACGTGGAGCAATGTCAGCAAATCCGGCAACTACACAGGGGGGACGAATTGGGAGTTCGCCCTGTGGGGTGATCGCTGTATCGCGGTTGACCCGTCGATAAATCCCCAATATATCGACATGAGTACCGGGACGCTGTTTGCAGACCTTCCGGGGTCTCCCCCGAAAGCGGCAAGAATTGCAGTAGTGGGGGACTTTATTGTCCTAGGAGATTTGGAGAGCAAGCCGAATTGGGTTCGGTGGTCGGGTTTCAACGCCTCTGAACTGTGGACTGCCTCTATGGCTACACAGTCCGACTCACAAGAACTGTTTGGCAGGGGCGGGAAGGTTCAAAAGATAATTGGCGGGAATGTGGGGGTTATCTTTCAAGAGCATTCCATTCGGTTGATGACCTATGAAGGCCCGCCCCGCATCTTCCGCATTGATGAGGTAGAGGTTGATTCCGGTACACCAGCGGGGAATTCTGTTGTCCCTGTAGGGGCGCGAATCTTCTATTACGGGTGGGATGGCTTCCGGATGTATTCCCCTGGGGCCGGTTCTCAGCCTATTTCCGACAATAAAGTGACTCAGTGGCTGCAAGACAATTGCCCCGACGTCACGACGATTCGGGGAGTCAGTGACCGGGAAGCTCAAAGGGTCATCTGGTCATTCTCGACGGGTTCCAGCAATGCAGACCGGGTCATCATTTATGACTGGTCGCTTAACCGCTGGTCATACGGAAAGGTGGATACGGAAATCCTTTTCGAGTTCGCCAGCCCCGGCTACACCCTGGACACGATTGACACCATTGTTCCGGACATTGACGCGGCAACGCTGTCCTTTGACGACCGGTTTTTCTTGGGCGGCGCGATTTCGGTAGGGGCGTTTACGACCTCCCACAAAGCGGCAACCTTTACCGGCAATCCGTTGACCGCAACCCTCGAAACCGGCGAGATGCAATCGGATAGGCGGCTGTTCATCAACCGCATGAGACCGCTTGTAACGGGTTATGGGTCGATGACCGCACAGATAGCCTCTAGACCAACGCTCGCGTCCGTGGCGGCGTTTGGAGGGGCTTCTACGCTCAATGAAACGGGTGAGTTCACCACTAGAGCTAACTCCCGTTATCACACGTTCCGAGTCACCATCAGCGGGGGCTTTGACCGCGCTATGGGCTTAGATGTTAACGCTGTACCGGAAGGAAACCGCTAATGAATGTGCAAGTGACCCCGTTTGGCACGACCGGAGCATCTGCAACCGGCCTCGCTCCCCCCATGAGAGCGTCAGCGGTGCAGGCGGATATCGTGAAGCCTGCGAACATGGCGACACTCCCCCAAGACCAATACAACATGCTGGCCCAATTTGGGGGCTTGGGGTATGCGCCTCCCGCCTTTGACCCTACGGGTTCGAATGGGGGGTATTACGGCAATGCCACGTATATCCGCTCTCCTTTGATGCAGAAGTATCTGCAACCGACCACGAACAATTCCGGGGCGTGGGTAACGAACGGTCTCGCCAACGCCATGCCGGGATGGAACGCTGTCTCCACTCCCGGACAGAATCCCTATTACACGGCCTCACAATCCCCATCCCCGCTGTTCCCGACGAACATTCAAGGCGGTGGTGCGGTCAATCCTCTTGACCTCCCTGGGGTGAATGGCAATCCCTATTCTTCGATGTGGCCCGCTCAGACTCAGGCGAATCCGTTTGCACAGCCTGCACAGCAACAGCCTGCGCCATCCGCTCAACCAGGGGCCGCCCAAGCTGCGCCGCAACCCGCCCAGCAAACAAGCCCGCAACCGTTTACCACCATGACGATGGGCGAATTGCTTCAGGGGCAATACTCCCCCGCTAGTGCCTCCGCTCAATCCCAAGTGGCACAGGATTGGTTGTCGAAGTATCTCGGGAGCGGGAACGCATGGGCGAACAGCGGCGGCACTCTCCCGGCATCCAGAGGGGTTGGGCTGGTGAATCCCTACACCGTGACGAATCCGCACGGGGCCGGCAAGCCTAGCCGGGCCGGGCCGCCTCCGCGTTCATTGCTTGAACGCTATCAACGCGCCAATTACTCGCGGGGATGATTCAGGGGATTCAATCCGCTGATGCGCGGGCAGTCTGGCCCATCGTGGGTCCGATGCTTGATACGGTGATTCACCGATTTGACCCCGGATTCACTTCAGACGGGATACTGCGCTCAATTGAGAGCAAAGACCATCAATTATGGGTGATTCGGAAAGAGTCTGAGATTCTCGCGGTCATCGTGACCGAGATTAACAACTATCCAGAGTATCGCGTTCTTCATGCCCCATACATTGCCGGCAACGGAATGAATGAGTGGTTTGATTCGGCGTTTGATGTGCTGGAATCCTTCGCCAAGCATCACGGGTGCAAATACCTGACAGGGTGCGGGCGTAGGGGATGGGTTAAGCAGGGAGCCTCTAGGGGCTATCAAGAGGTTTATACCGTGGTAAGGAAGCAAATCTAATGGGCGGCAAATCTGGCGGCGGTGATACCACGACCAAAACGGAACCGTGGAGCGGGCAACAGCCCTACTTGACGGCAGGGTTTCAGCAGGCACAAAACTTGTTGAATTCTGGCGGGCCAGAGTATTACCCCAACGCGACATATACCCCGTTCTCTCCGCAAACCCAAATGGCGCTCAACCTGGGGGAAAACCGGGCATTGTTCGGCTCGGAGTTTGACCAGCCAGCGGGCAATGTTGCGATGCAGGCGATGCAGGGGAACAGCCCTTACACGCAAGCCGGGCTGCAATCCCTGTGGGGCGGCTCATTGGGGATGCAACAGCTTGCGGGAACGGCTAACGGGCAATACCTGAATGCCAATCCCTATCTCGACAACATGTTCAACGCCGCAGCACGGGCGACGAACACGCAATACAACAATCAGGTAATGCCGGGGGTGAATGCGACGTTTGGCTCTGGAGGCAGGACGGGCAGCAACGCCCATCAAACCGCGCTAGATATGGCGAACCAGAATTACAACAATTCAATGTCGGACATGGCGGCGAACATCTACGGCAACAACTATCAATCTGAACGGGATCGCCAATTGTCGGCGTCTACGGGCTTGGGTTCGTTGGGCACTGCGCTGGCGTCCGGGTATGGTTCTCTCGGGAATCAGAACTACTCGCAGCAGATGGGCGGGGCGGCATTGGGCCAACAACTTGCCGCGAACGATTGGCAGAACATCGGCCAACTGGCGAACATCGGGCAGCAAGTCGAAGGCCAGAGCCAGAACGTGCTGAACGATTACATGAATCGTTTCAACTACTACCAGAACCGTCCGGAACAGAACCTGCAAAACTACGTAGCCGCCATCAACGGCATCCCGGTAAACGGCGGGCAAACGTCGCAATCATCGGATGGCGGAAGCCCAGTAACCAGCGCGCTCGGCGGGGCGCTGACGGGCGGCGCACTTGGCGGGATGCTTCCGGCTTCCATGCTCGCGGCGATTCCTGGGGGCGGGTGGGCACTTGCCGGTGCTGGCGCGCTTCTCGGACTGTTGTAAGGGGGCTACATGGCTACGATGTTTGAACAGATATTCGGCAATGCGAAAAGCCCCGGTGGTCTTTTGGGGAATCCCGCGTTCATGGTGGGTTCAGGGCTGTTGAGCAATCGGGGCAATCCGTGGGGTGGCGCTATCCAGGGGCTTGCTGCGGCTCAGGGGTACAAGCTGTCTGAAGCCAAAATGAAAAAGGAGGAAGAACAAGAGGCTCGGCTTAAAGAATTGCAGGATATGCAAATGGCGGCTGCGAAACAGGCGCAAGAGCGCCAACAGTACACGCAAGCCCTGTTGACCGCCGGGTCATCGCAAAACCCTGGGCTCTTGCAAGACCCTGCATTCCAGTCGCAATTGAGGATGAAAGCGGCTGCGTATGGCGACCCTGCGGCGCTTCAGGCTGGCGGGTTGTTGCAGGCTCCGCAAGACCCCATGAAGCCAACGCGCGATATTCAAAACTTTGAATATGCACAGCAAAACCCCGCATTTGCAGAGCAGTTGAGGGCACAGCAACAATCCGGCGCAGCTACGCCGTACTTTACGCCGGTATTCACCGCCAACGGGGTACAGGCTTTCGATAATCGCACAGGCATGACCGTCCCGTCACAAGGGGGAACCGGCGCTGTTCCTCTGCCTAGCGACCCGGCACAGCAAGCCGAAATCGTCAGGCAAAAGGCGATGGCAGAAATGAATGCCAAGTTCGAGGGCGAAGTTCAAACCCGCGCCCCGCAACTTATGGGCAGCGTCGGCAGGCTCGAAAACCTGATTAAGTCGGTTGAAAGCGGAGATGCGTCCAGCGGTGTACTTGTTGGCAGCGTCTACAAGTTGACCGACCCGCAAACCGCCATCCTTGAAGCCGAGTCTATTGCCCAATCGGTTGAGGCGTTGAACGGTTCCGGCTTGGCCCCGGTATCGAACCAGGAACTTAAGACCATCCGCGAAATGTTCGCCAGCGCAAGCAAGACCGGGGAGATAAACAAGGTTCTGCTTAACCGTTCGCTTCAGATTGCCCGCAAGCAACTCGCAACGCTTGGGGCTAAGGACGCGTATTTCCAGCAGAAAAAGACCCTGGAAGGATGGCGACCGGAGGGGTTCGGCGCTGCGCCTGTTGAAAGCGTTGTCCCTGCGCCGTCTGCCGCGCAGCAGTCCGACCGCGAGGCGCGTTTGCGCGCACTGAGGGAAAAACATGGCGGCGTATGAGGAATTGCTGAATGACGCACAAGAGGCGCGGGAGCTAGGTGATACAGACCTAGAACTAGCGATTCTGGAAAAGGCGGATGCCCTGCAAGCCAAGGCAACCCCTGCACAGTCCGGAGGCGGGCTGATTGGCGCGCTTGGAAACATAGCGGCAGGCGGAATACGCGGGGCCGGTAGCATCGGGGCCACGCTTCTCGCCCCGGCTGATGTGATATCCGGCGCAATGGCTGGCGAAGGCGTATCGCTAGACCGCAATCGAGACCGCAGGGCATCTATGGATGCCGCTTTGCAATGGATGGGCGCTAACCCGGAGTCGGTCGCGTATCAGGCCGGGAAGATAGTGACAGAGGTTGCCGGGACGCTTCCTGTGGGCGGGTTGCTTGGGAAAGCCGCGCAGGGCATGGGCGCATCCGCTCCGGTGGTGTCGTCTGTCGCATCTGGCGGGCTAACCCTTGGCCGTCCTGCTGTTGGGCTTATCGGGAAGGCGGGAGACATGGCAACCCGTGCCGCTGGCGGGGCTATAACGGGCGGCGCTCAGATGGGCCTTATAGACCCTTCACAGGCGGGCCAGGGAGCCGTTATAGGCGCTGCAATCCCCGGAGCCGTACAGGCGGCAGGGGCGATTGGAAAAGGGCTAGGAAAGGCTGGCGCGCACGTTCTGGGGGCGTCTACGGGAGCGGGTGCGGAAGCCGTTAAAGCGGCGGTTCAGGCGGGCAAGACAAAGACCGTTGATTTCCTCGACAACATGCGGGGTAACGTCGGCTTTGATGAGGTAGTGACCAGAGCAAAACAGGCTGTCTCTAACCTCCGTATGGCGCGGCAGCAAGAATACCGTTCGGGAATGGTGGATATCGCCAACGACAAGACGGTGCTTGATTTCGCCCCCATTGATGCCGCAATGCAGAAGATATCCGGCATGGGCAAATACAAGGGAGTGCAGATAAACGCGAAGTCTGCCGATACCGTCAAAGAGCTTGACGACATTGTTTCCCAATGGAAGGCGCTAGACCCTGGGGAGTATCACACGCCAGAAGGGCTGGATGCGTTGAAAAGGGCGGTGGGAGACCTTCGGGATTCTACGCAATTCGGTTCGCCAGCAAGGAAGGCGGCGGATGAGCTTTACCATGCGGTCAAAGGCGAGATTACAAAACAAGCCCCAACTTACAGCAAGGTCATGGGGGATTATTCCAAAGCCTCCGACCTGATAAGTGAAGTGGAACGGTCGCTTTCGCTTGGCAACAAAGCGGCGGCAGATACCGCAGTACGCAAGCTGCAATCCCTGATGCGGAACAACGTCCAAACCAGTTACGGCAATCGGCTGGATTTGGTAAGGGCGTTGGAGGATCAGGGAGGGGCTAGCCTCATCCCGTCTATTGCCGGGCAGTCCATGAACTCTTGGATGCCTCGGGGAATGGTGGGGTCATTGGAAAAGGTGGGCATTCCGCTTGCCGCACTGTCAAACCCCGCCGCCATGCTGGCCGCACCTTTCACATCCCCCCGCTTGATGGGGGAAATGCTTTATGGCGCAGGAAGGGTTGGCGGCTTGCTTGGGGGTTCCGCTGCGCCTGTCGCCCGTGCTGTTTCCCCCAAGACCCTAAAGGCGCTCGCCAGAACAGGGCTGCTCTACGGTGCGCCTAGTCTGGCAACCAGCCAAAGAGTCCAGCAATAAACGCCAGCGTGCAAAGCACCGCCATTTTGAGCAGTAGGTAATCGGTGAAATCCATATGAATGCCCCCGGTTCGCAACTCGCCCAATCCCGGCCTTCCGGGACTACGGCGGTAACAGCTTACACCAACGCCAATGTCCGGACGGAAGTCTCCCGCGTTTACGTGGCGAATACAACCGCCTCCGACGCCACGTTCGCCATCTATCACGACGACGACGGAACCACCTACTCCGAAGCCACAGCTATTGTCTTTGGGGCAACCTGTCCTGCCAACGGGGTGATTGACTTTGGCTTTGAAGCGGCAGGGGGCGGGATAACGATTGCACCAGGGGGAAGCCTTGGGGTTAAGACGGGAACAGCCAACGCCATCACGTTCAGCGTTTACGGGGTTACACAATGAGTGAGATACAAAGTTGGTCAGCGACGGCTGCATCGAATAACAGCGCCTCCCCTGACGGCTGGCCGGAGTCTATGGCTCCTAGTGGAATCAACAACTCCGCTCGGGAGAACATGGCCGCTTTGGCTAGGTGGTACAAGGATAGCAATGGGTCTCTGACTTCGGGAGGTTCCAGCAACGCCTACACCCTTACCCCGAATCGGACAATCTCGGCATACGCCAGTGGTGTAGAGTTCCTTTTCGCAGCGAACCACGCCAACACCTCTACCGCTACCCTGAACGTATCCTCATTGGGAGCAAAAGACCTCCGAGACCGGGACGGGGCCGCCTTGGCTTCGGGTGAGATTGAATCCGGCGCTATCCTTCATGCCGTATACGACAATTCCAACGGTTACTTTCGCGTAACCAACCTGATTACCGGCTTGGGCGCGGGGACAACTAACCTCGATTCCCTGACGGACGTAGCCATATCGACCGCTACCTCCGGAGACTTGCTGAGATACAACGGCACATCTTGGGTGAATGCCACTTTAGCAACATCCCTTGCGGCGGCATCTACCACCGTTTCCGGCATCGTTGAACTGGCTACCGCTGCGGAAGCGTTGACCGGCTCCAGTCAAGCCTTGGCGTTAACCCCTTATTCGATGGCGAACAACGCATCGAAAACATCCCCAGGCGGCTACATTAAGTTCCCCGGCGGGGTGATTGTTGTGTGGGGCGCTATGACAGCGGCAGCCAGCACGACCACAAGCGACACGCTGGCCGCGACTGTCTCATCTTCTCGTTGGCCTCTGTTGACCATGAACGAATTCAATACCACAACGCGCAGCCCGGTTAAGGTTTATTCGCACAACAGCACATCGTTAACGGTGCATAACCCCAACGCGGTTGATATCGACGTTTTCTATTGGGTCATCGGCTACTGATGATAACCATCTACCCCGACCCCAAAGATGCCGCGATTACCGGGATACAAACGGACGTATCGGGGCTGACCACTGATCTAGCCACGCTTACGGCAGACGTTGCGGTCATAGATGCCAACGTAGACGCCATCAAGGCCGATACGGACGCTTATCTCGACGCGGCGATATCTTCCATAACCCCCGGCAAGTCCAAGGCGCAGGCGTTTACCTCTAGCGGTACGTTCACCCCTGATTCCGGGGTTACTGGCGGATGGGTGACGATTGTGGGCGGGGGAGCCGGTGGAGGTGGTTCTGGTTCTGGAGCCAGCGAATACGGCGGGGCCGGGGGTGGATCAGGACAGGCACTCATCCGCTGGCCGGTTGTGTTCAGCGGAGCCGTAACAGTCACCATTGGAGCCGGTGGTTCGGGCGGCCCGGCAGAGGCAAACGGAAGTTCTGGCGGCGCAACCTCATTTGGCCCGCTGTCGGTCTACGGAGGCGTAGGAGGCGCAGGTGCTACCACTACCGCTGTAGTCAACGGCGGGGCCGGTGGGGCATCCGGAAATGGCGGGGATACCACGGTAACAGCCATCTATCACCCTGGGGCTACGGGGGGGAATACCGCTTCAGCCGGGGGGGATGCCTTTGTATACAAGGGCGGGGCCGACGGCACTGGCGGAAACCAGGGAGGGGGAGGCGGAGCCGCTAGCGTCCTTGGGGCCGGTGGTGCGGGGGGCAACTCAGGAGCCGCAGGATCGAACGGCACAGGCTACGGCTCCGGGGGTGGAGGGGGTGGAGGAACCAACCGAGCAGGTGGTTCAGGGGCTGGCGGTTATTGTCTTGTGGAGTGGATCGGATAATGCCTAGAACACGCGACCGGAATACCTACACTTACGCGCAATTCTTGGAAGCCATAACCCCGAATGAGTTCGCGGCTATTTCCGAGTTAGCCGAGACCACCCCCCCCACGGCACAAAGCAGGCAGGCTAGGCTGTTCTGGGAGCGGATAAAGGCCGGGAATGAGGTGAACTTTAATAAGCCGTGGGTTGTGGGGGCTTTTACCTGGTTAGTGGTGAATACCCAAGCCTGGACGGTTGACCGGACTCAGGAATTGGCGGGGTGAGCATCACCCATACGGGGGGCGGGGCTAGGCTTGGGCCTATCACCTATTTAGGGAATGTTCGGGATACGTCCTCTGCCGAAACGGATGTGTTCACTGTTTCATCAACGAGAGTCGGCGCGGCTGACTACCATGCATCAGGGTTTTCGTCCGAGGATACGGATTACTCCGTAGGGGGCTTTGGGTCAATCGACGTTAGCACGTTTGGCGTGCTTGAGGTTATTTATTGCTTCGCCTTCGGGTTCACTGCTGGCACCAACGAAGACACGATACATCTGGCTCTTGCGGAATCCGGAGCGCCTGCCTCAACGTCCGCGTTCACCAGCATTTCATTTGTTGACCAATCATCAGTTGCACGCACCCTGAACCGTGTCGATTCATGGGAACCAGATGGCACTGATGAAACAACGCGTAGGTCGTGGGCGTGGAGCGTATCAGCCGCTAACATCATGGATGATGGTGGCACCTACGCCGTGACTCTGACTGTCTAATCCTTCTCAAAATCCCCGCACGAAAACAGCTAAAATCCGGTGAAATCTCTTAGACGCAACTTGTAAGGAGCGCTTACATGCTCGCGGGCTATAGCCGATTCGGGGGCATAATAGTGCCATTATGTCTACTCCCCCTCGCCCTTGCGGGCAGTTTCCGTTGCCAACGCCAACATCGCGGCCAGCACCGCGCTCGGTGCGACACGTCGAGCGGCTGGACGTGGACGCGCTTTTTCCCGTTCGACCGCTGCGGCTATCCGCTCCTCTTTCGATCCTCGCTGTTTTGCCTGCCCCATCACTCCCCCTCGCCCTTGCGGGCTGCGTCGATGGCGGCATACACTTCCTCCGCTTCCTCGTCGCTCACGTTCGTCGCGGGGATGTAGTACGGGCCGACCTTCGCCAAAGCTGACCTCCACGCCGCAAGCTCGGCGCGGTGGCTTTCACTACCAGCCTGCCACGCCGCCCACTGCAAACCGCAGTCACGGCTCCCTATGGGGTCACGCTCGTGGTTGAGCGCGTGCGTGGCATACCACTGCTCAAAGCGTTGGCGTTCCTCGTCCATCACTCCCCCTCGCCCTTGTGGGCTGCGTCACTGTCCGCCAGTGCGTCATACAGGTTTGAGTCATAATCCATGATTGCCTTGCGAAAGCGCCTAAGCTCCGCAAGCTCGGCGCGGAGGGATTCGTTCGCCTCAGGCATCACGCCAGCGGCCAGCAGAAGCGCTTCGCATTCTGCGATGGTCCCATCATCGCGGTCAATTAAAGCCTCGAAGCCGTGCAGCATCGCGAGAATGCACGGGGCGTGTTCATTCCTCCATTCATCCCAAGCCGCGCACCGCCCTTCATACGGCGTCTCGTCGGCCAGAGGCGAGGCATCCTTGCCCGGCGCCATGTACCCTGTCATCACGCGAAACGCGAATGCTTGAATCTCGTAGACCTCAATCTTTGTCAGCTTCACTTATGCCCCTCGCTGCGTTGTATTCGGCTTCGTAGGCGTCCGCTGCTGCACCCATGCTGCCTTGGTTGATGTGCTGACCTGCTAGCGGGTGCGGTTCCCCCTGTTCTTGCAAATGCCTGATCCAGTCGGTATCGCTCCATCCGACAGGCGTCGATGGCCTCTGCGCGCATACCATCGCTTCGACCTGAGCGCGGGTGTATAGCGCTTCCAGGCGGAAGTCATTCGGCAGACACCGTTCCGTGCACCATCTCAGCGACCGTGAAATATCCCCGCCTGGGGTCATCCAACCTACCGGCTCAGGCCACTGCGCATCATTCCCCGCCTCGTGCTTATTCTGCTTTGAGGCGCCGCATCCGGTGTCACCGCCAAGCGTCCCAGCAGGCACAATCAGCAGGCCGTGCACGTCGCTGCCCACGTCATATGCATTGCGCCGCTTCCCCGTCCAAGGATCGAAAAGCCATGCAGCGACCCCGTGCCAGTTGCGCCATTGCGCCGCATGGCTCGGGTACGGCCTTTCTTCGCCGGTCGCAGGGTCAAACTTCATCAGTATGTTTTGCATTTCCAATTCTCCAATCGGTCGCCAAAACGCCCAACTAGTCATTCCAGCGGACGCCTATCGGCGCCGCTGAATTCAGTCGTTAGGGCACTTCAAAACAGCGCCTCCTGCTTCTGCCTCTCCGGCACACAGTGAGGGCTGCACCACAGGGTTTCCGAGGCGCTGTTCTCAACCGCCTCGTCGGTAATAGCGTAGCCCTTGCGCGCCGTCCAGGCCCGTGTGTGCCATCCATCCTGCAGCAGCGCGTCATGCTCGCCAGCGTGGCCGCACAGCACGATCCGCAGGCGCTTGTCGTTGCCGTTCTTCGCGCACCACGCGCGCACCTTGTCAGCCAGCTCGCCGCCTACGCCACCGGCCGCATAGTCCATCGCGCCTTTGGTGTACGGCGGGTCTAGGAAAACCCCTGTCAGGCCGTGTCGCACGGTCACGCTGTCAGTCAGCACGCGCTGCCAGTCTCCTACTGTCACGCGCACGCCGCGGGTGCGGTCCATCAACGCGCCGAACCACTCATGGATGTACGCGCTGCGGCCCCGGCCCGCGCTCAGGTGCGGCAGTTGCCGGTTCACGCCCCGGCCCGCGTTACCCAGGTGCGGCAGTTGCCGGGCGTCCACCAGCTTCTCGCCGTCGTGCTGCCACGGCCCGGTGCCGCTGCACCACCCGCTGCCGATCCAGTTGCATGCCCCCCAGCACCACCACCCCGCCACCTTCGCGTCGTAGTAGTCCGGGTCGGCCTCCAGGCGCTGCAACAGGCCAGGCGCATTGCGCACCAGCCACGAGTGCCGCGCTATCAGGTCAGCCTCGTTCGTCGGCCAGTCAACGTGCCGCGCAACCTCGGCAGCATCCAGCGACACCGCGCGCCAGAAGTTCGCCACGAAGCCATCCGCGTCGTTGATCGTTTCCACCTTGCCAACGTTCGGGCGGCCAAGCAGCATTGCCGCCGAGCCGGCGAACGGCTCCACGTAGTTCTCGGGGTCGCCCAGCGCGGACCATACCGTTTCGCACGCCAGCGACTTCCCGCCAAAGTACGGAAACGGTGCCGCAAGGGTGCCTGCTACTGTCTTCATCTGCTCTCCACCAAGAAGTGCCCTAACACGTCATTCCACCGGACGGCCTTCGGCCGCGCGGTGAATTCCAGCGTTCGACGACACCTTCCGCCGCACAGCCTGCGCCAATGCGCGAGCGCGTCCGCCGATGTCGTTCATTGATGTCCGCGTTCCCCTCAACGTCACGCTGTCGAGCGTCGTTGCCAACTCCTCGTTCCGGTGGTTCAGCACATGCTCGGCAGTGTCCTGAAAGCTCATCCCGAACTTCGAGGAAAACCATTCGTCGTGCCCACCAAACAAGAAGGCGGGAACGCCCTGGCCGGCCGCATCGTCAAGTCCTTCCAGAGGGTATTTCCCGTCGCCGAGGAATGACACGGCCACCGCCGCCACCTCCAAGTCTGGCGCGTGCATCGTGCAGGCATCGCTCGGGTTGATGATCTCAAATTTCATACTCGTTCTCCGTAGTTGCCGGGGGTCGTCGAACCCGGCGCTCAAGCGGGACCGTCCGCAAGCGGCCGGCCCCTTAGCTCTGCGTTAGCGGGCAAGTCGGCTTCGGTCACGACCAGATGTCGTGGCTTGCCAACCATCGTGTAGTAAATACTCACGTCCACATGCTTTTTCGCCCATGTATCCAGCAGCGTCTGCAATTCGACCTGCGCGTCACGCGACACAGTAAACGGGTTGTCCCATACCTCGCCGATCATGTCGTACCCGCGCTCGTCGGCAAGTTCCAATACCTGCGCAGCGTCTAGGGCTTGTTGTGGCTCCATCGGCAAGAAGTCGGCTGCCCAATAGCTCGTTCCTGCTGCAAGACGCCCATCGCTGTCCAGTGCATCCAGCGCATCGCCAACGGTCTCGTAACTGTAGTTTTCGTCGTCGGTGCTGTAGTAGGTTTTCATCGTCGTCTCCTGCGGGCTTGCCCGCTAACAGTTCATTCAAGCCGACGCCTACGGCGCGGCTTAATTCAGGCGTTGTGCGTCAATCAAAATGAATCCGTTTTTGCCGGGCGCAACTACTTTATTTCCCCAGCCTTCCGGTGCCGGAACGATCCTCCAGTTCGGCTTGTTGCCCAGTTTTGCAACATTCTCAAAAATCATGCCTTTCGGCAGTTTCGTCTTCAGCATTGTTTTGCTATCCACAGTCATCTCCTAAATAGGTGGGGAACCCAGCTCTGATGCTATCGGCACTTCACACGCTTCACATTGCCTCGCGAGTCTGTTTTGGCGTGCTATGGCTCCTCACATTCCCCATAAATCAAAAATCGCATAACAAAGCGTTCAACCGGACAAGCCGGTTAACGCGGCGTTAGGCGTCATGCTCGGTAGCCTTTGCAATCGCCGCGCGCAATTCCTTGTGCGCATCGGTCTGGATGCTCAATGCGTTCACCCTTATTGCCGCCGCGAGCAATTCCGCCGCGGCAGCAATCAACGCGAGCGGAGCCCA
>ERZ869921.990-NODE-990-length-13516-cov-4.015898_pt1 | contig 13516 bp, 19 predicted proteins | sample MGYA00579310_ERZ869921 | MGnify/ENA primary metagenome ERZ869921 (study PRJEB32216, sample SAMN09231816) | wastewater metagenome | place: USA: Maryland | collected 2016-06-21 | study: EMG produced TPA metagenomics assembly of the PRJNA472060 data set (Reclaimed...
AGCAGGATCTCGAAACAGCTCTGCTGCCTGAAACGTTGCACCAGCGATTCGCGGATCGCCAGGCGGTAATACTCGCACATCGACCGTGATAATCTCGCAGTCGATGGGGCACGACTTAAACGCTCTGTAGAGCGTTCCCGAGCCGAGCGGCAACCATAGCCGCTTCGGATTGAACTGAGTCTTTTGCAGTAAGCTTCGTAGGCGATTTGTCCTGGTTCTTTCATTTTGGTTTCCACGGAAATGCGGCCGGCCTGAAAGGCCGGCCTATGGTTTATTGATCGCCCCAATCGTTAGTTTCTTCATCTTGGTCCCACTCTTCGGCTTGCTCGAGTGGTGGGCCAGGTAGGGCAGGTACAGATTTGCGCCACTTGTCTTTCAGCTCGATGCTGAGGTCGTATACGCTGACCGGTCGCGAGCTGAGATTGCCTGCAACGTCGCGAGCGATTTCCTCGGTGACCGGCGACAGCGAGTAGACACTGCCGGATCCAAAGAACCGCGTGAAACCGTCGACACTGCCGGCAGCCGGCACATCGATGCGGATGAACGCACTGCCGGCGATGCTTTGCTCGGTGACATAGCCAGCGAGTTTGACGTGGCCCATGATTTCCAGAATGGCCCACGATTCGAACTTGGGCGATTCGGTGGTCGGTGCGATCTTACTTTCCATGATCTCTCCCTAGTTGCATGTAGTTGTCTCCAATGGATTGAAACAGTTCGGCCGGCATTTGCTGGCCATCTCGAAATTGGTCGCAGCCTTCGGCCAGCTGCGTCAACGCAAACCCTATTTCGATTCGACAGCTGTCCACGTGGCCAGTCAGGCGAACCAGGTCGGTCTCGTCCGATACGGCGATCGAGCTTTGAAGCTGTCGCTGGTTGCCATCCAGCACGATCATCGCTGCGAGCAGTACTCGCACGTGCAACCAGGTCGGTGCGCGCAGTGGTATGTGCGGTACCGGCCGGATCTTGGTTTGCGAGTGCTGCAGCTGGCCGACGGTGTACTGCCGTGCCGACTGCAGCGTGTCATGCAGATTGTCGCCGGCACCGACGAGTACTTGCATGTTCTCTTCGGCCAGATCGATCAGCATGTCGTACAGTCGCCACGGATAGGCCACGCTGCACGGGTGATTGGCCAACCGATTGAGCGGAGTACTGCACGCGCCGCGACGGCGCATCAGCAGGTCCGATAGCTCGGTGAACAACCGATGCTGCAGCCGATACTGGCACTGAGTGCGATGGTAATGCTTCATGAGTTCGATGCACCTCCGAGCATCTGTTCACGTCGCCGCTGCAGCTGGACAGCCAGCGGCTCGTCGACGGCCGCGATCGCCGCCGCTTCGGCTCGTGCACGCTCAAACGAGCCGCGATCGATCACCGGTGTGATCGTGCGTTTCGGTGCGGGTGCACGAGGCTCCTCGGGCCGTGATTGCCCCATCAGCCATCGGTAGAGCCATGCGATCGTCACCCGGTTATCTGACTGCTGGAGTGCTCGATAACGCTCGGTAAGCTGGTCGATGGTTTCAAACGTCAGGCCACGTGTGAGCGCCTTGCGAACACCACGCGCAGCGTCACACATTCCCATTTTCAAAAGAGCACTCACCACCACTCGCTCACGCTCACAGTCGACGGGAGGGATTGCCTCGCTCGTGCTGGCTGCCGGTACCGGTGAGTGGTCAGTGAATTTCTTATTACTACAGTAAGTAAGGTCGGAAGTGGCTTCCGCCCCTGGGTCGGAAGTGGCTTCCGCCCCTGGGTCGGAAGTGGCTTCCGCCCGCTTCCGCCCACTTCCGCCCGCTTCCGCCCGGAATTTCCCATGCCCAATGACGGCCCCGGAAGGCAGTCCTACGCACGGTGTCGATCGACTGCGCAGTAGCTCCAATACTCGAGCGAAGTGCACGGTGTACGCGTTCCACCGATGACCTCCGTATTCCAGCGATGTGTACTGCACGTCGAGTACGCCGAGTTCCTTCGCCCAAACAGTCCAACTGCGTACGGTGCGCTCAGATACTGACCTGCGGCGCTCGATGCGGGCCGCGATCGCCATTACCTGGGCCTCGACGGTGTAGGGCTGGGACAAGGATTCGGGTAGATAACGCGCAAAGAGCGTCAGCCGCTCCAGCAGTTCAATGACGCCGTTCAAACGGCCAGCCTTCAGATCGATCGGAATCGAACGCAACTGCAGGAGCAGCGAACAGCGATCGTTTTGACGACTGGACCAGTCGAAGACGTATTGGTCGGTGCCTACTGACGCCACGATAGGCCCTCATCACTGCGCCGAAGGTGCGTAATGCTCTTGCGCGTGGTTATCGCCATCACCGGATCGTCGCTGGCCATCCGGCCACTATGGGCCAGCGCGGCGACGAGCGGCGATTCGTCGAACACACCACCGAGCAGCTCGCCACGCAGGGCTCGCGTCGACTTGGGCGCTTGCACTCCAACACGTCCGCCGCCGCGAATCCAGAAGATCAGCGCCGGGCCCGGCAGGTCGATCGACTGACCGCAGACGTTTACCTCTGCAACCGTGTCGGATTGGTGGACAATCAGACACTCGCAATCACCCTGCAGGAAATGCACTCGCGAAGGTCCATCCATCACCAGGCAGTCACCGATTCGCCGCCGTAACACCAGGCCGTAGCCGTGCGATTTCGGCAGTTGTAATATCGCGTTCATCGTTCGTATCCTTTCGAGTAAAGTTTGATCCATCAAGTACTTGGCTTAGCTTCCAAAGCTAAGACCGGTGCCGGCAGGCGAGGCCTGCTTTGTGCGATACCTTCGCGCTGGATGCTCAGCTTGAATCGTTCGACGTCTTCGACCAGCATCACACACGTCCAACGAATACCTTTGGCATTCATGTGGATGTGCAAATTGCCCGTCCCTGAGTGGTCGAATTCCACTTTGGGTGAACTGAGTTTTTTGTGCACCTTGAGAAATGCTTCAGGACTAACGTGGCAAGCGCCCGCTGAGCCGTAGTTGTAGAAGTTGCAACTGTAGACCTCTTTGCCAGTGAGACCTAACAGCTTGATGAGCTGGGCAAAGTCGCTTGCCTGAGTTGCTACGGATTTGCTCATTTGGCACCGCTCAATCTCTTAGGTAACTTGAGTGGCTTACCTGGTCGGTGCGCTCGCAGAACAGTATCAGCGAGTTCGTCACGACCCATCGCACCAAAGACCTCGGTGATTCCGAGTTCAGTTCTGAGCTTGAGCAACTGTGCCTTGGTGTGACGACATAACCATACGCTGATCAATCGCCGTTCGTCGCTGTCGTCAATCGTTCCGGCCTGCCATGCCGTTTCCACGGAAACCTTGGTGAGGGCGAGCAGTTGCTGAAGGTTCTTCAGTTCGGAGTGGTAGCCAAAAGAGATGAGTTTGTCTGGCAACGTACCAGCAGGCGTCAGCTCCGATTGTTTGGCGCTCTCACCGATCAATCGTGACACTGGCCAAAGAAGTATTCGCCAGAGTGCACAGAGCACGTCGTAGGCATCGTTAGCTTTGGCCTTGGGCAAGATGGCCAGCGCGTCACGAGTGCGTTTGACGGTCACCTGGCATTCGAGCAGGGCTTGCTCGTGAGCGATGCGCAGTTCGGATTGACCACACTGGGCGACAATCCATGGCAAGGTTACACAAACAAGTGCATCATCATTTGATAGACTTGCCAGCGTGCATCGCAAAAGGCTGCACATCCAATCGCGCGTAAACGTGTCGAGCCGCTTGTCGGCTTCGATCGCTCGTTTCTTGTCTAGCGCGGCTTGCTCTTTGGGTGTGAGTTTCTTTTCTGGTTTGGACTTGGTGTCTTTCTTTCCCGCTGGTTGGCGCTTGCCTTCCTCGGCAGCTTTCTTGGCCAGTGGTTCCTGCAGTTTGTCCCAAAGCTTGACATTGAGTGCCCACTTACGCGGCTCAACATTGTGACGCTTGGCCTTGTGGTCATAGGCGAGAGAAGTGGGGACCTCGACAATCTGCAGTTTGGCTTCATTTGCTTTCCAATCAAATAGACAGGGGAGATCTTGACCAATTGGGTATTCATGCCAGCGCTTCAGATCTTCTGAGATTGGTCGCGCATTGCGCTCCAGTTCGTGCGTCATCCAGTTCGGAATCTCTTCCTGGATGAATGCACTGGTGAGTTCCTCGGTTTCATAGTTGCCGGCCTGCAGGGAGCTGACGACTTCCTTCATCAGTAGGTCGACGTTGGCATACGGTATCAGCGCTCGTGCGAAACGCTCGGGGAGATCGCCCGTGATGAGCTGCTCGCGTATGGCCGTCGGAAGTCGGAGTAGGCGTACAGCGTTTTTACATCCGGACTCGGATGTGAGACCAAACAGTGCGCCGGCCTGGTCCAGCGTTAGACCACTGCCGCCGATGTCGATCGGCTTCATGAGTTGCTGCATCATCTCGGCTCGTTCGATTGGATTGAGGTCCTTGCGATGGCCATTGGCTGCAGCGACTTCCTTCAGTGCAGTTGCATCGTCGATGTCGACGACAATGCAACGCGCATGCGATATCCCGGCCCGACGTAGCGCTATCGATCGACGTTCACCAGAAATGATCTGGTACCGCTGGTCGCCGGTGGCTCGCACTCGCAACGGCTCCAATTGGCCGTCGCGTACGATCGCATTGGATAGGTCGATCACATCCGGATCGTGAATGCTGATGTGCCGATTGAGCGGATGCCGGTCGAGCTGGTCGATCGGTATGGCGATTACCTTTTGATCGTCGAGCAGATTGCTCATGGCTTGGACGAGTTCGACGTCCGGATCGACTGCCTTATGGGTTCGCTTGGGTCTGGTTGCTAGTGTGCTCATTTCGGTGCTGCTTTCCGAAGTGAATGTTTAGGCTCGTAACGCGTCGACGAGACGATCGCCGGCACTGGTCTTGAGCTTGTCAATCAGTGCGCTGTGCATCTGACTGATCCGTGACTCGGATAGGCCCATGGCCGCTCCGGTTTGCTTCATTGGCGTTCCACACCAGTAGTACAAGTACAAGAGCGTTTGCTCTTGGATGTTGAGACCTCGTGTGATCTCGCGAAACACGCTTTCGACATCGCGACCCGTGGGACTGGCGATCAGATCGCGAGCCGTTCGCGGTCGATGCTCGCCTCGTCGATCGATAACGATGTCGATCGACGATTGGCCTCGGGCGGTGGAAAGCAGATATTGCTTGGCATCCCAACCAAGGTGCTTACACACTTCGTCTTGAGTCGGCAGGCGTCCGAGTACTGCCCACAGATCTTGTTCGGCCTGCAGTCGCTGGGTGACCACTTGGCGGACGGATCGACTGATGTCACTGCTGCGGAGTTCGTCCAGCATCGCGCCGCGAATGCGCCACTGGGCAAAGTTGGCAAAGCTGAGCCCTTTGCCTGGTTCGAATTTGTTAATCGCCTGCAGGCTGCCGAGGTGGCCGGCAGAGACAAGGGCATCGTAGTCGGCGTGCTTGGGCAGACCCATCTTGTAAATGGTGCCCTCGACTATCTTGTCGATCTCGTGGCGGTAACGATCGTAGAGCGCGTTGCGCGTCTCCGGTCGACCTTGCCATAATTCGATTTCGTCTGCGTCCATCGCAAGCGGGCCTCATGCCTGAAGTGAATTCAAAAATTGGTGTGAGCACGGCGCTCGCGCGACCGGCCTGCTTTAGTAACCCAGTTGGGCCGTGCGCCACGCACGTGCTCACACTCACAGACTTCGCACTGCCAAGGAGAACAGTGCAAAGCCCCACCTGTCATCGACTCGATATAGGAAAAGCGCTGCCGGTCAAAACATTGGCCATCCGACTAAACACACCGGCAGCGCACCGCCGGGACCATCCCGGCAGCTGTTCGGAAAATGTGGACCGCCGCAGGCCGAGTTCGAAGTCTGCCTTACGGTCGACGGTCCACGGGTCGGAAACGCTCCGACCAGGGAAGTAAGAATTGGGCGCACGGCCACGACAACCAGCCGACCGGTACGCCCACGGTGAGGACGTCTCACCATTGGGAGATAAACAACGCACGCCGCGATCGTGGCCCCTCTGCTCACTCTCAGCGGCGTGCGTGTTCTTGTTCGATACTGAGTCGCCTGTTATTCGAACAGTCGCATTTGCGCTGTCGGTTTGGCCAGTAGCGAGGTGAAGCATTCTGGCACTGGGTAGGTGGCCAGTTTGTCGACAATCACGATCTCGTCGACCTGGTAGTGGACTTTCATTACGTGCGACGGCTGCGATGCCTGGTTGCCGCGATCCGCCCAGCCGACCACAGCTTCTCCCAGGCCTGGCCAGTGGGCTTCGAGATAGGTGGCAGCGCTCTTGCGCAGGTGCTTGAATTCGTAGGGCTCGCCAAGTTTGGTCTGGACCTTCGCTCGCTTTTGGATTGACTCCCACTGGGCATAGAGCGGCTTGTGTGCCTTGCTCCATGGGAAGAGTGGTCGATCGGGCGGGAGTTGGCCTTCGCATTGGGCTCGGGCGGCGCTGGCCAGCCACTCGATCGCAGCTCGCGAATGAGGTGTGAGCGGTAGATAGAGAGGTTCCGGTTTGGCCCACTTCTGTTTCTGTGGGACGTAGACGAGCCAGCCCAATTCGTTCGTCGCCTGACCTGCGGGATTGGGAGTCTCGGCGATCCAGTGGATGCCGGACCAGGTGAGCTTTTCCTTGCCGACTTGGAAGGCGAGCAGCTCTTGAGTTCGGAAACCGTATAACCACAGGAGTGTCAGGGCACATCGCCACCAATCGGCGCTGCGCATACCGGGCAGCCGCGGCCATGTGGCGTGATCGCACGCTTCCCATATCTGATTCATCTGCTCGCGCGAGATGTAGAATTTGGGCGCCGCTGCATTGGCCGATAGCTTGGCGATGCGTGGACGGCCTTCCTTCAGCAGCGCATGACTCTCGGCGGCGCAGAGGATCTGTCGTATTGACCCCAGCTCGCCGTTGATCGTAGACTTGGCGAATGGTTTGCCGCGCTGGCTCTTGCAGGTCTGCAGGTGAATCTGAAACTCTTCGAGATGGCGGCGTTTGATCGTGCGTACCCGGAGCTGCACCGGTACGCGAGGCGGTCGGACGTCGGCCGAATCCGGTGGAGCAGAGGGGAAAGGATTCGCTATCCTTTCCCCTTTCTGCTCTGTTGCCACCTCCGATGGTGGCGAGGATGCGTCCGATGGACTGGACCAATAGAGTTCCCAGCGCTCTAGCGCTCGTTCGATGTCCCGAACCGTGGATCCAGCTCGATCCTTGGCCACGAGCCCCGGTCTGACGTGACGCTCGTAAACTTGCCTGAGCGTCGGACCAGGCTTTCGCTTCTTTCGATTGCCGGGATCTGTGCCGCGAGTCATCGGGAGGATTCGTGGTGGCGTCGGGCTCGCCTCCGATCCAAATACGCGGAAATTCGGGGTTGTCATGATGAAGTCCTGTTGTGCTTGCCCGTTTGGTGGCCCGCAGCGTCCCTACCGCAATAATCAAACAGGCATTTACCTGGCTCACTAGGTCCATCCGCCAGTGGTTGGGAAGATCGGTCAAATGGCTCGCAGTATGAAAGTCTTTCGGTGGCGCAGCGCAAGTAAAGGTTTCACTAGCTCCACCAGCACTATTTGTTCGTTTCTTAATGATCATGCTAACGGCGTCCGTGTACATCGTGTTCAGTATCAGGCGTCACTCATCCGGCGAGCGACTTGGCGTTTCCTGCTGACTGGTTCCGTATCGTTCGTTCACTTGCAGAGTGGGTTATTGCAAAACACGTAGAACGCCCGATCGGACGTCTCGACGCGTAGCGGATACTTCAGGTCGACCAGCTTTTGCTTCGCGACCGTCAGTTTGCATGTGGGCATCCGTATGAGGCAGGCGAAAACATCACGAGCCATAACGGCAGCTGTGAGATGTCCGTTGCCCTCCGGATCTTCGGCCAGGGTGTGCACCTGGTGCCGATCGCCTACGGCGGCGAGCGCTTGCTCTACTGTGATCTGGGTTCCGCGTTGGCTCATTTGGCTTTCCTTAACAGCGTCGATCAATCGTTGTTTATGCTGCACGTTTGTTAGCCCACAGCTTTGACAGGTTGCAACATTTCCGTCCCAATCGATGAATGGTGCAATGCATTCGGGACACGTCCAGAACTTGAACCTGCAGTTGAGAAACTCTTCAGGCAGTTCAAGATCGGATGGCTCCGTCATAGTGGCACCGTCCATATATAAATCGTTGAACAAATCCCTAAGATCACAACTAGCGTGGTGACCGTGTACCAGATGCGATCTTCGGTAATCATGATTGCTCCCAATCCCAAAGGCCTTGAGCGCCATTGATGATGACATTTGTTATTGGCTTAACGTCCTCAAGAATCCAACACCATGGGCCTTGAGCGTGTCGATGTTCAACGCATCGGCCATAGGTCAGCAGCGTTCTGGTATTGGGGATCAATCGTAAATCACCGGTGCCACTGTCACGCAGGTTTTCGATACGCATGCAGTGAATCAACTGAGCCACGGCAATGACGCAACCATTTGGGTACTGTTTCAACTCGTGCCGGTCGAGATATTGCTTTCCCTTTCCAGCGTGAATTGCAAGCGGTCCCCTGTACACGGTCGGCCAAGTGCGGTTCTCGATGAACTTATCACCGGAAGCGATCATTGATGCAAATGGCTGGGAGATCGTTAACGCTTTCATTCTCATGATGCGTCTCCGAATAGCGACAGCTGAGTCTCGGGCGCCTTCACCTCGGCAGGTGCTTTGGGCGTTCGTCGCAGTGTTTCAATCAGCGACTTGTATTGCGTTTCCGTGGAAATCTCGCGAGCGAAACGACACCAGGGCACCGCAACCAGCAGCGTCCACTGTGGCGCTTGCACGATCTGACGCACAGGGAAGAATCCATCGGCCTCGACTTGGGCCCACAGCTGACGACAGCGTTCGCTTTCAGTCATGATTGAGTACCTCGCTCTTCGAAGTACTTCACGGCCGCTGCGTAGGCTTCCTCGTAACCTAGACCAAATCGCCTATAGAGATCGGCTTGCATCTCGCGTGGAAGCTGCTTGTAGCAGCCCCAGCAGAATGTTTGGTTGTGACGCTTGCGATTTCCACAGCGACATTGATCGCCCGATAGTTCGTCAATCAATGCGATTCGTTGGTCGACGTTCATGCTGCAGCTCCTTCGGTGAGGCAGTCAGCACGTAGGGCCACAAGCCGGCGAACCGATTCGTAATCCTTTCGGAAATTGATCAGCCGTGTGCGTTTGCCCGGTTTGATGTTCGGCTTGAATGGATCGGCCCAAAATCCATCGAGACTGCCGCAGGCCTGCAGGACGGTCGCCGCCGTATCTTCACCAATACCTGAGCATCCAGTCAGGCCATCGCTCTTGTCACCGACCATGCAGCGATAGTCGATCCATTGATATGGATGGACGCCATAGCGCTTGAAGACCGTCGCCGCTGTGACCCACGTGGCTTTTACCTCAGTGGTACCGATGCGATCCCACTTGGTGGCTTGGGTGACCTCGCCGGCGACGAGCAGCGCGTGGAGATCGCGATCGCCACTGCAAATGACGGCCTGCTCGCCCTCGTGATGAGCGTCCCAACAAAGCGCCGCGATAACATCGTCCGCCTCGAAACCCGTCCGTTCCATGGGTTCAATGCAGCCAGTGGACAATTCCGACATCAGCCGCTCGAAAATCGTCCAGTAGTCATCAGCCTTTTGCCGTCGATGCGATTTATAGGTCGCGTCGAGTTGGCGGCGGAATGATTCCTTGCTGTCTGTTGCCAGCTGGATCCGCGTGACTGGCTGCTCGCTGGTCGATTTGATCTTGGCGATGACATCGCGCAGACGATTGCAAAATACCCTGGGGGCATTGCTGCCGGCCGCGTAGTAGTCCGCTGCGTACCAGTTGTGAACGTCGATGAGTATCCACATCAGCGTTGCACCTCCGGGCGATGGAGCTGGGCAATCTTGGCAATGGCTTCGCTGTTACGCTTGCCGGCCCGGACGACTCGCGCAGCAGTGACAGCTCGCGTGACGTAATCGAACGCGAGCTGCAGAGTTGGCAACGCTCCCGAATCGACTTCGATTTTGTCTTCCGTTTGAATTTTGATCCTGTAGCTGGCACCACATACGCCACGGCCGCTGCTGAGCATCGTCGTGCTGTGCATGGTGCGGATCGTAAAACTAGATGGCTCGCCGGCCAGTTTCCGCAGAAACGTCTCAGCGGCTTTGATGGATTTGATTGTCCTCATGACATTGTTCTGCCTTGAACAGACGAAGTGTATTGTGAAAACAGGCTCGCCCGTCCCGGCATTGTGGAGCGGCGTACGCCTAGCCCACGCCGGGACGAGCGGCGGATTACTCTGCCCGTTTCGCCTTCGATTTGCGTGGCGTTTTTCGGGCGGCAGGTTTAGATTCTGGCTCCGCGCTGGGCTGGGCCTGAGCAGCGTCGATCTGATCTTTCTTAAATTGCTCGACTTTGGCAGCGTATTCCTTCCAAAGTTCTTTGGCCTGCGCTTCCCAGGCAGGCCGCTCGCGTTTGCGGCGAGGCACACGCGCGCCGATGATTCTCTCGACCTGATCCCAGTTGACGGCCAGGGCCAAAACGTCGCGTTCCAGATGCTGGCAGGTGACGAGTTCATACTCGGTGGCCAGCGATTCGAGTACGTCAGTGAGTTGACCGTTGTCGCACCAGAGCTGGAGACAAAGATCGCGACGGCTGATCGTGCGTTTTCCCTCTTGCGAATTGAGGATCTCAAGTACCCTACGGCAATGCAGGTCCGTTATGCAACGATGCTCCATTGAAAAGAACAGCGTTGCAAAGGCCTGGAAAAGGCGCTTTTGCGACATGATAGATTTTCCTGAGTGGAAGTGAATTACTCAGGCGATTCGACAGTGAGGAAGTGCGACTGCACTTGAGCACTGAGAGGGCGAACCGATTCGATCACGTAGTGGCCAACCCGCTTAACGCTGGGTGAGTCGATCATGGGGCCGTCAAACTGGGCGGAAACGCCATCATCAAACGATTGAGCGTTCCACACCTTGCAAAGCATTTGGCCATTGGCAGCGGCGACGATAATGCGGCCAGGCTCTGTAGCGAGCCATTCGACGTTGGTCGCTACAGTGACAATCGCGTCGAGTTCACTGCAGCGCGTAATGTATTGATTGAAACGATGCAACCGAGTTGCAGTTGAGTGCGTACGCAGACGCTTGGTCTTGGGCATAGTAGCCGCTCCCATTCAAACGTGTTTAAGAAAACGTTTGTTGTCGGCTTGGATTCGCGCGTTTTAGATTGCTGGCAGTTCGTGGTAAAGAACCGTTCACAACGCGGAAGCTAGACGGCAACTTTCACTGAGGGAGCAATGTAATGCGGCGCTAGCGTCCATGTCAACTAGGTTATCAAACACTTTTTCCACATACAGGGCAACGAAACGTCTTAGCTTCGCGGTCACGACGCCAAAGACGAAAGACCATGATGGGTAAAGTGATTGGTAACGCCAGGCCACAAGTTAGAACAGTCAGAAGGGCAGGACCCATCGTCATCTGTTGACGCTCGCGAAACGTGCTCTGATCGGAAGAAACGGCCATTACATAACCATGTTGACGACATTTGCGGCGTTTGACTTGCATCAGTTCACCTGAGGGGAAAGTGAAGTTTGATATGTTAGAAACCGGGAGGGTGTTATACATTTTCCTTAGGCGAGAAGAAACTACCATTCAAGGATGCGGTTATGAGTTGGAAATTCGGAATTGGTGAGAAGGTACGATTCGGTAATTGTGCTGGAGTTGTGGTAAGCCGAATTGAATCGGCGCGTGGATGCGAATACGTGCTCGCAGACGGTGCGAAGAATTTCGTCGTAGGTGAATCGAGAGTCAGGGCAGCAGAAACCCTTGCAGATGATTGGGCCGCCATTCAAGCAGGGTTTGTTAACCCAATACCATGCAAATGGAAGTACTCCTTGAGCGAGCCAATTGCACTGTCTCTGTCGGGTGAACGAGGAATCGTGGCCGGGCGTTGCGAATACGACGACGGCAGCTTGCGCTACTATGTTCGATATTTGCGTCGCACTCAAGGCGGCGACACTCAAGGGGAAGGCTGGTTTACCGCTACCGAACTCGTTGCACAGAATTGTGTGCTGATCACAACCCAGCAGATCGTGTACGACGAGTTCTGGCAAAAGATTTTCGCCCGCTGGGAACAGGGCGGGCGAAAACCATTAACAGATGAAGATGTCAAATCTATTCAGCAAAGCGCGGTCTAATCACTTTGCCTAGCGTGTATGTTCGGAATCAACATAAACACGCCGCTCTCAAGTTTTGTCACTTTGTGAAGAGCAGAAAGAACTGTCGCTCTCACGCCGTTTTGAACTTCAATCGTATCGCCCACGGCTGGAACAGATCCGGCGATTGTAATGAAAGAAAGCGGTTCACCCTCACCCTCTGCAGGTTGCACGCATACGTGCATGATGAACATGCCCCATTCTCGCGCCTCTTCTAAAAGCTGCTGGTCTGGGACTGGCTTGCTAAACCATTCACGGTTGACGTAACCCATAACGCGATCCTTTCCGAAAGCCGTTTCTGGTCCAAGCATAGAAACAGGTGCCTTAAGAGGTCGGGACGAAGTGTCTCGGCCTCTTTCCCTTTCCAGCTCAGCGCTCGTCACGTTTGAGAATGACCACGGCCGAGTTGTCAATTGAGACTCGCTGTCCCTTAAGTGAAAGCTGCTGGGACAGCGAGTCTTTTATTGACGCCAGAACTTTGCAGTTCCGGCTACCGTCAGAGTTACCACACTCATCAGGTAGTGGTCAGGGCCGGGATCGAACCGGCGACACATGGATTTTCAATCCATTGGTTGCTCTAAATCGACCGGCCGACGCATAACGTCGGCCGGTCTCACCTAATGATCCCCGAATCGGGATCAGTTGTTCGCTGAGCAATTATCGACTGCTGTTGCGGTCGGAGTGTAGGAAGTCTTATAGACTTTGCAATAGCAGTGCGAGCTGATAGGCTGATCTCACGACAACCACGGAGTGAGGATCGATTGAATGGCTAATAGCACGAAACCGGCCGAAGGTGAAACGAAATCAGCCGAGGGTGAATCGAAACCTATCACCGCTGAGACGGTGCAGGCCGAAATCGAATCGTTTGTGCAAGAGAAGCTTAACGATGTCGCAGTCACACCAGCCGATCTACAGAAGGTACTGCAGCTGCTGCACAAGATGACCAAACTGATACCAGCAGCTTAGTCCAACTCAGTAGTCGATACGTTCACGGCGCTGTGTGCGTTTCAACTAACGGCTAGTGATAGCAGGGACAGGGGAAGCTGAATGTTCGATCCATTCGCCTTTGTTGGTGTCTGCACTGCCAACTGCGTTAGTTTCATGCCCACAGCGTTTCTTTACTGAGTTTGTGATGAAGATCGAACCAACAGATGCATTGTTCGCTCACATCGCTGCAAGAGTACATAGCAGATGGTGCGGCTGGAGCTTTCAGCACACCCAGCTCGCCGGCGTCGCGCTCGCGATCGAGCCGCTGCCGCCGCCGACATGCGATCGGTCATACCCTGGGCTAACGGGTCCCTTCTGGCCCTGTCGCTCCGCGAC
>ERZ869921.991-NODE-991-length-13507-cov-7.966994_pt1 | contig 13507 bp, 21 predicted proteins | sample MGYA00579310_ERZ869921 | MGnify/ENA primary metagenome ERZ869921 (study PRJEB32216, sample SAMN09231816) | wastewater metagenome | place: USA: Maryland | collected 2016-06-21 | study: EMG produced TPA metagenomics assembly of the PRJNA472060 data set (Reclaimed...
GTTCGCGGCGTCGACGAACGGACCGACCGCGCGGGCGAGCAGTTCGGCCTTCGCGGCCTTGCACGCCTTCTCGACCGCGTTCCGGTCGTCGATCTCGACGTCGGCCTCGGCGATCCACTTCTCGAACCGGGCCTTCTTTTCGAGCGACGGGATCGCGTCGCGCACGGTCGTTGCGCGGGCGATCGCCGCGTCGAGGTCGGCGAGCGACACGGCCGCGACGGGCGACGGCGCGTCGATGCGGGCGATCTCCTGGCGCAGCCGCTCGGCTTCGGCGACGGCGGAGTCGTGCGCCTGCTTCGCGGCGGCGTACGTCGCGGCCTGCTGGGAGATGGCGTCGTGCTCCGCGCGCAGGGCCTTCTCGGCGGCGACAGCGGAGTCGAACGCCGTGACGGCGGAGGGACGAGCCGACTGCATTTCAGCGAGGCGAGCGACGGCCTTCTCGTGCGCGTCGCGCTGCGAGGCGGCGACGACGATGCGCTTGGCCTCGTCGAGGGCGTCGCTCGCCTGTTCCTCGGCGGTCGTGATCGTCTCGAGGTCCGCGCGCATCTTCTGCAGGCGGGCCTCGAGCGCCTCGATCACGGTCGTGGGGATCTCCTGCGTGCAGTGCGGGCAGGCCGACGAGCCGCCGGCGTTCAGCCGCTTCACCTGCTCGCCGAGCGCCTTGCCGTCCTTCACGAGCGCGACGCGCTTCGCCTCAGCCACGGCCAGCGCCTTCTGCGCGTCCTCGACCGCCTTCTGCGCCTCGGCCATCGTCGGCGCCACCGGCACGCTGCCGGCCACCGTCCGCTGCAGCGCCAGTACGTCGCGGTCGATCGTGGCAAGAGCCTCTTGGGCGCGCACGACCGCGCGCTGAGCGTCGTCGAGCTTCGTGCGGCTCGGGGCGGCGACAGCGGCCGGCAGCGCACGGGCGGCGACGCCCTCGGCCTCGCGCAGCCGGGCCGCGGCATCGGCGCGGCGCTCCTCGCGAGCCCCGTCGGCGCCCGCCTGTGACCGCAGCGCGGCGTCACGCTGGGCACGCAGCGTGGCGAGCTTCTTCTCCTGCCCGGCCGTCGTCACGTCGGGGCGCGCGGCTTCCTCGGCAATGTCGCGGTCGAGCGGAGGGACGTGGCCGAGGTCGTTCTCGGCCGACGCCTTCTTCGTCTTGGCCGCCGGGCGATCCTTCGCCGCGCGCTCCGCCGTCGTGTCGAGCTGCCCGAGGCTCGACGGGACCGGCATCTTCAGGCGGGCCATCGCGGCCACCGTCGACTCGCCGAGCACCTTGGCGACGGCCTCCTGGTCGACGCTCGCGCCGGTCAGTTCGACGAGCAGCTGCTGCAGCTCGGCCGGCTTCAGGTCGAGGATCGCACCCGACCGCAGCGCCGACCGGAACGCGGGCAGCGACGCCGGCAGGACTTCGCGCAAGGCCAGCGCGGCGTCCTTCTCCTTCGTCAGCACGCCGTCGATGTAGAGCTCGCGCCCGCCGGACGTGACTTCGCGGGTGAGGCCGGAGCCGTTCGCGAGCTCGCCGTCGACAAAGGCCGACTTGGCGCCGTGGCGGACCAGGCCGCCGAACGTCTCGACGCCGCGAGCCTTCTCGCCGGTCGCGAGGTGGAAGATGGCGTCGGCGAGGGAGGTTTTGCCCGCGCCGTTCGCGCCGTAGAGGATCGTGAAGACGCCGAATTCGAGGGCGGCGTCGTAGATGCCGAGGAAGTTGCGGACGGTGAGCTTGTTCAGGAACATGGGGCGGGCTCCTATCGAGGGTTAGAAGAGGGGCGTGCGGGCGGCGCGCGGGGCCTTGGGCGGCGCGGGCGGCGGCGGGACGATCGGCTTGGGCTCGGGCTTGGGGTCGGCTGCCTGGACGGGCGCGGGCGTGGGCTCGCTCGCAGGCGCGGGCTCGGCGGCGGGCGGCGGCGTCCGCAGCGTGTTCAGGCGCGCGGTCACGGCGTCGCGGATCTCGTCGCTGCGGTCGGGGTGCGCCTTCCGGGTCGCCGTGATCTCGCCCGCCAGCGCCTTCACGGCGTCGACGTCGGCCGCCATGCGGACCTTCGCGAGCAGGACGTCCGGGCCGATCACGGACGCGGGCTTCTCGTCGGGGGCGGGCGGCACCAGCGCGAGCTTCGGCGCGTCGACTGCAGGCGCGCCATCGGAGAGCCACGCGGAGAGGACGTCGGCAAGCTCCTTCCCCGGCATCTTGATGACGGCCTGACGCAGCGCGGGGCAGCGCGTCTTGTCGATGACGAGCGTGTTGTCGAGATCGAGGAAGCCGGAGACGTCGAACTCGTACTCCATGCCGTCGCGCTGCACGGGCGCCATGCCGATCTTCTTCGGCGTCGACTTCCCGGTGCGCTCGTCCTTCTCAAGCGAGTATTCGGTCTTTGCCCGCATCGTCGCGATGATGTGGACGCGGCTCTGCACGATGCCGTTGATGAGGTCGTTGTGGGCGGGCGTGCCTTCCTTCCACCCGGCGTAGGAGTTGCCGCGCGCCCGCGCCGCCGCGTTGTCGACGATCTCCATCACACCGCCGGTGCCGTTCCAGGCGTGCGTGATGCTGTCGAGGATGACGATCGAGTATCCCTCCGACTCGGCCGTGTGGATCGCCTCGACGAAGTTCGACGGGGCGAAGTTGTCGAGTTCCAGCACGTCGAAGTCGAAGCGATCGGCGTACTTGCTGGCGCTGCCGTGCTCCGTGTCGACGACGGCGACCTTGCCGCCAAGGTGCTTGGCGATCGTGAGCGCAGTGAAGGTCTTGCCGCTTCCTGCCGGGCCGTTCAGGGCAAGGCGCAGCTTCGACTGGGACTTCGTGGCTTTCTTGAATGCGATGGCCATGGTCGTTCTCCTCTCAGGGGCTCAGTTCGGGTCGAGCGCGGCTTCAAGCTCGTCGGACGTGATCGAGAACGTGATCGACTGCTCAATCCGGGCGACGAAGAGCGGCGCGACGCGGGCAGCCGTGACGATCGAGCGGCGGTGCTGGTCGATCCCGTGGACGCCCTGCCGCGAGAGCACGTCGCGCAGCAGCGTCCCGAGGACGAGCTCGGACACGGCGGGCACCTGCGTCTGGTCGAGCGCGCCGCCGACCAGCGTCACGGTCTTGGCCGGGAATGCGATGCGGCGCCCGCGGTAGATGACGGCAGGCCGGCCGTGGTCGGCGAGGTACGTGATCCACTCGCCGGGCGTGGCCGGGTCGAGTCGGTGCGATTCGGAGGGGCTCATGCGGCCCTCTGCGCGACGCACTCGCACGGGACCGACGCCAGATGCAGGCACTCGCCGCACAGGTCGCCGGCCGCGACGGCAGCGCGCTCGGCGAGCGTGACGGCGCGCGCGGCGACGGACCGGGCCCGCAGCGTGTCGCGGTACTCATCGAGGCGGATGCGGTCGGGAGTCGTTTCGAGCCAGCGCTCGGCGCAGATCGCGAGCTGGTCGACCGCGTTCTGGTGCGCGGCCGAGGCACGGTCGAGGTTCGTGCGGGCGTCGAGCAGGGCTTCCATCGTCGGGCTCATCGGCGGGCTCCACAGGGGTCGTGCGCGGTGGTCGAGCGCGGCGTGCGGGCGCAGGCGCGGGCGGCTTTCGAGAAGTGGTCTCCGGTCGTGACCGGCGCGGGCTCCGGGGTTTCCGTGTGCTCGGGGCAGCGCGCGGGCAGCAGCCAGCCGCTCCAGGGGAGGGCGGCGCAGGCGGGGCAGTCGGTGGGGTCGGTCGGCATGGGCGCACTGGTAGCTTACCGCGCGAGGCGAGTCAAGTGGTTGGTTACCGTCTCGTAGCCGATTTGCGATTCCTTCGGGGATTCTGAGGGTACGATGAGCCCTCCGGCGGGTCCGGACGGGGTCGATGATGACGGGGCTGGAGAGGGCGCGGTCGCTGGATCAATGGGCGCAGGCGCTGTTGGTGCTGGGGATCTTCGCCGGTGGCGTCACGGGGCTGGCGATCGGCCTCGCCTCCGGAGAACCGCTGGTCGCCGTGATTGCGGGCGTGATTGGCCTGTTGATCGGCTGGCTCACCAGCCACGTCGGGACGCTCGTCCTGCTGGGACTCGCCGACGCCCTGCGCGAGATCGACGCGCTCGGCCGGAGTCGACGATGAGGTGGCTTGCGGTCGCGCTGGTGCTTGCTGGCTGCTCGCCGGAGATGGTCACGGTCTGCGAGAACCGCGGATCGAACCCGACCGGGGCGGCCGGCGTGTGCACGTACTGCGGGTGCGACGACCCCGACGCGGCACCGCCGATCGACCGCGAGGCATGTACCGACGCGCGCTGCCACTGCTACGACCGCACGGAGCCCCCGATGGTGCTCGAATGGCGTGAGGCCGACTGCTCCGGCTGCGGCCTCTGGTGCGAGCCGCCGCAACTTCCGTGCGGAGCCCGGTGTGTCGGCCCCGACGAGGCATGTCCGGACCGGCCGTCCGCGTGGGCGTGCCGAACGCGCGAGGTCCCGGTCGAGTAGCTACCCGGACCGCCCCAGTGTCCGCGCGATCGGCACCCACGCCCGAACTACCCGCTCCGGCGCCCAACTCGACGCGACCAGCTCTTCAAGGTCTCCGCCCACGGCCGCGTGAGGGCAGACAAGCTCCATCGTCAGAATCCAGGCGTCCCCCTCTTCGTGCGCCCACCCCTCGCGGGACAGCAGGACGTGGGCGATTCCGTGCCACTGGAGGAGCGCCCGCTCCCGTGGGTCGTGGTGGTGCCGCACGACCACGTCGGAGCCCGACACGGCCTCGCCGCCGCAGCCGGACGTGCGGCCGACCAGTAGCCGGATCCCGAGCGCGCTCGCCACCGTGCGCGGCGTCGTCCCGTGCGGGTCGCCGTCGAGGGCCCTGACCGCGAGGCGGACGCGGTCCCACGGGTAGAGTCGGGTGGTCGTGCGGCCCCTCAGGGTCGCGAGCGCAGTGGAGGTCCCCATGCCGCGCATCGTAGCGGCGGGGGCGGACATCGCCAGAAAACGCCAGTGATTCCGGGCGGTTGCGTGTCCGGGCGGAAACCCGACGCGAGGGCGCTTGACAACCCAAGCGGCCGGGTTTATGGTTCTCTCATCGACGGACGGGATGGCCCCGCCGACGAAACCCGGAGAGACCCAAATGACCGTCGCCCAGAACATCCTGAACCAGCTCGGTGGCGCCCACGCCCTCGCCGTGATGACCGGCGCGAAGGTGTTCACCGAGTCAAAGAACAGCCTGACCTTCAAGTTCGGCCGCTCGCCCGGTACGAAGGCGAACGCGCTCTCGGTGGAACTCGACGCCGACGACACCTACCGCGCGACCTTCTACAAGCTCGGCGGCAAGGATGTTTGCGTGCAGGTCGGCGAGACGGTCACGGGCCTGCACGCCGAAGAACTGCGCGGCCTGTTCGCCGAGACCACGGGCTTTGATCTGCAGGTGCCGCGGGTCGTCGCGGCCTAGATCGACCCCACCCGCCGAACCCGGTCCGCCCTCACAAGGGGCGGGCCTTCGGCGGTGCACGCCCACCCCAATCCCCGGAGTCACCCATGCCCCGCCGCCCGTCCGCCCTATCCACCGCCGCCGCCACCCTCGGCCGTCGAGGCGGCGCCGCCCGCACCCCCGCCAAGTCCGCCGCCGCCCGTGCGAACGGCTCCCGCGGCGGTCGCCCGTCGATCGGCCGCGGCGTCACCGCGCAGGGCCGCCTCGTCGCCGTGTACGCCGGCACGGTCCACGCCGACGGATCGCTCGACTGGGACCGCGTGACGGTCACGGCCCGCCGGTCGGCAACCGCCGCCGGGGCGCGCCTCGCCGCCAAGCGTGACGGCTACACGCTCCGCCGCGCGGGCCTGCCTCGCGTAGACGGCGACTGGTCGACGATCGTGCGCGACGGCGCCGACGTCGAGGTGTGGCTGGTCGAGGTCGCCTAGCGCTTCTTCGCCACCGGCGGCGGCTTCGCGCCCTCGTCCGGCGGCAGCTCGCGCAGCCGACCCGCGGCGACCTGCGCCCACGTCGTCGCGAACCCGACCAGAAGCTCCGGCGTGAGGTCGGCCAGCGCCGCCCCGGACATCGCGCGCGTCTTCTCCCACGCGACGGCGGGCAGGTAGGGGGCGCGGGCGCGCGCTGCGGCCTCGGCCTCTGCGTAGCCAGGGATGCGGTCGAGGGTGGGGCGGTCGGTGGCCGGCACTGTGCGGGTCGGGCGCGGGTTGTCCTTCGCCCACGCCGTCGCGTCCGCCTCGATTTCATGGGGGGCGCGGCCCTCGACTCGCGACACGCCCAGCAGGATCTTCGTCCCGGCGTTCTCGAGGTCGCGGGCCACCATCGACACAGTGGCGTGCGTGACACCGATCCGGGTCGCCAGCGACCGGGCGCTTTCAGTCTTCAGTGCGCGCCGAAGCCACTCGGCGAGGTACGCGGAAACGATCGGGTCTAGGTCTGTTGGTCCAGCCATCCCCGTCAGATTCGCACGCATGGGCGGTAAGCTCCCGACCGGAGAGGAACGTCCGGCTTGACTTGCTGAGTGGCGGTAAGCTACCGTCGCGCGCATGGGTGCACCCGAAGCGCCGAAAGGCGCGACCTTGTTTCAGGAGTGGATGCGGACGCGGGGAATTTCCCTGCGAACCGCAGCGGAAACGCTCGGCGTCTCGCACGTCGCGGTCATCGAGTGGACCCGCGGCACGTCGCGCCCTCGACCCGACCGCCGCAAGGCCATCCAGAAGTGGACCACCGGCGAGGTGCCCGCAACGGCGTGGCTGCTGGCCGGCGAGCGTCCCGAGCCTGTCCTCCGCGTGCGTCCGTGGAAGGCCGCCTGATGCCGCCCACCCACCTGCACGAGAAGCCGGTCGTCGCCGTCGGCCGCGACACGCCCCGCCTGCTCACGCTGACCGACACCGGCCGATACGCCGTGATCGAGGCGCTCAACGCCTTCGATGCGCTCCCGCCGGACTTCCCGGCCTACGCCCACCGCCAGACGCTCGCCGACGCCCTCGTCGCCTGCCGCGTGCCGGCCACTCCGACCGACGCCGTCTTCCGCGCCCGCGAGTTCCTCGGGCTGCCGAACGTGGGGCTCCAGTGAATCCGCGACTTGTCCACTCATGCGACCAGCATGCGGGCGATCCGCCGGCCGCACACGGTCCCGGCGCAGCCGATGCGCGCACCATGTCGGGTGTTCAGCCCGTGTCCGCTGAACGACAGGAGCGCCGCTGGCTCCACCCGGCGTGGATCGCCACCGACGGCGGCGTCCGGAACCTCGTCCGCAAGGCCCTCGACGACCACGACGGCCTGACCGCGTGGGCCGCCCGTATCGGCATCACCCGCCAGACGCTCACCCGGCTGCTCGACTCGCCGCAGGGCGCGTACGTCGGCGACCTCGCACTGCTCCCCACGAACGTCCTCCTCGACGTGCTCGACGCGTGGCGCGCTGAGATCGCCCGCGTCGGCGCGCTCCACCGGCCGCTCCCCGAGCTCCTCGCCGACGTCGTGCGCGAGACCTCCGACGTCGCCGTGTCGGTCCTGCGCAAGGACGAGAGTTCGATCACCACCCGCGAGATCGACGAAGCGATCACCGCGCTGCAGGCGCTCCGGGCGCGGCGGGCCGTGCAGCCGTGACCCCCGTCCTCCGCCAGTACCAGGTCGAGGTGATCGACGCGGTTCGGGACCTGTTCACGCAGGGCTACCGGCGCGTGCTTCTCGTCGCCCCGACCGGCGCAGGCAAGACGGTCATGGCCGCGGACCTCATCCGGCGCCTGCGCGCGAGCGGGCAACACATCCTTTTCCTCGCCGGCGCCCGCGAGCTGATCTTCCAGACGAGTGCCAAGCTCGCGGACATCGACGTCGAGTACGGCATCATCATGGCGGGCGTCCGCGAGCGCGTCGCCGACGTGCAGGTCGCGAGCGTGCAGACCCTCGCGCGTCGCGACCAGATGCCGGTCGCGCACGTCATCTTCATCGACGAGGCCGACCTCGCCCGCGCCAAGACCTACGAGAAGATCCTCGCCTTCTACCCGGACGCGCTCGTCATCGGCATGACGGGCACGCCCTGGCGCAGCGACGGCAAGGGGCTCGGCGAGCTCTTTCAGGCAAGCGTCGTCGCCGCCACGCCTCGCGCGCTCATGGATGCGGGCTTCCTCGTCGACTTCGACGCGGTCTCCTTCGTGCCGCTCGACCTCGGCGGCGTGAAGTCGACGGCCGGCGACTACGACGCGGAAGAGCAGGGCCGGCGCGCGACCAAGACGGAAGATGGCAAGCGCCTCGCCGGTGACATCGTCCGGGAATACACGGCGCGCGCAGCTGGCCGTCGCGCCGTCTGCTTCGCGGTCACGATCGAGCACTCGAAGATGCTCGCGGAGCAGTTCGTCGCCGCCGGTGTCCCTGCCGAGCACCTCGACGGCGAGATGCCCGCCGACGATCGGGCCGCGATCATCGCGCGGCTGCGCGCTGGCACCACGCACGTCGTCTGCAACGTGGGCGTGCTCACGCGCGGCGTCGACATCCCGCCGATCGAGGTCGTGATCCTCGCCCGCGCGACGAAGTCCCTCAGCCTCTTCCTTCAGATGGTTGGCCGGGGCCTGCGCCCCTGCGCCGGCAAGACGCGCGCGCTCATCCTCGACCACGCCGGCTGCATCGTGAAGCAGAGCGGCGGCGACGTGGAGCCGGTGCACGGCTTCCCTGACGACGAGCGCGACTACTCGCTGACCGCCGACGAGAAGAAGCGCGCCAAGACCACGAACGTCGTCCGCATCACGCAGTGCCGCGCCTGCTTCTCGGTCATCCGCTCCGGCCCCGAGACGTGCCCGTCCTGCGGCGCAGTCCTCGCGAAGCCCCGCGCGGAGGTGTCGCTCGAAACGGTCGCCGGCCGCGCGATCGAGGGCCAGGAACTTCGCCGCGCCACGGCGGCGCCGAACCCCGTGCACGTGGTCGCGATCCGCGACCTGATCTGGATGGCGCAGGACCGTGGCTGGAAGCCGGCCGCGGTGGCGATGAAGTTCAAGGCTGAATTCCACATCTTCCCGAACAAGGCCCTTCTCGACGCAGGCCGTCGGGCTGCCGGCATCCGCACCGCGGAGGCCGCATGAGTTCCACGGCCGAGCACAACGCCCTCCGCAACGAGTGCCTCATCGCGCTTGGGACGATCCCGGGCGTTCGCATCGAGATATACGAGCCGACCGAAGGCAAGATGCTGTTTGCGAACGGGACCACCGCGTACATCCGCCGAGGCACGCCGGGCCACACTGACCTGACTGGATGGGTGTCTGCTGATGGATGCCCGGCGCTCTGGTTCGGCCAGGAGATCAAGACTGGCAACGCGCGGCGCAACCCCAACCAAGTCGCCTTCCACGCTCGCGCCGAAAAGGACAACGCCTCGGTCCGGATCATCCGCAGTGTTGCGGAGTCGGTCGCTCACATCCACGAACTGATCGCGCTGGCCCGCCGCATCGCCGCCATGCTGCGAGGCGCCGCATGACCACCCTGCGCACCCTCACGCCCCGCCGCTCCTCGCGCGTCGAGCGCCTGCGCGTGCTCGCCCGCGAGTTCGCCGACGCCCTGCCGTCCCCGAACCCGCTGCAGGACCCCTCCTGGGCGCGCGCGTTCTGGCCCGTACTCCTCGCGCTCGTCGTCGACGAGTCCGTGATCGCCGACGACCTGACCGACGACCTCGTGCTCGGCATCTACGCCACGGCCGTCGCCGCTGACTTCCTCGAATACGAGTTCTCTCACGCCCCGATCGACGCACCGTCGTTCCCCGCGACGGGCCACACCGACCCCCGAGCGGCGATCGCCGCGCACCAGGCGGGACGCATCGGTGTCGGCGCGTCGACGTCCGCCTCGGGGGACCCCACGGCCGCCGGGCACGGCAGCCATCCCGGTCGAACCGGCCACGCCTTCAGCAAAGGTGCGAGCGGCGAGCCCGTGGGGCCGTTCGTTCTTTCTTCCTCGACCGGACGTGCCGCGTGACGACCACCCTCCCCACCGCCCAGCAGACGCTCGCCGACGCCGCGCGTGCGCTCGCGGCCAAGGGCTGGCGCATCTTTCCGCTGCACTCCGTTCGGACCCGCCCCGACGACGACGGCCGGCTCGTCTGCACGTGCGGCGACGCCGACTGCGACCACCCGGGCAAGCACAGCGCCCTTCAGAACAAGCGCATCCAGGACAACGCGACCTCCGACGCCGCCACGGTCCGCCGCTGGTGGAACGCGAAGGACCTGAAGGGCAACCCCGCCGCCCCCCGGAACATCGCCGCGGGCACCGGTCGTGACGCCGGCGTGATCGTGATCGACGTCGACGCTGGCGGCGCCGCGGCCCTCGCCGCGCTGGAGGCCCGGTTCGGCGCCCTCCCCGCGACGCTCGAAGCCCGCACGGGCACGGGCGGCCGGCACCTCTTCTTCCGCTACCCCGACGTCGGCGCGTTCGCGTCGAGCTCCACCCGCCTCGGCGAGCGCATCGGCGTCATCGCCGACGACGGCTACGTGGTGCTGCCCCCGAGCCTGCACGCGAGCGGGATGCCGTACGCCTGGACGAGCGACCTGGCGCCCGCCGACTTGCCGGCGTGGGTGATCGCTCGCCTCTCGCCCGACCCGACGATACCGACCGACGCCCCGGCCACGGCGACCCCCGAGGACCCCGGGCCCGCCCTCGACGCCTACGCCGTCTTCCGCGGCAGCGTCACCGGCGACGACGTGCGGCCGGCCCTCGACGCCGCGGCCGAAGCGATGGCCCTTGCCCAGGTCGACCACGACAGCATCGTGAAGATCATCGCCAAGGCGAACGATCACCGCTGCCACCCGTCGCTGTCCCGCGCCGACGCCGAGGACGTTGCCTACCGCGCCATCGCCGAGGACCACGCCCGACGTCTCGCGGCCGGCTCGGGCTCCGGCGAGAAGGCGGTCATCGACAAGTCGAAGGCGATCGACCAGCGCAAGCTCGCCGAGATGCGCCGGAGGAAGCGCCAGGAGGCGGGAGTCGACCCGGCCCTGACCGCGCTCGATTCCTGGGTGTCCGCCCACTGGCTCGTCCTCGACTACGACGACCCCCGCGGCGAACTCCGGCTCGTCTGGCTCGAGACCGGCCAGGTGGTTGAGATCCCGGCCGTCGCTCCGGTCGCTGACGTCCAGTCCCGCGTGCTCCGCTTCGTCGGCAACCTTGAGTCGTGGGCCCGCCGGGCGCACGAGAAGGCCACTGCGAAGCAGCTCGTGCGTGTGCTGCAGGACCGCGCGCCGAAGGCCTCGATCCGGAAGCGCGAGGACGCCGACTCGGCCCCGATCCAGCTGGTCAACGCCATCCTCGACCTGGACTTCTGGGTGCACGAGAAGGACGAGCGCGGCGAGTCGAAGGCCCACCGCGTCACCCTCCGGACCCGCGAGGGACTGTTCGTCGACGCCGGCCTGGGCCGCATCCGCTCGCGCGGCCGGCACCTGCTCGTGGTGAACCTCCCCAAGCTGGCCGGTGGGGCGCTGCGCTCGCACTCCGAGTTCCGGAACCTGGCGCACCGTCACCTGCTTGACCTGCTCCGCAAGGCGCCCGGCTTCCTTCCTGCAGAGGTCCGCCCGGGGCAGTCCCTTGCCACGAGCGACGTCCGCTACCGCGCCGTCGACCTGGAAGAGTTCTCGTCCGTCGTCGACGCCAATTCGGTGGCCGCAACGCCCATCGAAATCGACCCGCCACTCCGCCAGTACGGCCAGAATCTTCCGTTTCCCTCGGGAGAAACCGCAGAAAGTGAGCCGTACAGCCCGCCGCCCGATCGCCGCCAGTACCGCCAGTCGTGGACCGAAAGTGACGGGGGCGCGCCATGAGTTCCGTTCAGGTGGCAGCCATGCGGCGGCGGACTGGCGGCGGGCGCGAATCGCTTTTGAGAGCCTATTTCCCGGCGATCCGTCAAAAACAAACCGCAGTGGCGACGCTGGCGGCGCCTATTACGTACTTAATAGGGGATCGAATTTCACCGCTTTCGATTTGTGAATTCGGGTCGGGGCGAGGTGCCGCATGACTGCGACTCTCGTCGTCGTCCTTGCCCTTGCTCTTGGCTTCGTCGCTGGTCGCTGGACGCGCCGAAGTACCGACTCACGACCGATCGCGCGTCCTGACGCCTCCACGGCCCATCGCCGGGGCGTCGCGAAGGTAGGCCGACGATGACTTCCGCACTCACGATCGCGAGGCGACCCGTGTCCACCGTCCCGTGTCCCATCTGCGGAGTGCCCGTTCCGGCTGACGCCGGTCGGACGCTGTGTCTCGGCTGTCTCGACGGTCGCCCCGGTAGCGTCCGTCCGACGCCTGGCGGTCGGCCAGCCCGAATGCGCTATCGGGAACTGCAGCTGCCGCTGTCGACGCTCGGCTGGCAGGTGCTCGACGCGATCGGGGCCGACACGGTCGACCCGGAGCAGCTCGCGGCGCGACTGGACGTGCCGGTCGCGCAGATCGGACGGACGGCGCATCGGTCGGGCGTGATCCGGCGCGGGCTGCTCCTGGCCGTGTCGACGGGCTACCGGCTCTCCGCGGAGGGGCTCGTCGCGTTCCGGACGCGGCAGCCGCCGGTTCGTCGTCGGCCGGAGTGGGAGTTCCTCGACGCTGGACGCGAGCGTGCTGCTCGGCATCGGGCGCGTCGGAAGGGTGGTGAGTGATGGCGAAGCCGCGAGCGTCGAGGGCGAGGGGCAGCCTTCAAGGGAAATCCCCGGCTAAAAGGGGCAAGCCGCAGCATCGGCCGTCGAAAGAGACGCGGTCGGCGGTGGCCGGAATGGCCGCTCACGGGTCGACGCAGACCATCATCGCGAGGCACATCGGCATCGACGAGACGACGCTACGGAGGCACTACGCCTCGGAACTGGACAGCGGGAAGGCGATCGTCGACGCGGCGGTGGCGAGCACGCTGGCGCAGAAGGCGATGCGCGGGGACAACACGATGCTCATCTTCTACGCGAAAACGCGCATGAACTACCGGGAGACGAGCGAAGTCGCGCACACGGGCGACGTCGTGATCGAGGTCAAGCGCGGCCGGGCCGACGGGTCGGCGACGGTCGAGACGGTCGGCGCGAGCGTGACGCCGGTGCCGGAGGGCACATGACGGTCTACGAGGTTCGGATCGGGGACGTGAGTCAGCAAGTCGTGGCACGCACGCCATCGGAGGCGGCGACGGAAGCATTGCGCGAGATCGGCACGCGGGCGTTCGTGCTCACGGAGTCGGGACCGGCAGGCGACCGCTACGATGTGCGCGCGGAGGTCGTGGGCCACGGAGAGTTCGGGCTTGCGGTACTGACGCCGCCCGGCGTGGCGCTCGACCTGACGGGCTGGGTGCGGTCGTGACGATCGAGCCGCTGTTCTGGGTCCGGCAACACGGTCCCTACGTCACCGAGCCGACGTGGCGCGCGATGCCGTCGGACGCGGCGTTCGCGCAGCTCGTCCAGAAGCCGGGCAGCTGGCAGTGGTCGATTGAGGACCGCTGGGGATCAAAGCCGACGCGCGAGGAAGCCGAGGCCGCTGCGAACGAGCGCAACGCGGAGCGGCTGGCGTACCACGGCCAGGCGCTGCAGGACGTGCGGGCGGAGTTGCTCAACCGGAAGGACACGCGGGCGGGTCCCGCATCGGAGTGCACATGCAATCGGCCGGAGTGATCGAC
>ERZ869921.992-NODE-992-length-13492-cov-5.773833_pt1 | contig 13492 bp, 11 predicted proteins | sample MGYA00579310_ERZ869921 | MGnify/ENA primary metagenome ERZ869921 (study PRJEB32216, sample SAMN09231816) | wastewater metagenome | place: USA: Maryland | collected 2016-06-21 | study: EMG produced TPA metagenomics assembly of the PRJNA472060 data set (Reclaimed...
CGGTGTGCTTCGCCAGTTCCGCGGCCTGCCTCTCGTTCGTCGGCACTGGCGAACCTGATTCGATTGCGGCAAACAACGCTTGCGATCCCTTGAGCATGGTTCAACTCCTTACCAGCTTCCGGCTGGAATCCTGCCCGGACCCGGTAGGGCGCGGGCGGGGATGGTTCAGGCGAGTTTGTGGCGGCGTTTGGCTGAGAACTCCGCACGGCTTCCGTCGGCGCGACCTTGGGCGAGCGCGCTCACGCTGCCGGACGAGTAGCCCCCGCCCCTTCCTCCGCTGCAGAGTTTGATCTTCATTTCGTCGCGCAGCCAGTTGCTCGCCAATTGCTGCTTGTGGCGCAGTACGTCCGCAAGCGTGCCCGATGCCACGTGCACGATTGCCTGTGTGCTGGCGGTGCTGATCTGCGTCCGGGCCTGCGCCGCTTCGCGTGCTCGCTTGCAGAGCGTGGTAGCGAACCCGTAGGCGTACATAGCGCCGTCACCCTTCCAACAACCCTTATAAAGCCCGACGGCCATTGTGCCGATGACCTGCCGCCACTCGTCGAACAGGCCCGCGGCCAATTGCGCATCCTCGGCAGGGCCATAGAAGCGGAGAACCGATCGGCTCTCGGTCGCGCCAAACACTGAACCGGTTTTCACCTGGGCATGGGTGCGGTAGCACTTCACGCTCCCCACGAGGATTTCGACGGCGGTAGAAAGAACGCTTTCCCACGTGCTGAGTTTGGATGTACCGCAAACCCCGTCGGCCTGACCCATTTCAACCTTGGCGGCTGGCGCTCCGCACGCTTGCGCGGCTGCTGCCTCGGCTTCAACGTCCGCTTGCGTGATGTGATGCTCCTGCATCAACTCCGCGGCCATTCTCATTGCGTTGTCGATCTCTCCCTCTGCTGCACCGTCGCCGGCGGCCAAGTTGAGTAGGCCCCGAATCCGGCGTTTGATCCTGTCGCTGCTTTCGTTGTTCATCGTTCAAGCTCCTACCCCGTCGCTTCCGGCTTCGGGGAAAACGCGGGAAACCCTTTCGGGCTCCCCGAGTGGTGGTCAGTTGCTCGCGTCGGTCTGGCTCACGTGGAATACGGTCACGGTGCGGCAGATCTTCCCGTCACTCTTCGTGCCGTCGGCCTTGGTCTTGGTGGTCGGAATCCACGTGAAGCACTTCACCCCGTGCTCACCCTTGCGGACGCTGCGGCCCTGAGCCTTCCAAGCGTTGAACGTGAAGACGTTCTCGCGGGGCAGAATCTGGTCGGCCGGTATGCCCTTGGCCTCAAAGCCGGCGAAGATCGCGGCGTAGTTCGCCGTGCTCACCCCGCCACGTGCCCGGTTCAGACTCTCGTGCTGCTGGACTGCTGTTGCGCTCATGGTTCTAACTCCCTCGCAAGGCTTCCGGCCCGGCGATACATGAACATATCGGCCATTCACTTGCATTGCAAGTAGTTTGCAAGCAAATTGCAAGAAAATTGTTAGATGAGACCGAGTATCAACTGGCCTTGGCGATCGGTGGCAATCCCGCTCGGTCGCGTATCTCGTCGGCCTTCGTCCACAATCCGCCCGCGGCATTCATTGCGTCGATTGCCCTGGCGGGCCTAAGCCAGCATCGTTTAGAGGCGCAACCAAGGTGCATCGACTCGGGCGGATGGCTGCTGCCTCTCCAGACTGTTACGTGAAGCTCGCCGGCTCGTATGGGCGACTTGCACCCGAAGAACCCGCACCGCTTGCGATACATCGCAACCTCACCAAACACGCCACGGCTCGCAATGACGTAGCCCGCGGCCCTGATACCTCGCTCGATGCTTGCGTCCTTGCGGCTCATGCAAGCAGATTACCAGCCAAACGCAAGCAACGCCAACCACCTATCAGCACCCATACCAGTTTTCACTCTAGACTGAAACTTCGATTGCCCTCTTGATTCGTTGTTTTTTCGGGCCTTGGATCGGGGTTTAGTCTTCACCTGTTACGAAAGGCGTACTGCGCCGGACGTGCAACATGTGCGATCGTGATGCCGGCAGGTGTGCGACACGAACGACGACGCGCGTCCATCGTGTGTGATGTGATGCGCGATGGTGCGTGATGCTGCCGAGTGTGCGTCTGGTTCGACGTTGAAAACAGACAGGTGGGAGAGGATCACTCACGCACCCGCGATATTCGCAACGAGAACGCGCGCGAGTGACGACGAATGAGTGTGCTCGGCACAGAAGCGCACAAGAACACGCACAAAACGCTGTGAATTAGCCTGTTTTCGTGTGTACTGCGATGCTTACGAGAAGCACAGAGCATCACTCGCCAGGACCGAATGGGGGGTCGCGCAGTCCTTGAGTATCAACCTGCCTGTTACGAGTTTCCCCCAAAATATTCCGGGCAAAACATTCACCCCTTGAGCACGCGAACGACTTCGTTGAGCTTGCCCGTGGTGTTGTGTGCGAGCGCCCGCGCGTTGGGCACGTCGTCGGTGATGAAGATCATGCTTTCGGCGTGAGGCTGGTTGATTGGTACGAGCGTGACGACTGCGGTGGATGACCGGCGGAGGAGTTCTGTGGCGAGTTGCGCGGTCGTGCATTCCAGATACCACGCCGAGTCTGCTGGTGTCACTTGATGGAGTTCCAGTGCATACGGAGGGTGTCGAGGCAGTGCCACCACATGGGGCCTTCTGCAAAGTCGTGCTTGAAGGTGTTGTCGCCGCCGAGCCAGATGGCGGCGTCGATGGCTTTGGAACGGACGAGCTCGAGGGTGGCTTGCCACTGGGGTTGGGAGAGCATCTGGCGGGCGAATCCGCCGGTGGCTGCCCAGTGTGATTCGGGGGAGATGTAGGCGATGACGGGCTTGCCGTAGCGCTTGGCCTGGTCGATGACAGCGCCGGTCCAGAGGATGTGCTGGGCAATGTCGGGGCCGATGGCGTAGAGGGATGGGGCGATAAAGTTGACGCGATCGATGAGGGGCTGGAAGACTCCGTTGGCGAATTTCCACGAGCGTTGTTCGGCGGGGTAGCGGGCGTCGCGGGTGAGGATGTTCCAATCGACTTCGCGGATGGGGATGAAGCCGTAGATGCCGATGTCGCCTGTGAAGCCGCCGGCGCGGTAGGCGTCGACGAGGTCGCAGTAGTCGGCGATGTCGTCGGCGACCTGCTGGCAGGTGGCCTTTCGGATGTCAAAGCGGAGGGCACGCAGGCGCTTGGTGGAGGGGTCGTAGCGGTCTTCCCAGTCGAGGGTGAGGGGGATTGCGGGGTTCAGGGTGGCGGCGTGCTTGCGGGCGAGGGCGAGATTGGGCTTTTCCCGCTGTTCACCTGGGGTCCACCATGCGCGATCCTCACTGACCATTGGGAGGAGGCCCAGTTCTTCGAGCGGGGGCAGGTTGTGCATGTCGAGGACGCTGTAGAACTTCGGCATGCGGGGCGTGGGCTTGGTGGTGGGCATTGTGTTCTTCAGGCGGGAATTCGGTTGTGCTTGAGCCACGAGACGGGCTTGCCTTGGCCTTGGGCGCGTTCCATCCATTCCTTGATGGCGTTGTCTTGGGCGGCCTTGGCGGGGTCGCGGTGGTCGGCGCGGAAGGTGTCTTGCCAGTCGGCAAGAACGCCGGCAAGGGCGTCGATCTCGTCTTCGTGCTCGAGGCAGCCGCGGTCGCGGGTAATGCGGGAAACTTGGTGCTGGAAGGTGGGGTTGGCGGCGATGCTGGTCGAGATGACGATGCGGTGGGCGTTCAGGACGGGCTCAATGCCGTCGATGATGCGGAGTTCCTTCTGGCCGCTGGAGTGGACGCCATTGACGTGGCAGGCGAATCCCTCGGGCTTGTCGGATCGCTCGCCCTTGCCGCACTGGAGGCGTCGAACGTGGATCTGGAGGAGCGACACGTAGGCGTCGCCACCGAAGTTCTCTTCGACGTTGATCTGGGTGCAGTTGGTGTCGTACGCGATCTTGGCGAGCGTTGCCATGTTCGCGTCGGTTGCGCCGCCCGAGAGGCCCCCGAGTCGGCGGACATGGTAGAAGCCGTTGAGGTGGCTCACGACGGCAAAGCCGGTCTTGTCCGCCCCCTTGCCCGCGGGGTCAATCCGCATGCGCGTGCCGGTGAACGGGGCGTGTTCGTTGGGGACGTGGGCGGAACGGTAGAAGACGTCGGTTCCGATGCCGTGGGATTTGATGTCTTGGCAGGCGGTCGAGGCGTCGTTGTGCGACTTGCCCCACTGGAGGAAGAGGGGGGCGGTCGGGCCGTCGCTGTCGTAGACGATGAAGTTCTCGAGTTTGAGCGGGTACTGATCGGCGTCGCCGAGTGTGCGGACGAGTTGGTTCTCGCGCAGCCACTCGCTGCGGTTCATGCGCCGCAGGGCTACGTCGGCGGGCGTGAACCGGTGCGACAGGAAGCACTCGCCGGGCTTGATTTCGCCCGTGTCGATCATGCCCTGCAGGGTCGGGTGGAGCGTGAACGTGTGCTCGTCGGGCATCGGAGCACAGAGCGGGAAGGCGAAGACCGTGACGCCCAGTTCTTCCTCAAGCCGCCGGGCGTAGGTTTCCTCGTGCTTGGGGGTAAGCGTGTGGAGGATTTCCATCGGATCGCGGCACTCGCCGGCCTCGATGGACATTGAGGGATACAGCCAGTTCGTGGCGTCTGAAATGAGCGACCAGAGCCGGTCGCGGGATTCAAAGGTGATCGAGTTGGCCTTTGTCTCGCAGTCGTCGAAGATGACCGTGTGGCCGCGGTTGGATTCGAGTTGGCCGCTGATGCCGAGAACGGATACGGACGGCTGGCGGTCTGCGCCGCCGGGTCCGATGTCGAACGCCGTCACGCTGTCGCGCTGGCCCTTGCGGGGGAGCAGGTGATTCAGGAACCAGACCGAGCCGATCCAGCCGCGAATGAGGGTCGAGGTGCGGTTGATCGACTGCTGGCCCTTCGAGATGATGACGATCTTGCGGCGGTGGTCGCGGTAGAGCCGCCAGCACGCGACGGCTGCTGATTCGAGGTAGGTCTTGCCGAACCCTCGGGTGGCGAGCGCCCCGCGGATCGTGCCGTAGGACGGGTCCGTGATGTAACCGATGAACGCGAATTCGACTTTGGTGAGCGGGGCCTTGCCGATCAGCGTGCCGTCACCGGTTTCTCGCTGTGAGCCGATCGCGTACCAGAGTTCCTGCGCAAAGAACGTCACGTCCTCGTCCAGCCGCTTGAGATACGCGGCGAGAACGGCGGGGTCTTTGGGTTGTCTCACGGTTTATGCGCGCTTGCCGAGTTCGCTGATGTCGGGCGGCTTCCATTGTGGGATGTCGTGCATCTCGATAAAGTTGCCGGATTCCTTCGTGCGGTAGTACGGGCTCATGTCGCCCTTGATGACAACGCCCTTGACGTTCATGCGTATGGGAAACCCGCCGGTCTTTTGTGGCTTTTTCATGCGGTTGCTCGGTCGTCCAGGTCTTCAATGGGGGTTTTCAGAATCTCGGGGTTCGAACCAACGAGCCGCGGGTGTTTCCTCATCCGCTCCTGCAGGTCACCGGCGGGCGTGTTTATCACCGCCGGGTCTGCGCCGCCCTTGCTCTTGAGATAGTTGATGCCAGCCGTGATCATCGCGGGCGAAGGGCTGAGTTTGACGGGCTTGCCTTCGTCGTCGAGCGCAGTCACGCCGTTTTCGAGCGCGTCGAGTAGGGCCTTCGCAATCGCATCGTCGATCGACTGTGTTGTGGGCTTGGGTTCGTCGCTCATTTTCTAGTCCTTGCTCTTCTCGGGAAGTCCGACGGCGCGGCCAAGGAGGTCGATGCCCTTGACGAGCGGTTCAACTTGGGGGATGAACGGGATCGACCGCCGCACGTTCCGAAGGTCCTGCATCGAGAATGAGTAATCCGGGTCGTAGATGTGACGAATCGCGCCGCCAACGCCATCGACGGTGCCGCCCATCCAGTCCATGAGGGGGACCGACATAAGGCCTGTGCCGCGAATGCCTGAGCCACGCGAGAACGAGAAGAGCGCTTCGCCGGTTACTGGCGCGACCGCCGCATCAACCGCCGCCGGCAGCATCGACATATACGACGATCGCGAGAACGCCACGCGCGCGATGTGGCTCGGGCTCAACATCTCGTCGCGGTACTCCTGACCGTCCTCGCGCGTGAGCGAATCGCTGTAGACCTTGAGCGAGTAGAGGGCAGCGGACAATCCGCCGTTCACCGCGAACATGCGAACGTGGGCAAGGTTCTTGCTCTTGATGCCCTGTAGGAGTTTGGAGTCCCACGAGGCGATGTTGAACGTGCGGAACTGCGCAAAGAGTTTGCCGAAGTCGGTACTCATCCATCGGGCAAGCTGGTTCGGGAGCGGGTTGACGAATCGCGTGCCTGCTTCGGCGTAGACGGCTGCGCGAAACGCGCTCATTGCCTCGATGTCGGTCCACTTCTCAAGGTGCAGATCCCACATCTGCACGCCGGTCTGCGGCCCCTTGATCGACTCGCCGTGTTCCTTGATCTGCGCCAGCACCGTACGGACAAGCCCCTCGTCCTTCAAGCCGAACTCGGCCAGCACGGTCTTTGGCGGGAGTTTCCCGCTCTTGCCCCAGTCGCCCCACTTCTGGAGGATGTCGTGACCGAGAAGGCGGTAGCCCCAGTTGTTCGCGACGTTGAAGCCGCTGACTGCGCCGGACACGTTGCGGGCCTTCTGTGCGACCTGTTGCCCGCGTGCAAGCACAACGTCAATCGACTCGCCATGGACGGGGATGTAGGTGTCGATAGCGCCCGTGATCTGGTCAAGCCCTCGCCCCGTCAGGAATTCAAAGTCTCGAAGCGTCGCGGCAGATGGCTTGCCGTTCTTCGCCGCGGCAAAGAGTTCAGGAAGCGCCGGGAACATGCGGCCAAGTGTCTCGGGGTGCGCAAGTGCCGCGAGCGGTTCTGCCGCGTTGGTCAGGCCCGCGTACCAGTTGCCAAGCATCGACGATGACAGTCCGGAGCGGAGAATACCTGCCGCTTTCCACAATCGAGAGTTCGCCACGTCGTCGCTCATCGGAAGGCCGACCATGTTCTTCCACGCCGTTTCCATCTTGAGGATGTCGCCCTCGATGCGGATGCGATCGAGGCCTTTTGTCTGCGCCTCTTCGCGGACGCGCATCTTGATCTCATCAAACGTCATCGGGTTCTGTGGATCGGGCGAGAGCACCCGGAGGGTTTCCGCGCCGGCAGAGTTGCCGTACGCGCTTCGGATGTAAGAACGGGTGACGCGGTGCGCGTTGTTGTCGAGTAGATCTTCGACCGAGAGCGGACCTTTCTTCGTCTGGACCGAATGCGTCTCGTCCATGTCGATGCGGTACTTGAGGTTGCGCGGGTTCTGCCCGTCGCCCTCGGGCTTGTACTTGCTTCGCAGCATCGTCACGATGCTTTCGACCTGCGCGGGGTCCATGTTGGACTCGGCCAAGTCGCGCGCGATTTCATCGAGCGAGCCTTCAAGGAATCCGAGCGGGTTCGCCATCTTGCCCGGTCGGCCACCGTTCTTGATGATCGCTTCGGCCATCGCGACGACTTGCTTTGGTGTCGCCCAATCGTTCTTTGCCGCGATCGCTTCCGAGAGAAGCCCAAGCACTTTCTCGTTGCCGTGTTCCTGAATCGCCCGGTCCACGCGATCGGGAAGCCATCGACGGGTGAAATAGGTCACGTTCGCGTTTACGTCGCCAGCGCCCTTGACGCCGTGCCGCTCTTGTAGCGCGAGCGTTTCGGCATACATCGACTGCACGCGCTTGGCGGATGACTTGACCTGTGCCGCACCGTCGTAGCCATCGACGCCCCGACGTACCGCCTTGCCGATTTCCTCGCTGTACTGCGAGCGCGTCAGTTCGCCGCCAGCCTTCGCATACCCGCGATAGTCCTCTTCGATGCCGCGGAACAAGTCGGCAGTCTGACGCTTTGCGCCGGACTCTGCCCACATATCGCCCGCGCCGTAGATTCGCCCGTTCTTCTTCGGCAGGTTGTCGAACGCGACGATGTTTCCGAACCGGCTTGCGAGTTGCGAATCGGAGTTGGACAAGGCCGCGTTGATTCCCCAGCGCGTCGAGATTGGGCCGACCTTCGCCATCATGCTCGGCTTGTCGTCGCCGATGAATGAGGCTTCGAAGTCTGTGCCTGCGTTCTTGCCCTCGCCGGGAATGCTGTTGCCGCGGTACTTGAACTCGGCGGCGGATGCTGCGCCGACTGCGCCGCGCTGGTCGAGGCTCATCTGCGCGGCGGTGTCGGCGATTGTGTCGCGCAGGTTTCCGGTGGCGTTCTCGTCGAACTTCGCTGCGATCTTTGCGTCCGTTGCGTCGCCGGTGCGAGCGAACTGGCTGGAGGTGCTGCCTTCTGTGCCGAATGCGAATCCCTGCTGCGTTCCGGTCGCGGGTTCTACGAATGGCTGACCGAGTAGGTCGCGACGGATGCTGCCGAACTCATCTTGCGGAATGCTGTAGTCGTTCGTGTCGCCCATCGCGGCCATCTCTGGGTCGCGCGTCATTGAACCCTTGTCAACCGGCACAATGTCCAGCGCCTCAAGTGGAACCTCAGGAATCGTGCCGCCGTCAGTGAGGATGCGGTGCGAGCCGTCCGGGGCTGATTCGACCTTGAACTTCTCGCCGTTGATGGTGAACTCTGCGCCCGTATCAATCTCGGCGGGGGTAAACGGCTCTTTCGCAGGCGTCCGACCCTTCGGTAGATTCTCGTGGAGCGCGGCAAGGAACTGCATCTGCGGGTCGGGGCTTGCTGCCGCTGAACTGCGGGCCAGCTCCAAGACCTGCTTGTACTGGTCGCTTCGCTTGTCGAGCTTGGACAGGTCCAACGTCCCGCGCTTCATCATCGCGGCGGCTTCTTCGCTGCCGAACTCATGTGCCAACTCTTCAACGCCGAATCCCTGACCGGCGATGTCGTAAGCCTCGGGTCCGATCTGGTTCGCCTGCTCGTCGTACATGCGGAGCAAGCGACTCTCGATGTCCGCCTTTGTGAACACGCCCTTCGTCGTTTTCTTGGGCGGTGCGACAACTGCCGGAGCTGGCGCTGCAACCGGCGCGGGCGGCTCTGGTGTCTCGTTGAACACAAGTTTGGCGTGCGAGTCGAGTCGATCAATTTCCGTCTGCGGATCAATCTGCTTACTGAACGCTTCTCGCCCTTCCTTCGTGAGCAATGAAACCTCGGGAACGTCCGACAGTCGCGCAGCCTTGTACTGCTCGTCCATGATCGGCAGCACCTTGCCCTGTGCGTAGCGAGAGAGGCCCGCGCCGGCCGCACCCATCAGGAACGAGCTTGTGAAGCCGATCCATGCGTCCGTGCTGTCTTGGTCGCGGAACTGGCCGACTGCGAGCGAAGGGACTGCCGCGCCTGCGCCGGATGCGATGCCGTGAACGAGTGGGCCGCTTGAGTGAGTCAGTGCTGCACCGATGCCGAATCCGAAACCAGACAAGCCAGCTTCGGCAATGTCCAGGTTCGTCACGTTCGGATCTGCGATCGACTGCAAGCCCTTCACCGCTGCGAACGGAACGCCCGCAATCAGGCCGGACTTCGCCAGCGACGCGAGCCGCGCGGCCTTCGTGCTGAGTGATCCAGCCGCGCCGACGCCGCCGGTCAATGCGCCCGCTGCCAGCGTCAATGGGTCCGCGACTTCCGCCAGAATCTGCGCCGGCGCTGCCGACCAGCCAGCCGCCGCCAATTGCTCCCTGTGGTCCATCTCCGCGACGTTGCGCAGGTACATGGCCTCAAGGTGGTCTTTGCTGTGCGCGTCGCTGTATTGGTCCCAGAGGTCTTGCGAGACGCCCTCGGTGTACGGCTTGAGTGTTTCTTCGGTGAGGCGGAAGTTTGGATCGACGGGGAACTGTGCGTCATAACCGCGCACCGTCGCTTGAATGACTCGACCAAGGGGACCGTTTGCGGCCGATTCGTACAGGGCTGTGCCAACGTCCTCCGCCTGCTTCGGTGTCACTGTGCCGCGGTAGAGGTCGGTCGCGAACTGAGCGAACTGCGCCGTGCGTGAGGGTTCCGGCGCTGGCTGGGTGCTCGGGAACTTGTATCGCGGCGGCGTGCGGCTCTGCACCGGGTCGTTCGATAGACCCGCACTGTCAAGTTGTGTCATCGGTTATTCGCTCGAACCCGTCACGATGCCGGGCTTGGGCGGCTTTCGGAATGGCCATTCGCCTTCGATCGCGTTGTTGAGTCCGTAGGGAACCATCGGGGGGCGGTTCGCCTGCCGCTTGTTGACGGCCTTCACGATGTCGGCAAGTTCTGTGCCTGCGGCTTCCTCATCCTTGGCGCTTGCGATCATTCCCAACTGCTCGGTCGTGAACTCCGCGCCGGGTCCGACCAGAGCGTGCCCCATCCAGTCGTTGATCTGCCACGTTCCACGCACAGAATTCCAGACCAGCGACTTATCAGCCGCGTTCGTTCCGGTGCGCTTCGCGTACGCCTTGGAAAGCTCGGTCGAAATGTCCGGCAGTTTCTCGCGCAGGCCAGGAGTCATGCCCACCTGATTCGTTGGGCTGACGAAGCGACCGAGCAAGATCGCGCTCGCCTTGTAGTCGTTGGCGGCTGTCCCCAGCGCCGACGCGCTCGCGTTGGTCCCGAGCATCATCGCCCGCGCCCGCTGCGTGATGTCGGCCATTGCCGAATCCGAGTTGAGCGCCCCCTGAATCTCGGACGGAAGCGACTTCCTCGTCTTGTCCAGAATCGTCGGGGTCAGGCGACGGCTTACCGCTTCGTGATCTTCCTTCGTCGCGTTTGTCGCCTTCGCCGCCATCCCGATCGCCTGAGCGGGTGTCAGTGCCGCATCACGCAAGTTGATTACCGCGGCATCAAGGAAGGCCCGGCTCTTGTCGTCGCCCAGCTTGTCCGCCCACGGCCCGCCCCTCTGCTTCGCGGTTTCCCAGAGTGCGATCGACTCCATGAGTGCCGGCGGAACCGGCTTGCCGTCCAACACCTGCGCCGCCAGTGACGGAGCCGTTTCAATCAGGCTGTTGAACTGCTTCGGGTACACACCCTGAGAAGCGGACCATTCAACCATTGCCGCGCGTGCTTGATCCGGCTGCTTCGACTTCGCGATCTGGGACAGGGCAATTGCAGTTGTGTTTTCGATCTGATCGGTTTGCGTCACATGGATCGTCTTGCCGCCGACCACGATCGTTCGGTCTTGAACCGTCGAAAGCGGTACGCCAGACTGCGCACCCATCAGGGCCTCGATATACACGGCCTGCTTCGCGCTCGATTCGGCTTGCGCCTGCTCCATTCGCGTCCGCTCGGTGAACGCGCCGCGAAGCCGGTCCTGCGCCTCTGCGGTTTCCTTCTCGCCAAGGCCCATCGCCTGAATGATCTTGTCGCCGTCCTCAAGCGACCCGCCACGCCGAACCACGCCGTATGCCGCATCCAGCCCGATCGCCTTGCTTTCGAGGCTGCGGGCTTTCTCGATCGACTCAATCTGCCGGTTGATCTGGTCGTAGTTGGCCGGTGTCAATCGTGGCTTGATCTGCTCGAGTTCCTGCCGCATCTGAGCGGTCGGCGCGTTGTCGTTCTCAAGGGCTTGGAATCCGGCGCGGATCGCGTCCTGCTGCCGCCCGGCCTGTTCTGCAACCACGGCGTTCATGTGCCGGCGGGCGATAAGCACGTCCTGGTCGAACTGGCCTGCGGGGAGCGATGCCGCCAGCCGATCGAACTTGGCAGCGTCGCCAAGCTGTGCCGCAGTCTTGAGTGCGGGCATGACGACCTTTGCATATGCCGCCGTCTCGTCGAACCCTGCGCCAATCGCCGACTTCACCGCTCCGGCCGGATCATCTCCAAGATACGCCTGATTCGACAGGGCGTCGGCGAAGTTGTTCCGGTCCTTCGCGGTGTCGATTGCCGACTGACGCGCCAATGCCTCGGCAACGTGCGGGGCCGATCGCATGTACGCATCCCGGCCCGCCTCGCTCACCGGACCCAGCCGCTCAAGGTGGGCTTGCACGAGCTCGTCGGCGAACTTGCCCGGCTCGGCCCCCGCCGGAAGCTTCACCGTGCCGTTGTCGATGCCCAGCCTGATCGTTGCAAGGTCTTCCCCGGCCGCGCGCGACCACACCGCCCGGTCGATCTCGTCCGACTTCGCGTTCTGCTGGTCCCGAAAGTTCCGGTCTCGCGCATGCTGCTCGCCAAGGGTCGATGCCGCCTGCCCCGCCAGCCCGAACGACGTGAGTAGGGCGACGAATTCAGGGTCTTGATACACGACCGGGGAGAAGGGCAGGCCCGGCGCATTCAGCGCGACGGGGGAAACGCTGTACTGGCTCAAATCGTGTATTCCTTGCCGTAGTAGCCGCGTGTGGGAGTCGTCGGAGTCCGGAGCGGTTCGATTGGCTTGCCGTACTCCTGAACCGCACCGCCGATCTGGAGGCCCGTCGTCAGGCCCGAGAGCGAGCCAGTCAGCCCGGTCAGGAACACGTTCTGCCGCTGCGCCTCAAGCTGGTCGCTGCTCAATTGCGTTCCAGCCTGCAATGCGTTGAGCGAGTTTTGATAGTTCCTGTCGATATTGGTCGATGCACGCGCGAGGCTGGTGGCAATGGCATTATCAAGTCCTGCGTATGTCGTGCCGAAGCCAACACCTGCGCCAGCCGTCTGGGTCGCCAAACGTCCCGCCAATTGTGCTGCCTCAAGTCGGCGCTCCTCAAGTTGCTGCGATCGCTGGTCGGCAAGCTGAGCAGCCTGCACGCGGGCCGAGTTCGAGAGCGCCCCCTGCTGCGATTTGATCTGGCTATTCCGCGAGCTTGCCTGACCAATGGAGAGCGCCCCGCCCATTGCAGCGCCGGCAAGCCCGAGCGTAATCGGATCGAATCCCACTAGCCGTCTCTCCTTGCGTTGGCGTCAACGTCGAACCGAATACTCGGAATAACCACGCGCTTCGGCACGCTGGGAAGTGAAAGAATCTTCCACGTCGCGTCGTCCGTGTTTCCGTTGAGGTTCGCGCGCAGCTTGCCCGTCGCCGCCACGGTGCCGTCGCCCGCAAACGTCTTGTCCTTGTTCGCACGCCCAGCCATCTCGCGGCGGACGCGAAAGCCCGAAGATCGGTAGTACGAAACGTCCAGGTGCCGAACGCCGATGCGGGTAATCGGATCCGCGTTGCCCTCCCGATCCCGATAGAACGGCCGTGTCGGCTCAAGCTCCATCGAGTACAGCGACCCCATCGTGCATTCGTGCGCCGTGTAGTCGTTCGTGTTTGCATTCAGCGTGAGGTAGCCCGCCGCGATGCTGAAGTCGTTGTAGACCACGCCGTCAATTGTTCCAGCGAGGTAGACGGTTCCGGCATCGCCGAATCCGTCGCCGACCACAAGGCAATTGACCGACGTGTCGTGGAACGGGAGCGCCCACCGCGAGTGGCCCGAGTTGATGTGCGCCGTGAGCTGATAGCGGCGGTCAAGGTGAACCGTGAAACTAGGCAATTGGCAGCACCTCGTACGAGATGGATTCGCCCGTGATGGGCGCGACTTCACCCGTGATCGAAGACGTTCCACCCGTGGGCGCGATCGTGCCGTCGCTCGATGTCAGGGTCGTTCCGATCGACATGCCCTCCAACACGT
>ERZ869921.993-NODE-993-length-13486-cov-4.465267_pt1 | contig 13486 bp, 27 predicted proteins | sample MGYA00579310_ERZ869921 | MGnify/ENA primary metagenome ERZ869921 (study PRJEB32216, sample SAMN09231816) | wastewater metagenome | place: USA: Maryland | collected 2016-06-21 | study: EMG produced TPA metagenomics assembly of the PRJNA472060 data set (Reclaimed...
AGACGCCGGACGGGATCGAACTGACCCTGTCGGTCTCACCGCCCGACGACGAGCAAATCGCTGATGCCATCGCGCGCCGGTACTGTGCTGACTACTCGGTCGGCAAAGCCTTGCAGGCTGCAATATCCGACCGCTTTGACGTTCTGATCCGTCATGCCGTGGACGCCGCAGCGAAGGGCGCAATAGAGCGCGCGATGACGGCGACGCGCCAGAAGACGGACGAATTCGGCAATCCGATTGGTGAGCCTCAGACGTTCGCCGGAATGATCGGCGCGCAAGTGAAGGCTTGGCAGGAAGAGACGGTCGACTCTTACGGAAAGCTGACGCGCAAAGACAGCTACAACAGCCGCGATGTCACGACGCGCGCTGAGTGGCTGGTCAAGCAGGTTGGCGCCGACGAGTTCGCCAAGCTGGCGAAGGATGAGGTCGCAAAGGTCAAGATCGCCGCGAAGGCCTCTATCGACTCCGCGATCAAGAACGCGGTGGCTACTGCGATTGCGGGGCTAGTCGCGAAATGACGAGCAACCCCATCCACACCCCCATTCCCGAAACCCCCGCCGAGCTGATGTCGCGCGCCCGGTTCCGCGACCGCATGGCCGAGGAGGCTTTCGACAAGCGCGAGCACGACTGGTTCAAGCATCACGCCACGCTCGCCGAGGTGTACCGGCAGCGGGCGGATGCGTTGCGGGGGGTGTCGTGACTGTCACCTATCACCCCGAAATCGTCCAAGGATCGGACGAGTGGTTCAAGCTCCGCTGCGGCGTGCTGACGGCCAGCGAAATGAAGCTGATCCTGACGCCGACGCTCAAGCTCGCCAGCAACGAGAAGGAGCGTGCGCACCTCTACTCGCTCATGTCGCAGCGCATCACCGGCTATGTCGAGCCGTCCTATATCGGCGACGACATGCTGCGCGGGTACGAGGACGAGATCGAGGCGCGCATTGCGTACAACAAGCACTACGCAGCGGTTCGCGACTGCGGCTTCGTCACCAACGACGAATGGGGCTTCACGATCGGTTACTCGCCTGACGCGCTCGTCGGCGACGATGGCTTGATCGAGATCAAGGGGCGGCGCCACAAGTTCCAGGTCGAGACGATCCTGACGCACGTCCCCGCCAACACCGCGCCCGACGACTATGTTCTGCAGCTTCAGACGGGTTTGCTCGTCACGAAGCGCAAGTGGATCGACTTCATCAGCTACAGCGCCGGCCTGCCGATGGTGACGATCCGCGTTCTGCCCGATGCGGAATTGCAGGACGCCATCCTGAAAGCTGCCACCGCATTCGAGGCGCGCATCGCCGAGAAGATCGCCGCCTATCACGCCGTCATGAAATCAGGCGCCCGGCTGCTGCCGACCAAGCGCCGCATCGAACAGGAGATCCGGGTATGAATGCCGTCGTCAATTTGCTCAATACGATTGCGCCCAAGAGTGACCAGCTCAACGCCGACGATCTGATCGGCCGCGCGATCACGATCAAGGTCACGAAGGTCTCGATTTCCGGCACGCCCGAGCAGCCCATCGCCATTGGGTACGAAGGCGACGGCGGCAAACCATACATGCCCTGCAAGTCGATGCGGCGCGTCCTGGTCCACATCTGGGGCGGTGATGGCAATGCCTATGTCGGGCGTCGCATGTCCCTCTACCGCGACGACAAGGTGCAGTTCGGCGGCATGGCGGTCGGCGGCATCCGCATCTCGCACATGAGCGACATTGACGAGCCGGTGACGATGGCGCTGACGGCGACGCGCGCGAACCGCAAGCCGTTCACGGTGAAGCCGCTGCCGCCCGAGGTTGAGGCAGCACCGGCAAAGCCCCGGATGACGAGCGAGCAGTGGGCGAACGAGCAGATGAGGTTGCTGCCGAACATGGAGACCGAGGACGAGTTCTACGAGTGGGTGAAGAAGACCGGCCTTGCGATGACCAAGCTCAAGACCGCCGACGAATCCACCTGGGCCGTCCTCAACGATCTCGTCGCCGCCACCCGCACGCGTCTCGTCGGTGAATTCGAGTGACCCCGCAAATGACCGCCTCGCGTTCCCCCGCGCGGTCTGGACCGCTGGCGATCGATCTCTACTGCGGTCTCGGCGGCTGGACAGATGGCTTGCTGGCGGAGGGTTACTACGTTGTCGGTTTCGACATCGAGCAGCACGTCTACGGCGAGCAGCGCTATCCGGGCCACCTTGTCGTGCAGGATGTCACAACGCTGCACGGCTCGCAGTTTAAGGATGCCGCGCTGATCGTCGCGTCCCCGCCGTGCCAGGAATACTCCTACATGGCGATGCCGTGGACGCTGGCGAAGGCAAAGGCAGCAGCGATCCGGGCGGATGTGACCGGCGAGAAGCTGGTCGCGCTCAATCGCCTGTTCAACGCGTGCTTCCGCATTCAGCGCGAGGCATGTGAAGCAGCTGGCCGCCATATCCCGATGGTGGTCGAGAACGTGCGCGGTGCGCAGCCATGGGTCGGACGCGCGGCCTGGAACTACGGCTCGTTCTACCTATGGGGCGATGTGCCGGCGCTCATGCCGATAACTGTGCAGGCCTGCAAGGTTCCCGGCTTTCGTTTCGACGGCAGCGGCAAAAGCTTCCAGACCGCCAGCGTCGAGCTCGGATCTAAGAACGCTGGCGGCTCGTGGTTCAACATCGGATCACCCGGACAGAAGGTGACCGGTAAGAACCCGGTCCATGCGCTCAGCGCTGAAGGCATCAAGCAGCCCGGCCTATCAGGCGTCCGCGACAACGGAAGAGGCGATCGCTGGTTCCAAGATGGAGCCGCTCGGAGCGGCTCCAAATCACCCGCTCGCAAAGCCGCAAGCGCGATGATCGCGAAGATCCCGCTGCCGCTGAGCCGGCACATCGCGGCGACGTATTTGCCCCACCCCCTCGCCGCGTGAATGAAGGACGATAGAGATGACGACTTGGGACAACATCAAACGCATTGACGACGAGGCGCAGAACGTCGCCAAGTTCGTCTTCACCAACGACACAGCGGTTTCGGAGGCGGTCCTGTATCGCTATCCGACCTATGCCAAGCGAACGGTCATCTGCATCTCGACCCAAAGCGGTTGCCCGGTCGGGTGCCGCTTCTGCGGTGCTGGAGATTATTTCGTCAGATCCCTGACGGCGGATGAGATTTTCTCTCAGGCGGCGCATTGCCTAGATCAAGCGCGCACTGCCGAAGGCGTGACGCCGGACCAGATCGACCGCCTCCAGATCATGTTCATGTCCATGGGTGAGCCGCTTCTCAATCTAAAGGCGCTCATTCCGGCGATGCGGCAGCTTCACGGTGCCTATCCGGCCGCTCGTCTTCTGATCTCCACCAGCGGTCCAGGTGTGGACTATCAGCCGCTATTCGATGTTGCCCGCGAAATCGACACCATCGGGTTGCAGTTCTCCGTCCATGAGAGCACCGATGAAGCGCGGGACGCCTTGGTGCCGTTTAAGAGGAAGCTGACGCTCGACGGGATGCGTCAGATGGGCAACGCGTTCCACGACCTGACGGGTCGCAAGGCGTTCTTCAACTACTGCGCACACGACGGAAATTCGAGCATCGAGGATGCCGACCGCCTGCGGGCGCTCTACCATCCCCGCGATTTCTGCGCGACCGTCTCGGTCATCTGCGAGCGCAATGACGGCCTGCCTGCGACCAACGATCACCAGCGGCAACTCGCCGTCGACTTCGCCGCCAAGCTCGTGGCGCTGGGCTACGATACCCGCGTGTTCGACCCTGCCGGCCAAGACACTATCGGAGGCGGGTGCGGCCAGCTTTGGTTCGTCCAGGATTGGATGAAAGACAACCCCGACATGGCGCGCCCATCGATTGGGTGCGGCCTGCCTGAGGTTCACGTCCCCCTCGCCACCCCCGGAGCCCGGCCATGAGGGTATCGGAACAACTGCGCGCGGCGAAGGCGCTGATCGCGGATCCGAAGAACTGGACGCGAGGGGCGTTCGCGCGATCGGCTTTCGACAACGTCATCGGGCCGGAAACAGAGGGCGCCTGCAAGTGGTGTGCGGTGGGCGCGCTGTACAAGGTCGGGGACGTTCACGGCCGTGCCGGCAACCTTTTGTGGGATGCGGCAGCAAAGATAGGCCGAGGTCACCCGGCGCTGGTCAATGATGAGTTGGGCCACGCGACCGTCCTCCGCATGTTCGACCTCGCCATCGCGAAAGCGGAGGCTCCCGATGCCTGACCATCCCCCACCAGCCGCGCCGGACGGGCTGCGGAAGATGATGGCAAGTGCCGCAATGGCGCTGCCTCTGGAAACCGATACCGAGCACAACGAAGGCGACTACGGCAGCGGCGACGAGTCGAGCAGCGGCTTTAAGTCGTATGCCATTTTCGACGCTACCGGAAAAAAGCTCTTCGATTCGCTAAACAGCGATGCGATCGAGGTCCACGAAGAATTCGATGATGACGGCTGTTACGCGTGGGATGAAACCTCGCGCCGGTATGCAAAGCTCATCGTCGCCGCCGTCAACGCTCTCCCCGATCTCATCCGCGAGTTAACCACCCTTCGCGCCGGCGCCGCCGAGGCGGCGCGGTTGAGGGAGGCGCTGGAGGTTTACGAAGATGCGCTCGCTGAAGCCGAAGCGATTTTCGGCGGCGAGTACGCTGATCACTACGGCCCGTTGTTCGATCTCGCGATGAAGGCTCGCGATGCTCGGCGAGCCGCGGCTGGCGGGGGCTGAGCGATGGCGATCGAAGTTCAGAACTTTGTCCTTCGCTATGATGCGAGCTGGAATTTCCGCCCGCATGCAGACACCGCGAAACTTAGTAACCGCGTTCACGCGCGGCTTGTTCGTGATGCACAGCGCCAATACCTCGACGGTTACGGCCTCGACTGGTCGCAATTCGACGCGGAAATCACGCTCTCAGAAGGTATCACGGCGCAGATCGATTTTACCCACCGCATCAGCGAGCGGGTGATTACCCTCACCGAAATCTACTTCAACGAAAGAACCGGCGAGATCCTCCAAGCTGGAACGCAGCATGGGAACCTAACGCTATGACCCCCATCTCTCCCCCGTCCGATGCCGCGCTGCCCGCGCCGGAGCAGGTCGATGACACGCGGCTAGCTACCGCTATGGCAAGGATGGAACAACAGTGGCGACGCGGCGATCGCCTAGTCGTCACACAAGACGATCATCCGCTAGACATCTATATGAGCGCGTGCGCTCCAGAGCTTCGCATAATTCTAGACGCCCTCCGCGCCGCCACCGAGCAGGTCCGCGTGCTGACGGGGGAGGTTGCGGCACTGACGACCTCGCGGGCCGAAAAAGTCCGCGTGCTGACAGGGGAGCGGGATGCGCTTCACAATTTCGCCGTCAGCGCCACCTTCGCGTTGCTGAACCTGCCGGGGCTTGTCGGCGGGAGCGGCGTCCAAGGCGAAACCATAGAAGGCTGGGTTATGGCGGACGTGAACGCCTGCACGAAGGCCGTCTCAACTGGAATTTCCGACCTTCGCGAATCCCTCACCGCCCTCCGCGCGCGGGCCGAGAAGGCCGAGGCGGCGTTGGAAAAAACCCGCGAGGCTTTCGAGGAAGTCTGGCCGTTTTACGAAGGCGAGCACTACTACGACCATCCGTGCAGCGTTCGCGTTCGCGCCTTGATCGAACAGGCCGACGCACTGACCGCCCTCCCCGCCAAGCCGGAGGCCGCCGACCATGTATGACGCCCGCTGCCTGGAACTGGCCGACACATTCCTGCGCGACGAACCAAAGCTGGCCGACCGTTCTGCCGAACTCGCGCAAGTAATCCAGGACGCGATTGAGGAGTGGATGAAGAGCGCGCTGGACGGCGCAAACAAGGGGAACCGCTAATGGACTTGTCCCAACTGATCGCTGCCTACGGTGACGACAAGGTCGAGTTTCAGCTCATTGATGAGTGCGCCTCGTCGCTCAATTTCAATAAGGGGATAACCAAAATCACTTTTGGCACGCCTCAGCCGCTTACGCCGAACGGTATGGCAAAGCTCGGAATGGTTGTGTGGCTTGACCGCGACCGCGTGGCCGAACTCCTGAAGCCCAAGACGGAGGCCGACCATGGGTGACCCGATGACGATTGACGAACTTTGGCAGAACCACATCGACCGCGATGACCGCAACTCGCCGGAGGAATATCCGGAGATGGCGCTGATTACCTTCGAGGAGTTCAAGCAGAACATTGAGTTCTATGCCGAAACCCTCACCGCGCGCCTCGCGGCCTCTGACGCGGAGGTGAAGGCGCTGAGGGAGGCGCTCGACCCGAACCTGACCAAAGCTGCGTACATCGGAGAGTTCCGTCAGCGCGTCAAATATCGCGACGAGTTCGGCGAAGACGTGGTGATGGAGTGCGATGTGTCATGGACGACGGTCAAGGAGATCATGGCTGCGATCATTGCCAGAGCCGCCCTTGCGCGCGGCGCGGGGGAGAAGTGATGCGCTGGAAATCCAATACAGAATTGCCTGATTGGGCGGTCGTTTCTTTCATTGCGGTCATGTCGCCGCTTCTCATTATCGGTGCGGCCAGCTTGTTTTTGACCTTTGGAGGCTTCTGGCTAAAGCGCCGGTTGCTAGGACCGTCGAAAGACTGGTCCTGGTGGTTTGCCTGGCACCCAATCTGCCGCAACGTCGATAATGAATACGACGAGCGCGTCTGGCTGGAGTGGGTCGAACGCCGCTCCGGTGGGCTCCTCACACACAACACGCAATATCGCGCTCGCTATACATCGCAGGTGCCAGCATGACCGCGCTCGCCGACCTCCTCGCCCGCGTCGAGAAGATGGCGGGGCCGGATCGCGAGATAGATGCCGCCCTTCATGCACTGGCGCGACCAGATGATTTCGACGATGCCGACGAAGCGGATTGGTATTTGAATTTCAGGGGCGCGAACAACGCTTCCCGATACCATTTCGACTTGATCGGCATCCCTCGCTACACCGGCACCGTCGATGGTGCTTTGCGCTTCTGCAAGACCGTCCTGCCCCAGCACGTAGGACGCATCGGTTTCGGCGCTGGCAACGGCGAGGCTCAAATCTGGCGGCTCAGCGAAATGCCCGTCAACGCGGTCGGACACTCCCCCGCCCTCGCCCTCGTCGCCGCCGTGCTGAAGGCGCTGGTCGCGAAGGAGGTGACATGAAGCTCTCGGAACTCATCGCAGCGTATGGCGACGATAAGATCGAATTTCAGAACCTGGACGATGCCGCCGACAAGCTGAACATGAACGGCAAGCACACCACGATCACGTTCGGAACGCCGCAGCGCCTTGGCCTCAACGGCACTGAAAAGCTCGGGTTAGTCGTCTGGCTCGACCGTGCGCGTGTGAAGGAACTCATCAAGAAGCCACGGCGCCCCCTCCCGCCAGCGCCCGCCGGAGACGCGGGGGAATGATCGAGCCGCCAGACAAATCACCGCCCATTGAACCGCAGGAATTTCTCGGCGGCGTGAAGGTCGTGGACATCGGCGACCTCCGCGTTGCTCGCGGATTGTCCCGCCGGCCATTCTCATCGTGCCGTCACCCGCGCCTGCACTATGACAAGACAGAGCGTCGCGTGTGGTGCCCCGATTGCGAGCAGAACATCGATGCGTTCGATGCGTTCGAGCAGATTGTTGGGCAATTCGACCGCGCCTCCAAAGATATCCGAGGCCGTGAGGCTAAGGTCTCCGAAGTCGAGGGCTTTCAAGCCAGGTCGCTCGCCGCAAAGGCGATGGACGAAGCTTGGCGCAAGCGGAGCATGGTTCCGGCGTGCCCGCATTGCAGTCGTGGACTTATGCCCGAGGATTTCGCGAAGGGCGTCACGTCATGGGTCGGTCGCGAGATCGAAGTCGCGCGCCGCAAGAAAGGCATACCCAATGCGTAGCCTCGCCCTCCGCTGGACGTTCGCGCTCCTCCTCGGGGCGCTGATCCTGCTTGCGGTCGTGTCGTTCGGGAGCGCGGTTTGGGAGTTTGGGAAGGGGAGTTTGGGATGAGCGAGCGCAATTATCGCTTCGCATGCCCGGTATGCGGCGACCCTAACGCCTACCCTTTTTGGATAGACGAGAACCCGCCGGCAACATGCCCGAATGACCAAAGCGCGAGAACGATTTGCTCGTATCAAATCCGGCGCGGTGAGCAGCAGGCCGAATTTAGAAGGTTGCTGCCGGATGCCTATGACGAGAATGGAAACATTAAGCCAGGGAGGGGCGCGGATGTTCTTTTGAAGTGGGCGCAATCCAATCCAACTGCGGTATACCTCCCATGACGCCCGCGCCCGGCGAGGCCGAGGTCGAGCGGATGGCGCGCCTGATTGATCCTAGCGCTTGGGATGGCTGGCACGAACTTGCCAAGGCGGAATCCATCTCCCGCGCTCGTGACGTTATCGACGCCGGCTACGCGCGCCGGGATGCGGTGCTCGAGGAGGCGGCGAAGGTGGCGGACGCAGAGGTGGTCCAGTGCATCGCTGACAATGCCAAAAGCAAGATGCACTTCGGTGTTGGCGCGGCCGTGGCGTCAAGGATCGCCGCCGCCATCCGCGCCGGGAAAGGCGGGGCGGGGGTATGAGCCGACCAGTAGCACTGACCGTCCCCCAGGTTGCCGATCGTCTGCAACTGAGCCGCGGCGCCGTCTATGCCGCTATCGGTCGCGGCGAGCTACCTTGCATCCGGATCGGCCGCGCCGTCAGGATACCCCTTGTCGCCTTTGAGCAGATGGTTTCAGCCTGGCCCGCCTCGTCCTCTATCGTGGAAAGTGGTACGCCGCCGCGCAAACGCCGGACGGAATACGACGAATTTCCCTTCGAACCAGTGATCGGGCCACTGCCGAGCGAAAGCTAGCCGACCTCACACGGCGCCCCGACACTGCGGAAATCGCCGCCGCCGCCACAGCCCACTTGGAGCGCTGCGCCGGAAAGGCCAGCTACCCGGCGATGAAATTCGCATGGGAGGCCCTGAAGCCGTCCTTCGGCGCGCTCCGCATCGACCAGATCACGCCCGAGCGCTGCATCGCCTACCGGGCGCTCCGGAAGCGGCAGGGCGTCGGCGACGGGACCATTCTGAAAGAGCTGGGGTTCATGCGCGCCGCCGTGCGCCGGACGGCATCGGGCCATCTCGCCCGCTTCGACATGCCCGCCCAGCCCCCGCCGATGGATCTGTGGATTACGCAGGACGAGGCCGCCGCCTTGATAGCCGCAACCGGCGATACCCACCTGCGGCTTTTCACCATCCTCGCCATCACGACCGCCGGCCGGTCGGGGGCCTTGCTGGACCTGACGTGGGATCGGGTGGATTTCGAGCGTCGTCAGATCGCGCTGGGCGAGCGTCAGGAGGGCAGGAAGGCGCGGGCTGTGGTTCCGATGAACCCGACCGCCGAGGCCGCCCTACGGGCCGCGCAGAGCATCAGCACGAGCGAATATGTGATCGAGTACGGGGGCAAGAAGGTCGCCAGCATCAAGAAGGGGTTCCGGGCCGCCGCTCGCCAGGCGAACCTCCCCGGCGTCACCCCGCACACGCTCCGGCACAGCGCCGCGACGTGGATGGCCCAGCGCGGCATCCCCATGGTCGAGATCGCCCGGTATCTCGGACACTCCAACCCGGCCATCACCTACAAGGTCTATGCCAAGCACACGCCGGACTATTTGCGCGGGGCAGCAGCAGCGGTTGACTTTCAGGGAGGGGTCCTTAGCACGACTGGTCGCGACACCATGAACGCCAAGGCAACAAAGGGCCTGAAACCGCCCGCCAAAAAGACCACAGCTATCAGGAAATCAAAGGGTTAGCAGGTTGATATTCCCTTGGTAAGGGAGAGGTCGTGAGTTCAATCCTCACTGGCAGCACCACCTTTTCAGCCTTTTATTGGCTGAAACAGGGACGGGCTTTTAGCGCAGTCGTTCAGCACCACCCCCTGAAACGACGAAAGGCGCCTGCCCCCGGAGGGACGAGCGCTCTATAAACAGCCCGCGAAGGGGCGTCCGGGGCTAAGGGTGGGTCACTGCGGACAGAACGCCCGCACCGCGTCGTTTGCGAGCCTCAGGCCCCATCCCGCATCGTCGCAGGTTTTCGAGGCTTTCCCGCACGCAAGGCCGAGCCCGATCTGGGCAAGGAGCACCGCCTGGCGCGCCGTCTCGCAACGGCTGGCGGTCTGCTCGGGGGTTGAGGTGCACGCCCCGAGGCACAGCATCCCGGCGAGGAGGAGGTGCCTCATGGCGCTTTCTCCACATCCGACTTCGCGCCCTTGCGAGCAGTGCTCAGACCAAGCGCGGCGAGCAGGAAGCCGACCCAATCGCCGGACGCGTCGAAGCCGGGGATGTCCCAGCCGAGCAGTTTTTCAGCCGCGACGCAGAGCGCAAGCAGGGCGGCGATGATGTAGGTCTTGTAGCCGGACAGGAACTGCATGGGGTTATCTCCATGGGATGCGCGGAGGCCGCCGCGCGGCGGGACTACGGTGCCGCCGCCGCCGCTGCCTTCTCGGCATAGCGATCAAGCTTCGCTTCGATGCGGTTGAGCTGGGCGCGCACGTCGCCGATCGTGCTTTCCAGCACGGCCAGGCGCTCGCCCGAGCGGGTGTTCTCGACCGCGACAATGCGCGCGCCCTGAGAGGCGACGGTGGAAGCCATCGACGATGCCCACCAGACGATGCCGGCGGTCTGCACGACGAGCGTGACGATCAACGCGAGCGGTACACGCTTGTCCACAGTCCAGTGCCTTTCGGTTCGGTTCTCGGCGTTGCTCATCTCAGGCCGCCGCGAACGCGTTGCGCAGCCACTGCGGAGCGTTCGCGCTCTTGCCGCCGGCGCCCCAAACCGCCATCGCGCCGAAGCCGACATGCAAGCGCGTCGGCCCCATATAATCGGCCGCGGCACCGATGCCGGTTGCGCCACGGCGCGCACAGGCGGTGACGAACGCCGCGACCTTGGCGCGGTCAGCCATCACCTCGAAATTGAGGATGCGGCCCTTGATGCGCAGATCGAGGTCGGCAGCATTTCCGTTGTCGTGGCGGTTACTTCCAGTGCGGGGCTTACCGGACGCCTTGGTCCCCTGCCCGCCCGAGAAGACGACGACCTCGTCAATACCCGCGTCGGCCGCAGCGGCCTCGAGCAGAGCGTTGAGCTTTGGGTTGAGCGGAAGCTTGCGAATGGCCGCAAGCTGGCCTTGGCGCTCTTTCACGCGTGTCATGGCGTTCTCCAGATCAGTACAGGGAGGATGAGGTTGAGGAGCGCCACCGTCGCGAAGGACATGGCTACGAATTCGGCCAGGGGACGACGGGCGGCTCGGGGATCGGGTCTTCAGCGCCGGCAGGACGTGGCGCGCCGGGCGTCAGATTCCGCAGTCGGTCGCAGCGCGGCGGGATGTGCGGCTTACCGCAATTGGGACACGTCCAGGCCATCAGTCGTTCACCAACTGTACGGCGGTCCCGTCTCTGACTGACGTTTCCTCGTAGCCGTATTCGAGATCACCGATGCTCTTGCACTGGCGGACCCGCGCGACGGCGGCGTCGATATTGTCGAAATGCTGGCCCGTGCTCTGCCATTCCGGCGCCGCGCGGCCAGCCGGGACCGCGAGGCGCATAAGCCGCCACTCTCTGTTTGCCATATCGGCTCTCCTTAAAGGTCCGTGAGGTAGGGGGAGGTCAGCGACGGGCCGGTCACGCTGCGCCACTTGATGACGCCATTCGTGTTGCCCGAGGCCAGACGGACGGGCGTCGTGGTCGAGACGTTGCCGCGGTCCATGATCAGCATCTTCTGCGAGCGGTCGGTCATGTGCTCCCAGTAGGAAGCGACTGCGGCCGTGGGCTGGTCGACCGTCATCGTCGGGTTGTCGACAATGAAGACTTCGTTGTTCGAGTTCGCGCTGAAGGTGACGCGACAGGGGTTGTAAATCGTGTTCTGGCCAAGGCGGCATGGACCGTAAGCGCAGTTCACGCCGTCGATGACGAAAGCGAACGTGCCGTCAACGATGTTGCCCTCGATGCTGCCCGGCGACTTGGACGAGAACATGCGAATGCGGATTGCCGCCGTGGCGTGCGTGTAGGTGAAACAGCCCTGAATGATCCAGCCGACCTGATTGGACAGGTAGATGCCGGTCGCTACGTTGTAGACCTCGCAGGCGAGCATGCTGGCATCGGTCGGCCCCTCGTTCGGGGAGCCCGCCAGGCCGAGCGAGATAAAGCCTGTGCCAGCCGTGTCGGACGTCTGGCCGGCGAACTTGCAGCGATCGAAGATGCAGGCCGAGAGAAACCCAGTCGTGCCATCGCTGGCGTCTTGGTTCTGGCGCGTGAAACACCAATTGCTGCCGGCCGAGGTGGCGCCGATGACTTGGACGCGCTCGTGTATCTGCTGGTAGTTTTTGATGACGAGCGGGTACTTGGCGATGTTCGAGCCGTCGAACAGGATGCCGACCGGGTTCATCGGCGACGATGCAAAAGCCTTGTTGGCGTTGGCAGTCAGCCAGCGTTCCGGCGCCACCATGTAGTCGGTGTCGCCGCCCGACATTCGCTTGATCGTGACCTCGCCGGCCGCCGCCCCGTAGTAGCGGGCCTTGAGGTCGGAGAAGTTCGGGAGTCTGACGTTCTTGACGTAATAGGTCGCTCCCGTCGTCATCGACAGGAATTGGCCGACGCCAAGGTTCGCCATGGCGCGCTCGATCAGCGGCCCATTGTCGAACGTCGTGACATTGGGCAGGCCGTAGAAGGCGACCGCCCCGAGAAGAGGAAGGAGCTTCATGCCGTCACGCTGTCGAATTCAGAGATGTCTTCGTTGTCGGTGCAGATGCGCTGGCCGCCATTGATGGTGTTGAAGGCGGTACGGTTGCCGAGCATCAGCGGGCTATCGCCGCCGTAGACCGTGGGCTCCAGCGCCATGTCGCAGCCGTCGAGGCCGGACTGCAGGACAGTGCAGTTCTTGACCGGGGCGAGGCGTCCGTTGGTGGTGCCGCTCACATATGAGCCCGTCGGGTCAATGCCGGTCACGGACGAAAGCGTGATCCCGCGCGCGTAGTCGGCCGCCAGGGTGCGGCGGAAGTCAGCGTGGATATTGCGGAACCGTGCGCCGAAGACGCCCCCATAGGCGAGCAGGCCGTTCATGTAGCCGTCAGCACCGGACGCGCCTTGCATCGATAGGCCATCGACGGTGCAGCTCAGGAACGGATTGCCGATAACGACAGTTTCGCCGCCAACCAGAGAGGCAAAGGCCGCGGCGCGCATTGCCTGCTCACCGGATGCCGTGCCGCGCAGGAAGGCGAATTGCCCGCTATTCGAGTTGGAATAGATTTCGTAGCAGCCGCCGGCTAGAGCACCATCTACGAAGCACATGTAGGCGCCGACGAACGCCCCAGACGATCCGCTCCAGGATCCTGCCGGAGCCGTCAAGGTGACGTAGTAGAAGTTGGCGTCCGAGGTGAAGGACGAGACCACCGCTCGCTCGCGCATGGTGCAATCGGTCGGCGAGGCGCCATTGCAGTCGAAGGAGACATATTCCTCCGCCGGGCTGCGGATCACGCCACGCCCGATGTCGAGAGAAATCGCGCCGTTGCCCGTAACG
>ERZ869921.994-NODE-994-length-13436-cov-14.337344_pt1 | contig 13436 bp, 18 predicted proteins | sample MGYA00579310_ERZ869921 | MGnify/ENA primary metagenome ERZ869921 (study PRJEB32216, sample SAMN09231816) | wastewater metagenome | place: USA: Maryland | collected 2016-06-21 | study: EMG produced TPA metagenomics assembly of the PRJNA472060 data set (Reclaimed...
CCCGGCGGCCCCGGCCCGCAAGGCCAAGCCTGTCGAGGAGGACGAGGACGGCGGCTTCGGCGGCTCGGCCGGCGTCGAGGACGGCGACGTCACGCTCGAGGACGTCAAGGTCGCGCTGCAGCGCTACGCGAAGCAGGAGGGCAAGCCCGCCGCGCTCGACGTGCTGAAGAAGTACAAGGTGACCAACATCAAGGACCTCGACGTCGGCGACTACGGGCCGCTGGTCGAGGAGGTCGAGGCCGAACTCGAGGGCTAGGCCGGCCGGGCCCCGCCGCGAGGCGGGGTCTCCCCGGTGCGGCGCGCTCCGCGACGGCGCGCCGCACCGGAGAGACCACAACCCGACAGGAGACAGAGATGACCACCAGCTACGCCATGTACGACCCGGAGACGGGCGAGATCAACGACGTGTTCACGCCCGCCGAGGGCGAGGCCGTCCCGCCCGGCGACCCCAAGAACCGCTTCGCCCCCGTCCCGGAGGAGCTCGCCGGCGAGCAGCTGGCGAAGTACCGCGTCGACCCCACCACGCTCCGCTTCGTGCCCCGACCGAAGCTCGGTCTGCCCGGGCCGAAGCCGGAGTAGCGCGGCGTGGGCAACAACCACACCTTCCACTTCGCGCTCGACCCGCGGGACTCCCGCAGGATCGAGGAGACGTGCGAGGCCGTGAAGAAACTGCGCTTCAAGGCGGACGCGCTCGAGGCCATCCTCCGCCTCTCGTCCGAGGAGACGAGGCAGACCCAGTTCGGCGCGGGCGACCGTGCCCTCAAGATGGAGAACGCGCTCTACTCCATCCACAGCCTCGCGCGCATGGAGCTCAAGGCGCTGGCCGCGGAGAGCGAGCAGCTGGCCGAGAAGCTGAGGGGCTACTGATGCACGCGTCCGACCTCCCGCGCTCGATCGTGCTGGACCTCGTGACCTCGCTCTGCGGCGAGCTGCTGGGCAAGGGCATGAGCCGAGAGGTCTACGCGTGGTCGCCCAACGAGGAGCTCGTCCTGAAGCTCGAGACCGGCGACCACTTCCAGAACGTCATGGAGTGGGAGACCTGGTGGAAGGCCAAGGAGACCAAGCACGCCTGCTGGCTCGCGCCGCCGGTGTGGATAAGCGGGTGCGGCACGGCGCTCCTGATGCACAGGACGGCGCCGCTGCGCAGGGGCGAGGAGCCCGAGAGCCTGCCGGCCTGGCTGTCCGACCACAAGCGCCGCAACTTCGGCACCCTGCTCGGGAGGGTGGTGTGCCACGACTACGGGACCAACCTGCTGCTGAACCACGGGGCCGCGGCCGGGCGGATGAAGAGGTGCGAGTACTGGAACGACTGACGACGGGGTAGCTCAACGGTCAGAGCGGGGCGCTCATAACGCCTAGGCCGCGGGTTCGAATCCCGCCCCCGTCACCAACTTGGAGGAGGAAGACATGCCGAGGGACGTGATGCTCAAGAAGAAAGACTACTGGGTGCGCACAGATGGGCGTTACCCGACGTTCACCGCCGAGGAGGCGGCCGTGGACTCGCTGTGCCCCGACTTCCCGAGCGACGACCCGCTGTGCGCGCTGCGCGAGGCCGTGGAGCTCCAGCGCAGGGCGATCGCCAAGCTGGTATCTAAGCTCCACCGGAGCGGCATACTCGGCGACAGGACGCTCCTGGAGCTGCTCCCAAACTACGAGATCATAGAAGAGGAGACTGACACATGAAGATCGTGAAGACGATCAAGATAGAGGGCGAGGCGCTGGCGCGGCTGAGGCCGCTGTTCGAGGAGCAGGAGCGGATAAGGGTCGAGCTGCAGGCGCTGAGCGCCAGGGCCCAGGCGGTGCACGCGGACCTGTGGGCGGCCGTCGACGAGATGTACCCCGAGGGCGCGGACAAGCCCCGCAGCGTGGACGAGACGTACTTCCGGGACACGGGCACCGTCTTCCTGCGCCAACACGAGGCCCAGGAGGAGGCGCCCGAGTGGCTGCGGGACAGCATAGAGGGCCTGTTCTCCGGCGAGCCGCCGACCAAGGTGAGGCACTGACGTGGAGTTCACGCGCTACCCCATAGAGGTCGAGGAGGGCGAAGACGGGTCCGCCCGCGTCTCCTTCCCAGACTTCCCGGGCCTGCTCGCCTACGGCGACCACCTGGGCGAGGCGTACATGAGGGCCGAAGAGGTCCTCTGCGAGCGCCTGGTCAGGCACGTGGAGCTCGGCGTCCAGCCGCCTCCCGGGTCCGCCTGCGGCAAGCAGGTCCTCGAGCTCGGCACGCAGTCGCTGCGAAGGCTCGACCGCGCCATAAAGAGGCAGAAGGCGCTGCAGCCGGACGACGGCGACCACGCCGCGGCGAGATCGAACAACTAGGAGGATGACATGGGAGAGAAGAAACCGGACAGGCTGCTGGCCCTCTTCAAGGAGCGCGTCGGGAAGACGGTCCCGTACCACGAGCTGCTCACCGCGGGCTGGGGCAGGCGGGCGACCACCCGCCCGGCCATGGTCACGCTGCGCATGACCGTGTCGTCGCTCCGCCGCGAGACGGGCGCCAACATAGTGAACGTGAAGGACGAGGGCTACAGGATGGAGGCGGAGGCGTGAACACGGTGATCTACCCGTTCCTCTACAAGCAGGACGTGAGGGGCTCCAGGCGCGCCTGGTACATGGAGCGGTGCGGCGCCCGGTACCGCATGGTCTCGGGCACGGACGGCGGGGCGCTGACCTCGTCCCAGTGGACCCGGGCGGAGGGCAAGAACGCCGGCCGCGCCAACGCGACCACGCCCGAGGAGCAGGCGAAGTCGGAAGTCGCCGCGGCCTACGAGAAGAAGCGCAAGGAGGGCTACGCCGCCGAGGGCGAGGAGCCCAGGGCGCTCGTCAAGCCGATGCTCGCGCAGAACTATGAGGACCGCAGGGACAAGATAGACTGGGGGAGGAACCGGGTCTACTCCCAGCCGAAGCTGGACGGCATCAGGTGCCTCGCGACGGCGGACGGGCTCTTCACCCGCCGCGGGGAGCGCATAGTGTCGTGCCCGCACTTAGAGGAGGCGGTGCGGCGGCTCAGGGCCGAGATGCCGGTCGGGCCGCACGTCGTGCTCGACGGCGAACTGTACAACCACAAGCTGAGGGACGACTTCAACGAGATCGCGTCCATGGTCAGGAGGCAGAGCTGCTCCGCCAAGCAGCTCGCGCGGACGGCGGAGCTCGTCCAGTTCCACGTCTACGACGCCGCCGGATCGGACTTCGCCTTCGGGGACCGCGTCCGTCTACTCCAGACCTTCCTGGGTGACCTGGGCGACCCGCGCCTCGTCGCGGTGGAGACGCTCGCGGCCGCCCACAGGGAGGCCCTGGATACGATATACGCGGACTACCTGTCCCGCGGCTACGAGGGCCAGATGGTCAGGCTGGACTGGGTCTACGAGCACAAGCGCTCGGCGGGCCTGCTCAAGCGCAAGGAGTTCATGGACGAGGAGTTCGAGGTGGTCAGCATCGACGAGGGGCAGGGCAACCGCTCCGGCATGGCGGGGCGCGTGACGCTGAGGCTCCCCGACGGCCGCACCTTCGGGGCGGGCATAGCGGGCGGGACGCGCCTCAACCGCCTCCTCTTCGAGACCGCGGAGGAGTACCTGGGGACGATGGCCACCGTGCGCTTCCAGAACTACACGCCCGACGGGGTGCCGAGGTTCCCAGTCGTCAGGGACATGGACAGGGGAGGGTTCTGATGTGAAGGTGTTCAATTGGGTTCTGGGGCTCTTCGTCTCCGTCGCGGTACTCTCGTTCGTCCTGCCGTTCAACCTGCTCGGCGTCTTGGTCGGACTGGCCGTCCGCGGCTTCCAGGGCGGCAGGGAGACCGCGGACAACGTGCTCAACTTGATGAGGAGGCTCTGATGAAGAGGTACAACTACGGGCTGCAGATAGTGCTGGCGGACGAGCGGTCCAGCCGGTTCCTCGTGCTGGGGAGGAAGGGGTTCATGGGCAGGGAGACGCGCGACCGGGAGTTCTCGATGGTCCCCGCGGTCGGGTGGCGTAGCCCGTGCACCCTGGAGCTCGTCGGCCCCGAGGGCGTCGAGGCGACGGTCTACGTGGACCCCGCGAACGTGGAGGCGCTGCTCGGCCTCCCGCTGGAGACCATGGCGGCCAGGGAGCGGCTGGTGGCCGAGGCGCACGACGGGCTGGCGCGCAACAGGGAGGCGGCCGGCGATGCAGCCTAAGCTGTCCATAAGCCCGGCGCAGTGCCGCGGCGCCAGGGCGATGCTCGGCTGGGCGCAGGCCGAGGTCGCCTTCAAGGCCGGCGCGGAGAACCCGGCGCCGGTGAAGCGGTTCGAGGACGGCTCGCTCGACGAGGCGGCGGGCAGGCGGTGGTCGCTGGTGCTCCGCCGGGTGTTCGAGGAGGCGGGCGTCTGCTTCTACGGGAGGCACGGCGTCAGCCTGGGCGGCGAGGCGGGCGGGCCTGCTGGTACCCCCGCGCGCGAGCGCGGAGCATAATCGCCGGAACGCAACCCAACGTCGGAGAAACGAGATGGGCCCAACCGAGAACGTAGGCGCAGGCGACAAGCTGGCCACCAACCTCAGCATGGGCGCACAGACGTCCGACGGGTCCCCAGCGCCCCGCTTCAGCCACGACGTGGTCTGCGTCGGCGCGGACGGGGTCGAGAAGTGGCGGGAGACGGTGCACAACCTGGTCACCACCGCCGGCAAGAACGACATCGTCGACACCTACTTCAAGGGCGCGGCCTACACGGCCGCCTGGTACATGGGCCTCAAGGGCACCGGCACGATCGCCGCGGGCGACACCATGGCGTCCCACGCCGGCTGGTCCGAGGTCAACCCCTACACCGGCAACCGCAAGGCCATCACGTTCGGCACGACCGCGGCCGGCAGCAACACGGCCACGACCGTGAGCTTCGCCGTGACCGGCTCCGCGACGGTCGCCGGCGCCTTCATCTCGTCCACGAACACCGGCGCCACGGGCGTGCTGTACAGCGCGGCGGACTTCACCGCCGCCCGGTCCGTGGTCAGCGGCGACACGCTGAACGTCACCCCGACCGTCTCGGTCTCCTGACGCACGAACCCAACAAGCCCCCGACGCGAGGACACAGATGACGGCCACCAAAGAGCAGTTCGCCAATTTCGCAACCTCTACCCTGGCGGCCGACGTCGCGGCCGGCGCCGTGTCGTTCGACGTGGCGGACGCCTCGGTCTTCCCGGCGTCCGGGCAGTTCCGCATCGTCGTCGACAGGGAGATATTCCTGGTCACGAACGTGACCGGCAACACCCTCTCCGTCATAGCCGGCTACGAGAACACCCCGCAGACAGACCACGCGTCTGGCGCCGCGGCCAAGATGGTGCTCACGTCGGCCCTGATGGCCGCCATGTACCCCAACGGCCGGGTCGTGACGACCGCGGGCGACGTCCAGATGGCGTCGGACGACAGCGTGGTCGAGATCAACAAGATCACGCCCCAGGCCACGGTGGTCTCCCTCCCGACCGACCCCGTCCCGTTCAGGATGTACGGCGTCGTCGACGGCGCGGGCAACTCGGGCGCGTACCCGATAACGGTGCAGGGGCTGGGCGCCACCGTCGACTCCCTGGCCACCGGCGGCGTCGCTAAGGAGTTCTACTGGAACGGCACCGCGTGGCGCGTGTCGACGTCGCCGGCCGGGCAGCTCGCCCCGGTCGCGGGCCGCGACACCACGGGCGACACGACGCTCCTCCTCACCGACCACAACTCCAGCCTGGTGAGCCAGGACGGGACCCCGGTGAACCTCATCCTCCCCGCCGGCCTCCCGCGCGGCTTCCGCGTGCGCTCCTACCAGGGCGCCTCCGGCCAGATAACCTACGTAGCCGGCCTCGGCGCGACCGTCATGGACGGCGCCCTGCGGAGCCTCGGCGTGCTCACGCTCGGCTACTTCGTCGACATAGAGAACGTCGGCTCCGACCGCTGGGTGGTGCTCGGCAACACGACGCCGGGTCTCCTCAACTGGAACATAGTGGGCCAGTCCAGCATCGGCGAGGGCGACAACGCCTCCGTGGCCATCTGGCGGCCCGACGCGGCGAACGCCTTCGCCGGGGGCGTCGCCCTCCGCGTGACGGGCACGGGCTTCACCGGCGCCGGGCTGAGCCCGAACCTGGTCGACGCCATGACGAAGCTGGCGCAGCTCGACGCCGGCGTGACGTTCGACGGCGTCGACACCCTGACGATCCTCCCGGCGGCCCGCAACCCGCTCCCCCTCAACTTCTTCGCGACCCCCACCTACTCGGCAGTGGGCGACCGCAGCGTGTCCGTCTCCATAACGCCCCTGACCGCGGGCAGCGGCAGCGTCGGCACGGGGTCGCTCAGCATCGCCGTGCGCAACACCTCCCGCCCCGTGGACCCCAGCGAGCTCATCCGCAGCGTGTCGACGACGGCCGCGCTCCTGGCGCCCTCCGGCGGCAACACGATAACCCTGGCCAGCTCGGCCGGCGTGTCCGCGCTCTACACCGTGACCGGCCACGCGTCCATACCCGCCGGCACCTGGGTCACCGCCGTCAACGGCAACATCGTCACGCTGAGTGCCAACCTCACGGGCGACGTGCCCGCCGCGACCGCGCTGACGCTGAAGCAGCCGGGCATCTGGTTCAAGTTCTCGACGACCGCCGGCCTCACGCTCGACGGCAGCAACCGCTGCAGCGCGGCCACGGAGAAGTTCAACGGCTACCAGGTGACCAACTCCGGCGCCAACACGACCTGGCCGGTGTACCAGGCCTCGCAGCTCAACGGCAAGGGCGGCCTGGCGTTCAACCTCCAGACGCTGTCGACCACCACCGCCGCGCCCCTCATCAACCTGCTCGACACCATAAAGACGCCCTACACGCTCATCATGGTCACGCGGTGCGACGCCTCCTCGGGCCTCGGCTACTACGCCGGGATGGGGGCGATAGACGGGCCGAAGTCGAACTCGGACGGCGCGCTCTACATCGGCGGCGCGAAGTTCATGGACACCCCGGACTCCGCCGCGATGAACCGCGGCATCGTCTGGTCCGTCATGCACGACGGCCGCAACACTATGATGCGCCAGAACGGCCAGCGCGTCCTCGTGCCGGCCGTCCTCGCCACCGACTGGGTGGCCGGCACGCTGACCTGCGACTTCGTCGACCTCAGCAGCGTCCAGCCCAACACACCCGTCCTGCTCGCGAACAACTCGGGGCTCAAGGCCACGCGCTCCGACGTCCAGGGGCAGAACTACGGCAACCTGAAGGGCACCATCTCCGGCAGCACGATGACGTGGAACGTCTCGAACACCTGCACGACGCCGGCCGGGACGACCGTCCACTTCATGGTCCCCTTCATCGGCAACCCGCCGCAGACGGCCCACACCAGCACCAACTTCAAGCTCGGCGGCCCGCACGGGTCCGGCAACCTCGGCAAGTTCACCATGTTCGAGTTCATCCTGGTGCCGCGCCTACTCAGCGCGCAGGAGTGGAAGGGGGTGCACCTCTACCTCGAGAACGAGTACGGCACGAGCTTCACGAAGACGACCTCCGCGTCCAGCGCGGCGGGCGGGCGCGCGGTCACCCTGTCGGACGTCTCCGGCGTTCAGCTCTACCAGACGGTGAGCGGGACGGGCGTCAAGGCCGGCTCCACGGTGGTCAAGGTCAACCAGACGACCAAGGTCGTGACCCTGGACGAGGCCCTGACCGGCACGGTGTCCAGCGGCGCCACGCTCACGCTCCACGAGTGCGCCTTCAAGCGGCCTGACGTCCTCGACGTCGGCAGCAGCTTCGACCCGACGTTCCGCGACGACTTCGCCCTGGGCGCCAAGTTCGCCAACAGCGGGACGGGGTGGCAGCCCTACTATGGCTCCGTGACCAACCCGGGCACCTACGGCACCGCCTACAGTTCGGCGGGCCACGGCTCGTGCAACAGCGCGGCCACGGGCAACACGCCGGCCAGCCAGTACGAGTGGAACCTGGACGTGCTCAACTACACCCCGTGGCTGCAGTACAACCCCTACTCGTCCGCCTCGCCGGCGGACGCGGCCACCGGCGAGATGGTCATGACGGCCAGGAAGACGCCGGACGCGATCGCCAACAGCATAGGGTACTTCCCGCCGCAGCCCGGCGCGTACCCGTGCATCTCCGCATACATGAAGTCGGCGGGCGCCTTCGCGCAGCAGTTCGGCTACTTCGAGGCCCGGGTCAAGGTCGGCGCGGTCGGCGGCGGGTGGCCGGCGTGGTGGCTGACGGCGTGGGACGGCGTGTGGCCGCCGGAGATCGACATCCTGGAGGCCTACGGCAACCAGACGAGCTCCATCTACCAGACGCTCCACCAGACCGCGGCGTCCAACTTCGGCGTGAACTACCTGGGCGGCCAGATAGGCATGGCCGGCGACATCCAGCTGCCCATCGAGCAGGAGTACGTCCTGCTCGGCTGCGAGGTGTCGCCGACCGCGATCGACTTCTACGTCAACCGCGAGAAGTCGAACACGGTGCCCTTCCGGACGGGCTGGGACTTCTGGTGCCCGTTCTTCCTGCAGCTCAACCTCGGCATGACCAACGCGCTCGACGAGGGCGTGGAGGTGCCGTACCACGTCGACTACTGCGCGGTGTGGAGGCGGAAGCCGCAGACGCCGACCGTGCCGACCGCCACGCAGGCGGAGACCACGGCGCTGCTCGCGGCCATGTCGGTCCAGCCGTCCTCGGGCCGGCAGGCGCTCATCAACACGCTCATCGCGAGCCTCAAGAGCTACGTGACGAGCTGGGGCCAGACCCCGGAGGGCGCCGGCCAGACGCTCTGGGGCGCGCTGGACTTCCTGTACCTGACGGCGGCGCACGACGCGCAGGCCGCCAGGGTGAACTGGAAGAACCCCGCGCAGGTGGCCACGGTCGTCGGCACGCCGACCTTCACCGCCGACCAATTCTACGCCGGCGTCACCGGCGCCTCGTACCTCGACACCGGGGTTAACCTCTCCACGTCGGGCTACCAGTGCACCGGCGCCCTCAACCAGCTCCACATAGGGGCCGTCGTGTGGGGGACGGCCGTCGGCACGACCAACCCGGTCGTGGGGACGACCACGGGCGACTTCAAGCTCATGCCGCAGTCCAGCGGCTCGCTCACGTCCGCGCTGCTCAGCGGGGCCCGCACGATAAGCACGGGCGGCAACACGGGGCACTTCGTGGCCACGCGCAACCACTTCCACAACGCGGTGCACTACCGCAACGCGGTCATGTCGCGGCCGGTCAGCGGCAGCGACAGCCACGTGGTCGACAACGAGAACATCCTCCTGGCCAACGGCCAGACCCGCGTCTCGTGCGCCCACGGCGGCGACTACCTCTCGCCCGACGACATCGGGTACCTCTACACGCTCCTCTACAACTACCTTCACGCACTGGGGGCCCTGTAAATGGCATTCCTTACCAACCAGAAGTGGTACTGCTCGAGCGTGGACTGGGCGGCCGTCGCCGCCTGGGCCGCGACGACCGCCTACGCGGCGGGCCAGCTCGTGCGCCAGAACGCGACCCCCGCGGTCGGCTCGGAGCGGGTCTTCGCCTGCGTGATCGCCGGGACCTCCCTCGCGTCCGAGCCGACCTGGGTCACGACCCAGGGGGCCAAGACGGCGGAGGCGGCCGGCCCGACGTGGATAGAGGTGACCGGCAAGCCGGGCGTCAACGGCGACCTGACCAACACCTACACCTGGGCCCAGGCGCGCGTCGTCACCACCTCGCCTAGCCTGGGCGTCGTCATAAAGAACAACGCGGCCACGCACATATTCGTCTGCACCACGGCAGGCACCGTCGGCGCGTCGCAGCCGACCTTCAACACGACGGCGGGCGCCACGACCACGGACAGCGGCGCCGTCTGGACGTGCCTCGGCACCGTGTCGGCGTACGCCAAGTACGCGGCGCCGTGGGCCCGCCTCAGCCTGGCCCTGGCGGCCTCCTCCTTCTCGGCGGCCGGCGAGGTGGTGTACGTCCGCGACACGCACGCGGCCACCCAAGCCGCGGCGATCACCTACAACGCCGGCAACGGCACGGCCGCCGCGCCGGCCGTCATCATCTGCGTCGACGGCGGCGTCGTGCCTCCGACCACGCCCGCCTACACCGCCTCGGAGAGCACCACGGGCGCGAACTCCATCCTCGTGCACGGCTTCCTGTCCGTCGACGGCGTCACCTTCAACGCCGGCTCCGGCGCGAACGCCGCGCAGTGCAGCCTGGGGACGTCCTCGGGCTCCTCCTCCTGGGCGCGCATGACCCGGTGTGGCTTCAACGTGACCGGCACGCTCGCGACGGGCTCCACGGTGAACCTCGGCGGGGTCAACGGCGGCACGTCCACGTCGGTGGTCGAGCTGTTCGACTGCACGGTCGCCTTCGGCAACGCGTCGCAGGGCCTGAACATAGGCGGCCTCCTGACCATGGTCGGCGGCTCCGTCGCCGCGACCGGCACGGCGCCCACCGTCGCCATAACGAACCCCCAGAGGGGAGGCCCGTTCGTGTTCGAGAACGTGGACTTCTCGGCCGTGACCGGCACCATCCTGGGCAGCGCGTCGACCGGCGCCATCATGTACATGACCAACTGCAAGACCGCGTCCGGCGTGACGTTCGCTGCCTCCATGGCGAGCGCGCTGAGCACGCAGCTGGTGGTCAACAACTGCTCCAACGCGGCCGTCAACAACGTGTACCGCAAGCAGAGCTTCTGGGGCTCGGCCGTCACCGAGACGTCCATAACCCGGGTCGGCGGCGCGACCGACGGCACGACGCCCTTCAGCTACGCGGTCACCGCCAACTCTAACGCGCGGTACGTCGCGCCGTTCTCGACGGAGCCCCTCGGGGTCTACAACGTCACCGCGGGCTCCCCCGTCACGCTGACCGTGGAGCTGACCACGAACACGGCGCTGACCAACGACCTCGCCTGGCTCTCCGTGCACTACCTCGCCAACTCGGGGTTCCCGCTCGGCGCCCGGATCACGACCCGGCCGGGCCCGCTGGACGCGAACGCGGCCCTCACGACCAGCTCGGCCACGTGGAACGGCACGGCGCAGACCTTCAAGTACAAGATCGCCCTGACGTTCACGCCGCAGATGACGGGCCTCGTCACTGCCTACTTCCGCCTGGCGACCGCCGCCACGGTTTACCTCGACCCCCTACCGGTGCTCTCCTGACATGTCCAGACAGTACGCCATCCCCAGGTTCGGCACCTTCACAGACGCGGGGGGCCGACAGGTGTCGCTCCCGGGCTTCGGGGTGTACGAGGAGACGTCGCAGCACATATTCGCGGAACTCCTCCCGGAGTCCGTCGCCGCCTCCTACGCCGCCTCCGCCGAGCTCGTCGCGTCCTACTCCTGGGGCGAGGGCCTGACGGCGGCGGACCCCCTGGTCGGCGGCTTCCTGCTGACCGACCCCCTGGCCGCGGCGCTCTCGGCCGCCTACTCGCAGGCCGGCGGGCTGCAGCTCGACCGGGCGCTCCCTGAGCCCCTGGCGGCCAACTGCTCGTTCCCGGCGACCGCGGTCTACAACGGCAACGCGCTCGGCGCCGCGCTCGTCGCCCACTACGGGCGCCGGCCGGTCGTGGGACACGGCGAGGCGGAGGGCGGCGGCTACGGCGAGGCCGGCGAGGGCGACTGCGGCTACGGCGACGGCGGTGACCCGTTCGGCTACGACATCTACGGGCCGGAGTACGTCCAGTTCGGCGGCCTCCTGTTCGCGTTCGCGCACGGCGCCGCCGTGACGGCGCTGATGACCGCGCTCTCGCCCACAGACTTCGCCCACCGCGTCGACGCGCAGCTCAAGGGGTCGCGCGACCAGGTGGCCAACCTACAAGGCAGCATGAGGTAGACGACATGGTCAAGACCAACCAGAACGACGTTGTGTACGCCGGCAACCACCGCCGGATGCGCTTCACGCTGTACGAGCCGGACGGCGTCGCCGTGTCCGACCTGACCGGCTGCACCCTGCAGTGGGCGCTCAGCCGGTACACCCCGACCGGCGACTACGAGACCGAGGCGCTCCTCCGCAAGGACACGGCGACCCTCGGCGGCGTCGAGGTCGTCGGCGACCCGACGGGCGGCGTCGTGGACGTGGTCCTGCTGGCCGCGGACACGGAGGCACTGGGCGGCGCGACGTACTACCAGGAGCTCGAGCTCATCGACCCCGACGGGGACTCCGTCGTCGTGGCCACGGGCGCCCTCACGGTGCGGAAGAACGTCAGCAACGCGGCCCCCTGAGGGTCACGGCTTCCGGCGGTCGGCGCCACGATGCCCCTCTACATTCCAATGAGAGGAGAGACTGATGCAAGGGACAACCGCCCCGACACCCAGCCTCCGGAGCATCGTCCGGGGCGTCGTAGAAAACCACGAAGAGCTCAGAGTCCAGTGGACAGAGCTGCGCATGAAAGTGCGGGAACTCAACGCCTACATCTTCGAGAAAGACGTCGAGAAGTGCAACTGGTCCTCCTACCAGAGAAGCCTCGTCGTGGCTTTCCTGGGGCAGGACGTCGCCGGCCGCAAGGTGACAGCGGACAAGGTGATAATGACTCTCCACGGAGACTACCGGCGTGAGTACACGGTCGTCGAAATAGCCATAAAGCTCATCCAGACAAAGGGGCAGTGACATGAAAAACATGATAGTCGTGGTGGGTAAGGTGCCCTACCGCATGGAGGCCATCGGGCCCGAGGAGGCCGACCTGATCGCCAAGGAGAACGGGTTCCTGGACATAGTCGGGTTCGCGGAGCAGTACGACGGCAAGCGCGTCTGGCTGACAGACGAGGGCCACGTCAGCACCGCGAGGGAGCTGTCATGGTCAAAGTGAAGAAGGACACCAGCCGCCAGGGCAGCGACGGCCGGGCGCACGCCCGCCTCAGCGCCTCGGAGTCGTCCCGGTGGATGGCCTGTCCCGGCTCCGTCGAGCAGATAGCCAGGCTGCCCGACCACCTGAAGCGCCGCAGCTCCCACGCGGCGGACGAGGGCACGGCGGCGCACGCGCTCGCCGAGCTCTGCATCGTCAAGGGCCTCCCCGCCCACCACTTCCTCGGGAAGAAGGTGCCGGGCGGGGAGAAGGACTTCGAGGTGGACGAGGACATGGCGGACGCCGTGCAGCAGTACCTGGACGTCATAGCCCAGTTCAAGCGGCAGTTCCCGGACGCGGACTACAACGTCGAGAAGAGGTTCCACCTAGACTGGCTGGACGAGGACTGCTTCGGCACGAACGACTTCTCCGTAGCCGCGATCTTCGACACGCTCGTCGTGCTCGACTACAAGCACGGCAAGGGCGTGGCGGTCAGCCCGGTTGAGAACCCGCAGCTGAAGTACTACGCCGTCGGCGCCGCCCACGAGTACGGGTTCAACTTCGACCGCGTCGTGCTCGGCATCGTCCAGCCGCGCTGCCCGACCGCGGGCATCCAGTACTGGGAGACCACGGGCGAGGAGCTGCAGCGCTGGGCGCTCGAGGAGCTCGGGCCCGCGGCCCGGGCGACGCGCGAGCCCGACGCGCCCCTGGTGCCGGGGGTCAAGCA
>ERZ869921.995-NODE-995-length-13430-cov-8.260411_pt1 | contig 13430 bp, 17 predicted proteins | sample MGYA00579310_ERZ869921 | MGnify/ENA primary metagenome ERZ869921 (study PRJEB32216, sample SAMN09231816) | wastewater metagenome | place: USA: Maryland | collected 2016-06-21 | study: EMG produced TPA metagenomics assembly of the PRJNA472060 data set (Reclaimed...
CTGCATGAGAAGATAACTACCCGAGGAATTATCGGGAGTCAAGTATATAATTCCCATCTGGAGCTTATCGAGCGCGCCATCGCGAAGGAATCTGCCACCGGAAAATGAACCGAACCCGGACCATCCGGAAAGGATGAAACACCAATGCGCTGGAACTACAACGATGAAGTGTGCGGCAACTGCCAGTTCTGGGTCATGGACTACCCATACGCTGAAGCCAACTGGCACGATCGTTCCGGAATGGAGCCCTCTGGGTCCAGACCAAACCGTGCTGCCGAATGCCGGAAAAGACCGCCATGCGTCGCATTCAGGGAGACAAACCCGCAGACTTACACGGCGTGGCCCCAAACCAAGTCCCGCGATTTCTGTGGCGAATTCAAGTTCCGCAAAGCCGTTGACGGCCAGTAACAGGAAAAGCCCCGGTCACCATTGAGGTGCCGGGGCAAGTCAGTCCAGGAGTGATGTGTCGGCCGGTCATGGCACAGGAGGGAAGTGATGGAAATGGACAACCCGCTGGAGGGGAAGCTATGAAGACCACCGCCGAAAAGCGCGCCTATGCTCGAGGCTACAATGCCGGCACAAAGATCAGGGAGGCATCACGCGAAGCGGACCGCCAAGTCATGACGTCACTGATCGAGCGCGCTCAGCGCGCTGAGGCTGCCGCCGGACTTGGGTGCTGCGCCAATTGCCAACACTGGCAGCGCGAGAGCGTCAGGACCAAATGGGGCGAGTGCCATTCCCGAAACCTCAAGGGCAACAAGCCGTGGCCATGGCCGTGGTTTCGGCTCGACGTCGATATGCCAACAAAACAGCTACCTCTGCCATTTACATCGGAAGATTTTGGGTGCGTGCTTTTTATGAGCAGGAACACCGCCACTCCAGCACCTGCCGTTCGCCCTCGGTTCGAACTTGTAAGAGTTCCTTACAAGTTGCCCCCTCGTCTAATTCGCCCTCTCCATAGATGGCCCCACCGTGACCCCCAAGCCTTAGCCGGGGGTCTTCTTCCTGCACACAGACCTGAGCGCGGCCCGCAGGCTGCCGTAGTCATCGATGGCGGCGGCGACGGCCGGGATCCTGTCGGCATAGGCCTCCAGTTCATCCGCCATGCGGTTTTGGTCTGCCCGCGAATAGGCCTTCAGTTCAACACAGACGAACGTGGGCGAGGCCTTGATCTTCGGCCCGCCCACGCACCCCGCAAGGGAAAGCGCCAGAACGGCAGCCATGATAAGCCTAGAATGTGCCATCGCGTAACCTCTTCCTGGTCTTGACCGGATCACGGGGCTCGAGCGCCACGTCATCCGCAGCCCGCTTCGCCTCCAGTGTCGCTTCCGTGTCGGCCTGCTTCTGGCGCAGGACACCCACATCCTCATGCGCGCGGTCATCACGCGCCTCGTCGAGGCCCTGCCGGACTTCTCCGAACAGGGCCTTGAACACGGCGGTGAGGATGGCGATCAGCCAGCCCGGCATCAGCCGATCTGCTTGGTGGCGCGCAGGCGGCCCCAGATGGCCAGAAGGCCACCCACGGCCGTGACGCCGGCCATCACGGCATCATAGATCGACTGGGCATGGGTGGCGGCCGTCGCGGCGTCATCCGCCGACAGGGCATAGCCGAAAAACCCGAGGGCACCGGTAATGACGGCAATCACGCCGCCCCACACGCCCACGGAGGCCAAGGCACTCTTAGTCCCGTTCATAGTTCACCTTTTCGTTGAAAGCGCGAGGACCGTCGCGCGGCGGGATCTATGCTTCGCTGCCGCCCGCCGGGGAGGCGTCGGGCTTCAGCAGGATCTTGCGGACGTTGGGCGGCTGGGCAGTGCGCCACGGGCAGCGGCGGGCCGCCAGCAGTTGCTTCTTCGCGCGGCGCTTGATCGAGACCTTGTCGTCCTGATTGCCGCCGATGATATGGAAATGCGTGGCATCTTCGCCCACGTAGAGCGCGACGTGCCCGGCAGAGCCACGAGCAAAGACCAGGACGTCGCCCAGCATCTCCTTGCCCTTCTCCACCGGATTGCCCCACAGGGCCCAGTTCCTGGCCCAGAGCGCGTTGCCGCGCGGCGCGTGATCCCATCCCGCCTCGGCGGCGACATAGGCCATGGTGAGGCCACACCAGGCCGTGCTGTCGGCCTTGTACACCCGGCCCAGCCCGATCTCGTTCGCCCAGCGCAGGATTTCGGGGTTGTTCCGAGTACCGGCCGCCTCGACCGTGCCGTATATCTTGATCATCTCCAGCAGCAGGCGCGGGCCGGGCTCATCGGCCAGCCAGGCGTAGGGCTTCGGCAGCGTCATGGTCGAATCCTCATGAAAAAGCCGCCAGAGGGGGCGGCGGCAATGCAGCGTGGGTCTGTGTCCGGCCATACCGAAAAGGGAAAGGTGCGGACGGTGATGGTGGTGTCGTTCCGCCATGGGCGGCGGAACCTCCACTGGATTTCGCCGACATAAGTTCCGGGCCGCAGCCGGAACGGTGCGCCGCCGTTGAAGTATGTGTAGAGGTTGGTCGAGAAAAAGAAATCCCGGCGCGGCTTGTAGGTGAACCAGGTCGATTGATACGCTTGGGCCGACGCACCGCCAGAGAGGGGGTCGAAGCGCGCCAGATATGATCCTTCCGCGCCTTGTGTCAGCATGCGCGAGACATGCACCACCGGGTTTTCACCAGCACAATGGTTCGGCACGCTGACAGACACCACCCTGAACCCGGTGAAGGGTTGCATTTCGCTGGCCAAGCTCTTGAACACTTCGCCGCCGAAGACCATCAGGATCGGGATATAGACAGCAGCCCGCAACAGCGGGGCGCTGCGGCGCGCGGCAAAGCCGAACACCGCTTTCACGACGCACCTCCCTTGGCGCGGTAGGCGCGGATGAAGTCAGACAGAAAACCCGTCCCGGCCGCCATCAGGATGCCGATGGCGGTGCCCTGGGCCACCGGCATCATTTCCGGCGATACTCGTGACAGCATGGGGCCGACGACAGGCAGATCAACCTGCCCGAAGATCACGCCGAGCGCACATGCAAAAAACCCTTCGCGAGGCCAGTCCTTCCATTTCAGCCCCAGCATGTGGAAGCGGACGGCGCTGCCGAGTGCAGCGCCAATGCCTGCCAGCGCATGCGGGCCGAGAAACGCCGCCATCGGGGCGAATATCGAAGGAATTGTGACCACGCTCGCCAGCGCCAGGAAGGGCAGCGTTGCCACCGCCTTCTTCGACGCGGCCATAAGTGCCGCCCAAAACATCATCTATTACCCCGCCGCCTTCTTCCAGAAAATCCAGCCGAACAGGCTCACGCCTGCGAACATCAGGCCCGCAAACCACGCGGCATGCGTGGCCTGCAGGACACAGGAATAGAGTGCAATATCGGCCGCGGAACGGTCGAGGCCCGTCGCATAGGCCAGGTCATGGGCGGCGCAGCACCGGCCCCACTCCACCCCGGCGAGGGCGTCGGGCCAGAATGTGCAGTGGTCGATCGCTGATGCAGACATCAGTAATAGACCCCGCCACTCGCGACGGTTCCGGCCACACTTCCCTTGATGTAGGTCGAGCTGCCGCCGTTGGTGAAGATGCCGCTGACGCCGACCGCACTGTATCGTTTCCCCGTGACGGCTGAACCTGAGAATGTCACGGAAAAGGCATCAATCCAGGAGTTTTCACTGGCGTAGAAATTCATCGCCGAATAGGTGACAGCCGTCGTGTAATTGAGTGTCGATGACGACACATAGATCATGGCTTGGCGCGTCGCCCATAGGCCGACAGCGGCGTTGCCGGATATATAATTGGTTCCGGTCAACTCGACTTTCGCGCCCTGCGATGCCAGCACATGGCTTCCTCCGGCGCTGGTTCCAAATCGCATGCTGGAGAAAGAGACCTTTATTCCGCCGCCGCTGATGCCAGCGCAATCTCCGCTGGTCGTCGTCGTCAGTTCCATTCCGCTGACTGCGAAATACCCCGTGGCACCGGTTGCGGTTGAGATAGCGGTGCTTCCCGTGGTGGATACAACGACATTGGCCGGCGTTGTGGTATTGCCCACAAAGCTGATGGTGCCGGAGGTTGCGCGGTACGTCTTGAGGGCAAGCCCGGCCGTGTATGTTCCGTCGGCGACATTGACCGTGACGTTGTATGAACCCAGGTCAAGGTTGGCCGAGATATGATCCATGGCCTTTTGCAGCGTCAGCCACGCACCGCCAGAGGTGTTGCTCAAGCCATCGTTGCTGTCGTTGCCATCGGTGCGGACGTAATAGGTCCGCACCGCACCCAGCACCTCACGGCCGGCCGAAAGCGTTGTTCCATTCATGATGAGCCCGCTCCCGATGGAGATCGGGGCGATATTGCCGGTCGAGCCGCGCCCTAGAATCTGGGATGCACCCAGTGCCACTTCTGACAAGTCGCCGCTTGTGCCCGCCGCGCGGGCTGGAACGCTGTTCGCCCCCACGTTCTGCATCTTCGCATAGGTCACCGCATCGTTCGCAATTGTGACCGCACCGGTCGATGGGGTGATGGTTGCATCACCAGACGCCGTAAATCCGTCGAACACCCCGGCATTGTTCCACTGAATTTGCCCGGACGTACCGCCCGGCGATCCCCCGCCGCCACCGCCACCACACGACTGCCACTCCGTGGTTGAACCTGTCGCTTCATAAGTCAGGCAAAACTCGTCCGTGGCACCGGATGCATTGAGACCGAGAGCCCCGCCGGACAGCGCAAACCCGAGGCCTGTGAAATCCGTGATCGTATCAGACCCCAACGTCAGACCCGTGGTGAATGTCGGTGATGTCGCAAAAACGGCAGCGCCTGTCCCTGTCTCGTCGCTGAGGGCCGCCGCCAGGTTGCTGCTCGACGGTGTCGCAAGTGCCGTAGCAACACCCGCACCAAGTCCGGACACGCCTGTCGAGATCGGCAGGCCCGTGGCATTGGTCAATGTGCCCGAGGAGGGCGTTCCGAGCGCGCCGCCATTTACAACAGGTGCGCCCGAAGAGCCTACATTGACAGCGAGCGCCGTTGCAACTCCGGTTCCCAGTCCGGTGACACCTGTGGCGACAGGGACCGTGACGGTGCAGCTTGACCCCAGCGTACACGTCTGACTGTTCACCGTTGTCGCGGAATTCGTCAGGGATGCGTTTGCGATGTTCGTGAGCGTGTTTGCCGCGCCGCTGATCGTCTTGTTCGTCAGCGTGTCGGTCGTGGCCTTGCCCACCAGCGTATCATTTGCGGCCGGTAGCGTGAGCGCTGTCGTCGCGGCGACCGCCGAGGCAGAAAGGGTCGTCGTCCCCGACGTGCTGCCGTTGAATGTCAGCCCGGTGCCGGCCACAGCGGACCCCGAAAGAGTGCCGCCTGTCACGGTTTTGCCTGTGAAGGTGAGTGCAGACGACAGTGACACCACCGGGTTGCCGGATGCCCCGTTGCCATTGGTGACGGTGATTTCGTTCGCGGTTCCGGTGAGTGTGCGCGCCGCGCCCGTCCCGGCCCCCGTATAGGCCCAAAGTCCAGTCGTCGAGTTTCCGGCGAGTGCGGCAAGATCAGCGTCATAGGCCTGCACATTGGTGCCGGGCACCAGCGAGAGAAGGGTCCGCATCGCGGCATAGTCGGCGGCCGTCACAAGGCTCTGTCCGTTCGCCGACGGCGTCAGTCCGGCCCATGTCGTAAGGTCCGCATCATAGGCCTGCACGTCCGTCCCGATGACCAGGCCAAGCGTGGTGCGCGCCGCGGCGGCATTGGCGTCATCAATCAGGGTGCGGGCATAACTTGAAATGTCGGACAGCGCGCATGTCCCGGACCCGGTGTAGTAGGCCACCTTGTCGGCAGCGGAGGTCAGGGCCGCGAGGCACGTCAGTTCGGCGTCGCTCAGCGCAATCGTGGCCGTGCTGTTGGCCCCCCCGTCGGTGAGCGTGAGCGCGGTTCCTGCCGTCAGGGCGCGCTCGGAGGCAAGTGAACCCGTGTTGCCAATCGTCACATAGGCATTTGAGCCGGACGCCGTGCCCGTGCCGAGATTGGTCAGAACCCGCCACTCGTCATTGGCCGCGTAGTATCTCAGGATATAAACGGTCGAGGATTGCAGGTCGCCGGAACTGAGCGCGCCCCCCGCAGCCGAGACCAACTGCTTGGCACCCAGGCCGTTGTCGTTGTAGGTGACGGCGCCGCTGTTGTTGGCCCCCGGCTTGATCTGCCGCATCTCGCCATCGGCCAAGGCCGTTGCGACTGGCGATGTCGTGCCGGTGATGGCATTGGCCGTGCCACCAACCGTGACGGGAAGAATATTGCCACGGTAGAGTTTTCCGATCTCCTGGGTTGCGGAGTCGATCAGTTCCTGCCCCGAACAGACGGACGGATCGCCACCCGACTTGTCAGCCGTGGAACACACAGCCCGGTCGAGCGTTGCCGCCGACCACGCGGGAGAAGCCACGAGGCCTCCCACTGCAACGACAAGCGCCAGCAGCGCCGCCAGAACCTTGCGTCGTTCAAACATGCATTTCTCCTAGAATTTCAGCCGAAAAGCCCCGGAGCCTCGTCGGCCAGGACAAGAACCCGTTCGTGGATGCCGCGGGGCGAGGGATCGGCCATCACCTTGCAGCGCCGCACCACATTGCCCCAGGCACCCGCCACCACCATCAGCCCGACGGTCACCGAGCCGTCATCGGCAAAGGGGGTCGTGAACGTGCAGACATTCGAATCCGATACATCGCTCACCTGCTTCAACAGTGCCGACTGGCCCGGAACGCGGATCGCCACACCCATAGGCTGCGACGGATCCAGAACGTCCGTCAGGGCTTCGATGTCAGTCACCGCGTCCAGCGAATCCGCCGCGGACCATGGCATGATGTTGTCGAGCGTCACCGAGACCACGTTGCCCGCCACCACCGTGACGGCCGTGATCCATCCCGCCGCGGTCTTGCCGTCGATCACGTCATCCTGCAGGCCCACCAGCATGCCCCGGCGCAGGTTGAGACAGTCTAGTCCCACGCGCCGCCGGTAGCGGGTCTGGCGCAATTGCGCCTGCCGCAGGTCGAACCGGGCGCGGGCCGTCGCCTTCGCCAGGTTGGTGAAGCCGGGATAGGACACCGTCTCGATCAGCTTGGCGGTCGCGGCGTCCATGCCGTCGCGGTAGACCAGCACATGCTCCACTGCATAGGACTGGTCCTCGTCGAAGAATTCCGCCCGGATGGCATCCGGGATGCGCGGCAGGTCGTTGGTGGTGCCCTCGTCCTCGCTGTTCAGCGGGGAAATCAGATAGCGCACCGGCTCGGCGGAGGTGTCCTTGTCCTCGATGACGCCATACAGGTCGGCATCGCGTGGCGCGGCATATCCCGCCGTCGCGAGCAACTGCTTGGCCTCGCCCACGCGCGACCCCGACAGCACCACGTTGCATTCATAGCCATTGGCCTCGCAGGTCTCGTACCAGTCCGCGAGGGCATCCTCATCCACGCATTCACCGGGAACGGGATCGGCGTTGGCCCCGCCCAGCAGTTCCTGCCGGAAAAGGGCGGCCGGGTTGCTGGTCGGCACGGCCACGGCATCCCAGATGGTCCCGTCCCACACCGGGGCATAGCGGGTGAATTTCGCATAGAGCGAGGAAATCTGCACGTTCGGGGCCGACACCGCGATCATCGCAACCCCCGTGTCATCGAAGGGCGATTCGGCGGAGATGGTCTGGAAAGCCTCGACCATCATGTCGGAGCGGTAGTTCTTTTGCCCGATATAGATCTTGTGAATTCCGGACGTCAGGCGGTGGTCGAAGTAGTCGGCATTCGTGGCGCTGCTGTTGAACTGATAGGGTGTGGCCGACGACGAGCCACTCGAAGAGCTGTACTGGGTATAGTACAGGGCCACGCCCCGCTTCACCCTGATCTCGTATTCTCCCTCATCCCATTGGTCCGGGTCACAGAAGACGCGGGCGCCTTTCTTGTCCAGAGAGACGTAGCGGCAGGCTGCATACATGTAGCCGCCGCCATAATTGGCCATGAAGCCCTGCGCCGTTCCGGCCCCGGACGGGTCGTTGTATGTCATGGCGAGGCCGGGCGCATCCACCTCGTGGAAGTTGATGTAACCGACCTGCAGCTGCTGGTTTGCGGCCCCATTGTTGGCTTTGAACACGATGTCATAGTAGAGATACGAGCCGGGGTTTTCGATCTGGTACGTCCCAGCCCGCAACAGGTTGGCAGAGACGTCCGTGTCCGCACTGTCAAGCTCGACCCATGTTGAGCCGTCATTCGATCCGCGCACCATCCATTGCGTCGGCGTGTACGTAGCCACATCGCACCAGATGGTGTAGGAGCGAAAGGTCTTGGCAGACGGGCATTGAACTTTCCACGTCGCGGGCAGGGAATTGTTTGCCGGGCGCCAATAGGTCCCGCCCGTGCTCGCCGCATCTGTGGCATACCACGCGCGATAGGACGTGCTGAATTCCGATGACGCGCTGACCGTGTAACCCCCGCCGGTGTAGCCCGTCAGCAGCGGCACAGCCCCCGGCAGGTACCACGGGCTTGCCCCAGCCGCCGGGCCAAGAAAATAAGCATCGGCGTCATAGGCAAAGGACATCCCGATGCCCGTCTTGGCCACCACATCGAAGATGGGATATTCGCCGATGGCCGACGAGAAGTGCCGGCCGGGGGGTTGCTTGATGCGCTCGATGCTGATTTCGGCCCGCATCGGTCCGGTGCCATACTTGGCATCCCAGATGTGGAACGTTGGCAGGTTGCGCCACGCCACATCACCGACCTTGCGCATCTCAATGCGCAGCGGAACGGCGGCATAGGTGCCTGTCGGCAGGTAGAGAATCCCCGACGGGAACATGAGCCGCAGCACCACCCTGTCCCATGCTCCCGCGGTGCGGAAGACGTGATATTGCGGCGACACGCTGTCCGGATCATCTTGGTCGGACAGCACGTCGTTGTAGGTGCTTTCCGCCTTGGTCTTGAAATTGCTGAGGGTGATGCCCTCGCGCTCCTCGATCACCGTCTGGGTGAACATGGTGCGGTCCGACGCACTGCCGCCGCCCTCGCGGGTCTCATACGAAGCCCCCGCGAAATCAGCAATGGGCAGGCCGTTCATCCGCACGTCCTCGATGAGGCAACGGCCCTGCACCCCGACGACCGCATGGGCATAGACGTCATCGCCGTCCCATGTGGTGTAGGGCGGTGCCAGATAGGGCGGCGAATAGCCGATGCAACCCTCGATCACCGGCAGTGTGTCCAGCAGCGTCAGGGTGTTTCCGGAAACGCCCGCCTGCGACAATTCCTTCTGCTGTTCGCCGCCTTGCGCCTTCGGCGGCGCCGTCAGGGCCGACAGGGCAAGAGACCCCGCCAGACCGAGACCTGCGGCAAGGGCCTGCGCCCCAAACGTGCCTGCGGCAAAGCCCGCCCCCAGAAACGGCGCGGCCAGGCCAAAACTGACCGCCGTCGTCAACGCCACGAGCGCCACCGTGGCCAGCAGCGCGAAGGCGCGCTTGTTGCCGGGCACGTAGACGAAATCCAGATCCACGGCAGCCCGCGGCTTCACCGTCACCAGACGCCATTTGTCCGGCGGGATCACCTTTCCGGCCAGACGGATGGCCCCGCCGTCGGAGAACCATTCCATGACCTCGGCGTCCGGGAACACATCGAGAAGCCGCGTCGGTTCGGCGATGTCCAGCGTGGCCAGCGGCTCATCGAGCGGCGACAGGAACAGGCGCGCCCTCATGTGGCGCCCCCCATCTCCCACGGGCCCCGCAGAAGGCGCGAGACCTGCAATCCCTTCAGTGCATCGACTCTTGCGGTACGCCCCTGCTCCACATGCAGGACAAGGCCGCGGGCCGCCACCACGCCGATGTGCGTTTCCACGCTCCGGCAGCCGCGCGGGCCTACCGTCCTGTCGCGCATGGGGACCATCATCATCACCGCGTCGAATTCCCTTTCTTCGCCCACGGGCACGGCCCGGAACGTCGCGGCGCCAAGGGCCACCGCCTGTTCATCACTGTCCTGTTCGTCGAAACTCGGCATGACGAACCCCAAATGGTTCGCCCACACCTGCCGCACCAGGCGCCAGCAGGGCCGCCGCCCCATGGCCGGGCGCCCCACATAAGCATCGGCCCAATGGCCGGCCTGCGGGATCATTCCTTCCTCTGCCGGCGGTACAGGGCCGGGAAATTGGACGGCAGCACCACGATGGTGCCCAGCGGTTCCGCCGAATGGTCCTTGCCCGTCAGATCGCCCGTCACGGCAATGGGGTCGATGCGGAGCCCCATCAGTTCCAGGCGGGCGACCCGCGCCAGCGGCTCATCCGGCATGGACAAGGCCACCACCTCCAGCGTCACCTCGGCCCGCGTGGCCTGCCGCAGATATTCCCGGCCGATGGACGGGTCCACGTTCGGCACCGAAAGCGAGCAGCGCGGCACGGTGCCGTCGTCATTCACCCAGTCGATTTCCAGCCCAATGGCGGCCTTGTAGGTCTCGCCGCGGCTGACGAAATCCTGTGTGTCCTTGACCAGCCGCCGCGTTTCGAGCGCCTCATGGGTGATGGTCACCAGCAGAAGGGCCGGATCCTCGCTGCTGCGAGCCATGGCCCATGCATCGGCCCAGGACGGAGGGGTCATGTCACTCCACCGCACCGATGAGGCTGAGGGTCACGCGGTAGGCATCCGCCTGCACGTGCTGGTCCTGGTAGGGTTCGGCAAAGTAGAACTCCTTGGCGTCCCCCGACACCGGGTCGGTGAAGGTGAAGGGCTTGCTGCCCTGCCCCAGCGTCGTCACGAAGAACGTGTCGAGCGTCGCCAGCTGCGCCGCCGTCATGTTCATGGCGAAGCTGATGGCGCGCGACGAGGCCGAGGCCTTGGCGCGCCGCTGCCCCACGCCAATGGCGGCGGGGCCTTGCCAGAGATTGTCCTGCCGTTGCCGCGATAGTGTGCCTTGCAGAGGCGCCTGCGGCAGGGAAACGGGCCACACGTCAGTCATGCATCACCGCCGGATCCGCGCAGGCTTCATGCCGAACCGCCCGCCCATGGAGCCGTCAGCGCCGCCGCCACCCAGCACGGCGTTGACCTGGTCGCGGATGAAGAGTTTCACGTTGCCGTTGCTGTCCTGCTGACGCTCGACGGCCGGCGCGTTGCTGCGCATGTCGATTACCTGAACGGTGGTATTCCCACCTCCCATGGGCACGCGCGGCACGATCGAGCCGGAGGTGTTCGGGACAAACAGTTCCGGCCGGCGCTCGCCCACCACATAGGCCTTGCCCGCCTGAACAGTGCCGCCACCGGCGCGGAAGCCACCGAACATCTTGCCGATCAGCGATCCGATCAACCCCGTGCCGGTGCCGGCCACACCATTGCTGCCGGGGGTGAAGCCGCCCATCAGCTGCTGCATGGCGCGGTTGAGGAACAGGCTGGTCACCGAGCGAAGAATGTCGAGGGCCATCTTGCGGAAGGCGTCTTTCACGGACGAGGTGCGGTCGATGATGCTCTGGAAGGCGCTGTCGAAGGCGCCGGTGAAGGACTGCCCCACATTGGTCATCAGGTCGGCCACCGATTTCTTGGTGTCCTCGACCGACTGGAAGGCCTTGCGCTGCTGCTCCAGGGCGGTGCCGGACTTGCCGATCACATCCAGCCAGCGGTTCATTTCGGACGTCTGCGCCGCAGTGAGGTGCACACCCTGCTGCTGCATCTTGGTCAGGAATTCATATTTCTTGGTGTAGACGTCGGCGGCCGCCGCCCCCATGCCGAATGTCTGTGATTGCAACAGCACGCCATTGGCATAGCTCTGCAACCCGTCAATGCCGCTGCGGTAGGCCTCGCGCAGTTTCTTCTGCTGGGACTCCAGCTTTTTCGCGGCCGCTTCCGCCTCGGCAAACGTCGGGGGCAGCGCCTTCAGCTTCTGCTGCATGTCCCCGGTCTTGGCCGTGAACATGCTGGTGTCCAGCCCGAGGGCATTGAGGATGCGGATGTCGTCGCTGAAATCAAACAGTTGCCCGCGCGGCAACGCGCCAAAGAAGGATTGCAGCTTGCCCTCGATCTTGCCCATGTTGACCGACAGGAACTCCACGGCTTTTGCGGCCCCCGTCATGACCTGCGCCAGCCCGTCGATCGCGGATCCAAGCCCCTGCCCGATGATGGTGGCCAGGCTGCGCCCCGAGACCATTGTTTCCGCCAGCGCCGTGTTGAACCGGATCATGGCGTCGTTCAGCCCCGACCGCCCGACATTGAGGGCGAAGGCCTGCCAGGCGCGGTCCACGGTGTTGAAGGAGTCCTTGACCGCCGCCGTGTGCTTGTTCACCTCAACGAACCCACGGACCATGGACTGCACAAATCCGCCCGCAGCGAAGCCCGCAAAGGCACCAGCCAGAGCGCCCTTCAGCATGCCGGCGGTCTTGCCGAACGCTGACATGGTGCGCTCCGCCGACGCAAAGGCGGCGCGCGTCTTGTCGGTGGCAAGGATGTCGACGCCGACGCGGGCGGTCGTGGTCATGGGGGATTTTCCCGTCTAAGGATATTGCGGTACGCGACCCACTCCGCCCACTCCGCCGCGGTCATCTGCTCCACCACCCATTGCGGCTGGTGCAGGAAGGCACAGATGTCCATGACGGAGCGGCGCAGGTGGTCGCTTCTCAGTTTTTTTCGGCGGACTCGACAGCGGCGTTGTCGAAATTCATCTGTGCGGCGATGGCGTCGCCGATGCGCTGCACCACAGCCGGGTCGGCATTCTTGAACAGGTCCAGCCAGTTCATTGCACTGAAAAGGCGCTCGCCCTTGCCGTCCAGCGCGCATTGCGCCACCAGCACGGCCGTATACTTGACGGGGTCATCGCCCGAATCCCGGCGTGCCTTCGACAGGGTTTCCATCGTCGGCGTCTTGAAATGGACGACCAGCGGGGATCCGCCCTCGCCCCATTCCGGCACGTTGACCTGATGCTGCGGGCGGTCGCGGTAGTGGGCGATGGCCCGCTCGAGGACGGTGGCCATCACGCCACCGTCGACAGCGTCAACACGCCATTGCCCTGGAAACCGAAGCTGCACTTGATGGTGTCGCCATCCATCTTGGTTTCCTGTGTGCGCTCGGTGATGCTGGCCGTGCCGGTCCAGTATTTGTCCCCCGTGGTGTAGCCTTCCGGGCAAAGGTTCAGCGTGACGCTGGCCCCGACCGTCAAGGCGCCCTGCCCCGTTGTGTCGGTTTCATCCCAGTGGGCGGTCATGGTCCCGGACCATTCAATGATGCCGGACCCGGCAATGTGCGTGCGGGCGGCATCGCCCATCGACGTGTCATCGACAGGCGACACTTTCTCGGTGAAGGCGAATTCAGTGATTTCGGCCACCGTGTTGGCGCCGACCTTCACAAGCCCTTCATGGCCCCAATGCGTTCCCATGTCTGCTGCTCCTATGTGACGATGGTTGTGGGTGCACCCTCGCGGGTGCGGTAAATTGCGCTGTAAGCCAGCACCATGCCGAGGGCGCGCTGGTCGCCCTCGCCCGACATGGTGATGGTGG
>ERZ869921.996-NODE-996-length-13429-cov-8.806640_pt1 | contig 13429 bp, 33 predicted proteins | sample MGYA00579310_ERZ869921 | MGnify/ENA primary metagenome ERZ869921 (study PRJEB32216, sample SAMN09231816) | wastewater metagenome | place: USA: Maryland | collected 2016-06-21 | study: EMG produced TPA metagenomics assembly of the PRJNA472060 data set (Reclaimed...
AACTTTGCATTGCTTGACTATGGGTTTGTATGGCTTGACTTCGACAAATCAAACGTAAATCATTTAGTTGAAATCAACCCTGAAATGGTTGCACAATGCGCCCGGTTAAACCTTTGGACTACCAAGTACGATAGCGAAGGCGAAGACTATCAAATCAGTCTTGATGGGTTTATGGAATCCGATTTTGGAGTTAAAGAAGCAATTGAATTAGTAATATTTTATTTAAAAGAAAATGGAAATAATTAACCGACTATTCAAACTAATCCGAGCCTTTAAACGCAATCGGGATTTTAAGAAAAAATTTAAAGCAGTAAAAATATGAGTTATCCAAAATACTACAAAAATGCAGCGCATCAAGTCAAGGTAATTTCAAAAGACTTTTCTGTTTGGGTTAGCAGAAACGAGATACAAGCATTTACACAGGAAATTGAAACTTTTATATCTGAACGAAAATACCCCGAATCCACCGAATCCGAATTTAAAAAAGCATTTAACAAAACAACTAAATATTTAAAATCACTAATTTAATGGAAATCACAGGAAAACTATTATCAAAACTACCGCCCGTAAACGGCACGTCTTCAAAAGGCGAATGGACTAAACAGGACATTGTAATTGAAACTGCCGAAACTTACCCTAAAAACATTTGCATTTCTTTTATGAAGGAAGTCGAAAAAATCCAAGCCGTGCAAATTGGTTCAAACTTAACGGTTCACATTAACATAGAATCCCGCGAGTATAACGGCAAATGGTACACAAATGTAAACGGTTGGAAATTCGAAGTAAAAAGCAAGCCCGAAACACAAAGTCACAAGTCGGCAAACTTTGTAGAACCCGATTTAACACCAAGTAACGATTCGGTTGATGACCTCCCATTTTGAACACCTTATGAACGAATCAAACATTTACACAAAACTTTTGGACTTTCAGAAACTTAATATTTCTGTTAAGAAGTCGAGCGAAAATCCGCACTTTAAAAGCAAGTATGCAAACTTAAATGAAGTGTTAGATAAGGTTAAAAAACCCTTAAACGACATGAATATACTAATCATATTCGAGCCGCAAAGCGAAGGTCTTAAAACCACGTTAAAAGACTTAGAATCCAATACTGAAATAAGTTCATTCATGAAGTACGTTGATTGCGGAAACGCTCAAAAACTACTCGCTTGCAATACTTATTACCGCAGAGGTTCTTTAGTATCCCTTTTAGGTTTAGAAGATGAAGATGACGATGGAAACACGGCAAGCGCACCCGACTATTCAGAATGGGAAACAGAACTTAAAAAAGCCAAAACGCAAACCGACATTGCTAAGATTTACGCAAGTAATAAAGCAACGGTTGACGCAAACAAAGATTTATTAGCACTATTCGGAAAGTATAAAAAACAACTACCAAAATAATGGAAACAGCACTATCAACATTAAGGCTTATGCCTTTCAGCAAGCAGCAAGTAGAATTATTTGCAAGTCAAATCAACGAATCTTTAACGAACGGAGATGTTGACCCCCTCGAATTAGCAATCTATTTCAAATCACTTGAAAAGGTAATTGAAAACTGTAAATCTACCTTATCAGATTTAGCACTAACCGAAGCAATGAAGCACGGCAAATCGTTTGAATTTAAAGGTGCAAAAATTGACATCAAGGAATTAGGCACAAAGTACGATTACACGAACACAGGCGACCCGTATTATCTTAAATACTCAAATGAGGTAAAAGAGGTAGGCGAAAAGGTAAAAGCCCGTGAGACGTTCTTAAAAGCCCTTACAGATAAATTTGTAATGGTTGATGAAGAAACAGGCGAAACTCACGAGATATTCCCGCCACTTAAAAAATCAACTACCGGGATTACAATTTCTTTAAAATGAAAAAAGCAACCGCAACCGCAACGGTCAACGATGGTAAATTAACCATTCATAATCGAAAGTTATTTGACGAGCAAATTAAATCATTTTCAAATGGCCGTTGCATTGTAGTTGTTGAGAAAGTTTACAACAAGCGCAGCAACCCACAAAACGCTTATTACCATGCCGTAATTGTTCCAATGGTTCATCAAGGATTACGGGATCTAGGCCACGATGTGAACCGCGAAGATACCCACGAGATTTTAAAAGCTATGTTTAATAAGGTTGAATTTGTTGACAAAGTAACGGGCGAAGTAAACGAGTTCGGAGGTTCAACAACTAAATTAAGCACTATTGAAATGATGGAATTTATCGGTAAGATACAACGATGGGCAAGCGAATATTTAAACATTTTTATACCAGACCCAATATGAGTTACTATAACACCACAAACTTATTCGGAGATAAACTCGAAGAATACACGACTAAGGCAATTAGCCAAGATAAAGCCGTTATTGAGATATTAACCGAAGCGGGAACGCATTTAACCGCGCCCGAAGTACATTCTCTTTTTATAACACGATACCCGGCAAAGAAAAACACTCCGCTTACTTCAATAAGGCGTTCACTATCAACATTGTATAATAACGATGTGTTAGAGATGGTTGATGTTAAAAAACAAGGAATCTTCGGTCGTTCAAATTTGCAATATAAAATCAAATGATAGCAACCGAAATAAAATCAGAAGTATTCTTATTGGATTGTGTCGAGGGAATGAAAGCCTATCCCGACAATCATTTTGATTTGGCAATAGTTGACCCGCCTTACGGATTAGAAAGGTTTAAAGCAAATGATGGAGGCAATAGTAAAAAGATAACAACATTTGGAGATAAGGATAAAAATTGGAACAACATAAAACCTACTACCGAATATTGGGCGGAGTTATTCAGAGTATCAAAAAATCAAATTGTATGGGGCGGAAATAATTTTGAACTACCTACAAGCGAATATTTTATAGTATGGGATAAAGGGCAAATGATGCCGTCTTTTGCAAGATGCGAAATGGCTTGGACAAATTGCAAAGTTCCCGCAAAAATATACGCTAAAAGAAGCCAAGATTTAAACAGAATACACCCTACGCAAAAACCAACAGCATTATATGATTGGCTACTTATGAACTACGCAAAAGAAGGCGATTTGATTTTAGATACACACTTAGGAAGTGGAAGCAGTAGGATTGCAGCCCATAAAAACGGATTTGATTTCACAGGATTTGAAATTGACCCCGATTATTTCCGCGATGGAAACCGAAGATTTGAAGACTACAAAAAACAATTAAGACTATTTTAAATAAACATTGCAAGTTTGAAACATTAAACTATATTTGCAACGACTTAAAAAACATGAAACACAAAGAATTTAAAAACGACACTAAAAAAGTTCAAGTCTTTAGACACGAAGACCGCGCGAACGGAGGTTATAATTATTATATCCAAGTACTAACAAAAGACAGTTTTGGAGGGTGGAATATAAACGGTAATTATAAGCAAAAATTAGATATTAATTCTGAAAAAGTTGCATTCAAAATAGCTAAAGATTTATTAGAAACTAATATATGATACACCTACAACCAACAAAAAAGAAACGAATCCGAAAACCAAGTTTTTGGAAGTCTTACAGAATAGGACTAAACGAGCAAGATTCAGCAAAACTTGAAAAATACGCAAAGGATAGACACATGAGCGTATCTTCAGCAGTTCGGCAAATGATTAAGAAATTTACCGATATTGACACAGGCGATTTAGTCGCAAAAGTAAACACAACCTTTGAATTAGTTTACGGAATTAACCCAAGCACTTTAAACCAAAAAAGCCGAAAACGTGAGTTTGTAGATTTTAGACACGCTTACAGATATTGGCTAATGACTTCAGCGAAATTAAGAGATTCACAAGTCGGAGAATTATCCAACGGGTGCGATAGAACGACTGTAATACATAGCGTAGCAACTTATGAACAAATTTATAAGCAAGTGCCTTACCTCCGCGACAATCACGACCGTTTTAAACAGTTAATGGCATGATACTATTAACCGACACTAAAAAATCAAGACAATCAATGTCGCGCTCTAATTATATGAAATTAGTTAGTGATTATTATAGCGGAAATTTAGATTGGAAATATAAAGCAATACACGCTTACATTACAGTAAAAAATGCACAGTCTTGGGAACTTTGCCCTACTTGCGGTTTGTTCCCGAAAATATGGGAATTTGATAACGGGCGTTCAACCGCTTGCGGATGTGGCGAAAACCAATATAGACACCCAAGCATACACGCTGAAAGTATTATGAGCGTTGTAAGAAGAAGCCATAACGGCAATAGTGCTTTAGATTACGATAGTGACGCTTTGCGTAAAAATTGGAATCACTGGTGCAGAACAGGCGAAGAATTATTTTTACACGCTGGATTAAGAAATGACGGAAAATGATACTATTAACCGACCAAAACGGAAACACCAAAAAATACAAGTCAATTACACAGGCTGCAAATATGCTTGGAGTTAATTACAAATCAGTTTACCAATCTGTTGAATTAGGCTATTGGACTAAACACCGGGAAACTAAAATAAAATACAAGGCAACACATGAAACCATTTAAAGTATTGAATTTATACGCTTGTCTTGGAGGCAACCGTTACAAGTGGGCAGATTGCGAAGTTACCGCAGTTGAACTCGACCCGGAGCTTGCAAGATTATATCAAGAACGATTCCCGAATGATATTGTAATTATAGCAGATGCACACCAATACCTTTTAGACCATTACAAAGAGTTTGATTTCATTTGGTCAAGCCCTCCGTGTCCTACTCATTCAAGATTAGTCGATACTAATAAGAGCCGGGATAACTACAAAGTTAAATATCCGGACATGAAACTCTATGAAGAAATCATTTTGTTAGATAAAGTTTTTAAAGGTAAATACTGCGTTGAAAATGTAATATCTTATTACGAACCACTTATAGCACCTCAAAAAAGAGGTAGGCACTACTATTGGACAAACTTTAAACTACCTAATGACTTAGGGGAAAGAAGCGACATAGTGGGTATTATTGGGAGAAATTTAAGTGCAAATTTTAACAAGGTTTGCGAGTTTCACGATTATAATTTTAAGAATTATAAAGGGAATCAGCGAATTGATAAAATAGCCGCCAATTTAGTTGATTACGAAGCCGGTTTAACAATCTTCAACACCGCGCGAGGAATAATAACCAAACAAAAAACAAGTCAAGGAGAAATTGATTTTTAAAATATAAGGCTTGTTATTCTGAATAATAAATATTACTTTTACACCGCTGTTCACGATGAAAATCTTTAAAAATAAATCCCCATTCTTAACATTGCACTTTGTGGCTATCTCGCTGCACGTGAACAGCCTTTGTTCTGGATGGGGTTATTTTTATGTCTAAAGACCCAGCATTTTTATTCTATACAGGCGATTTTTTAAGCGGAACTATGTTTTTTACCGATGAACAGGTAGGGGTATATTTACGTTTATTAATGGCGCAACATCAACACGGTAGGCTTACTGAAAAACAAGTGAAAATCATATGTAAATCATATGATAAAGAAGTCTTAGAAAAGTTTGAAAAAGACGAAGAAGGTAAGTTTTATAATTTGCGATTAGAAACTGAAATTAACAAGCGTAAAAGTTATAGCGAAAGCCGTTCTAATAACCGTAAGGGGAAAGTAAAAGAAGATAAACCAAAACGTAAAAAGACATCAAAATCATATGATATTCATATGGAAGATGAAAATAGAAATAAAGATGAAAATAAAAAAGAAGATGAAACTGAAATTTTAAAAACACCGCTCGAAAAAAAATTCGATGAGTTTTTAGAATACCGAAAACAAATTAAAAAGCCAGTAGTTGAAAAAAGTTTACAACCTTTAAAAAATAAACTTTGGGAACTATCAAATAAAAACACTCAAACAGCAATAGACATTTTAGACCAAACCATTACAAACGGTTGGCAAGGAATATTTGAAATTAAAAATAATAACAATGGAAAACAAGCAACTAACCAAAACCAACAAATCAGAGATAAGATTCGAACCGACCTCGAACGTAAAATCACTGACCGAATTAATCAAGATTCAGTTAGACCCGAAAACTAAATTAAACTCAATAGCTTCAATAAAAAAAGTTGGCGGTATTGAAATGGATTTTGTTTTTACTAAACTGCAAAAGTATGTACTCGATTTAGTGGATTTTTACGAAGTTAAGATTAGTAACGAGGTTTTTGATATGCTTATAAATGAATTTTTGACATTAGGTTATATGCTTAATGGTGCTGACTTGGAAATATTTTTAGCGAACTGTAAAAGCGGAAAATACAAAAACCGAGTTGATATAATCGAAGGCCGTGAGTTTGCGGTTAAGTTCTTTAAACTTACTCCAGATGTTTTAATTGAATGGCTATTAATTTACATTGACGAGCGATGCGCAACTTTTGAAGCTATGCAAACTAAGCCTAATTTATCAGTAACGAAAAAGGAGGTTGAATTATTAAAAGCCTTTGCAGACGCTAATTTAAAAAAGTTTCCTAAACCGGAATTAAAAGAAGTTGAAGAAACCAAAACAGATTATTTCGACCCCGCTAAAAAACTTCAAGCGTTTTTGGAATCCGAATTTAAGACGAACGAATTAATTGAACGAACCGGGGATTGGAAGGAATTACCATACGCGATGTTCGGAGAATTAAGATTGACTAAGCACGAATACATTGCAGCGAGGTTTAATCAACTATACGAAAATTGGTATTCAGAATATTCACAAATTGAAACCGAAATAACAGTAACCGACTTTTTAACAAACCAAATAAACAACTTAACACAATGAAAAATTTAACCAAAGAGCAACTGAAATCTATATTAGAAAAACACGAATATGTTTTACTTAGAGATAGGCACGGAAACCTTGATGGGATAAATTCTAAATGCAAGAATCTTGCACTAAGAAGGTCTAAACTTAAAGATAATGATGAAACAATGTATCAAAGTTTTAGGCCTGTTAGTTTTATTGAATACATAAACTATAAACTTCCATTTTTAACACAATGACACCCGACCAAAAAGCAAACGAACTAATTGAAAAGTTTAGAGCCTTAAATGTTACTTTACTTGGATGTGGCAACCCGTCTAACCCTTGTATAATAACAAGCAATATGCTCGAAAAGTCCGCGATTCAATGCGCGATAGTTGCCGTTGATCAAATACTAATAATGCGATGGAATTTACCACATTACGGAAGTAAAGAAGGAATGATTTTTTGGCAAGAAGTTAAAACAATATTAACAGATAGATTATGAAAACACACGAACTAAAAACTATTGACCCGTACTTTGAAATGGTATGGAATGGAAACAAGAAATTTGAATTACGCAAAAACGACCGTGACTTTAAAAAAGGTGATGCGTTAGTTTTAAAGGAGTATAAGCCAGAAGGCGGAATATACACAGGCAGAAAAGTACATTGTTATATTTCCGATGTAGTTAATTTCCCTGAAGGACTAAAAGATGGCTATGTTGCACTTTGCATTAATTGTATTTTTTGCGAAAGCTAATGAATTGCATACTCAAATCTTCGGGCGAAGTTCACCATTACACACAAGACCGCAACTTACAGCGACATATCATATACCATGTAACGGGATTTGAAAAGCCTTTTACTGCAAAACAATTTAACAAACTATTCAAACTAAAATGACATTTATTAACTTTGCAAAAACAGATTTTAACTGCCCTAATTGCGGCAAGGAATATACCGAGCGCGATTATAAAAGACAACTCGAAAAAGCCAAACAAGGATATACTCATAAAAATTGCAAATGTGGTTATAAGATAGGAGTTGCTATTGACTATCGAGGAGATGTTGCAATTTGGATTTCAGATTTTAAAATTAATAACCCATGCCCGACCACTTAAAAAACTATCTCGTTCGCGAGTTCAACAAATTACGCGCACCATACCCGAATAGCCACATAGTGAAATTTCGCAATCGTGAGGGCATAGAGCGTACTTTTGATGTTATGGAGTATGTAAGTATATCCAACGTGTCGATAATCGGTAAGAATCAAAAATATAAGCCTGTTTTTAAATTATGAAACACCCAGAATTTATTTTGCAGCAACAAGTTTGTAAATACTTAAACTTGCAATACCCTACAATCCTTTATTTAAGTGATACGGTAGCTTCTGTTAAACTAACTATGCCACAAGCGACCCGAAACAAGTCTATTCAAAAACAAGGCTTTAAAACTCCCGATTTGATTATTTTCCACCCGACAAAATACTTTCACGGTTTATTTTTGGAATTAAAGGTTAAAAGTCCTTACCAAAAAAACGGGCAAATCTATTCTGATGAACACTTGCAAGGGCAACAAGATACTTTAAACGATTTAAGTAAATTAGGCTATTGGGCGGGCTTTGCATGGACTTTTGAAATGGCAAAAGGAATAATTGACAACTATTTAGCCGATGGCAAAGCATAAAACCGTTTATTTCGAGTATTTCGGATATGGCGAGCAAGATACTATTATGTGCGAGTTATGCGAAAGTAGAATAGCAGTTGATATTATGCACATAATACCACGTTCAAAGTTTGGCAAAAAACGAAAAAACGAGCAAGATGATATTAAGAACCTTTGCGCTGGTTGTAGAGAGTGCCACAGAGATTTCGATGACGGCAGAAAATGGACTACTAAGGAAGTTCAAGAAATTCATTTAAGGAATCTTAAAAATTAATCACTCTATAAATCAACGACTTACAAAATAATTCAAATATTTATTAGTTTACAGTTTGAAATATAAAACTATTGTTTACCTTTGTACCACACAATTAGAGAAAAACATGACAACTTCAACATTCACAATCGGACAACAAGTAGTAAGAAGCAAAGGCGATTACGTAGTAGGTAGTATCGGAAACATTATCGCTATTGATTCAGAAAAAAACCGCGCTCAAGTAGCATGGGAATTTTCTAATAAAACATGGGTATCATTTACCGCAATTGAGCCAACTTCAATACCTTACAAAATATTGCCAGCATATCAGAAAAGTTTATACGTTAGGTGTAATCCTAAATATGTAAGATTGTAACACCCCCTAACCATACATCCACCCCGCCGAACATCACGGCGGGGATTGTTCAGTAAAAAATAACATGAAACTAAGAATCCAAAGAGATGAAACGCCAATTGAGGTTAAAACAGTTACCGTATTTATCGGAGAGCAAAGATTTAGATTAACTGAATCGGTTGATGGCAAATTGAACATTATCAAATATTCTGACGGAGAATCTGACATGATGAATATTCATCCAAGAACGGGAAACGAAATAGAGTTGTTTTAAACATAAATTAAAATCAATCAAATAACATGAAACTAAAAGTATCAGACTACGCCCGATTAGAGGGTATTACAACTGCCGGGGTTTATAAACGCCACAAAGACGGTAAAATCACTATTGAAGAAAGCTACGGGCTTAAATTAGTGGTATTAACCGAAAGAGACTACGAGGCTAAGATGGTAACTTATAAAATCATCAACGGCCACAAATTCAAAATTAACCCAATCCGTAAAAATAAATCCTAACATCAGGAAAACGATAAACTCTTAATTTAAACAAAACATGGAAACCAAAACAACAATTCAAGGATTAACTAAAAACGTTGGCAATTCTTCGGCAAGTGAAATTACCGAGGTAGTTAAACGTAAACCGATTAAAGGTGAATACCTTAATTTAAAAGGACAAGTATTTCCAAAAAGTATTCAAAATGAGATACTCGAAGAAATTAAAAGACAAGGAGCGGACAATGAGGATTTCATGGACTTGCAAAGTGACTTTATATGGGAAAATTCAGCAAAAGGTTACAAATATTGGGATAATCTTTACGAAAACACAGACTACAATCCCGCTAAACTCAAAAACGTAACCCAACAAAAGCGAGTTGAACTAATTGAAACCCAAAAATGGGAATTAATCGCCGCGACTGCAACTATTGATAATCAAGCGGCAACTATCAACGACCTTTTAGCACGCAACGGCAATTTAACTCGCATTGTAAACGACCAAAAAGAACGTATTGAGGTTTTAGAGCATGAAAATAAAAACTATGAATCGGCGATAAAGGTTTTAGAAGTTAAGGAAACAAGAATAAACGAATTATATTTAGCTTACGAAAAAAGAAACCAAGAGCTTGAAGGTCTTATGTCAAAAGCTACCGAATCCCGCGAACGCTTAGCGAGTAAGTTTACTAATTGGTTTATCTTTTTAGTGTTTATGTGGTCTGCTTCTGCTGCATTGAATTTGTACCTATTATTTAAATAATCAATGGACGCAAACCGTAGAACAAACCACTATAAAACCTTTGATTGGTTCAAGTTTGAAAACGTGCTTAATATCGTAATGAACGAATCCGGCAAATCACAAACATTAAAATTCACTAAATCCGATTTAAAAAAATGGTTTGAAAACTACGACCATACTGCCGACTTCTGGAAAATGGATTTTAACGCCTTTTGGAGCAATGTCCGGGGAGTTGAATGTGATTATATCCTTAAACACTTTATAAAGCCTAAGAAATCAAATGACGGCTGGATTTACGGATTTGGCGCAGTAGCTATAACAATGGCATTGATTATTGCCGCGATAGCATTTTATAACCTTGTTTTATCTTTTTAGTTATGTATAAATTTATCTTAATATTATTATTCATGGTGCAAGTATTTTTATTTGCCGTTGGAATCAAGCAACTTGTTGAGGGCAAAATAATTGTTGGCGTTTTTAACACGGTAGTAAATTTAACTTTTGGATTCTTAAATTTCAAACAAATCTACAATGAACTCAACTAAAACATACACTAACTCAAAAGGCGAATCACTACCAAAGGTTATATGCGCGGTAGTTGATTTTGAACGAAAAAGGCTAAACCCCGATTATGAAGGGAATGAACTATACGCTGCTTTTCCTTGGCGAACATCAAACATATTTGGAAATAATAAAGGGACAAATTCAGAAGGTTGGACTGATATTTCAGAGGGTGAATACGAAAAGTTTTACTCTATTTTCCCGACTTGCAAGAACTCACGCGGTCAAGAACTCCCCGAAGAAATACAAGTTGAAATAGTCGAAGAACGGTTAAGGCTTGGCAAAAAAGATGAAGAATGCTTTGCAACGGGATATTTCAATTGGTTAGAATCTGCCAAAGGAAACGATTATTGGGGTAAGATATTTTTAAAATCCGACTACACCCCTACCGAACTACCTACCAAATCCGATGACACCTTTACGCAAGGGGAAATAGTAGAGGTAAGAGATAGCGAAGGCCAAAAATGGGCAAAACGCGAATATGTTAGCGAGTACAAAGGCTGTCACATTTGTTTTAACGAAAACACGTTTTTTACTAAATGTGTGTCGTGGAAGGAAATCCGTAAAATCCAACCTTTAGAACTAACCCTCCCCGAACTATTAACTATCGCTGAAGAAGTAAAAGGAACTAAAGTAAAGCTGAAATCATGAGAACATTTTTTATAATATTAATCATAATCCAAGTTTTTTTAATTTGCATAGGGTGCTATCAAGTGTTTTATGTAGATAAGATTTTAGGACTATTTAATGTAATAGTAAACAGTTCAGCGATAACCTTAAACCTTGTAAACCTAAGTAAAAATGATAACATTTAACGACCTATTAACCGACCCTAAGTATAGGGAGATGGATTTCAGAATACTAAATGAAGTTCACATTGATAGCAACCTTTCCGTTGAAGAATACAATAAAGGATTAAGGTATTTTAAGAAAACAACAAATCTTGGAAAGCATCTTTTTAACCACCTACAAAAGCTAAAAGCCGAATCCGAAAAGAAAGCCGAACCCGAATATCAAACCATTTACGACAACCCGGCTACACCTTATGCAAGGATGGTAAACGGCAAAATTGTATGTATAACCAAAGAGGAACTTGAAATAATGGAAAGCGGAGTAGATAAACATTTTTTCGCTCACGGACTTACGGAAACAAGCATAGAAAACAAACAAGCCGTCTATCCAAATAACCGACCAAAAAGCCCGCGAGATTTGCGCCAAGTATTTTAACGATTGTAACCCTAACGAAATAAAAATAGTATGACATTTCACAAATACCAACACTTAGAAAGATTCGGCACGACAGAGGTCGAAAGAATTGAATTAGGAGAATGTTATATTTTCCCTAAGATTGACGGCACTAATGCCTCTATTTGGCTTGAAGATAACCAAGTTTGCGCTGGTTCAAGAACGCGACAATTAAGTTTACAAAGAGATAACGCGGGATTTTACGAGTGGGTTACAAAGCAAGATTCAATCAAGAATTACCTAATTGAAAACCCAACTCATAGACTTTTTGGCGAGTGGTTAGTTCCGCATTCTTTAAAAACTTACCGTGAGAATGCTTGGCGTAGATTCTATATTTTTGATGTAGCGATTGACAAAACCGAAGATGAAATATTGCATGAAGGAGATTCGCTTATTAAATACCTCCATTACGAAGAATACAAGCCTTTAATGGATAAGTTTGAGTTAGATTATATACCGCCTATTTGCGCCTCTATAAATGCAAATTACGACCAACTAATTAACCAACTTGCAAAGAATGTTTTTTTAATCGAGGACGGTAAAGGAGTGGGCGAAGGAATTGTAATTAAGAACTATTCTTTTAAAAACAAATACAACCGCCAAACATGGGCAAAGATTGTAACTTCTGAATTTAAAGAACAACATTCAAAAGTAATGGGCGGCAGTATCTTAAAAGGTGCAAAAATGATTGAGGAAGAAATCGTTGAAACATATGTTACTAAAGCACTTTGCGAAAAAGTATTTAGCAAAATAGATTTAGAGGATGGATGGTCAAGCCGAATGATTCCGCGACTATTAAACACCGTGTTTTATGACTTAGTAAAAGAGGAAGCGTGGAACTTTGTTAAGGAGCACAAAAACCCCTCAATCAACTTTGGAACATTGCAACATTTGACATTTAACAAGGTTAAGCAAAATTTATCAAGACTGTTTTGACCACTAACCAACACATAGCAAGCCTATTATTATTGGTAATATTTACCTTTCAATCGGCTATTTTATACCATAAAAGTGAAAAGAAACCAATCAAAAAAGAAAAGCAATGCAAAATCAGCCAAAGATAATTCTATTTATAATCCTATTCGTTAGTTTCATTGCCGGGACATTAAAAGTAGAGAAACTAAAGAAAGCTAAAATAAGCCATTCTAAGACACTTTCTAAATAAATTGAAGTAAATATACCTAAAATAGTTTTTGTTTCATTGTGCGTTAAATTAGGCGGCAAATCGTAAAGGTTTAGCCGCTTAATTGTTAAATACATCAAGGCAAAGTATTATAAGGGCTGTAAAAAAAGTCCAAAAAGCATAATCGGAGTAAGCCTAAAATTTTTTACCAAAAAGCACACCCGCACTTGGACTGATTTTTTTTACCAAAAAGCACACCCGCACTTGGACTGATTTTTTTTACCAAAAAGCAC
>ERZ869921.997-NODE-997-length-13422-cov-11.913518_pt1 | contig 13422 bp, 14 predicted proteins | sample MGYA00579310_ERZ869921 | MGnify/ENA primary metagenome ERZ869921 (study PRJEB32216, sample SAMN09231816) | wastewater metagenome | place: USA: Maryland | collected 2016-06-21 | study: EMG produced TPA metagenomics assembly of the PRJNA472060 data set (Reclaimed...
ATACCGGCTTGGGCAAAACAAAATCCAGACAAGTTTATGTTTAAGATAGGACGGTTGAACTTTTACAATCTTGGCACAGATCCCACAAAAGTGAGGACTGCGTAGATGGAAGGATCGAAGATGAAAGCCCTGCTTATGTCGTGGAAGACCACGCTCTGTGGTATCTTGACGTTGATTTGTGAAGGGTCCGCGTTGACTATTGTGCCCGAGAAGTACCAGGCTATCGGTCATGCGACGTGTACGATCTTGCTGGCGTTTGGTGTGATCTCTGCCAAAGACGCCAACGTGACCAATGCAGCCAGCCCGGTGGAAGCACAGAAAGTTCCGGCTGCTGCCCCTGCGCCACCGACGATTGTCAAGGTGGACTAATGGCTGCTGTAGGCTGGGGGCTCAAACTAGCAGACACAATCGCTAGCTGGGTCCTCAGCGAAGACGGCATGAGGTCGTACCAGAAGAAGCGTCTCATGAAGGAACGGGACGCCACTGCACAGGAGATGTTCAAAAATGCACGCACGAAACAAGATTGGGCTGCTCTGCGTGATTATGTCGATGAGTCTATTCGGCTGTCAAACGAAGCCTGAGCCTTGTGACTCGTCGGCAATGGTGGAAGAAATGACCCGTTATACGAAGGGGTACTTTCACTGCATTGCAGACAATGGCAATCTTCGGCAAGACCTGAAGGCATGTAACGAACGAAAGTAACGGCAAATTTGCCGAAACTAAAGGAGGTGATTGTGGCCTGGACAATGCAAACATTTCAGAGAGAACTCAAAAAGTTCGACCCGTTGCTGCGTGTACGCCGGTCGATTGTAGATCCAGCCTACTACCTGATCGAGCGCAAGTGCAAACGAGAGAGTCTGTGCGTACGCAAGCCATTAGAACGCCGGGGCATCGATGCCTGGGTACGTGATAAGGATGGCTACATTGAGGTCACCCGTGTACATCTGCAAATGCTCAACCAGCAGGTTTTCTTGGCGCTGCGTGAGTGGGACATGTGGACCTTCAAGCATGGCGGGATCTATGTCGATTGGCTTGAAGAGCAAGAACGCCAGCAAGAAGCCAAGCTTGACAAAGAGCAAAGCGATCTGTTGCAAGTAATGGGTGAAGAAGCCTACGATCGTGGCATGGTGCGCCAGGGCGATATTGTGTCTAACTTCCACTCCAAAGTGGGTGGGTATGAGCCAGGAGAAGCTCGATGAATCTTGCACAAATGCGGACCATGTTGAGATCTATCCTCACTGCGGGAGGCGGTGCGAATCAAGGTATTGGGACCGACGACTTCTGGGCCGATAAGGAGTTAAACACGTACCTCAACATGGCCCAGTCGGAGCTTTATAAGATCATTCGACGCGCCCGTAGCGATTACTTCTCACGAGTAGTACGCACGACCGATCCACCCTTTCTGGTGCGGGGTGTGTTGTTTGATCCATCGACGCTACGCTGGCAAGCTGGCCAGGGGAACTATACGTTGCCGCCAGACTTTGTTCGCATGAAGTTGATTACAGATTTGTCTGGTGATCCCGTACGTGTTAGCCACGCCGACATTGCGCGTAATGAGTTCAAGATCATCATGAACCAGCGCAGTGGTCAGATGGGTGGGGAATACTTGTACGATATTCTGGGCATCAAGACGCTGTTAATCAGGCCGATCCCAGATGGCCAGCGGGATTTTGAGTTTGTCTACGAATACATGCTTCCGCCCTTGCGGGACTACAAACAAGGCACGGTGACATATACCGAGAACAACACCACGATGGTGTTTAGTGATGACGCAAAGATCCAGAGCTATCTAGTAGCTGGCGACGAAATCATTCCAGGTAAAGACACTGACAATCAGAATGTACCTGCGGTAGACTATCAATACCCGGTCATCAGGAGTATTGACTCACTAAACCAGGTTACCTTGGAGAGCCCGTATATCCTGAAGGAGGCAGAATGAGAAAGTTCTTACTGGCGCTAGCTGCGCTTCTGTGGCTAGTGCCTGGCACAGTCGAAGCGTGCCAACAGTATCGTAACGTGTTACAGGACCTGAATGGTAACATCTTGCCATTCGGCCATGTTACAGTTTATAAGGCCAGTACAAACACGGCAGCGACACTCTACGCAGACAGCTTGTGCAGCGTGTCGATGGTCAACCCTACGACCAGTGTACAGGATGGGACGTTTACGTTCTTTGTACAGGATGGCTATTATGATTTGATCTTCAGCTATCCAAACCACACGTTTAGCAATGTGTTTGCACTCCCGCTGTTTGAGCCGGTGCTTGAGAACATGATTCCAGTGGCCAAGTATGATAACGATATCTGCTTGCCAGTCACTGGTGCCATCGCGCAGATTGGCAGCACGCCTGTCTGGTTGTGGGTCAACAAGCCGGTGACGTGTGGCACGAATACATCTGCTGGCAGCACACTGAGCTTCTTCATCACTGGCAATGGTTCGATTACCGAGACTGGTGGGGCATCTTTGACGATTGCTGGCGCAGTGATCAAGAAGGACCATTATCAGCCAGTTAGTAATCAGTTGCCTAGTGTGACGCCAGACTGCTTATTGGCAACGACCTTTGAAATACAGCCGCCCAACAACGATGCCTTTACCATCAATCCACCTATCCATTGTTGGGATGGTGCCCAGATCACGATCTATGTACACAACAATTCTGGCGGGGCGTTGGGGACCGCAACCTGGAACACCACATCGACGGGCTACAAGATGCGTGCATGGACTCAGCCAGCAAACAACTTTAGTCGTGCGATTACATTTGTATACATCGCGGGCTTGCGCTGGTATGAGATCTCACGAACCGAAGCAGACATTCCTTACTAGGAGATCCTATGGCAATTATAGGTACACCAGATGCTCCCTCTCCTACAACCGTTTGCTTTACGGTTAGTAGCGTGAGTCAGATCCCTGCGCATCACCATCATCTGCTGGTCATCTTGGCGGCGATCTACGCATTCAAACAGGGCACTAATGCCAGCGTAGATATCGCAGCGGCATGGCAGGCAGAAGCAGACAAGATGATTCCCAACCTGGTGAATGATGTAGAAGGTCGCCAGGGAACAGACATCGAAACAGTCTCAGCTTACCTTGAGGATGACTACGACTCATGAATAAGGCTGTAGAACCCAAAATACCTGCGCTGGCGGACATCATCCAAGAAGTCCTCAGCTTTGCTGGCGGGATGAATACGCGGTCATCTGCGATTTATCTTGGCAAAGAAGGTAAGTATGCGCTCAAGGAGGACGAAGCACCGCTGCTTATCAACTTCTGTCGTGACGCCACGGGTGCACTCAGTACGCGCCCGGGCCGAGTGAAGTTGAACGAGACCGCAGTGGTGCCGCCAGCTGGTGACAATGTGATCCGGTCGCTTTTCGAGATCACACCGCTGACGGGTTCTCCCATCATCATCATGAATGCGGGCAACACAGTCTATAAATGGAATGGTGCAGCTTGGGCGTCTCTTGGCACAGTCGCCACGGCAAATAAGCGGATGCACTGGGCACAGTTCAACGATAGCGCGATTGGGGTAGATGGAACAAACGTACCCGTAGATACTGATGGTACAACGATGGGCGCTTTGGGAGGTTCGCCTCCTCAAGGTGCTACTGCCGTTCTGTCACACCGCAACCGGGTTTGGATGCTCAAAGGTAGAACACTTTACTATTCTGCTTTGGGGGTAAAGAATGACTGGACCACGGCCAACAACGCAGGCACTATCCCGGTCCCAACTACTAAAGGTGGCGGCGGTACCGCGATGTTCAGTTTGTGGGACCGCATTATTATATGCACCACTCACAATGTGTTCCAGGTTACTGGTTCCAGTCCATCGGACTTCGCCGTGGAACCGATCAATGTTGTCTACGGCCACGAACTCAGCCCGTACGGAATGCTTGCTGCCGGGAACGACATCTACTATGGAAATGCCAAAGGTGTCCATGCCCTCTCAGTCAGTTATGGACAGTCTATAACTGGCGATGTTAGCTACAATTATGTGAGTGGCAAGATCGAACCTACGTGGCAAGCTATCAACAAGACCAACTTTGGCAATGTGGTTGGGGTCCATGATAGTAAGCGCAACGTGATGATCTTTCTGTGTAGTCGCAGTGGGGCGAATAACAACGAGGCCATGGTTGCGGACTACTATCACCTGGACGCTGATGGCCGTCCCACATGGGCGCTCTATGCTAACATGCCTTTTGCCTGTGGCGCTGAGGTACAGTCGCTCAATAATGAGACTGAGATACTGTTCGGGGGCTATGATGGGATTGTCTATCGCCAGGTTGAAAACGCCAGGGATGTCAATAGCAATATCGACTTGCAGTTGCAGTATGTCACAGATGGCCGAGTGCCGGCGATGGATAAGACCTGGCGCTACATGACAGTGTTCTTGAACACGACCGGGGCGGTTGTAAGTGGGACGGTCTCGTTTGATTTCAATACCAGTATCAAGACATTCCAACAAGTTTTCCAGACCGACGTGGGAGGTCTAATCGGTACGACGTTTGTGATAGGACAGACGCCACTTGGCACGACTAGCTACAAGCAGCGAAAGATTCCTATCGCCGGCATTGGGCGGTTTGCGGTACTGAATCTCAACATCAGTTCAAGTGTCAAGGTCAGCTTTGGAGGGATGATATTTTATGCAGGTATTAGGAGGGCGGTACATGGATAGAATCAAATGGGCGCTTGCGATCTTGTTGCTTTGTGCTGGCGTTGCAGATGCAGGTACGATCAACAGGCCAACCAAGACCTTCGGCGGATCGTCATTCATTAACGGCGTGACGCCTCAGGCCAGCGATTTTAACGGAGATGTGGATATCATCTACGGTGAGTTCAATGGCAACATTGACAACAACAACCTGAAGGTGGGCGCGGCGATTGATGCAAGTAAGATCAATCCCGATGGATTCACGGTCAACCTGCGTACCGTCAATGCATCACCTTGCTACACACTAGACGAGAGCGACCAGGGTGCGGATCTGCGTGTATGGAAGATGTGCACCAATGCCGGTATCTTTTCCATCTGGAGCTACAACAACGCAGGGATATCCAATGGATCATGGTTCTCTATAGATCGTACTAACGGTAGTACGACTATTGGCGGGGCTAGTGGTACTAACACCATCTATGGTACCACCACATTCAATCAGCCAGTGATCTTTGCTGGCTCAAGTTCAATTCTACCCACGGGCGTCACGATGACGTACATGGGTACAGTAGCCCCTACTGGCTGGCTGTTGATGGATGGTAATGAGGTACCATGTACAGGTGGTAGTGCTGTCAACGCGGCGCTGTGCACTCAATTAATCAGTCTGTATGGCTCGGCTAACTACAAAGGTACGCCTGCGGCTACCATCACGGTGGACCCAACGAGTGATGAGGTAATCCACACAGCGCACGCCAGGGTAGCAAATGATAGAGTACATTTTAGTACTACGGGTGCGTTACCGTCGCCGCTAAACGCTACAACAGTGTACTGTGTACAGAGTGTAACAGCAGATCGCTACAAGCTTAAGGCCTGCGGTGGGGCTAATGTTGATATAACTACGAGTGGCACTGGCACGCACAGTGACTACTTTAATATGAAGATCCCAGATACACGTGGCCGTAATGTACTGGGTACAGGTGCAGGTACTGGCCTAACTGCCCGTGTAATTGGTGCAAGTGGTGGTGAGGAAAACCACCTACTCACTGAAGCCGAAATGCCTGCGCACACGCACGGAACAAATGCTATTAGAATCGCTGGAGGTGGCGGTAATTTTCTTGGAAACGGCCCGACAGAGACCAATAGTGCATCTAATACTAGTACTGGTGGAAGTACTACGCACAACGTGTTGGACCCATTCATCGTCATGACCTACATCATCAAGCTATAGGAGGTACTATGGGCTTTCTCGATGGATTGTTTGGTAGTAGTGGCAAGCCTCCTACGCTGTCTGATAAAGACATCGACCAGGCCTATGCCAAGGCAAAGCAGTTCAATGCCCCAACGGCTGAGGAGACAGAACTCCTCAAGATGTTTCGTGATGAGATACCTGATGTCGAACAGGCCGTAAGGGACCAGACTGCGGCGCTCCATCAGCGGGGTGAAGGGCTGGCTGATGTAGATGCTGACTACATGGAACGGGCCTTCAAGCCTGCGTATGAACGCTTGATGCAGGCTTATGGTGACCAGGATCGTGGGTTGATGGAGGACCTCAACAAGCGCGGCATCGCTGCCATACCAGGAGGGTCTAGTGAACAGGAAGCATTCATGCGTGATAGGCTTTCTGAATCAAATAAGCGTGCTGTGGGACAAACGATGCTGGAAGCCCAGAACCAAGCTGTCCAGCAAAAGCTCTCTCAATACAATGCGCGCTTGGCTGAGACGACCCAGGCTAATACACGTCGCTCGCAGGTGGTTGACCCGTACTACAACGCGACAGTGACGCCGGAGAGCCAGCGTAAGCAGAACGAGAGCAACGTGGCTAGTGGTATCTACAATGCCCGTCTGGGCCAGCAGAATAACAACTTCCAAACCACCCGGCAGAACCAAATGGATCTCCTGGGAGCTGGCATCGGGGCTGGATCGATGGCGTTGATGGCATCGGATGTGAATGTCAAGAAAGACTTCCAGCCAGCCAATTCGCCAGAGGCTGACCTGGAGGACATGAACAGTATCCCGGTGAGTCAGTGGCACTACAAAGGTGAGTCTGCCGATGCACCACTTCACACAGGAGGTATGGCGCAAGACATGCCAGGCGATGTCAGTGATGGGAAGAGTGTCGATGTACCCACGTACCTTGGTAAAGCCACAAACGCGATCCAGGCATTGACCAAGAAAGTCAACGCATTTGAACAACTATTGATGGGAGGTGCATAGTGATTCCTGAAGCAGATTCGACACTCGAACTCGGGGGACCTGGAGGGGCTGGACAGACGCCAGCTTACAAACAACTGATGTCACGCAAACCGAGTGCAGCACAACCACTCAGTGCCCGTACTAACATCGCAGCGTTTGGGTCTGGGGTAGGCCAGGCGTTGATGGGGAGTCGGATGGGCAAGGTCATGAATGCCGCCTCAGGTGGTTATCAGGATCTCTATCGAGCAAAGGCCTACCCAGATGCGCTGCATAAGCAGATCACTGGGCCGGCGCCTGATGATACCGAGAACGCCACAATGGATCTGATCCGTGAGCACGATATGATGAGCAAGGGCAAGCTTTCACCTGGGGCCAAACTTAAACCGTTCTAAGGAGGTTCGACATGATGCCAGCATATGATGCACTGATGAAGCAGGGTGGAGTGGGCCAGCCTACGGGGATGCGAGCGACTCCTGCGCACCATATTTTGGAGGAGAAGGAAAATCCAATTACAGGAGAAAAGAAGATAGTAGGCAGCGACTGGCGCAATCGGGCACAGGCCCAGGCAGATAAGTTGAAAGGTCTGGCTTATGATGAGTCTGTGCCGATGCACATGCGCCAGAAGTATGACGCTGAGGCCAAACAACTTCTTGATCGTATCACGGCAGCAGACGTCTACCACAACCAAGCGGCTAACGCAGAGCAGGAAATGTTGATGTCTGGTGAGGATGATGCTTTGGCCCGAGAGGAGTTGCTGGCACGTGAGAAGATGCCCAATCCATTTCAAGGCCTTCTCAACAGCCAAGCGCCTGGCGTGCCTAAGATCAACCCACGAGGACATCGATAATGAAAGTCAAAGATCCTTACAGCCGGTTAATGGGGGCGCAGTTTGTCGGTCCGCCCAGGCCACCAGCTCCTGAGGATGGCTATGAGACGTTGATCGCAGAAACTGCACAGAAGTATCCTGAAGCAGATGCCGATACCTTGCGGCGCCTCCTGGCTACAGAGTCAGGAGGTGACCGTTGGGCCGAGTCACCCAAGGGCGCCAAGGGTATTGCACAGTTTATGGATGGGACTGCCAAGGATTATGGTGTGTCTGATCCATATAATCCCGACCAGGCTATTCCGGCTGCTGGACACTATCTTAGTGACCTTACTAAGAAGTACAGCGGGGATAAAGATAAAGCTGTGGCTGCATATAACTTCGGGCCAGGGAATGTGGACGCTGGCCGCGCTTATCCTAAGGAGACACGCGACTACGTTACCAAAGTCGCACATGTACCTGGTGGGGAGAACGCTGCGGCCAAGGGGCCTGCTGGTGAGGAGATCACTGAGCCCATGCAGACGTCTACCCAGGCCAACCCTGAACCTATCAAAGCGGCTGTGCCAGCTATGCGTGGGATCAACAATGCCAAGGGCCCAGATCGTGACCAGTTCTTTGCTGCCCTCGATGGTCAGATGGCGCGAGATGCGGCAATGGAACGCGCGATCAAGGCGTATGATGAGAAGGGAGACCTGAGCCTTACGGAGCTACAGACTCGCAACAAACTGCTTCATGCGCGTAGGACGTTGTTGCAGAAGATGGCCAAGGACCGGGATGATGAAGAGTACGGTCCGCTGTATGAACAATGGTATCAGGCTAGATACAATCCACAGCCAGAAGGACCGCCACCGGACGAAGGGCCAGGCTTTCTAGGTAAGGTCTTTAAGGGCATCAAAGACACCGGGTCGATGGCTGTCCAGCATCCCTTCAGATCACTGGCGAACGTAGGCCACGGGGTTGAGGAACTAGGCTCTTTGCCTGGTCGTGCCATTGAGAGCTTTGTGATGGGCGATAAGGGAGAGTTCCCTTTCGCATCACCTAAGCGCTGGCTGCGTGAACGTCTTGGTGGAGCTGCTGCCAAGGATACTGAGGCCGGCGTCGAGCAAGGCAGTATGGGGCCAGAGGTGATGCGCACTGTCGGAGGTGTCATCACCCCGATTCCTGGTCCTAAGCTACATGGGGGAGAGCCAGTCAAGAACTTCCTAAAAGGTGCAGGTCTTGGTGCTGGCATGAACGTGCTGGATCGGGCAGCTGAAGGCGAACCTGTCACGCCTGAAGGCCTGGCTACAAGCAGTGGCATAAGTGGTCTGTTGACGGCATTGCTTGGCAAGTTTGCACCCAAGCGTGTCCCGGATGCGAAAGCGCCGGCTGCAGATCTTAGTGGTGTGAACCCCAATGGCCCTTCACCGATGCCACCTAAGCGGCCACCGAAGATGATCGAGAACTTCAGCGATATTCAACCCGGCGAAGTACGTGGAGGTACGGTGTATGGAGCACCTCCCCCGAAGGCACTACCAGCGCCAGCTGGACCGATACCTGATGGATCCAAGGAGATCACTGTACCTGATGCTTGGAAGTCCAAGATCGAGGCGGCTTGGCGTTCACCTGATGGTGAGATCTTTGCCAAGCTTCCTGGGGGAGAGATTAAATCTGCAGGCAAGCCTGGCGGAAAGCAAATCTCTACACCAGATCAGCCCCCACAAGAACGTGGCGCTATCCAGCGCATCTTGGATATGCGACGCGGTGAGAAGGCTAAAGTACCTGGTGAGTCGACACCTCCACCAAATGTTTCGTTGAGAGAGATAATCGATAGGCCGAAGGACATCGCCACGACTAGGGCTGCGGAAGGGGCCAAGGGAGATGGCAGTGTTCCTTATCCTGGTTCAATGTATGGGATGCCAGGAGTTAAGCGGCCACCAGAGATCATCGATGCCGAGATCGTCAAAGAACCCCGCGTTATATCGAAGGCCAGCAAGTCAGTAGAAGCGCCTGCTGCCAAGCAGACTGCTCTGCCAAAAGCCAAGGCCGACAAGACCGACGACATCATCGCGCATCTCAAGAAGGAAAACGTCGATGAGATTGTAGACAAAGAACTGGGTGCCATCTTACGTGGTGAGAAGGACATCGCCACGGTACCTGTAGGTCGTGACCCAAAAAAAGACCCCGCTCTAGCAACAGCAAAGGCAAGTGAGCCTATAGTTGCTAGGGCTCCTGAGGCTGTTGCTAAGCCAGTGGAAGCGCCTGCGCCTATGGTAGAAAAGCCATTAAGCGTCGGCAAAATTGCCGAAACAAAGCCAACAACAGAAGCACCTATTACCACAAAGCCTGTGGTTGAGAAGCCTGTGCGCAAGGGACCCGACTTGAAAGAGCGGGTCCTACCCACAAAACGCGTAGAGGAGTTTATAAAAGATGAAGGCTTCACAGTCAAAGAACGTGAGCCATTCCCCGGCCGGCGAGAGTACGATATCATCGACTCCAAGACTGGCAACACAATCGCCAGAGGAGACCGCTCGACTCTTGTTGAAGGTCTCAGTGAGCGTGCAAAGAGCAAAGGATTTAAGCTCCATTCATTTCCTGGTGATGTTGGGACCTTCAAAGAAGCCTTCGATGACGTGCTCCGTAAGACCGGCGCAAAGGTCCCAGAAGATGTTGGCGTAGTTAACAAGAAGCCAGAGCGCAGCTTTGCCAACGCCACGTTGCAACCGTTTGAGACACCTGATTTCTTGTTCCGAAAGTACAAGCCGGCCCGGGACCTGGTAAGTGACGCAGGCTGGGCCGAGCGAAATGTTGAGAGACGCGTCAAAGACCTTATCTACAAGGAGGGTCCAGATGGCTTTGAGAAGACCAAACTATATACCTATTTTGAGATGCCGGCCAGCGACAGAGCTCAGGTCGATAAGGTTCTGGTGTACGGAGATCGACGAGGAGTTGAGTTCACGCCAGAAACTCTCCGCGCGCAGGGTCTTAGTGAAGCCCAAGCACATGCCTATCAGGGAGTTAGAGAGGCACTTGATAATGTCAGAAGTTGGGCGGTTGGGACGACTGATGATTTAGGTAAGATCAAAGGCTACATCCCACGTGTATGGCATGGCAACTCGGAGATCTTTGTCAACGGGGCAAAGCATCTCCAGCCAGATGGCAGCAGTACATTTGGTAGCCAGCGAGAAGCCTACGCGGCAGCTTATAAGCTCAAGCAGGCAGATCCTGGCGCCAAGATTGAAGTGAAGTTCTTCGCTGATCCTGAGTACTTTGGCGGACGAGGGTTCCAAGATGCACAGCTGGTTAGCAGACTTAAAAAGAATCTTGAATCAATGGGAGCAGCAACCGCAGCGGATGTTGACAAAGCCTACCAAATGGGTAGAGATGTCAAAGGATTCTCAAAACATCTGGAGATGCGAAAAGGAGAGACAGGATACCAGACCGAAGGACTAGACAAGATCCTGTTTAACTACTTCCACCAAGCGGCCAAGCATGTCGAGATGGACAAACTGCGCGAGGCCACCAAGACCATGTTGAAAGAGCATGGTGGAGAGATGACCGCCGCGCAGGTCCATTACTTGAAGAGCTATGTGGAACGAGTGGCGGGTAAGCCAACGTGGGACCAGATTGCCATCCACAACTGGATCGGTGAGACCCCGTTAGGCCGATGGATAGACCCCATTAGCGGTAATAAGTTCCTCAAGAATACCCGTCAGCTTGTAACACATCTTACGCTGGGCATGGGCAATCTCAGCTGGGCTGCGATGAATGTCGATACCGTAGTAAGACACGTTTGGCCCGCATTGCAGCGTGAGGGCAGCAACCTCGGGGTCGTCGCAAGTGAAAAGTATCTCGGTTCCGCGATCGTACAGTTCTTTAAGGATAAGGCGTTGCGTCAAAAACTGGCGCACTATGGGGTCATTGATATTCAACATATGTCTGAGGTCCTTCCTTCTGTAGGCCACAAGTTTGGCAAGGGTGAATGGACACTTGGCCGCATAAGCATGGCGCTTGGGACGGCCACTGAGGAGTTCGTGCGTGGCGTCAGTGCCATCGCCCGGTTCAACATGGCGAAAGCCCAAGGGATGGATGAGAAGGCCGCTATGGTGGCTGCTGCGCGCTTTGTTGACGCTACCTCGGGGCGATATACAAAGGCTGGCAAACCTGCTGCTTTCCAAGGAGCGATCGGTGAGACTGTTGGAATGTTCAAAACGTACATGTCTGTGTTTATGCAGAATGCTTTCCAAGCCGGTGCCGGGGCGTTCAAAGATCCCGGAACATTCGCCAGATACATGGTTGCCACTATGGGGGTTAGTGGTCTCGCAGGGCTTCCGTTTGTGGATGACGTAGACGAGTTCTTTACTAAGAACATGGACTGGTCACCTATGGAAGCTTTGCAGAAACATTTGCCTGAGGCGGCTGTGACAGGGATCGCCAGTGTGTTCCCTGGCGCAATGGGCCATCCGGGGGTGAACACGGACCTATCGAAGAAGGCCGGTATGCCAGACGTTGTACCGGCGGATACCAAGTCTTTGATGGGGCCTGTGATAGGTCGATTTGCCAATGTCATTAATGATATGATGGAAGGTGAATGGTGGCAAGCTGGCGAGGATCTGCTGTTGCCTAACTCCCTGAAGGGCCTGGTATCTGTATACAAGGGTCGGGAGTTAGGCGTCAGCATGGGTCGCAAGGACAAGCCTGTCAGCAAGCTGGACCCGGAGGGTCAGGCGGTAAAGTCACTAGGATTTCCACCCGCACAGGAAGTAAAAGACTCTCGGACCTATCAGCGTCTGGAGAACAAGAAGACCTACTTACAACAGACGCTGAGAAATCTGGCGCACAAACAAGTTTCAGGTAGTGCGACAGAATCTGACGTACAGAAATTCCGAGAGCTTGGCGGAACTCGGCGTCTCCTAAAAAACGAGAGGGCAAGAGAGACTCAAACACTACACGAACGCCAGATGAAGCATCTACCAAAGATACTTCGTAGGCAGGCGAGGAGTGAGGAGGATTATTAGGATCTTTCTTTTGCACGTTTCTTTGCCCTCCATGCGGTGGAGTGGGTCACCTTGTACTTTTGGGCGATCTGCTCCACCGTAAAATTTAATGCTTCATGCTTGGTAATGGTGAAAGGTTCGATGCCACGGACCTCTATGCCATACTCCTGCAAGCGACGGGTGATTGTGGTTCTGTGTACATTCAACTCATTGCTGATTGCCTCAATCGACAGCTTTTTGCGGGTGTACCAGTCGTCTAGGAGATCCCTGAGACATGTATACCCACTACCTTTTGCGACAAGATCCCAATGTGAATCTCTCACCAGAAGGGTCCTCCATCCATTGACCACCGAGGCATGGGAGACTTGAATACCTCCTCTCGCCTATCTCGCAAGCACAGAGTGTTTAGTTCCATGTTGATGGCTGTGAGAAGATCTCGATAGAGCAATAAGCCAAGATCGACGCGTACACTGTGCGCCAGCGGGGATCGCATATTATCAAATACGAGTTGACATATGTCTTTACCTTCCGGCTTTACAAACAGTACCCCATTACGCGTGTGTAGGCTTATTGTACTGTCAATGTCTCGTAAGCGCAATAGAAAATTCTCCATGTCGAAATCTAACCGTACCGAAGGGTGAGGAAAGCGTAGATAGATTCGCAGCTTGCGATCTTCGTAGGCCAATCCTACCCTAAATCTAAACATACTTGTGTTGAGTTCTTCCATGTTATTCCTCAAAAGACGTGAGCTTGACAAATCGGCGCTTCTCGTACTCCGTCAG
>ERZ869921.998-NODE-998-length-13419-cov-3.863664_pt1 | contig 13419 bp, 13 predicted proteins | sample MGYA00579310_ERZ869921 | MGnify/ENA primary metagenome ERZ869921 (study PRJEB32216, sample SAMN09231816) | wastewater metagenome | place: USA: Maryland | collected 2016-06-21 | study: EMG produced TPA metagenomics assembly of the PRJNA472060 data set (Reclaimed...
TAATAGATATTTCCAACCTCTAAGGTCATTCTTTCTTTTTGTACTCCCACCAAGAATCGAACTTGGATTGCTGGTTTAGAAAACCAGGGCTTTCTCCGTTAAGCTATGGAAGCAATTTTATCTACTTAATAAACCATTATATTCCTTTGTTTCATGCATTCATTTTTCAATAATTTTTGCTGTGTCTGTGGGATTCGAACCCACGTTGAATATTTCTATTGTCAGATTAACAGTCTGATACCATCGCCCACTCGGTCAAAACACATTTTTATAATATTTCAAATAACATTTAGTACTTCCAGTGAGACTCGAACTCACATCACACTAATTAAGAGTTAGTTTCTTTACCAATTAAGCTACGAAAGTAAGTGTGCTCCCAGATGGATTCGAACCATCAACCCCCTGGTTAAAAGCCAGGTACATCTACCAATTGAGCTATAGGAGCATATACATTATTTTTAATTTTTAGTGTATGCAACCTATCCCTAATTGACCATACACCCTACTGTTTTCGTTTCATCTTCTTAATTAATTTTTTATTTTTTTTCTTTGATCCAAATGTCGGATTCGAACCAACTTCCCATCATTACAAGTGATGTGTTTTCCCAATTAAACTAATCTGGAATATAAATAAAAAAACCCTGAACTTTTTTAGGGTTCAGGGTTTTTAATATATCTTTTTATATTATCGTATTATCCATCCATTAAAGACATAATACACCCTAAACCAAGTGTGGTATTTCTATTCCCACCTTTTGTTGTAGCTTTCGCCACTCTTACCATATTTTTATTCGTGTTTTTCATATCTTTAATTTATAAATAGTCTGTTTTTTTGTTTTTGTTATAGAAATAGAAAAATATTTTTTTATTTTATTTCTAATACAAAGATAACATTTTTTTTTAACTTGTCAAATCTTTTTTTATTTTTTTCTAATCTTTTTTTATTCCTCCGTGTTTTTCAATCACTTCAATAATTAAACTTACTGGAACGTATGGATAAAATGTATTAGTATACTCATCAGTTTCAGCGTAACTCCTAATTAATTCTTCGTAATGTGATGGATATCCAATCTCCATTTCAGTAAAATTAGTTACAAGTTCTCTTGGGGATGAATATACATACGCCCCACCTTGAACTGACATACTAAACCCATCATTACATACAATTACTGGTCTCGGAGTGTAAGGAAAATTAAGTAGTCGTTGATGAGTACTTTCCAACCATTCTCGGAAATCTCGTTTTACACTTACCCTAATTTTCGATATACTCCTCATATTTCCTTAATAATAATATTAAATCCGTTTCTAACCTATTTTTCAATTCAGTTATATCTTCATAATACCAACCATCTAATTCGTAAATTACATCGTCATTTATTGATACGGACATTCTATTTACTCCTGAATTAAATACATATAATTCATCACTATCATCACAACATAATCTAATTGTCCAACCACCTATCCCATTATTCCTTAAAATAACATTCGAAGTTAAACCATTATAAGTAAAAAGACGATAAGTTATATTTGAATCATCAACATTTGACACCCAATCATTAGTATATCTTAACTTTTTGATTTGTTTTACACTCCTCATACTTTGATTTTTTTCATTGAAGTTTTAACTAACCCTAAAGCACTTCTCAATTCTTCAATATTTTCAGGATTTATCTTTAACGTATTTAAAGCATTAAAGAAGTTATCGTAATTGATTTGATTCAATTGTTGAATTGTTTTAGATACTTCAACCCTAACTTTTTCTTTCTCCTTAAACTCAAATAAGAAAACCCTCAATTTAGTTATAAGATTACTCAATAACATAATATCCCAACCACTCTGTATTACTTGGTTTTCATTTACAGTTGAATCTAATTGATTAAAGATTTGGATTACTTGTGTAAGTAAGTTTTCTTTATTTGTAAAATAAAAAGCCAATTTATTTTGATTATTCGTCTTTTTATTTTTCTTATCCACTAAATAAGCTAAAAAACCTCTATCAATATATGATTTAAAAGTTCCAGGACTTGTTGATGCTGCTGTGCACCATTTAGTATTAGAACCATATTTTAATGAACCAACGTGTGTTTTAGGTATCAAAAAGATATAATCTTCAGTTTCTTCAATAACTGAAATGTGTTCATCTTTATCAAAAGATTTTTCATTTTTTTCGGCTTCAGCTATTTTAACAACACCAACTATTGATTGAATATCTCCATAAGAGTATATATCCTTATTATCAATATAATGGGTTAATTTCTCAAAATTCTCAACCAATTTAATATAGTCATCAACACCCCTTAAACCACCATAATTTGTCCCTTTTCTATTCCAAGCGGAAAGTAAAAATTCAGCATACTTTTTAGTAGATGTCTTGTCACCCTCAAATAAACGAATAAATGTTTGTTCGGTTATATTAGGGAATTTTGCTTTTAATGTTTCTATTTTTGCCATACTACAAAGATACTCCTATTTTTATTATTACCAAACTTTTTTTTTATTTTTTTGTGGAATATCTGGAATTCGAACCCAAGCCTTACCCTGTTTAGGGTCTGCACATCCTTATGTGCTTTTATCCCATTTGTACTACCAACCGGATTTGAACCGACAACCTTATAATAAATTAAATAAATGTTTATTATGGTACTCCCTATGGCAATTAGAACAAAGTACCTCACACTTATTTAATTCAGGTATTAATTTATCAAACGATTTAAGATTACCGCCAGATATCCCAAATTCTTTTTCATTACTATCTTTATGATGTAAATCTAACGCACCTACACATCTATTATAACCACATTTACTACACTTACCACCTAAATACTTTAAACATTTAATTTTAATATTCAAACGCCATTGTCTATGCTTTTCATATTGTTTATCACGTAATTCATCTTTTGTTTTAAATTTCTTTGGTGTCTTACCGGTATATTTTTTTACCGTACCATATGAAATACCTAATTTTTTAGCGATTTCTTTTTTTGTAATCGATCCGTCATTTAATTCTTCAATTACTTTAATTAATTCATTAGTTATTTTACTACCCCTATTATTTATAGGGTTGTTTAACCCTTCTTTTTTAAGATGATATGATATTATACCTTTACCTATATTCAGTTTTTTAGATATATCATCATATGACATATTTTCCCTTCTTAATTTTAAAATTTGATCCCTCATATTTATTTATTTAATAATAAATACATTAAAAAACTAAAAAGGTTCAATTGTTGTGGGTACGAGAATCGAACTCGTATGACAAACGTATAAGATTCGCAGCCTAACCATTAACTGAACCCACAATAAAAATACTTCAAATAATATTCAACCAATTACCCTGCTCTCACCAATTGAGCTATGGTAGTATATTATTTGTGGGGATGGGTGGTTACGATCCACCTCCTCCAGTTTTTCAGACTGACGCTTCTACCAAGTTAGCTTCATCCCCATATTTGTAGGTTTAATAGGACTTGAACCTATAATACATCCTTATCAGGGATGCGTGATCACCAATTTCACTATAAACCCATATTTGTACTAATGAAGGGATTCGAACCCTCGATCTCACAGGTTGAAAACCTGGCGTGTTAAACCGCTACACCACACTAGCATTTATTTTGGCGGTACCAATGGGATTCGAACCCACCTGTTTTTCTTGAGTGACAGTCAAGTGGCCACACCCAGCAGCCCCTGATACCATATTTTGGCGGTTCATACGGGAATCGGACCCGCTCCATACTCCGTGACAGGGAGATATCTTAACCATTTGACCTATGAACCGTATTTCAAATAACGATATAAAACAAAAAAACCCAAACTTATTAAGTTTGGGTTTCTTTTAATTCATTCTAACTACACATTATTAGACACAAAGATATCCCAAACCGAGGCTTCTATCCTCAATCACGTTAAATTCAAATATGTTAATAATTGTCGTCATAATCTTTTTTTTTAATTGTTTTACTTTTTTTTAATTGTTGCGGAGGATGGATTCGAACCACCGACCTCAAGGTTATGAGCCTTGCGAGCTACCACTGCTACTACTCCACGATATATTTTCTTACTAATAAATAGTATGTTTTTCTTATTTGTGATACAAAGATACTACTTTTTTTTTAATTGTCAAACTTTTTTTTATTTTTTTTAAATAATTACCATTAAATATGTAATTAATTTTTCATACCACAAAGGTAATATAATTTTTTATACTTCCAAATGTTTTTTAAATTAAATTATTTCAAATTCACTTAAATATCTGTAATTCAATATTGTATCGTTAAAATCTTTTTTATTTTCAAATAATTTACCTAAATCTCTATCGTCAGAATATTCTAATACAAATACTTTATTCCTTAATTTACCAGCATTTAACTTCTGATACATTCTATATGTTTGTTCTTTAGCATCAGGATCCAATGCTATTATAATGTCAGATTTTGCGTTATCATATATCGTTTTCCATTTAAATTCTGATAATGATTTCCCTAATAATAAAAAGTGGTTTGGTATTGGTAATCCATCAAATACACCTTCTGTAATATATAATGGTTTTTCCCAATCAATTCTATTTTCATTAAATATTAAATCATCTTTATCAGTATCAGGGTTTAAATATTTTTGTTTAGCACCTGTATATGACCTGGTTGAGAAATAAATAATATTACCTTTCTTATCGTATAATGGTATTACTATTCTTTGTTTATATTTCCCTTCTAAACAAAACCCTATATTATATTCCTTTAATAATTCATCTGTATAACCTCTAGATATTATGTAATTATATGGTTGAAGATGAACATAGTTTCTTTTGTTTATCGTTGAAAAGGGGATGAATTCTTTTGGGAACTCGGTTATATTCTTATCTTTTTTGGTATATTTCCTTTTATTGATTTGATAATCATATTCGGGAGCGATAACTTTAAATGTCTTATATTCGGTTTTATTTCCAAACTTTTTAATAAGTCCATCAATTGTTCCGGGTGTTCTTTCACAAGACCAACAATGAGACAATCCTTGTTCAAGGTTTATTTCAAGGTTTCCTTTTCCATCGTAATCAACACCTTTATCAGCAGAACATAAAGGACAATCAACGGTAACTTGTGAGTTTCCGTGATAAGTTTTTTTAATGTTTCCAAATATTGAAACAACTAAATCTGTAATAAGAGAATAATCCATTATTGTAAGTATAATAAAAAGGCATAAAAAAATCCCCTTTGTTAGGAGATTTTTTTTAATTATTTCTTTTTTAATTTAAAAGTCTCAGGACTTCTTTTTTGTTTATTTGCTGTCGCATAATAAACCGATTTACCTTTTTTCTTTCCGTATTGTTTTTGGAATGACGCCATTGCTGGTTTATCATATTCTTTAACCATCTTTTCAATAAGATTGATTAATTCTGTTTCTGTTAATTGTATTTTTTTTCCCATTATATTATTTTGTTAATTTATCTATTATATTATCAAGATTTTCATTTTCATCGATCCATTTCCCGCTAACATTATTTATTACATCGTCCCAAGTAAACAAATCTTCAGTTGATAGGTAAATTTCAGCTAACATATAATTCCATTGCTGTATAATCCCCCTATAAGCCTGGTTCGCTATATCACCCCCTATATCTTCCGGTTCAAAATCACTTTCACCATAATATTCATCAAAATTTGGTCCTTTTGTCGTATTTGGTGAGTTATCATAAACATTAATTAAATACTTACCATTTCTATCAAAAATAAAACCAATTGTCCTATCTAAAAAAACTTTTTTTCTATTATCGGGATTCCAATAACATTCCATTTCATGCCCTTTATCAACAAAATAATCAATCTTGTAAGGATCAATTTTAGTATTTTTACACAATCTAATTGCATCCGATAAACTTTCAATAGTTTCACCCATTAATTCACCAGGTGTTTTTTTACCAAATTTTTTAAAATTAAATTTTACACCTTCATTTAACACCCTTTTAGTCATTCTTTCAATAAGACTAATTAATTCCGATTCTGTGAGTCGTATTTTCTTTCCCATAATTACCAATAACCACCAGTCATTCTACTTGGACCTGTCTTAAAAGCCACTTTCTTTTCAAATTTATAGTTTTTATCATCTTCGTCAGCATCATATTCAGGAATTGAGAACGAATCCCTCACTTCTTGATCTGAATAATCATCAACTTCATCTTGAGTTAATACCAAATCTTTTTTCTTAAATGTTTCGCCATTAGATTTTTCAATATCATAACCTGGAATATCTTTCTTCCAAAAGTCATCAAGTTTAACATTATATGGATATGAATCTAAACTTCTAAGTTCTAACTTTTGTTCAGGTGTTTTCGGCATTGTTTTTTCAATCTTATTTTCCAAATCATCTATTTTAGATAAGATTTGTTCCATATTACCTAATTTAGTTTCTAAACTAGAAATAGTGTCCATAATTTTAGTTAAATTATCATCACTATCAACCACCTTTTCTTCAACGTCACCAACTTTATTTACAATATCTGTAACATTTATACCTTGAGCATCTTTACCTGATGTTGGTTGTTGTTCTTCAACTGGATTATCTAAATCAATAACATCATCCATAGTTGTATCGTCAGCAGTTTCAAATGGTTTATCACCTTCTGCTTCTTTTATATAATACTTATATCCAAGTATATTATTGAATCTTTTTAATTCTTTTTCTAATAATGTTTCTTTCATAATAATAAATACATTAAATTTTTATTTTTATTAATCTTTTTACCATTTAAAATCAGACATACCGCCAACTCTCACTGCTCTTCCAGCACCCCAATTAATGATATTCATTTCATTGCCGTTAAATTCCACTTCTAACTTTTGAGTAGCGCCTTTATCAACATCTGGAGCTGACATATAAACTGTAGCACGGTTAGTAGATTTATCATAATTAAATGAACTAATTTTATATGCACTTAAAAAATATCCCTTACCTTCTATTAATTGGTATTGTGACCAATCCGCTTTATCAGGTCCAACTTGATATCCATTATATATAATACCATCTAAAGGATTATCCCCTACTTGAGACCATATCATAACTTGATTATTATTAACTCTACATTCTCCTGTAAATTTCCAATAACCGATCCAAGGCGTATTACTATTAACTACAACTGAATCGGGTCTAACCTCAATTCGTTTAACATTAGACTTCATAGTTGGTTGTTTATATTGATTAGTGTCACCTTTTATAGGTTTAGGTGTCCATTTAGCTAGTCCTGATGTTATATTATCCATACTAACGGTTTTACCTTCCACATTCAAAAAATCAACAGGTTCAGCATTTTGTTCGTTACCTGACGGCATTTCTGTCTGAGTATTATTAGGTCTAATATCTGAATTACTTGGCTTTGAACAAGAAACAGCCCCCAATACACTTACAACACAAATAGCCTTTATTAATGTATCTTTTACTGACGCTTCATTCATTGATATATTCCCATCAGAATTAACAGTCACTACTTTAGTATTACCTGCGGGTTCTTGGATTTCAACTTTCATATCATCCGTTATCTCAACACCAGCCTTTTGTAATGCATCAATTAAATCGTTTTTTGAAATTTTATTTTCTTTAACTAATTTAACACCAGAAAGTTCCTTAATTCTATTAAGTTCTTCAGTTAATGATTTAAATTCTTTTTTCATTAATTATAATACTCCGTAGGTAACTTCTCTGATTAATTCCCTACCATCTTCAACAACTAATTTTTTGTCGATTCTTTCTACAAGACCATCTTTAGTTGTGATAACTACTTTTTCGTTATCTTTTTTTTCTTTACCTTCAATTTCAATGAAGTCATTAATATTTTGAGTTTCCATAATTTTATCTTTCTATATAAATAGTTAAATTATTTAATTTCACCAGCAATTATTGCGTTATATATTGATTGTAATATAAAATAACCATCATTATAACCATTCTTTTTTATATCGTTACTAAGATGAACTTCCATACTATTACCAGATCCAGCATTTATTGAGAATAAAGTATTATACGCCTTCTGATAATCTGTGGGAACATAATCCTTTAAAGGTGTTCTACTATACACTCGATAAAACAGATTATCTTTATCAGTAGATTCTTTAACAAATCCCTTAGCACCTCTTTCAAAATACCCTAACAAAGCCAAAGCTGCCGTATCAATATTGTTTAATAAATCAGGATTTACTACAACATCAACACCTGTATCTTTTTTAACTCTCTCATATAGAGATTTACCAGTTATTTGATTATAACCCCTACCCCTATATTTATAACCATCACCATTTGGATCATCATAAACGGTAATGACTTTACCATTACTATCGGTAATATTAATAGGGTTTAATTTAGCCGTTTTAGCATCATTACCAAGTTCTGTAGCCTTTTTACCTGTCCCATAAATAAAATTAAAGAATGTGGTATCTTTTTTCTTTAATTCATTTATAAATTGAGATGTTTCAATACCATTAGCACCTTCAGTAGTATATGGCTTTAAATTAGCAAAAGCATTAAATGTACTAAATTTATTTGTCCTAGCATATGACGATTCATTTTTAGGTATAAGTCTAGACTCTTTATACGCAATAGCAATCATTGCGGCCTGAACCGCTGAATTATTTATTTTAGTTTTAATCGAATTATAAAAAGTAATAATTTTAGTTTTTAATTCAATATTATTTAGATTACCCCACCAATTAGTATCTTCCTTAGTTAAATATGGTGTAACCGTACCAACACCTTTTTCCAATATTTCTTTTGTTATTGTTGAAATAAATTCACTTACAAATGGGAAGTTTAGACTAGACATTCTAACACCTTCAAAGTTTGTTACAACATTGTTTGGTTGTATTGAATGGGATACTTTCGTTATTAAATATAATCCACTAAATAATGGAATATATCTTAAATAAAAATACATTGTTGGTTGTATCATCATATTACCTAACGATTCAACTTTACAAGTATAACTTCTTCTAGATAAAATAGGGTATATATTATTACCTATTGTTTGAACGGTTCTATTTTCTTTTTGAGATGTTAATTGATCCCAAACCGTAATACTTTCATTTGTTTCCCTAAATTCAGCCTGATCTAAACTAATACCTTTAAACATATTTTGATTTTTAATACCCATATCAACAAAAAAAGCCACCGGATCATTTACTCTATTAGTATTATCTCTAAATGGTGAATCCTTTGGGTTTAAAAAACTACCATTCCCTGAAAAATCAATTTTTATAACATCAGGTAAATGGTTTTGATTTTCGTATTGATATGAAGCATTTTTACCTACATATTGCATAATAAATACCGGTGATGTGGATTGAAAATCCAATGTGGTTGTTGGTTTAAATAAATTATCAATCGATGCTTTGTCTGAAGTCGCACCATTAAAACTAATATATGATGTTAATGGATGAAAAATCATTTCATTCATTTTCGCCAATTCACCTATAATACTATATAAACTATTTTTAGTATTTACTTTATCATAATAATTATATAACACCCTAAAATCTATTAATACTTTGTCACTAATATCCCTATTAACTCTATCAATAAAAAAGAAATGATCGAATAAAGATTCCCTTTTAGAATCGTATTTTAATTCATTATTTGGATCAACATCACCTTCTAACCCCCAACTATATTGATTTTTACCGCCATTAAGTTTATCAATAACCCATTTATCGTTTATGTTTTTAAATGTTTGGTATAAAGACCTTTTTAAATCGGTAGATGTTTTAACACCTGCCGTGTTAGAACCAGATTGGGGATTATTTTTATCACTTTCAATTACACCTTTTTCAATTTCAGTAATTCTTTCTTGGAAACCTCTTAAATAAAAATTTATCAAACCACCACTATTAAACCCATTATAATTTTTGTTATTATATCTAATAGATTTCGTTGGATCATTTGCGAAAGTTTTATTCCAATCACCACCATTCGTCCAATATTTATTTGGGTTTTTATAAATGTCGGATAACCCTTTTGATTTTGCAACCATTTGTATATCACAATTAAAAAACTCGTTAATAATTTGGTAAATCTGAGAGTATTGTTTTTGATTTTTATTTTGATCGGAATATATTGATGGATTACCTTCTTTATCAAATTTTATAAGTTTTTGTGGTTCATCACCATCACTAACAATATTATGGTATAAATCCGTATCTCGGATATCCCCATTATTGACTGTCGGTGCGTTATTCATAATACCAACAATAGATTCAACTAATTGTTGATACGCCAATAAAAACAAAGTTGTATTTACATTATACCCATACGCATTTTTATTACTTGGATCAGAGTTAGGATATTCATTTGTTGTAAATGGAAAATAATATTTATATTTATTATAAAACGGATTTCTATAATCAGTTCCTCCATTAGGATCCATATAGTCTGTATCGTTAAAAAATAAATAACTTAAAGCATTTACCATTTTTGTTTTATGAATCCCATTAAATAATATAAAATCACTAAAATTAAAATCATCAATATTAATAACACCCGGAATATATCTCATAACATTATATCCCATTCTAGCAAATCCCTTTAATACAGAAAATTCTTGTTCTTCAGTTTCTTGTAGATTGTATAGAACAAATTTTAAAGAAGTTAATAGATTACTCGGAGTTAATTTTGTTTTATCAAACACAAAATAATTATCACGTTGATCCATAAATGGCTTAAACATAGGCTCTAATGATATTTTATTAGGGAATGAAAATTTGTTTTCTTTTTCATAAGATATAAATCCATTATTTCCATCGGTGGTAACAGAACCAGCGCCATAATCACCAACACCTAATAAATTACCTGTAACTTCAGGTACAAATCTTAAATTTTGTAATTTAGAATATTTACCCTTTAGCTTTGTTATATCTTGAGTTTCTACAATATCTGTTAAATATTCAGAACTATAATCTTTAATATATTGAAAATTAAGTTTTAAGTTATCAAGTGGGCTAGTTATTGCATTAATAGGGTTATTATTATTATTGATTGTTTGTAATATTCCTCTCTTACCCTCTGTGGCTAAATCTCTATCCGTTATCCAATTTAAATTGTTTCTAAGTATAGGTAAAATAGTCTTTATTCCAGTATCACCTAATTGCTTATATAAATTATTAGCATCTACCTTACCAAAATTTTGTATTTGTTTAATAACATTAGGAATACCACCACCTCCGGAATCAACACCATAAGAATTACTAGACACTAATAAAGCATGTTCCACTATTTGTGATAAAATATTATTAATACTCCCACCAAGTATGGGTTTTTTTAAGGTATTACTATCATATTGTTGGGTGTGTATTGGATTAAATAAAATAGGGTTAGTTATTTCAGGTAAAATTGTATTACTTGTACCCGTAACAGCCAACAACTTATTAGTGTATTGAGTTGCACTTAAAAAAGCTTCAACAAATTCCTTTTCAGGGTAATCACTAGTGATTATACCATTTAAATCGTCAAAGTAACAAATTTCATAATTATCATTGTATAAAGCAGGCCAAGGAAAAACTTGTTCCAATTCTTTATTATCTCTTTTCGGATTACCATCATTCATTATATCTTTGAAAACTTTTTTCCTTTTATCATTATCAGCGGCTCTTTGCGTTGTTTCCGTTAATAAATCCAAGAATAATTCAAAGTTATTACAAATAATTAACATTATGTTTCTTATTGAAGGTTCAAAACCTAAAAAACTAGTTAATTGGGATTTGACTTCATCGTTTAAATCTTTTTGTATTTCAGTATTTTTACTAGTTATTACGTTTTTTGCGTTATTATAATATTTGTTATACGCATCTATTGTTTGTTGATTTATTAAATCGGTTGGCTTTCCATTGGTTGTAACATTACATTCTAATTGTTGTTTATAATCAGGGAATTCAACAAATAATGAATTCGCATTTATATTTTTAACTTGTTCATTAAACCCTTGATTTAAAATTTCTTCTTTTTTAAGTATAGAGTCATATAATCTTTGTATAACATCAATAAAATTATCTAACGCAGCCTTTTCCCTGAATTTTTTATTGTCTTGACCTAAACTCTCTACAAATGTACTTAAATCTTTAGCCTTATTAATTAAATCAACTAAAGTATAAATACCCGATTGTGGTTCATCACCACCAATAATCGCCCTTATATCATCACTAAACCCAGGAACGTCTTTATATTTATCAATTTGTAATTTATATTTTTCTAATAATCTATCTTTACCTGATTTACCATTTAATGTCATTTGAGACGCTACTAAGCCATATTGAACACTTAAATCAGATAATAACGCATATGTAAATCCAACAAACTCACAGGTTATTTGAAAGTTTCCTGTTGAATAGTCAAATCTAGACGAATATTTTAATAAATGTAATAAGTATTTAACAGCTTTACCATAATAACCTTTAACTTCTAAAACAAACATAGGGTATGGAAAATTAAAAAAAGCCCCATATGGAGAATCTTTAGGGTCTTCATTTAATGCTTGCCCCCTAACATCTGTCATTGTTATTGTTACTCTCGGAACATAAGATGTGTCATATGTTATTTGGACTGAATTGATACCTAACATTTCATCACCATTAGGCTTTCCTGAAGCATCTAATTCAGTCCAATCCGTTGTAAATTTATCTTTATCTTTATTTGGTTTAAGAAAATTAATTCTACCTGAAGCAACTGCTTGTGTTTTAACACCATCAGCGTTTGAAGTCATTATATATGATCTAGGTCTAGTAAAAGCCCTTAGATTACAATACATAATCAAATCTTCTTGATTTACCGCATTATTATTATCAGGATTAGTTCCAAACCCATAGGCAGAATATTCACTACCTCCAATATTTTCATTAGGGTCATATAGATTTAACCCACCAATTGTTTGCACACTCATTAATATCCGTATAAATTAAAGTAATTATTTATTGCCGAATTATAATCTAATAAGCTAGCTTGTAAAGGATATGGGACATTTAATATTGTTTGATCGGGTATATTAATTTCTAAAGCGCCATATTGGGGGTTAGCCATCATTATTAACCAACCATATGTAGGATTACCATAAAAATCATTACTTATTTTATCTAACCTAGAACTACCAACACTATAAAAATATTGTTTATCGGTAGATTTCTTCGGTAATTTAACAAATGGTAATGTCCTATGTTTATTGTTTATAAATGTTTCTTTATATCTATCCATATATTATCCTAAATTGTTTGTATCATTTAATATTTCTTCTTTAGTTTTATTTAAATTAATTGGTGATACGTATTCTGTCTTATCAGTCCCCCTATAAGCCCCAAGAGACCTTAAATTTTGAGGTGATGTATCCAAACCTCTTTTTAATTTAAACTTACTAAGTTCTTCTTGTTTTGAATCAATTTCAGCCTTATTTTG
>ERZ869921.999-NODE-999-length-13393-cov-261.558854_pt1 | contig 13393 bp, 17 predicted proteins | sample MGYA00579310_ERZ869921 | MGnify/ENA primary metagenome ERZ869921 (study PRJEB32216, sample SAMN09231816) | wastewater metagenome | place: USA: Maryland | collected 2016-06-21 | study: EMG produced TPA metagenomics assembly of the PRJNA472060 data set (Reclaimed...
TGCGGGTGAAGGATTTTCCGTTCAATCGGTTTTCGCCATGGTTGCCAGGAACAGCCGCCAAGACGATCCGTGGGGCGAGGCCGAGGACGTTGTCGACTGCTCGGAGGATGAGTCGGCGGGCGAGGCGCATTTGTTCACGCCTGTCCAAGTCGACGTTGAAGGTTTGTCCGGGATAGTGGCCGGTGCATTGCTCCACCAGATCGCCGAGGCCGACGAGGTAGACAGTGTCGACGGGTCGTCCCGCTTTTTTGAGTTCTTTAATGCGAGCCGGCAAATAGTCGAGGGTTCGGCAGATTCTTTCCACGGTTTCAGGGGTGCCGCCATTTGGCTCCCCAGCCTTTCCGAGCTGCCAATCGGCTATGAGGACGACCAAGGCCCGGTCGGGCCTCTCAGGGCCTTTCAGAGGCTTCACAGGGCGCCTCTTCTCCACTAGGCGGCAGAGGGCGTCCACATCTGGTCGGTCATAGTCAAGTTCACGCGCGCGCAATGTCGCCCGGTAATACCTAAGCCGGCGGCCGTCATGAGTGTCCCATGCTCGGACTTGGACAGACCCTTCGACCACTTCAGTGGTGAGCGGATCTAATCCCCAGTCGGCGACGAGTTCAGACCACACCCCTGTTGTCGGGTCGGCCTCGAGGGGTGGGGTGGTGAGCGTTCCTTCTCGGCCGTTCCATGCGACTCCTGGTTCCCAGCCTTGAGGATGGTTTCGTCGGGGTCGTGATCCTGCTGCTACTTCGTCAGCGAACGAGGCAGTTTCGTCGGTGTTTCCGGATTGAGTCGCCACGGATCTCCCATCCTCTCCGCTTCATTGCCCTAGAGATTGCCTCTGCGTTCCAGGACTGGTCGGCTAGGACGTCGTTGACTTCGCCACGGGTTTTCGTGTCCATGTTTTTGAGTAGGACACAGAGTCGACATTCGATTCCGGAGGTTCGGGTTTCTGCTCGGACGTCGTCGGCAAAGGTCATTTCCGCCACCATGGTTTTCGGGTTGTCATACGGTGCAGGACGATATGGTCGTCAAGCCGGTCGGAAACAGTTTCGACGCGCTGGGCGGTGTCGTCAACCTTCTTTTCGATGCGGTCGAGTTTCAGCGAGTTTTCGGAGTGTTCGTCGGTGTTGATTCGACGGGTTTTCCGTGACTGCCAAACGACAGCTGCGAACGCTAAAAGTCCGGTGACGGACGCGGCAATGATCGGTTCCCACTGCATGACATCTGCTCTCCTGCCGGTTAGTTGCCGAGGCGGCGGAGGTCGTTGACTTTGAACCAGTCACACCAGGGGCCGGTTGACGGGGCGGCTTGGAATGATCCGTAGAGTTCACCATAGGCGGCGAGGGTGACACAGAGTCGGCCGTCAGCTGCTTTTTCGGCGACGAGGTTGGAGCCGGCGATGCCTGGTTTCAGTTCCATCCATGGGCCGATGACACCACCAGGCGTTCCGGACCAGCAGGAGACGACTTGGCCGCCTTCTGTGAGGGCGATGAATTCGTCTCGGCCGTCTGTGTTGATGAGGTGGAACATATCCCGGTCCTTTGCGTTGGTGGGAGTCGGTGTAGGAGCTGTCGAATATGGTGGCCTAGCAATCTCGGCCATGCCACCACCATCGAAGGGGAACCAAAGGTCTTGGACTTTGGAGCCGTTGACGTTGCCGTTTCGAGTCCAAGCGCCGGTTTCGGTGAGGCCGATAATCATGGCGACGTGGTCGTATCCGCCAGGAGTGGATCCCCACTCGAAGGCGACTAGATCCCCTGGTTGTGCTGTGCGGATGTCGTAGGAGTTGCGGCCTTGTCGACGGTATTCGTCGAAGCAGGCGGAGACCCATGCGTAGCGGATCGGGATTCCACATTCGGTGAGGGCCATAGATTGGAACGCCATACACCAGGCCGTTCCTCGGCTTAGCGGATACCAAGCCCATGTTTCGTCGCCACCATCACCAAGGCGGGCGCCTTCGAAGTCGAGAACCTGCTGAGCGGTCGTCACTTTGACTCCTCGGCCGGGTTGGGTTCGTCCGCTGGGGCTTCGAAGTAGGGGATGAGGCCGGCGGCGTCAGGGTTCGGAATTGTTGGTTCGGTGTCAGACATCAGGTTCCCAACCAAGTCGCTTGAAAGGAGATTGGAGTACCAGCAGCGTTTGCCAGGACGTTGATGTTGGCGAGTGAATCGTGCAAGACGCAAACTTTGAAAAGATCGCCGACTGTTGCGTTGTAAATTACGGAAAGGTTGGCGCGTGGAACCGTAAAATCGCTGTCTGCCCTGTAACCACTAGCGGCGATAGCGTCGGCTGAAGTTGGAGCGCCACCACCCGATGCTTGTCTCGTAATAAACGCTGCCTTGTTTGCGCCAGTGTTCAAAGTGCCAAACGCAATGTTCGCAATCAGCAGCCATTTGCCGGCGTAACCAGTCGGGACAGTGAAAGTGTTAGAAGCGAAGACGCTGCCATGGTCGTAGGTTTCGCTGTTGAATGTGACGACTGTGAAAGCGTTAGCGGTTACGGCTTGCGCTGCCGTCTTTGTCGCCGAGAAACCCGGAACCGGGATACGAGCTTCACGCCAAGCCCCGGCCGTGTAGGTGTAGAGGCCTTCAGTTCGGTCGCCTGTATTGAGAAACGCGGTCATTCCTTCTTCGGGGGCGGTGATCTGAGTGTCTCGAGCGCCAGTGGAGGAAAACGTCATCACGGACTGTTCCATGAGGAAATTGTTGACGTCTGAGGCGGTGAGGACTGAGGCCGCTGTGAAGTTTTTGAATCCGCTACCCATGAGGGTCTCCTAGTAGGCGAGAAGGTCTGTGTCGAGGACGCCGAGCGTTGCTGAGTCTAGAACGAATGGCGCGTTTTCTAATGTTGGCGAAGTAGTGAAGGTAACCACCCAGTTGTCTCGGGTGATGGAATGTTTGATTCCTTCGATGATGAGGGTTTTGGTGATTTGGGCGCCGACGTCTTGTGGGGTGCGTTCCACTGTGATCCGGTCGCCGATGTCAAGGGTGACACAGGGCGACTGGTAGGCGACAGCTCGTCGAGGGTTCACTGTCAGCTCGTCGATTCTCATTTGCGGGTTTTTGTATTGGGCGAGCCTGTAAAGAGCAGTATTGGCGACGAAGTAGCCGGTGTCGGCGATGAAGTTGTCGATGTTCAGGGTTCGTTTGAAATATTTGCCTTGGCTGGTGGTGTCGGAGGCAGTGAAAGTGGTTCCGTTGGGTTGAGTGACAGTGATTTCGTTGTAGATGTAGCGGTCGTCATAGGTGAGGGTGATGTCGGCGTATTTGATTTCTCCGACGCCAGGATTGTCGGAGAAGGTGGCTTGGGAGTTGACGAAGTTTCCGGCGCCTTCAGCGTTTCGGTCGATAAACCGGATTTTGCCGTCGACTGACATGAAGAGGCGGCCTTGTTCAGCTGCTTCCACTTCTTTCAAAGCGTCGAGGAGTCCTTTGCCGGTGGTTTGTACGCCTAGGACTGTGGAGTCTCCGGTGTTGAGGTCGAGGCCGTCGGTCATCCAGTCGGCGAGGTCTGCAAGAAATGTGATTCGCTGGTCGGTGCGGGTGCCTTGGAGGTAAGTGCCGGCGCCTGTCTGGTAATGCTTCAGGATTGTGTCGGCGGACAGGGCCGTATTCCAGACGGCGAAATCTTGGATGGAGCCGGTGAAGTAAAGGGTGTAATTGTCCGAGGCCGTGGTACTTTTCGCGATTGGCAGACCAAGACTCAGCGAGTAATAAAGGCCTTCGAGGTCGGTGAAAAATCCACCGTCGACGGTGGTGGCAAGGACTCCGTCGACGTAAAGGCCATAAGTGAAAGCTCCTGAGGGAAAAAGTTGTGAATAGTAAATCGCGACATGGTGTGGTTTTCCATCGTTCACAACAACAGAAGAACGCAAACCGTTCATCAAATTGCTTCCGCCGCTTCGGTTCCCAAAGTTTGCGCCGATGACTCCTTTTCCTGTTGCGTCAACAACCATTCCAAAGTTTCCGCCATGGATGAAAGTTCCATGATTGAAGATTGAATATTTGCCGGCGACGTTTTGGGTTGTTGTGATCCATGCTTCGGCAGTCCAAGTGGACGTCAGTGGAACGCCTAGCGAGGTGTCGCTGGCGCCGAGGACGTCCCACGCTTGGAACCATTTATTGCCATCGAATGCCGATGATTTGGCTGGATCGTCGGCCAAGAGACTTTCGGAAGGTGTGCAAGTGGAGAAAGTTTCTACAGCTCCACGCCAGTATCCCGAAGAAGCGTTCCACTGCACAACTTCAAAGCCGTTCGGTGAGCCTGCGAAGTCCGAAAGCCGATACCAGGCGGTCGGAGCGTCATTCGTGATTGTGGTGTTCCAGAATGAGGGGAGTTTGAATTCGTTGAGAACTTTGAAAGCGTCAGAAGCGGTAACCGTCACAGTGGCGTCGTTGGGATAGTTGTATGACTGAGGCCATTGTTCGATGAAGCCGAAGAAGATGGAGCGGATAGTGCCGCCGGATGGGGTGACTCGGATCCGGATGGGGCGAAGTGGTGTGAGGTTGCCGTAGTAGGTGCCGGCGCTGTTTTCTGGGTCGAAGAGTCGGGTTCGGTTGTCGAGAAGGACTTGGCAGGAACCGGCGGAGTAGGTGTCGAGTTCGGAGGACCGGCCACGCGAGGTGGAGACTTGCCGGACGTGTTCGGTGATGTCGGTCCAGACAATGTCGGAGAGGTTGGCTCCGAGAGGGACTCGGCCAGCACCGGCAGTGGTGGAAAAACCGACTTCAACTGTCAAAGTCATTCCGTCGAATAAAACTTCACTCATGATCGCCAGCCAGGACCGGAACGGCGCTCATAGGAGGAGATGGCTTCGACGATGGTTTGGCCGATAGATGCTTTGTCGGCGGTGGGTGCGACAGAAACGTTGATTGTGACATTGCCGCCACCTCCACCCATGCCTGCGCCAGCGTTGGCGACGAGTGCTTTGCTGGTGGAGAAAGCGTCCATGATTCGGCCATAACCGGACGGGACGAACAGTTCCGGACCTTTCTCGCCGACCAAGTAGGGACTGTTGGCGCTGACAGGGCCGCCAGCGGCTCTTGCTGGGATTCTGACACCTACTCCGATTCCCGGACTGTTGCCGAGAATTTCCTGAATAGTTCTTTTAATGCTGTCTAACTTCCGTTGTGCTTCGTAAGTTTCAGCGTCAACAGTGACCACAGGTTTTGCGAGTGACATCAGATAGAACTGAACGCCAAGATCGGTAAGTCTCTTTCGGAGTGGACTATCGGGGGCGAGTGTTTCGGCGAGTTCAAAGTATTTCCCGGCCGTAATGCCTGCCGATTCGGCTGTCGTAAGTGTTTTACCGTTCAATAGTGCTGCGGCTGCGGCAGCATCAACGGCCGCCTCTGCCTCGTTTTGGTAAGCCTTGAGAAGATCCAAACCCTCTTGCGTGCGTTCATCCGCTGTCAAAGAACCGTCAGAAAGACTTTTGTTGTATTCCGCCAACGCTTTTCGACTGTTGATCTGGGATTCTTCCAAAGAAATATTGGCGCCGAACAAGTCGTTTGTCGCGCCATAAAGATCCTCGAGGGCCTTTGTTGCTTTGTCGGCTTCGCTTGCTTGACCAGCAAAACCAGCTCCAAGATCGTCGACAACTTGGTTGGCGAACTGTTGCTCAGAAGTAGCTTCGCCGAGACTGACGCGCAATCCATCAAGATCACGGACAAGCCCTTCAAGACTGTCACCGGAATAGCCAGAAGCTTGCCCAGTTTCTAAAAGCTCGAAAGATGCTCTTTTGAGTTCAGCTGCTAGCGAGTTTCCCCCTTCTGCCAATTCGTCGAGAGTCGTGAGGAGAGTCCTGCCGCCATCATTAGATTTGTTGGCGACTCTTACTAACTCGTCAAGTTCTTCTGAAGAGCCTGTGACGGCTTCAGCAAGTTTTTGGAAGTTTGCTGTCGGAAGATCCTTGAATGACTGTTGTGTAGCGAAGTCCTGGGCGATAACTGACCGGATGTTTTCTTCAAGAGTCTTCGTGTTGTCTGAAATCGCGTCGGTAAATGATTCAACGCGAGCGTCATTCTTTGCTGATTCTTTAGCTGCTGCTGCTTGGTTGTCAGAAAAAACTTTGTAGACAGCAGCGCCTGCAATCATTACAGCAATGAGCGGTCCCATTGAAAGGGTCGCTGCACCAGCAGCCGTCGAAGTAGCTGCTGTCGTCGTATTTAAAGAGGCGATTGCGCCTTGAGTTCCGACAGCGGACAGCGCTGCTTTTTCTAGTGCCGCTGGCATTAATTTAATAGCGGTGACGGCTGCTGTGACGCCGGAATAAATTTGTGGTCCTACCAGGGCGACGGCTGTCAGGGCGATGACTCCGGTTTGAACTGGTCCTGGTAGAGCCGAGAAGGCCTGGGCGACAGCTGAGACGACTTCTTGGATTTTGGTGTAGATGGGAAGAAACGATCTGCCTAGATCGGCGGAGGCGTTTTTGGTATTGGCTGAAGCGATGGCTGCTTGTCCCGAAGCAGTAGTTGCTTCACGTCCAAACTGTCCTTGAGCGAACGCTGATTTTTCCGTGATGAGTGCTAGGGCTGCTTGGCCTTTGGCGAGGGTTGACACATTGGAAGCGTTATCGGCCAAGCCCATGGAGACGGCTTTGGCTGCGATGTCTGAAGCTTTTAGGGCGATGCCGAAACGCTCGAGGGGGTCGAACTCGCCTCGAAGTGCAGCGCCTAAAGCGGTGACGGCTTCATCGGTGGTTCCGCCGAGTGTGGCGGCAAGGTCGGCGCCTGTTTGAGTGAGGAACACTGCCTGTTGAGCGGCCTCTCTCGAAGATAATCCGAAGCCTTTGAGTGATGCTCCGAGCCGGCTGGTGAGTGTTCTGGCGGCTTCTTCGGAAAGGCCGGCTAGGTTGGCGGCTTCTTTTGCGAATTTGTTGATAGGTCCGGCAGCGTCTTCGAAGACAGCAGCTGTTCCTCCGACTGCCTGTTCAAGATTGGCGGCGGCGTCGACGAGTTGTTTGGCTCCGTAAAGAACGGCGCCTCCGAAGAGAGCGTTTCTGAGGATATCGCCCGACTTTTTGGCGTTATCTCCGAATCCGTTGAGTTGGCCTTCGGCTTTGAGAAGTTCTTTTTGGAGTTGTGAAGCGTCACCTACTACGGCGACCCTGACTTTGCTTTTATCGGTGCCAGCGGCCATCGGTTGCCTCACTCATCCCAACGCTTAGCGTCCGAACCGTATTCGGCCGCTTCTCTGCGTCTTGTTTGAACTTCGAACATTGCGTCGAGGTAGTGGTCGGGTTCCTCTAAAAGTACGGATATTGGTATGCCCGAGTCAATCGCCAACGCTGCTAGAGCGAGGGTGAAGAACTCGGGTCCGTAGGGGTTTCTTCTTCTTCTTCCGAAAGAATGTCGACCCCATCAATGGTTTCCATCCATTCGTCGAAGTCAGGAAGGCCACTGTTGAGTCGTTTTTCTGCACACCATCCGAAAAACCACAAATGTTCGGTGTAGATGCCGCCTTCTGAGAACAGGTTGGAGACTGGCATTTTGTATTGACGTTCGAACTTGACGGCGTCGACCTTGCGGCCTGCTGCTTCGACGATAGTTCCGTCTTGGTGTGTGATTCGGTATTTTGCGAACATGGCGGGCTGTTCCTTTATCGGAGGGCGGATTGGACTGCTTTGTCGACTGCTCGGCCAGCGGCCTCGACGAGTCGGTTTTGTGTTTCGTAGATGGCCGGGTAGACGTAGCGGCCTTTGGGAATGATAGGTCGGACGATGGTTTGGTTTCGTCCTGGCCCACGGTTTCTCAGGGTGCCACCGAAGTCCAGCCATCCGAAGTACGGAGCGACAGATGATTTGCCGCCTGCTTGGACGTACAAAGTGTTTCCGCCTGCTCTGGCGTTCACTGTGAAGCGGGCGTAGCCGGACTTCTTTGGGACTCGACGAAGAACTGCTGGGAGGGTGTTGAGGATGATTGCGGATTTGAGGTCTTCGCGTAGGACCGGGACGAGGTCCGGATGTATCTTTCTCAGATACTTCCGGACCTCGGCCAGGTTGCTGACGTAGACCCCAGCCCCTACAGCCATCAGCCGTTCTTGGCGATGGTGCTGGCTGCGCGCCAGCTGCCCGAGACGGTGATGGGACCGTCGACAGGCGAGTCGACTGAGAAGTCGAAGAAGCCGGTTCCGTACCAGTAGACAGTCGGGGCGTTGGTGATGTCTGGGTACAGGTAGAACTTGCGGGCGTCACCATCGACAGCGGCGGTGTAGGACTGTGCGGTTGCGTCGTCGAAGTAGCCGGAGAAGCTGCCCTGAGCGTCAGGAAGGCCCGAAACATAGACCTTGTTTGTGTCGCCGAATGAGGTGACTTCAGCGGTGTCGACAGCGAACTCTGCTGACCACTGCTTGAGGAATGCGACGGATGAGGGAGCCGCTGCTGATGTAGCGATTCCGAGGTAAAGGCGACCATTGCGGCCGTGGCGACGTGCCATTGGTTTCTCCTTGGGGAGTTGGTGGGGTCTGGGGTTCTCCGGTCACGTCGGGATGCTCGGGAGAGCTGCTACACATTCCAGCAGGTGCCGGACATTATTGTCGAAAGTTCGGGTGGCGATTGCGTTTCGTGCCTCGAGTGCGACTGTTTGCCGTTCTGCCGGATGGTTCAGCCACCATCGTAGTTTCTCTCCGAACTCTTCGGGTGTTTCGAAGGTGGGCAACATGGAAAGAATCTGGTCGGATTCGGGGCGGGGTTCTCGGAGGAAGAAAGTTCCTGTGGCGGCTAGTTCCACTTCGCGTGGACCCATTGCCCAGCCTTGGTCATGGCCGGCGGCGCCTTCTTTGCGGTAAAGGTTCGCTGATGTGTGGACTGAGGAATACAGCTCGACTGTGTGTTCGTTGGGGAAACAGCCGGATTGTTCGTGGATGAGGAAGTCGTGGAGGGGTGAGTTGTCGTCGAGGGCTTGCCAGTTGCCGGCGAGTTTGATGTCGATTCCTGACCAGTCGACTTGTTCGAAGAAAGCGATTCGTGAGGGGAAGGCGGTTCCGACCCATCCGAAGTCGGCTCGGAAGTCGTCGGCTGGTTGGTGGCGGTAATGGATTTCGGGGTCGTATGCCTGGGGGACGTACCAGGTGTTGGGTTGGCTTTGCCGAAAGGTATCTAGGTTTGTGGGGTCGTTGATGAATGCGGCGTCGGCTCTGGCTGCGATGGGCTGCTGCGAAGGATCCTCATATGGGGATTCTGTGAGGATCACTGCGATTCGGATTCCTCGAGACCGGATGATGTCGAAGGTTTCCGGTGGGATAAGAAAGGCGGAGGTGATGATGACGAGGTCGGGCCAGAAGTCGAAGCAGGTGGCGCGTAGTTGTTCGCCGACCATTCGGGCGGCGATGTGTCCTTTTTCTGTTTCGGGGACTTTGCCTCGGATGGCGTTTTCGGTGAAGGTGATTCGGTCGGAGAGGTTGAAGTTGTGGACTTCATTGCCGGAGCGTTTTAACGCTCGGAGCCATCCGTTGTGGACGTCTGCGACAGAGAATTCGGGGCCGGGTTCTACTGTGAGGATTCGCACTTAGCCGAGAACCTCGAGGTTCACTTCGACACCTAGATATTCGATTCCGCCGATGGTGAAGGTTCCGGGGTTGTTCCAGGAGGTGACTCGGCAGGAGTCACAGGAGCCGGACAGGGTCGGGTTGGTGTCGATGACGTGGAAGATTGAGTCGTTGCCTTGGCCCAAGAATTCGTCGAGGCGTTCCTGGCCGTGTTGGTCGTCTGCTCGGGTGAGCATGACGAGGACGCCATAGTTGACGATCATTCCGTCGTTGAGGTCGGCGTCGTACTGTCCGGTTCCGAGTGAGACGACAGCTGCTGGCGGTTGAATGGTTGAGGGGATCCATTCGTAGATTCGGAGGTTGTCGACGTTTTGGAGCGAGTCGCCAATACCTGCTCTTACCGATGCAAGGTTCATCCGATGACCAGTCCTTGGCCGCCTGCACGTCGGTAGGGGGAGATGAGCATTTGGACGTCAGGGTCGAGGCGTGTGGAGACTCGGATGGCTCCGAATGCTTCGCCTGCTGCGAATCCTTCGGGGGTTTGCGCGCGTCGGTAAATGCGGGCGGCTTGAATGAGGCAGGCTTGGGCGATTGAGTCTGGGACAGCTGCCCAGCCCCATTTTGCCGTTACTTGGACTCGAGGGCGGCGGCCGGTGACGGGGAACAGTTTGGGGATGGTGGCGAGGATGCTGTTGTAGGGCTGGTTGGAGATGCCACCGATTGTGGCGTTGAGGGGTTCCAAGATGTATTCGTCGGAGGCCCAGGTTTGGTCGTAGGTGCCGTTGTCGCCTGTGTCGGTTTTGATGATGAGGCCGGTGACGGTTGAGAAGTCGTCGACGACACATCGGATGGCCGTGTCGGCGTAGTAGACGCGAGCGGAGACTGTGGAGTCGAGGTAGAAGCGCCGGTTGGTGAAGGCGTCGATGGTTCGGGAGGCGACTTCGATAGCGGCTTCCATTTGGGCGTCTTCAGCGGTGCCGTAGTTCGCCGAGGGGAACAGGTAGGCCTTGAAGTCGTTGAGGGTGGTGTAGCCGTTGGTGATTGCCATTATTGGCTCCATTTGGTTCGGAGGCGGGTGACGTTTTCGGCTACGGCGGACCAGCGTTCCGAACCGGATTGTGACTCGAGATGGGTGACGGTGGCTTTTGGATCGTAGACGTTTCGTAGTCCGGCGTCGACGGCTGCCAAGCATAGGTCGACGTCTTCGTAGCCGTTCCAGTATCCCTCATCGAAGCCGCCGATGGTGAAAAAGGTGTCCCGTCTGATGGCGAGACAGGCTCCGGTGATGGCGTCGACGTCGATGGCCTCAGATGACCAGTCAATGTTCAGGTTCCATGCTTCGAGTCCTGGCGGCCGGTTGAAGTCGACGGCTACTCCGGCTGATTGGATCCGACAGTCGGGGTAGATGAGTTTGGGGCCGACGATTCCGACGGTTGGGTCGTTGAGATGGTTGGTGTGTGACGTCCAGTTGGGGTGGACGATGGTGTCGTTGTTGAGGAAGATGAGATGGTCGGCTGTGGCGTGGCGGGCGCCTTGGTTGCAGGCGGCAGCGAAGCCGAGGTTGTGAGGGTTGGCGATGGTGGCGAGTTTTTCGGTGCCGTCGGTGGATCCGTTGTCGACAACAATGATTTCGTCGACAGGGTCGTGGCGGACAATGGAGGCGAGACAGTTTTGGGTCAGTTCCAACCGGTTGTAGGTGGGGATGATGACAGCGATGGTCATGGCGCCGGGTCTTCTATGAGGCCGGTTTCTTCACAGAGTTTCCGCCAGGTTCCCCAGAGGGTTCGGTCGTCGAGTCCGCCGAGTTGCCGCCAGTGCGCCCCATAGGTGGGGTGAAGGTTGGTGGCGTTGAAGGCGGCTGCTCCGTTGCGGGCTTTGGTGACGAGCTGCTCGAAGGACCGATATTGGTAGTGGCGATAGTTGAGGCCGGCTGCTGGGGTGCCGGGATGGTTGAAGACGAAATGATTTCCGAAGTCAATCCAAACGTCGGGGTGATAGCGGAACGCTACTTTGCCCATTTTCTGGGGGGATTGGCGGCGATGTCGGATCCGTTGAAATGGTGACGTTTCGGTGGGGTCGTCGTCGTCGGTCACGATGTGGTCCCAGCCGGTGGCGGTGTAGACGTCGGCGTCGGCTTGGTTGAAGAACTCTTTGAGAGTGCCGTCGGTCCAGTAGAAGTATTCGTCGGCGTCGAAAGGGAGGATCCAGTCGGCTCCGAATTGACTGTGAGCCATGTGGGCTAGGGCAGTCATTTTCTGGTCTTGGTAGTAGCCGACTTCGGGGTCTTCGATGACTGTGACTTTTCCGGTTCGAGTGAGGTTTTGGAGGAGGAATCCGGTGTTGTCGATGCTCATGTTGTCGGCGACGATGATGTGGTCGACGCCTTGGTCGAGGAGATGTTGGATTGTCCAGTCGACGATGTCTTCTTCATCGCGAACCATGGTGACGGCCACAAGTGTCATTTGATTCTCCTGGCGGGTGTTCCGACCCATGTGGAGTTGGGTGGAAGTTCTTGTCTGGGGAGGACGACTGTTCCGGCGCCAATTGTTACTCGAGGGCCGAGGGTGGCGAGGTTGGAGATGACTGCTCCTGCTCCGATCTGACAGCCGGCGCCGATGGTGACGTCTCCACAGATTGTCGATCCTGGTCCGATGGTGACGAAGTCGCCGATTTGGGCGCGTGTGATGAAGACGTTTCCGTTGATGTGGCTGTGTCGCCCTACACGGGTTTTCGGGCCGATGGTGGTGTGTGCGCCTATCACAACGCCCGGGAAGGCTTGTAGGGTCAAATGAAGGGCCGCTGAGGGGTGGATGGCGATGGCTGCTCCTTCTGCCCTGTCCATTTGTTCTCGGATTCGGCTGTCGTTGTGGCCGATCAAATATTCGTCGAAGAATTCGGTGTCGATGCAAGGTCCGAGGATGTCGGGGCCGTCGACATGGTCGTCCAGATAGCCGACGAAGTTTTGGCCGGATGATCTGAGGATGTCGGCGATGTCTTGCCCATGACCCCCAGCACAAAGGACAACCACTCTGTTCACAGTTTGTACGCCTTCGAACGTCTGACCCCGATATGGAGGCAGCGTGGCTCGTCGTCGAGGTTGCCGAGATAGCCGAACCGGTAGCCGTCAGATTTGAGAGCTGCTGTCAGTTCAGCCTCGAGGTCGGCTGTGTATTTCGTGATCTCAACAGGGTAGAGGCAGGGGTTGAAGGTGAAGAGGTGCCGTTGAGAGATCCAGCCGGGACGTTGGGTGAATCGTTCGGGGCCGAGCTTGTAGATGCTGCCGGCTTGGCGTTCCTCAGGGGACCAGGGCTGGCGATGAAGTGCGATTTGTGCCAGCGACGGGTCGGCTTCCAAATATTCGACCATCCATGGAATGTCGACCGGTTCCGGAAACACAAAGTCGTCTTCGAGATGGAAGACAAAGTCGATGTCGTCGTTGAGATGGTCCCAGCCGGTTTGAATGGCACCGGCCAAACCTTTCCGGGGCAGGTTGCGGATGATGTCGAAGCCGTCAGGGGCGAAGCCGACTGATTCGCCTGAGTCGTCGACGAGGAGACGCTGGGAGAACGGATAGTTGAGGCATTCGCTGGCGGATTGGAGGGTTTGTTGCAGATAATCCCAGCGGCCGTCAGTGATGACCATGAGCGCGATGTTCACTGGACAGTCATTCCCAGTTTTGCCCAGCGGCGCATGAAGGCGCCTTTGTCTCGGGCTAGTTGCTGCTGCATTTCCGGATCTTCCCAGTTTCCAGTCTTGGATCCGCCTTCGATGTGTTCCACAGTTGTTTCGGTTGCCATGGCATACCAGGCGCCGGCCATGTCGATGGAGAGGACGAGGTCGTTGTCTCCGAACCACCATTTGCAGTCTTCGGGGAAACGCCAGCCTTCTTGGAACCATTCAGACTTCACCATGAAAGCAA
>ERZ869921.1001-NODE-1001-length-13373-cov-3.531912_pt1 | contig 13373 bp, 17 predicted proteins | sample MGYA00579310_ERZ869921 | MGnify/ENA primary metagenome ERZ869921 (study PRJEB32216, sample SAMN09231816) | wastewater metagenome | place: USA: Maryland | collected 2016-06-21 | study: EMG produced TPA metagenomics assembly of the PRJNA472060 data set (Reclaimed...
AGGAGTTTCGGCCACGATCAATCCTCAGGGGAGCTACTTCGGGTTGTTCACCGCGACGCACACGTTGGGCTTCGCCCAGCACGGTTACGTCTCGCTCGATTCGGGGACCTACGCGGTCAATCTCCCCAACATCAATCAAGTAATCGATGGCTTCGAGTGCGAGGTAAAGAACATCGGGACAGGTACAATCACCGTGACGCCAGTCACGGGGCAAACTATTGACGGAGCGGCCACGGACGCGATTGCAACCCAGTATGTTGCCCACCGCTACCTCGCGGATACTACAAACAAGGTCTGGTATATCATATGAGCTACACCCCCACCCTTACGGGTGTTTCATCCGCCATCCCAAAGTGGACCGTTGTATCGGCGGTCTCGCTTGCTTCGAGCGCGACCACAACGGTAATCAACGTTACAGAAGCCGGAATCCTTTTGTCTATCCATTCCCAGGTTTCTTCCACGGCCTCGGGCACAAACACGGCTTATCTCAAAGTGACCATCGACGGAGTAGCGGGGGACAACATCTATCTCTATAGCGGGGCGGCCACGTGGAATACGACTTCAAAGATGTTCATTTTTTCGGGCGACGGTACGGTCGTGGATGACCGTATGCTGATTTCGTTGGGCTTGCCCTATCGCACTTCGTGTAAGGTCGAGCTTGTCGTTACTGCCGGGGCCGGGTCTGCCGGGGCCATAAACGCCGCCGCCCTTCGGGCGAAGTCCAACTAATCAATTATGGCACAACGTGCCATAATTGATTAGGAGAAATCATGAGTGCTGTTCCATTTGCTATTTCGGCGGGTTTGCAAGGTATTGGTAGCCTTTTAGGATATTTTGACGGGCGGGGCCAACAGCGCACCCAGAATTCCCTCATTAACAACGCTCACGGCGCGGGCAACAACGTGATGAATTTCATCAACGGTCAGACGTTGGGGGCGGGGTACGCCCCCAACGTCATCGATCAGTCGTTGTGGCCCCTCATGTCGTATGGCAACGACATGTCCAATGGGATGCCCCAGTACATGCGCCAGTTTCTTGCGCAGCAACAAGGGGCAATCGGCAACTACGGACAGAATATCCTTCCGGGTTTGATGAACCCCGGCGGTCCCGGCCAAGACCCCTACTACCAACAGTATGCCGGGAGTTCAGGCGGGCCAGAAGCCCGCCTGAACTATGGACTTGATACGTCCATGAACAACTACAACGCCCAAGGGTGGAACCCTTGGTCGGCGGAGACCATCGGGCGGGCCTCTCAGATGGGACAAGGTGCCAACCCCTACATGCAGGATGCCCAGGATTACGGCAACTACATGTTCAAAAATGGGGGGCTCAATCAGTACAACCAAGGTGCCCTCGATATTGCCGGATATGGGATGGGCCAAGGTGGGTGGAGCCCACAAAATCAAGGTTCATATGATATGTTCTCTGGGATCGCCTCGAACCCCTACACGAATAGTATTATGGGCGGGCAAAACATGGCCGGGGGCATGATGGGCTACGGTCAAAACCTTGCGCAGCAAGGTTTGGGCCAGTTGCAGAATGTCAATCGTTTCAACTCGATGGACCCCGAAGCCTTTCTAGGGTCGCGCGGTAGCGCGACCCTAGATTCGCTTGCGGCCTCCCCCTACATTAGCGGGGCCTACAATACCAACCAGAATTTGATCCGGCAGGGCACCGCCAACGGGGGCTATACTCCCCAGGATTTGCAGATGTTTCAGCAGTCCGTTCCCCGCGCTTTCAGCGCGGTGGATCAGTCCCAAGGACAAATGAATCAGGGATGGAATACCGCCATGAGCAAAGCGAATGGCAGTATGGACGCTTTGCCCGATTGGTTCAACACTTTTGCTATGAACGCCCCCGGATTTAACGGAAATGACATGTTCGGTGGTATGAACATGGGAGCCATCTCCGGCGGAGGCGGCGGAAGCGCCTCCGCCGGAAGTATGTCACGAGACCTTGGGCAGGTCGATCCTGCGGTTATGGAAGCCTTTACGAAGGGCATGGATGCGTTCGATAAATCGGAGATCATGTCCATTCCCCAGGCCACCTCGCTTGCCCGCAACCAAGCGGCGACTGCTGCAAAGCAGCAGGCGGAAGCGGTGGCCCGCAAAGCCGTAAATTTGGGGGGTCGGGGCGCGACCGGGTTCGGCGGGCAAAATCAGGCGTATGCCGACTTCGCGGATCAAGCCCTCCAGGCCGAGAGCAAAGCCGTGACCGATGCGGCTCTGCAACAGCAAGGTCTCACTCTCCAGCGAGCGAACATGGGTTCTCAGTTGGCGCAAGCCATGCAGTCTGCGAAATCGCAGCGTGAAGGCTTGAATGCCCAGATGAATATCTCGGATGCGGGCAACCAAACCCAAGCCTCGATTGCCTCGGGACAAATGGCAGACTCCGCCGCTGGGCGGAGTATGCAAGCTCAGCTTGCCCAGCAACAAAATGCGATTGCCGCCGCCCAGCTAAAAGCTGGGGTCTTCAATTCTATGTTGGGGTCGGCCACGAATTTGCGGGGCCAGAACGTAGATTCTAGCAACGCCGGATTGAACACTCTTGCTCCGCTTCAGAATGCGATGACCTCGCGGCAGAGCATGTTGTTCGACAATGCCAATCAAGCGGGCAACCGGGCAAACCAGCGCTATGGGTCAACCCTCGGATTGAGCCCCCAACTTAACGATTCCGCACAACTTGATATTTCTCGTTGGAACACCATGTTGCAGCCACTTGTGGCTGGGCAGAGCACGGGCACAGCCCGTGCAGGTCAGTATGGGGATATTTTGGGCAGCCTCTTGAATGCTGGCGGCAACTTCAATAACACCGGGGCTTCTCTGTATGGGAATATGGAAAACTCGGCGGCCAACCGCTTTGGCACCGCTACCTCCGGTATTGGCAACTCCCAGAATTCCGCTAACAACGCGCTGGGGCAATACATTAGCATGTTCGATACAGGGTCGCGAGACTCTCTGGGTCGAGCGACCCTGGGAGCGTCCCAGGTGAACAATGCAAATCGGCAAATGCTCGATTGGTCTACCTTGGGCAATTCAGCCACCAACGACATGCTCCGGTACGGTATGGATTCGGGCCGTTTGGGTCTCGATCAGACCAACAGTCAATCGGCTTTGTACAATCAACTCTTCCAGAATTCGCTCGGGAGTTCTGCGAATTCGCGAGCGAATTCGCAGCTTGCGGGCGGTCTCTACGGGGACTACCTGACGCAAATGAACAATTCATGGAACCCGATTTTCTCTACGGGCCAAGCGGGAGCGAATACCTTGGCGGGCATCAACAGTGGGTACCTCGGGTATTCGGGCAACGCAATGAACCTTTGGGATTCCTATATCAAAGCGAATACTTGGATGCCAGGGCAACCTTCCTCGAATGGCCTTTCTGCCTTAGGCAGTGGTCTCTCTCAGATGGGACAAAATGTTAATCGAAATGCACAAGGTCAATGGTCCATGGGAGGTCGCCCGTAATGTACGAAGATCAAAATATGTATCCCGATGCCGAAGGGTTTCTAGAAACCCTTCGGCAGATTCCAGACAAAGCCGACGCAGAACGCATTCGCAAACAGGAAGAGGCCCGCAGGGCCGAAGATATGTTGATGCGTGCCCAAATCTTCGCCAAAAATCAGAATGCAGCTCGCGAGGCGGAGGCCACAAAAGACCAACCAAATGCGTTGCTCGCACAACTGGAGCAACGGATTGCCCAGGGTTCAAAACTTGATGAGTTAATGCGCAACCTCTCCCCCCAGGATATCGAAAATCAGATGCGCGAGCAGGTTTGGGGGAAGCCCGCTAAATCGAAGCTTGGTAAAATCGGGCAGGCTATCCTCAAACCCATTGCTATAGCCGGAGGAGCACCGACTCAGTTCGGCGCACCTGCGATGGCTCAATATCTCAAGATGGAAGAGCAAGCCCGCAAAGGAAGACAAACCGATTACGCTGCCCTTCAGGGCGGCGCGCGAGTTCAACAATCCGCCAACGCAGCAAAGTCGAAGACTTTGCTGGATTTCGCCAAGGAAAACAACAAAAGTGTCAAGGATGTGGCCAGCTACTTTTTAAACTCGGCCCTCGGCCAAGAAAATATCGACGTCAAGCTGAAACAGCTTGACGTCTCAAAGCAGCATTATGAACGCCTTGATGCGGCCACAAAAGACAAGATTGAAAAGAACTACGAAGTAGAAAAACAAAAGCTTCACAACAACCCGATTCAGTTTTACAAGGATGTGGCCGAGCTTTACCAAAAATCCCCCGAGGATGCGTCCCTACTGCTAAACGCAGTAGGGGCGGTCAAACTTATGGAATCCAGCGGTCGCTCGGACGCCGGAGGCGGCCACGGCAAAGACTTCACCCGTACTTATACCAGCAGCAAATTACAAACCAACGCGGACGGTACCCAACAGTTTCTCCCCGAGCGTATTAGCACAACCTCCCAGCGTCACGCCGCAGGCGGGACGGGACCGATTGATTTTGCAAAGAATCCCGCTATGGCTGGAGTGCTTCAGATGTTGAATGCCGGAAAAGCGGGGGCAGCTACTCCACCCCCGCAACTACCTTCGGCTGCCCCGGCTATGCCGGGGCAGCCACCACCTCAAGGTGGTGGTATGTCGTTGCCGCCACAGGCGGCAACGAAGCCGCAAGCATCCGTGGCACAGCCACGGATGGGACCGAATATGCCCAAACTGAGGCGTAGGAGCAACATCAATCCCAACGAGGATTACTTTCTGCCGGAGACCCCGAAGGAAAGAGAAGCTACCCAGGCCCTCGGAGGTTATGGTGCCCTGGCGAACAAAGTGAGCCAGGGCTTGACAGAGGCGTTTAATGCGGGAGGCTTCGATGACTCCGCAGTCCTCAACGCCGTAGCGAAGCTACGCGAGGAGTTTTTGGGGGGCAAAGCCAAGTCCGCCTCCGGCGACAATCTGTCTTTTGTTCTGGACGAACTCTCTAATAAGACCGCCGGTAATCCGGCCCGCATGAAGGCCGCGACGGCCATGAAAGATATGCGCGAACTCATTTCTGAACGTACCCTCATGGTATCCGGCAAGGCCGCGTCCGATCAGGAACGCGCGTGGATCAAGTCCTTTATGCCAAATCCGGGGCAGGCCAACAACCCCGAGTCCCTTCTGCACGATGCCAGCCGCCTTGCGGCTGGCGCTATCGCGGCCCAAAAAATCAAGCAGATGGGGCTGTGGAATCTGCCTGCGGACGTCCTAGGGGACGTCCGCAATGCTATCGATAATTGGTCGATGAGTAGAGTTCGTACCCTCAAAGAAAACCGTGGCCTGCGTGCCGCAGGCAAGACGGTCAAAGATCCTTCTGACGCCGACATTGAACAAGTCATTATCGATGCAATTTCCAAAAGCAAAGATAAGGATCGTATCAAGCGAGATTTCCAATTGGAGTTCGGGGAGCCCACAAAAACCGGATTGACAAAGGTCCAGGAGCTAATGGACTCGGCGAACCGTAAAAAAGTCGAGGAAGACCTCAAAGGTCTGCCCGTTAGGTTGCGGAGATAACCATGCCCGACATCGACATCAATGACCTGGAAGGCTTCGACACCATCGCGCCCGATGAGCGAGCGAAGGTTATCGCCACTCTCAAGCAAAAAGGTTATCGTATCACAGGCCTTGATACCCCTGCCGTCCACGCGCTCTCCGCGCGCGGCGGCTACAACGCAGGTCCGGTAATGCCGGATGTTCCTGCATTGGCTCCCCCACTACAAATGCAGGAGGACCCGTGGCCGGGACGTGCTAAAAAAGTAGCACCTCTGGTGGAGGAGGGCTCGGCAATCGCGGGCGACGCGCTGACCGGAGGTTTGATGGGCGGGCTTCCTGGGGCGGGCATGGGAGCCCTCACCGGAATGGCAATGCGTGGTGCTTTGGCAGGCGGAGCAAAGTTGGCGGGAATGAGTCCAGCGCCCGAAAGGGCGCTGGACTCAGCACAGAATGCAGCCAATTTGATCCCTACGGGAGCGATCCGCAACCCGGCGCTACGCGCCGGGGCTGAGGGTTTCTCTCGCTTTTTGGCTTCCAAAATGGACGGCGGAGGCAACCTCGAAGCCTCCTTGAACGGCATGTTCGCCGCCGCGCCAAGCGCGGCGGCTGGATTTGCGGGCTTCCTTAAGGGGAAGGGAGCCAAGTTTGCAGAAAAGCAGCAAGAGCTTGTGGACAAGATAAAAGGACTCGCCGGAGGCGAGTACTCCCCCGAGTTCCAAAAATCCATGCAGGAGGTTGCTGATTCCGCTCCACTAATCAAGGCGGCCACGCCAAACGTGGCCGACCAGCAAAAACTGGCAGAGTTGGCCCAAAAAGCAAAAGACCCTGGCAAAAGAATCGGGGCCTATCAGAAGATGGACGCCGTGCAGTCGCGGCTCGACAAAGCCGCGACTGCAAAGCAGTCGCTGGACGATCTTCAAGCCCGCACCGGGCTTGACCCGAGGAAAATGGACCCCGACCAGTGGAAGGCCGCCGAGGAAATCGGGAGGACTGCCCCCGAGGTTTACTACAACAAGGTGGTGGGGGACTTGTTTGCCCACGACAACCTCGCCGACCTTAACGAGAAAGGTAAGAAGGCTTTCCAATCCTCGATGGATTCCATTATCCGCGTAAGCGGCCTTGAAAAGGCCGCTGTACGACAGGGCGTACGCAAGGCTTTTATGGATCGTATTCTTGGAGACGTGGACACCACCGCAGGGATTCTAAAGAATCCTGATACCTTGCGGTACCGTCTCAAGGCGATGGGACCGGACATTGTAAACCAAGTCTTCTCTAACTCCTCTGACCCCCGGCGTGAAGCGGGTGGGGCGTATGATACCTTCATGGAGTTGACGAATGCTGCGTCCCGTGAAACAGGAACACGCAAAATGCGCGTGTTCCTGACGGAAAACGGAGCCAGTATCATCTCCCTGCTACCCGCCTTGGGGCGGGTAGCAGGGGCTCCCCTGGGGCGCGACGCTGAGAATTCAGTCAAGGGGCGTTTGAAAGACGCCGGAATTGCCGCCCTGGCAGGAGGCATGACTTCGCTGCCCACCGCGCCCGCGGTGGCAGCGGTCGCAGGACCCGAGGTGTTGTCATATACGTGGCAGCAACTCATTGAAAAAGCAGGAAATCGCAACTCAAAACTTGGGGCTGCGATTCGGGTTTTGGCCGACACCGAGGGGAAGTACTCCTCGACGGCGGTCCAAAAGGCTTATGAAATCCTGCGCGAAAATGCTTCGGAAAAGAAGCAACTCAACAACGATCCTAACCGCACAATTCGGGTGGCCCCTTAAGGGGCCACCAACTTGATTTCGCGAACGGAGTGCGGGAAATAATCTTCTACGTCGTTGGCGACCCATTCCCCCGCGACGTAGTTGGAATAGTTGTTCAAAGCCTCTTGCTCGTTGGGGCAATCAGCAAGGATAAGTGTCACGCTGACCCTACGGGTGAGCGTGACTTCGTAGTCGGGCATTCTACTCTGGCTCCGTTCTTGTGTGACGGACCTTTGGTCCGTCACACATTTTCCACGCTCCACTTCACAGGATTCACCTTGTAGTCAGGGCGTTCGGAGAACGCCCGGATGAAGGCCTTATCATGCCATCTGATTTTGTTGTTCGGCAGGGCTGCAAAGCAGCCCACGTCTAACTTCAGGATGTGGGCACACTTCCACCCCAGGTCGCCTACGCCGTCCGCATACGCGGACGCGTGCCAATCGAGTGTGAACAGATACTCCCCGGTTTTCCACTGCCCCATGATAAGAGCCTCGACTTTTTTGCCCGCGAGGAAATCATATGTAATGCAGCTTACACTTGCTGAGGGACAGTCCCAGGTCTCTATATCGCGAAGGTCTTGGATACTTCCCGCGCGGCAGTGAGCGAGCAAAGCGTGGATGGGCAATCTGCCGTACTGGGCTCCGTTCTCCAAGAGAACGTGAAACCCGATGGCCTGCCCCGGTACAGAGGCTACGCCGAAGGCGTAGCCTCTAGTTACATCTCCGTGGCCACTTAAGTGGCCACGGAGGAATTCGTCGCGAACCCATACCTCCGTGGGAGGAATGTCACAATTTAGAGTCATTCGTGTGTCCTCGCCCAATCACATTCTTGGCAGACCCCACAAGAACAAGGTCCTTTTCCTTTATTGTCGTCTTCGATTTCCCAAGAATCGAAGACGACACCCATAGCCTGCTGAAGGTGGATCAACTTCTCTTGGTCGGGCACTAAAGAGAAGGTGGCATAGACGATCTGTCCCGTCTCTTGGTCAAGAGACGACACCGATACATGAGTGGCGTTCTGTTCTACTAGGGTCGCTGGAAGCGACCCTAGTACTTGCTGCCACGCGACAATCGGGTCTTCATTTTCTTCGAACTCTCCGCCCGGAGGGAGGAGAGTTCGGGAACGGTGTTTCATACTAACTCCTTTTCTGGTGTAGAAGCGTGCAAGGTACCAACAATGTGTTGCTTAAACCAATCGGGAGGTTTTTCGCTTTTCCGGCTTTTTGTGTACCACTTCCATGCGGCGATCTGTCGCACAATCTCCGCCAAACTTGGAGCATATGTCAAGTCGATCTCCGAGTTTAGCACTTTCAACTGGATTCGCAATTCCAATGTCCTCGTAGCCCGTTCCATATCGCGCATCCTTTTCAAGTCACGATACTTTTGATGCAGGAGGTTCAATTCCCTACCTGCTGCCTCCAAGTCTTTCTTGTTGGGGTAGTCGGCTTCACTTTCACCTCCCCAACAACCTATTGGTTGTCGTATTAACATGGGGTTGTTCAGCGGACCCGTCCATTCGTTCCGCTCACTTTTCTCCTTTACTAGATTCTCCCGATACTTTTCGTGCGCCTCCCGCAGGGATTCCACCATATCAGATATTTGCTCTTTGCTTGGCGGCGGCCCTATAAAAGGATTGGCCCACCTTATTTTCGGTTCTGTCATAGTTTTAACCTCGCCGGGGTTGTACTTGCCGCCTGCATCGTAGATGCAGGCGGCGCAGTAAGGAATTTCTCGAAGGTGACCTGACTTGTCAAATCATCGGGGGTCACCAAAAATTGCACGTCGGGGGGTTCTTCGCCGTGGCGAGTCTTCCACCGGGTGTCCACATACCAACGGTCCTTCGTACCGCCCTTCAAACGGTTGCAAGTCACGATGGTGTCGGGCGCGCTGAACCACTTTTCGGAGCCCCGAATGTTATAGGGGTCCAAGGGATCATATCCGTCACGGTTGGCTTTGCCAACCGGGGGTTTCTTCATGTGGTGCGAGACTAGGACTGCCATCTCATCTGTCAAACCCATTTGTTTCATATGCTCGATTTGCCGGAAAAGGTCCCCAACATTAGAAGCGTTGGTATCATCGACCGAGTAGAAATACGAGATCGGGTCCAAAATGACTATGTTTGGTCGATAATCGATAATCGTTTCCCGGATGTGATCGCGACCCTTGGGGGTATCGAATCGCCAGTCGGGTTCCTTCGACAGGTAGTTGAAGGTATTTGCATAAGCCGACGGATTGTGCCGGGCAAAGATTTTCTTGACCCGCTGCCCGAAGCCCCACGGCCCCAATTCTTGTTCGACCATCAGCACCCTGCACTGTTCGGTAACCCTGAAAAACGGATTGCCAAAAAGCTGAGTTCCGGTCGAGAGGGCGCGGGCTATCTCTAACAAAAAGAAGGACTTAGCTACTTTTGCCTCGCCCGCGAGCAACATGATGCCCCGTTTGGGAAGGCAGAAGGGGTCAATCCAACAGGGTACCGGGGGCAATCCGTCGGCGAGTAGGTCTACCACTCGCCTGGACTTCAAATTTTATTCCTCCGCGACCAAAATTCCCAGTCTCGTGTCCATGTCCACCCGCTTGATGCTGACGATGTTGACGGCTTCCACTTTGCAAGTCGTTGGGGTCATTTTCGGTCTATGCTCGGCCCCAATGATAAAGGCTTGATCGTCAGCCATAACACATGAGTCGTACTTGCGCGACGATGTTACCCACTCGCCATATTCCAAAGTCTTACCTACAAACTCAGTATTCAGAATCGTTGCCAACCTGTCCACATTTGTATCGGGAAGCAGCATCAACAGTCCCGCTTCCCGCGCGAACTCTGGTTCGCGCGGGATCATCAGGTCACTACCGTTCACTCCGTTGTAGCGCACCAGAAAACGAACTACTACATGAATAATTTTTGAGTCTTTCATTGCCCTACCCCCAAAAAGTTCTTGAAAGTTCCAAGGAAGGACCCTTCGGGTCCTTCCTTGGAAGGACCGATGTTCAAAGGTGGGGCACTCGTGAAGACATGAATTTTCTCCTGCGATTCTCTGAATCGCAGGAGAAGCATTGAGTAGCCCACGAGGTCACGCACAGAATCATCCATGGAGTCATCATCGGCTTCTGCCCCCCAATTGATGCGGGACATCTTCATGTTCATCATGAAACGGATGGCATCACCACAGGTGATGCCAGTCTGATCCGCCGCATGACGGATCTGAAGAAAATCATCAGAGGAATTCCCGTTGTATTTGTCGCGCCGCGCGACAAATACATCGAAGATTTCCTTGAATTTTTGGGCCAACCAGTTTTTGTATTCCATTACGCACCCGATCTCTCTGTTATGATGGTCATAAGTTTGTGATATTCCTGGCTAACCTCTTTGTGGGCCGCCAAATCCTTATCTTTTCGGAACAATTTTGCAACTTTCATCATTTCCTGTGGGCTCTCTTTTACCGCTATTTTGTCATATTGGGAGGCCAGAAGTCGAAAGAATGCTGTCTCCAGAAAGGAGATACGCTCCTCCAGTTCGGTGATGCGCCGCTTTGAGGCAGAGTGGGCAAGTTCTACGTCAGTGATCCGATTCGCTAATCTGTGATCCGGTAGCGCCATTTCCAAAGATACCACCCTATCCGAGACCTTGCTAAGTCTGTGTGCTGTGTTCTGTACAAAGTCCTTCCAGAACCATGTAAAAATCATTTGCTGTATTCCCTTCCTTCTCCGTTCAGTGCTGATGATTTCTCGTACAGTAGTTCCTTTACGGCATTCTCCAAGTAGTAGATGCGCTGCTCCAACGAAGCAACGCGCTCGTTCATATAGTCTAACCGTAGATCGAGTCGCTCACCATCTGTGTATTGCATTAGCTAATTTCCAAGTAGACCGCGAAGCGACCTACTTGGAATACTCCCTTCCTTCAATGATTACTTTGTTCCCCACGACCAACACAGGGTAACCCGAAAAATGGCCTGACTTCCCCACGTAGCCATAACCAAAACCCTGCATATACTTGTTGGCCGATCCATTACCGTAAGCTGGATTACGCTGCCCCAACATCGGGATCGCCATCGCGCACTTCTTGTTCCGCTGAAACTGGGGGTCGGTCTTCGTGGCGGCCTGGAAGCTATGAAAATGACCGTACCACAGATTACAGTTCCAATCCGCGAGCGCTGCGCTCGCGTGGTCCTGCCGGGCGCGAAGATTGTCCCCGTGGACCATGTTAAGTTTGCCCAAGGGGTACACGTACCCCTTGGGCACGTATTTCCATTGCTTCACTTTCCCGTGGGGGCCGCTTACTCCAAGGAGGCCCCAAGGATTCAGCAGCTTTTCAATCTGAGGGTACTTGTCTTTCCAAGCGTAAATCCAGCCGTCATGGTTCCCATCCATCCACACGAACTCCGCCCCTGGGGCTGCTTGCGCCAAAGGCGCAAGCACTTGTTTCTTGCAGATGTCGATTTCTTCAAGATAAGTGTTTTGCAGAAAGTGGGCGGGCTTGTCTTTGTTCCAGCGTCCAATGGCCGCTGAATTGAGTTGGTCGCCCCCAAAAATGATGAGGTTGGGCTCAAAGTCCTTGATGAATTTGGCCGCGAGACGGATCATGCCGAGGTCGTGGGTGGGCTTGCGGACCATACCCTCTTCGGTGTGCCACACGTCAAAGCCGACGTGGGCGTCAGGCAGGAAGACAAATTTAGTCATTCGCTTCCTTTACACAAAATGGTGGGGGCTGGCTGGCTGCCCACATCTTGCCGCAATTATTGCATTTTCTTTGCGCCGGATTTGTGGTGTATGCAATGTTAAGACTTTGGCAGCGCGGTCCTTCAAGCTGTGTGGGCCGGGTGGGCATAATGACCAACTCCCCTGCCTGATATGTCAGGGTGATGTCTGTTTTGTGCATCGAGATGACTAACCCCCGCGCAAGGTCTACAGGTAACACGTGACCGTTTGCATCGAAGGCGGTGATTTTAGGGACTGCATCAAAAACCTTAGCTTTTTCAGCAACCAGTTCTTTTTTGACCTTTTCCAATTCCTGCATTGCCGCAACCCCGGCCTCCAAAGAAGCCTTGATGTAGACAGGAAGATTTTCGTACTCTTCTAGGGATTTTCTAACCTGTTCGTTTTCTACCGCAAAAGTTTTTGCGTCTATCACTCGTACATGGCCTCCACTAGTTTCTGTTCATCGATGTCCCGCTTGCGCGGGACATCGATGAAGGTATACTGTATCATGAGGGCTCCTGAAAGGAGCGCTAGGATTACTTCTTGGGGCAAGACATACCCGGCCTCGATGGAGCCGCGCAGCGGCTCCATCACTGCCTTGGTGAAGTCGATCAGGATTCGTTTCGACTTCATCGACCATCGCGCCCGAGTGGGCGCACTCAGCTTTTCGGTGGCCAATTGGTCCAGCCAGTTGGCCACCGATTGGCGGGTGTTTCGCAAAGCGGAAGTGATGTCTTCATCGTTGATCGCGTCTTCGCGATAACCTTTTCTACGTCGTGGCAAGGGGAGTCTCCATAAGGTACCCTTCTATTCTAACACTTGCCCCCGGAGGCGACAAGTGTAGTTTTCTTGATAAGCGCCGCCATGTTTTCTCGATACTGTACGGGCAAGGGGACCTCCCAATTTCCTGCATTTTCGCGTTCATAGAACGCGAAAATGTTTTCTACCAAGTCTCTGTACCAAATCAGATGTTCGACTCTTTTTTGGAGAGTTCGGATTTGCTTTTCAAAGTAACCACGATTCATAAAATCAGTTCTTTCGCCTCGCCCCACGAGGGGCCGGTTTTTGTTTTCCAGGGGATCAGCAAGTCTTCAAACTGAGGAACTGGTTCTTCCCACAGAAACTTTACAAATTTAATCTTATCCCGCGCGTCCCAGACGCGCGGGATGGAGTCCCACAGGATTTCGTCGTGGATTTGGGCGGCCCAAGGATTGTTGGGATACCTTCGATTGGCGTCCCGCATCTTCGCCTGGACATACTGAGCGCCGCCCCCTTGACCAAAGAAGGCGGCACCCGCCTTGAAATTGGACTGCGGATCGTCAAGCAACTCCAAACGGTGACCCGTTCTCAACTGTACCACGCCTGTCTCAACTAGTTGAGACAGGCGGCGGTGGAAAGAGTGGATAAAGGGTACCGCTTTGAAATAGATGTCGAACTGCA
>ERZ869921.1002-NODE-1002-length-13343-cov-5.117098_pt1 | contig 13343 bp, 17 predicted proteins | sample MGYA00579310_ERZ869921 | MGnify/ENA primary metagenome ERZ869921 (study PRJEB32216, sample SAMN09231816) | wastewater metagenome | place: USA: Maryland | collected 2016-06-21 | study: EMG produced TPA metagenomics assembly of the PRJNA472060 data set (Reclaimed...
TCCGAGGACCCCGTATTCGTGGAGGACGCACGGTATGGGTGACCGTGCAAAGGCATCTGGGCCTCGGTCAGGGTGTGCGTCTCTGCGCCGCCCGTGTCCCCGCGTGCGCGAGGCGTGAGGCCTGAGCCCGTGCCGACGCCGATGATGGAGCGTCCCCGCAGATCAGGAAGGTTGAACGTGGTCGAACCGTTGCCGGCGCCAAAAGCGGTTCCGACCATGTTGAACAGGTTCGCGTAGGTGGTGCGGCTGACAGCGGCGCCGTCACAAAGGAGCCAGCCTTCGGGGGCGGTGGTCGCTACGGTCGGAAGAATCGTCCCGGTAAGGCCGGCGTAGATGTCGAGGATTTGGGACATAAATCAAGGGGTGACATTCAGCTTCTCCGCAATGCGTTCGACGGTATGGCGCGTGATGCGCAGCTCTGTCTCAATGGAGGACATGCGGCTTGCCATGTCACGCTCGGAGGTCTCAAGCCTTTCTAGCCGGCGTTCGACCTGGCTGACGCGCCAAGGGATGACAGCCCAAGCCGCAAGGGCCGACGCGATGCTGATGATAGCCGCGACCTGTTCGATGGAGATATTCACGTGAAGAAGGGCGGTCAGCCCTTGAAGGATTGGTTGGCCTTCCCGTCGTCCAGGTAATCGCCGATGGTGTTGACAGCCCCGCGCGTCGCGGTGGCTACGGCAAGGATCGTCAAGGCCGTGGGCGTAGACACGATGGAGAGACTAGGCAGCACCTGGTCAGCCACGGCGACCAGTGCGGAAAGCACCTGAGTCGCGGCGGCGAGGGCCATCAGGAGTCGGGTCTTGTTCATGCTCGGTTTCCCCATCGGTCGTCTGTTCGTGGATTATGCAGAACGGGAGGGCGTATTCTTTTGCGTGGCGTGCAAGGTCAGCCGTTTAGCTTGGCCATCAGTGCGGCAATCTTGGCCTCGAGCTCGGCGATGCGTTCGGCGTCGGTCTTGGCTTGGGCCGGCTCCGCGTAGGCGACGCTGACGAGATACTCGTCGGTCATCTCTTCGTTGCCTACGACGACGCGGCCGTCGGAACAGGCGATTGAGAGCCGGTCGCCGGACCGGGTCCAGACGAGGCCGTTGTGATCTGTGTAGGTCGAGGACATTTTTATGTGTAGGTGATAATGATTGCGAAGCCTGTTGAGCCGTCCCCGCCCTTGCCACTTTGGAAGGTTGCATCGGCGGCCCCACCGCCACCGCCCGCGCCGCCAGGCCACCCACCGGCACCGCCCGCGCCGCCGGCAAAGCCGCTTCGGTAGAAGCCGCCGCCGCCGCCCGTGCCGCCTTGGTTGTATCTCGTTGTCGCGGACGTTCCGTTCGTTGCCTGAACGCCGGTAATAGTCCCGCCAGAACCCCCAGCGATGCTGGCGCCACCGACGCCGGACTGAAGTGAACCGGATGACTGCATACCGCCCCCGGCCCCACCGGCCCGAGCCGCCGTGCTGCTGGCGGCCGCGCCGCCACCGCCGCCGCCACCCGTGGGAAGGCTGAAGCTGGTTGTGACGCTGCTTCCACCTGTTCCCTGCGTAGTGGAGCCGCCGCCGCCGGCACCGGCTTGCGCGGTAGCATTGAGAATTGACGCTGTCCTGGCGGTTCCTCCCGATCCGGTTGTGGTGCTGCCGCCACCGCCGCCAGCACCGGCCTTTGCGGCGAAAATGCTGAACGTGGTATCGCCGCCGTCAGTCCCTGTTCCTCCGTTTGCGGGCGCGGTTGGGCCTACGGCGGCCGCACCAATTCCCTTCCACCCTGTCGAACCGACAACAGTAGCGCCGAGGCTCTCGGCGTTGACGTAGGCGTGCAGGAAACTTCCTCCCGACCCGCCACCGCCGCCGGACCGACCGGTCGTGGTCACTTGCACAGCGCCGCTGCCGCCGCCGCCGCCGCCGCCCCAAAGAAAAATCTCAACCCACTTCGCGTTGGCTGGCTTGGTCCAGGTGAACGACCCGCTCGTCGTGGGGGACCCGAAAGTTTTCACGTCCATACCGCCGCCGCCGGCAGAAGGACTTGTCCACTCGGCGTTGTAGTCCGTGCCGTCGATCTTCGCGAGCACTTGGCCGGCGGTCCCGCCAGGAGGAACGCCGACGCCGGCGGCGCCGTCAGCGCCAGCGGGTCCTGGGTCGCCCTGCGGACCTTGCGGACCTTCCGTCGTCAGCTTCGCCCAATTCGTCGGATCGGAAGCCGGAGGCGTGCTGCTGCTCGAGGTGTAATTGAGCGCGAGGTAGACGTTGCCGCTGTAGGACACAACGGTCCCCGCGCTGTAGGTTCCGGTGTCGCTCCACTCGCCGCTCGGGTTGATGTTCAGCGCGTCGCCTTGCGGGCCTTGAGGACCAGGGTCGCCTTGCGGGCCTTGCGGGCCGGCAGGGCCGACGTCACCTTGCGGGCCTTGAACGCCCTGAATGCCTTGAGGACCGGCATCACCCTGCGGACCTTGGGGGCCAGTCGGACCTTGCGGCCCAACGTCGCCTTGAATCCCCTGGATGCCCTGCGGACCTTGCGGACCAGCGGGGCCGACGTCGCCTTGGATACCTTGTGGACCCTGCGGGCCGGCTGGGCCAGTAAGACCCTGCGGTCCCTGAGGACCCGTGTCGCCGGTGTCTCCCTTAAGACCCTGCGGACCTTGCGGTCCGGTATCCCCTTGGATGCCCTGCGGACCTTGCGGGCCGGCAGGACCAACGTCGCCTTGGATACCCTGCGGACCAGCGGGGCCAATGTCACCTTGGATACCTTGTGGGCCAACATCACCTTGCGGGCCTTGAATGCCCTGCAGTCCCTGCGGGCCTTGAGGACCCGTGGCACCCGTTGCACCAGCCGGACCAATTGGGCCTTCAGGCCCTTGCGGACCCGTCGCTCCCGTCGGACCCATCGGGCCGACGGGCCCCTGGATGCCTTGGATGCCCTGCGGACCTTGGATGCCCGCCGCGCCTTCGAGGTTGATCGTCCACGCGGAGTAAGTGCCGCTGCCCGTATGCTGGAAAACGTCGGCAACGAGCGCACCCGTGACGATGTCGTAGCTCGTCACCACCGCGTGCATGTGGTTCGAGGCGTCGTATGCAATCACCACGTTCTGCTGTGTCGTGTAGGCTAGACCAGCCTCCACCGTCAGCGTTTTAGTGCCGTTGGACACAGCCAAGGCGGTGGTAGATGTCGTCTCGTACTTGTCGCCGTTGACGCCTTGCGGACCTTGCGGGCCTTGAATGCCTTGCGGACCTGTAGCTCCTGTCGGGCCTTGCGGTCCCGTGTCACCCTGAATCCCTTGCGGACCCTGTGGGCCAGTCGCGCCGGTTGCTCCCGTCAGGCCTTGAGGGCCGGTAGGACCAGCAGGGCCAACCGCACCAGTCGCACCCGTGTCACCCTTCGGGCCTTGAGGACCTTGCGGGCCGATGGGGCCGATAGGGCCTTGCGGGCCGACGATGCCCTGCGGACCAATCTCGCCCTGGATGCCTTGCGGGCCTTGAGGGCCAACGGGGCCAATGTCTCCCGTGTCGCCCTTGATGCCTTGGATGCCCTGCGGACCCTGCGGGCCTTGCGGGCCGATAGGCCCGACTGGGCCGACAGCTCCTGGTACGCTTCCGGGCAGGCCCATCTCAAGGGTGATGATGCTCCGCGCGCCGGCATCGACGGTAACGGGAGCGTGACCATCGCCCTCGATGGTGATCGTGCCGATGGTCTTGGATTCGATTCTGATCATCAGACCAGCTTGCGAGTGATGGGACGCTTGACCTCGAACGGAATCTGCTCGGTGAACGAGTAGTCGGCGCTTACCTTGATGAGGAAGTCCAAGGCAGCTTCTCCAGGAGCCCAGTCATCCGTCGCAGCGATCAGGGTGAAATGGATGTGGTCCGACGACACGTTGACGGTGACGGGGTATTTCACGCCGTCGGAGGTCTGCACGTCGCAAAGGAGGGTCACTCCTTCGAGGGTCAGCGGTTCATCGCCCTCCGGAGTCCAGGTGCAATTCTTCTTAAAGCTCTCTCCCTTGTAGACGATCATTTCGCGGGGGCCGTGGGCCAGATGACGGTTGCGGGGGAGGCGGCGGTCGTGATGTCGCGCAAGGCTTGTCGGTAGGTAGCCCAAGCGGCCTTATCGACGGGTGCGTCCGCGAGCTGCGTCCAGTCTGAGGCGGCAAGCAAGGCGTCCCGCTTGGAACGGACGATGTCCCAAGTCACGACAGGCGCGGCGGGTTCGACGGCCTGAGGAAGTCCGTCGGCATCTCCGACGATGGTCTTGCCCGTGGCCTGAGCCTCCAGCAGCTCGACGTGCGCCTCGTGGCTGATCTCGACGGCGTCGTCCGGGATGCCGTCTCCGTGGATCTCGGGGACGTAGAACCCGCCCGTGGTCTTTGAATAATAGATGCTCATTGTGATTAGTATCCGATGGCGAGCCAGTTGATGGTCTGGGTCTGTCCGGCGTCATTGCGGACAGCCATCGTCGTGGTGGTGAAGTTGCCCGTACCAGCGACGATGTTGACGCCGCCGCCGCTGGGTGTGCCTGGGCTGTTTGCGAAGCCGCCGATGCAGGAATTCGGGAATGCGATGGAGAACGTCACGGTAGCCGAGGCGTCCACGCCGACGGAGATGCGGCCCCATTGCATGATGAAGCCGCCCGGCAGTTGGACATAGCCGTTGTTGGCACCGTTGAGCGTGCCGTCCACGTACTGCTTGGTCGCGGCCTGAAGGGCTGCGCTCGGGTTGCCCGGAAGGACGAGAGGTCCCGTCATCGTGCCGCCAGCCTTTGGGACGTAGGTGGAGGCCTGAGACGCAGGAATGAAGTCCGCCTCGTTTTTCACGGCGGCGGAACCCAAGCCGAGATTGCCTCTGGCGGAGGGCTTGTCGGTCAAGTCCGCGAGGTTCAAGGTCTTGCGGGCAAAGTCCAGAGCGGCGTTCGGGTCGTTCTGGACGGCGAGCAGTTTGGAGTTGGCTGGGTAAGACTGGGCCAGCGTGAACTGCGTGGCGGTGTTCACCGTGTACTGGTTCGGGCGGAGGCGGATACCTTCGATATAAACCGCCATCCCGCTGGTCGTAGCCGTGGCGAGGTTCACCACGGTCTGCCCTGAGGAAAGCGTCTGGATCTCTTGGACGACGTCCACCGTGACGTTCTGGGCGGAGAGGGGGTCGGCCCACTCGGTGTCTCCGTTGGCGTTGGAGAGCTTGCGGAGGATCTGCCCGGTCGTGCCTCCAGGAAGAAGGGCGGCAACGGAGAAGTTGGACTGAACCCACGAGCGGGTTGCGATGTAGAAAGACGGGTCAACGACCAGATTGACGGCGTCCGTCTGACCGACTTCGGCGATGACTCGCAGGACCATCTCACGAGCGGAGCCTTCGGCGACGGTAGGCTTGTAAACGGAGCCGATATTGGCGACGGCGATTAGGTCCCCTGCGCTATCGAACAGGCCGAGCTCACGGGCGGTCCATCCGCCGACGCTGGCCTCAACCACGCCTTCAAAGATGACCTGAGAAGAGTTGGCCGGATTGACGGTGATGGAACTGATGTTGTTCCGATAGACCTCGCGCACCAGGGCGGCTTGTCCGGCAGAGGGGGTCGTGGCGTTGCCGTTGCCATCGCCGACGGCGATATGCGTGACGGAGACTTCCGATCCAGCCGCCAACGCTGCGGCGAACTTGGCTTGCCCAAGGGTGGTGATGATGCAGTTGAAGGACATGATGATTAAGCGGGTTTGACTTCGATTAGGACGCCATCGCACTCCACGGCGTTGACGCTCATGGTGCGATGACTGATGAGGGAATCGACGCCAAGCAGATGGGACCGGGCGTTCTTCACCTTCGTTCCGATCTCATAGGCGGTGGTGTAAGCAGACTCGACGGCGGCGCCGTTCGTCACGTCGATGGCGATGCGGAAAGTGTACGGGATGCCTGTCTTGTCGTTCACCACGCACTCGTAACCGATGGCCTCGAGCGCGCGCTTCAAGGCGCCGATGGTTCCCTTCACGCGGTGTACAGCCACGCTCTCCGCAATGGCCTGACGCTTCTGGCCTTCCGTCCAGCTGGAGTCCCAAGGGGATACGGCAAGAGACCAAGCCAGCCAGGGCAGGATGCCGACCGGGCAGGTGTAAGGGTTCCACAGGTCGCCGACAGGGACGGGAATAGACGCGAGACGGCCCACGGTGAGGGCCATGGCCCTCTCCTGCTTGGTAGCGTTTATGGGCAGTAGGTCGCTCATCCGAGGGTCAGCGTGACGGCGGTGCAACGAGCCGCCTGCGTGGAGGTGACGATGATGTCGGCGGACGGGGCGGCAAGCACGACCTTCTCGACGCCGGGCTGGTGCAGGGCGGCGTAGATGCCAGAGAGGTTGATGTCCGAACCAATCTTGAAACGCTCGGCGGCGTAGGCGGCGGCGGCGGTGTTGCAGTTGGCAAGCACGACAGCGGCGTCCGGGCCTTCGTTCACGAAGACCGTCGCGGTGATGGCATACGTCAGGATCTCCGCAGCCTGGACCGTCACGTTGTCGGTCAGGGGGCGAACGTCGTCCGAGTTGAGGATGGCGTCCACCGCGTCGATTTCCTCCGTCGAGGCTAGCCCGTTGTTGTTCTGGGAAAGGATGGTGACGCGCACGGCTCCGGGCGTCGGGCTTTCGACCAGCACGTTGCGGATCGTAGGTACGCGGAGAGCGTGGTAGATGTAAGCCCCAGTCGGGCCAGCGGTGCTCAGGCCTTCAAGGGAGAGCTGGATGCGCAGGCGAAGGTCGTTGTCGGACTCATAAACGGCGGCGACGGGAGGGTTCGCCTGAGGGTTTGCCTCGACGATTGTCTTGCGTGTCACCCCAAACAGACCGCCCAACTGCTCAAGGTCAGAGCCGCCAGCGTAGGCCAGCATCACGGAGCGGGCGGCATCGTTTACTTCAGCCGTCTTAAGGAGGACGTGGTAGGCGGCGACCTCAAGGATCTTGTAGGCGGGGTCGGACTCCACCAGCCCCGTAAAGGCGGGGTCGCGGGCCTTCAGCTCCGCAATCATCTGGGCAAGTATGGTCTCGTACGAAAGCGGCTCGACGACGTCAGGCGGCGGCAGGGTCGAGAGATTGATGGGGGTGAAAGAGCTCATACGGTCACGGTCATTGCGATGGTCTGGGCGCCGTAGGTTCCGGTAAGCTCAAGCTCGACTGCTCCAGGGATGGCTTTCGTCACCTTGATGTTGGTCACGATGATGCGTGGCTCCCATTTGCGCAGGGCGTCTGCGGTCGCGGAGTACAGGTCGACGATGGTCGACTGGTTCATGGGGGCTGACGTCATCTGGAACAGTCGGGAACCGTAGTCTCGGCGCATGACGCGAGAGCCCACCGGGGTGGTCAGGATATCCCGGATGGACTGCTTGAGATGGTCGAGACCTTCGATGGCCCTACCATTCGTGGCGTCGATGCCTCGCATTGGGTCAGTTTATGGGAAGGGGTCCGGGTATTCTTTTGCGTCCCCTGCATCAGACAGGCGTGGACGTCTGCGAAGAGCCGCCCTGGACGCCGCCGTGGCGGTGGGTCTTGAGGCTGATGCCGCCGGCGGTCACGTCGCCGGAGACCGTCACGGTGGACGTGATGCTGACCGCAGGGGCGACCATCTGGATCTGCGACCCTGCCTCGATACGGGCCACGGAGCCGGCGGAGACGGTGGCGTTGCCGTCGGCCTCGACCAGGGCGTTGCCCGTGACCGAAATGGTGGCGTTGCCGTTGACCGTCAGGCTGACCGCCGAGGATGCCGTCGGGAGGTCGATGGTCAGGGAGTGCAGCGCTCGGTCGTATTTGACCGTGGTGCCGTCCGAGTAGGTGGTCTGGTCGAGGTTCTCGTCGGTCGCCGGCGCCGTCCCTGCGGATGAGTAGATACCCGTCAGGACGATGCCGACATTCAACTCTCCGAAGGGGGAGAGCACCACCACCTGTTCGCCCACGGTCGGAGGGTGCCAGGTGCGGTCCTCGCCCGCGCGTGAGGCGATGAAGGGAAGCGGGTCGGTCAGCAGCTCGCCGATGCTTACGCGGCACCGGGCGGCGGCGTAGTCGACCGAGGAGATCTTGCCGACCCTCAGGATGTTTGAGACGCGGCGTTCCAGCTCCGTGATGCGGTAGATGCTCATTCGGCGTCGGGCTCGGGGATTACCTGGACATAGTCGTCGACATGCTCGGGGCCGACGTCGGGCTCTAGGCCGAGCCAGACCTCGGTCGGCGGGATAGCCCCGTCCTCGTTGAAGACGCTGGCGCCGAGGAGGCCTTCCTGCTCCCAGTCGACGCGGACCATTTCGTAGGGGGGCACGTCACCCTCGAAGAGCTCGGGCTCCATACGGACGACGCGAGCCCTGCCGATGGGCACGTTCCAGCGGTTGCCCTGCACCTTGGTCACCAGCTGGCAGGCCAAGGCACGAGCGGCGAGGATGGCGTTCGTGGCGTTGTAGGGGATGACGCAGAAAGCGGAGAACTTGAAGACCCCGTCGAACTGCTCGGTCTGCGTCTCGGGGTTCCCGTCGATGCCCGTCAGCTCGAAGAAGATGGCAGGGGCGACGAACTTCTGCTTCAGCCGGGCATGGTAGTCGATGGTCGGAACGGCCTGCGTGGTGAAGGCCAGACGGAGCTTTGCCTTGATGGCTTCATGCAAGGCCTGAACGTCGACGCTCGGGTTGTCGGTTGGATCTGGTTGGTATGTCATAATCAGTCGATGAGGCCTCGGTTACGGAGGGTGGAGTGGACATGGCGTCCGAGCGTGGCCTCGAAGTCGATGAGCAGTTTCTCGTAGACGCTGCGGGCGGCGTCCTTGCCTTTGTCGCGAATGTCGAACACCTGTTTCACGATGGTCGAGCGTGGGCCTGCCTTGCGCTTGAAGACGTGGCCTCCGAGCTGCTTGACGATGAACGCGCCAGGGACGCGGGCTGGGCCTGCGGTCACGCCTGTCTTGTCCTGCTTCGGCTTCATGTCCCTGAGGTTAACGGGGTTCAGGCCGAACCAGACCGTGAGGCGGTCGCGGTGCGTGCCGACCTTGATACGCGCGCGCTTGCGGATGACGGTCGGCGTAAGCCCGGTCTCGGCGGCAATCTTCTGGACTGCGTAGTCTCGGATGCCTCCACGGGTCGCGGACTTGATGGCGTCGCGGACCGCTTCACGGACGGCTCGGCTGTCCTGGTCTCCGCCTTCCTTTGAACCAAGCGCACGGATCTGTTTCCGGCTGATCTTGATGAAGCCGCCGAATCTCCCGATGCTTGTCGGGTTGATGGAGCGGCCTATGATGCTCATTTCACGTGCGTGAGGATAACCGTCGACGTTCCGGTCCCCTCAGGCTGGACTTCCAGCACGGTGTAAGACTTGCCCAGTACGGTGACCACGGACGCGCGCTCGACCTTCTCGACAAGGGAGGCCTTGCACGTGAAGCGGGGTTGCGTGGTATTGAGGACCACTTGCCCGACGTTGGCGTCGAAGAACCCGTCGTCGAAGTATCCACGCACCTTGCGCTTCTCGCCCCCGACCGTGAACACGGCCTCGGTGGCGTCCAGGCCTGAAAAGAAGACGTCAAGGTCCTCTTGCATGGTCAGACCTTCTTGGGCTTCGCCACAGGAGCGGAGGCCGCGTTGAGATCCTTAGCCGCCATCTGCTCCGACGTGGGAGCGCTCTCCGGCATGGCGAAGGCCTTGTTGTTTCGGATGAGCTGACGGGCGAGCTTGGAGTCGGCGACGTCGAGCACGGTGCCGATGGGCACGGACTTGCCGGCCAGCAGGAAGGAACGGGTAACTTTGATTTTCATGGGTTCGGCTTGGTTTCAGTTGAGGAAATAAAAGGGGGTTAGGACTGTCAAGGCCCTAACCCCCCGTTTCATCTGTCAGCCCCGATTAGGCGCTGGCGTTCTTGGCGTAGCAGAACGACTCGGCGTGGCGGACCACGACGTCGACGTCCTGCATCGCGACGACGCGGAGACGGCCCTTGTCGCTGTGGGTGTAGGGATCGAGGCTGAGCTCGAGCGAGCCCCACATGCCCACGATGGCCTGAGACCAGTCGCCGTAGAAGACGTCGCCGGCGGCCAGCTGGTTCGAGACCAGGGCGGCGTAGCCGTTGAGCGTGTTGCCCGGTTCCCACAGGGTGGCGTCGGAGCCGGAGGTGGCGAACTTCTTGGTCGTCTTCAGGTAGCCGCGAAGAGCGGTGTTGACGACGTAGCTCGCGCCTTCGGTCGAGGCGTTGTCGTTAGCGATCTCGGTCTCGAGACGGACGAGCTCGGCGAACAGCGGGCTATTGGCCGTGGCCCAGTCGAACGTGTTGACGCCCGTCTGGTTCTTGATGCCCTTCGGCTCGGCGCCGGAGCCGGAGCCGTAGAAGAACGCGCGGTCGATTTCTTCGGCGATACCCTTGGCGAGGTCGGCGCGGACAAGGGCTTCCACGTCGATGCTGGACTGCATGAGCATCTTGCGGGTGATCTCAGCCTTGGACGCGACGGTCTTCGAGCGGAGCGACACCAGGTCGAAGTCGACGTCTTCCGTCTGGGCGGCGGCATCTTCACCGATCCAGTAGCCGGTGGTGCCGGCGGTCTGCTTCACGATGTCGAGGTTGCCGACGAGGCCACCGAGCTGGGTGGCCAGCTGCATCGCGAGGGTCTTCTTGCGAAGCATCTCGATGAAGGACGGGGCGAGCGTGGTGGCGACGGTGGCGCCGCCGGTGCCGGTGTAGCCGGTGCCAGACTTGATGGAGACGATGTCACCGCGATAGAGCGGGGTGTTCATCACTTCCACGGGGATGGCGATGCCGCGGGAGCTGCGGTCGCTCTTCGAGGCGGCGGCTTCGCAGGCCTCCAGCTCGAAGCGGGCTTCCTCGCGGAAGGACGCGTCGCCGGGCTTGCTCATGGAGCGGAGCAGCTTGACGAACGAGAAATTCTGGATCTCGCGTTCGCTGAGGCCGATGGGCTTGGAGGCTTCGACGACCTTCTGGTTGCGGGTCTTGACCTCAGCCAGGAGGTGGGCGCGGAACTCGTCGACCGAGCGACCTTCCGAGGCGAACTCGGCGGCGGCGGCTTCGGCCTTGAACTCCTTGCCGATGGCGAGGATGGAGCGGGTGCGTTCGCGGTCGAGGGCGACCGGGTCGGCGGCGGGGGTGGTGTTATCTTTCATGATGGTGATTTTCGGAGGGTTGGAGGGGGGGGAGGGGGGAGTTTGGGTGGCGTCGGGAATGCTACGGTCAATTCCGACAGTGTGGTCCGCAGGGACGGACACGATGGAGATCTCGTGCGGTTCCCACTTCGTGGCGACGTACACGTCGGCGCCGTCGTCGCGGGTGCGGGAGAGCTTCATCTCATTGATACGGTATCCGACGGAGACGTTGCGCAGGATTCCGTCCTGCACGTCCTTCCAGATCTGGTTAGCGAAATCGGACTTTCCGAAGCGGACTACCGCTCGGCCTTTCCGATCCTCGCCGATCCGGGCGTTTTCGACTACGCCGACGACCTTATCCATGCCGTGGTTAAAGAGAACGTTCGCGCCGCTGTTAAGGCGCGTGAGGTCGATAGCCGACTCGTCGTGCGAGAGGACTTCGATGAAGCCAGGGAAACGGGTGACTTCGATTTCCGAGGAGAACGAGAGCTCGGCGGTGCGCTTCTCAGCGTCCACGTTGGCGAGCGTCATCTGGCGATGGCCCATCTCGGCGAGGGCTCGCGGAAGCATGTCTTCCTTGTTCATGTTCATGCGCAAATATTACGCCTGAGGGTTCTTGGTTTCTTTTGCGCCTACTGCATTGCCAGACATCGGGCTCCCGGGCGGCGGCGGCGGCGCAATCTTACGGGCGGCTTCTTCAGCCTTCTCCGCTTGGATCTCGTCAAACACCGTCTCGATGTCGTTGCCGCCGTCACGGATGGCCTCGGACTTGCTCTTGAGGTTGTTCTGAATGGCGAGGATGTTCGCCTGCACTTCGGCCTGCGGGTCAATCCAGCCCCAGCGACGGCCTTGGAAGTTAGCGGCCATGTACTTGCTCTTGCGTTCCAGTCGCAGGGGCTTGCCGGCAACGGTGATCTTGTTGGACAGCAGGGCCGCTTCCAGCCAGGCATTGAAAATCTTACGGGTCCAATTCTTCTCGAACCACACCTGGTCGGCCTTGGCGTGCTCGCGGTCGTCAAGGGCGCCTTGACGGATGGACGAGAAGTTGACCGCAGTCAGGTCGCTGGCGAGCGTGTTGTAGGAGACCGACAGGCCCGAAGCGATGGAGCGCAGGAGGGACTGCGAGAACTGACCCATGAACGGGTCGGGGAATTGCGGGTTGTAGGAGACGAACTCCTTGGAACCGATGTTCTCGAAAACGCCGGCTTCGGCGTCCATCGGCAGATCATCAGGCTCGTCTTCGGCGCTGGTCTCAGAGTCGCGGAAGAAACCCATCTTCGCAGCTCCGACGCGGGCGTTGACCAGGGCGGCGTCCTCGAAAGCCGACAGCATGCGGAGGCGACCGAGGGCGGTACGCATCCAAGGGAGGCCTCGCTTCTGGCCGACCATCTCGACCTTGAACGCGTGCACGACGTACTTGGCCTCGATGCGGTCATGCTTGCCACGATTGGAGTAGCCGCCGGCGGAGTAATCGTCGATACGCTTGTCCTGGTGCAGGAAGTGGTAGGCAACCGCCTTGCCGTCAGCGTTGAACTCGATGCCGTGCTTCACGACATTGCCGCTTGGCAGACGCTCGAAATGGCCGGGGTCGAGGAGCATGGGGTCGACCATCTGGACCGCAAACCCGAAGGGGCCATACTCGTCGCCGTAGCGCAGGATTGCGATGGCTTCGCCGTCCACCACGGCAGTCCGCAGGGCAAGGCGTTCGCAGTCGACGCGGCTCATGCGGCCCGTGACGTCGAAGTTGCCGACTTCGCCTTGGATCTCCCAAGCCTCTTCGATGACCTTGCGGGCCAGCTTGTCCGGCTTTCCGTCCGGGTCCTTGGCCTGAGAGTTGAGCACAAGACCGTTGGGGCCGATGATGTTGTCCTGTTGCATCACCACGTACTTACGGGCGTGGTCACCGTTCTCTGCCTGCTCACGCGAGCGCGCGACGATGGTCGTCCAGTGCCTGCTGATGTAAGAGTCGGCGGTGGTCGCCGTGGTCGTCCAGGTAGACTCAAGGCGGGTCACGCCTGCAGCCGTCAGGATCGAGCGGATGGAGTCGCCGACAGCCGAGCTGAAGTTGAAACGCACCGGGGTGCGCTTCCGCTCGGGTTCGGGCTTGGCGGACTTGAAGAGGTCGAAGAGGCCCATTGATTAGATTCGGAACTCGATGCGGGGACCGAGGACGCTTCTGCCGGCGAGCTTACGCTTCTCGACCGCCAGCTCGCGTTCAAAGTAGTTGAGCAGCTTCAGGAGCTCGTCGATGGAGTAGCTGTCCAGCCGGCGGTTGTTGA
>ERZ869921.1004-NODE-1004-length-13325-cov-2.898342_pt1 | contig 13325 bp, 11 predicted proteins | sample MGYA00579310_ERZ869921 | MGnify/ENA primary metagenome ERZ869921 (study PRJEB32216, sample SAMN09231816) | wastewater metagenome | place: USA: Maryland | collected 2016-06-21 | study: EMG produced TPA metagenomics assembly of the PRJNA472060 data set (Reclaimed...
TTGAAGTAGATCTTCCCGGAACCCTTAATGGGCGCAGGGTTTCCTTGAAAGTACAGCGCCTGCGTGGGAGCGGAGATCTTCTTAGCTATTGGCCCGGCCAACTTGCGTGTCATCAAGTTCGAGTTAAACGGCAGGTAGGTAATGCGCGGGTCGAGGGCCAGTGCAAAGTTCCCCATGTCAGTCGTGTGCACACAGGTGAGCAGCTCTTGCAAGCGCCAGTTGAGTAGGGCCCTATCAGCGTCGGAGCCGAGCAAGAGGTTCCGTACACGCTGGATCACGCCGGGCAGCTTACGCGGCCGAAAGTCCGCCGGCACGTACTGTTCACCGGGATAGTCTTTCCCCAGCGAAATGCTGCCGTCGATGTTGAGTAGTACCGTACGAAGCGCGTTAACCACGTGCGGCTCCTTAGTTGAGGTCCAGAAGAGTCGCCTGCGGGATGGCCTGGAACTGGAACGAGAACTGCGCGACACGGTTCTCAACGTCCGACATCGAGACGTTTGCGCCGACCAGGAAGCCGTACAGAACGGTACTGATCCCGAACACCAGTGTGATTGGCGCGCCCAGCGTCGTTACCCGGTACGCGTTGTAGAAGCCCAGCGCGTATTCCAGACCGTGATAGTTGGGGAAGAATGCCGATTGCCCGCCCGGGAAGCCCGGAACGCCCTGAACTTCATCGAGGCGTTCGCAGACATTGGCGAAACACATGCCACTGATCGTCACGGGCGCAATACGCTCGCCGAAGACGTAGACGTAGATAAAGTCACGCAGCGTGTGCATGAACTGCACACCGGCCTGCGTCTGAACCTGGAAGCCCGTGATAATCGACTTGAACGGAAGATAGGCCGAGATGCCGTCACCCCAGCCTTGGATGAACATTGTCATAGGCGTGCCGGGACTCGGCACGGCTACGACGGCACCGGGTTGAGTGCTGAAAATGTCCACAACAGTTCCTTCTGTTACGGTGCCGGCGCATCGCCCGCACGGTTTGTACCCGCATCGATCTCAGCCGTTCCATCCGGCTTAAGAATCAGTGTACCCCTGATTCGCATTTCACCGCCCTCGCCACTACCTCCGCCAGTGACTTCCAACCCGCCGATGCCGCCGGCACCGCCAGCAGCCCGCGGCATTGCGGAAACCGCCTCGGCACGTGCTGTGCTGCCACTCGACGCTCGATCGATCGAGTTGAACACTTCCGTGTCACGGGCAATCTTGGAGTGGGCCTCCTTGGCCGTTGCCTTGACAGCCTGCATCTTCTCCATGATCTCGGCCTGCTGCTCAGGCGTTCGGGCCTTGGCGTAGTCGTCCTGAAGCTGCTTGAGCTGGCCGGCACTCTCTTTCAAGATGCTTACGTTAGGCGCAATCATTCGCGCCAGGGCCGTCTTGCTTGAGCCGCCCAGTGACGCAGACAACACGTCGGCAACGTTGGAGTCCGGCCCGGCAGACATTGCTGCGTCGATGGCTTTATCGATACCACCCCCGCCCATACCTGCGCCCAGGCTCGCAACTTCGGCGTCAGCCTTTGCCTTACCCATACGGGAGTTGGCGTCGGACTGAATATCACCGCGGTTCATCGAGACAAGGCCTTGCAGGTTCTTGAACTTACCAAAGCTCTTGCTGCGCCCCATAGCGCCTTCAAGGTTACGCACAGAGACGGCCGCAAGCTCGTTCAGCCCGTCCTCACCGAGCTGCCCGGCCGCTTCAGGCCCAATAGCTGCCCGTACCGCATCTGCCACAGCCCGGTTGCGTTTAGCCGGGTCGTTCATATCCTCGGGACTCATTCCCATCAGCGCCTGCCGAGCGGCTTCCGCTGCAACAGGCGTCAGCGCGCCGATCGTCCCTCGATCAAAGCCCTTCTTGGCGAGCGTACCGGTCATACCGGCGGCAAGGTTGTTCTTCATGAACGCTCCTACCTCGCCACTGCTCTGCATACCGCGTGTCAGGTCACCAATGGAGTACTTGGCGATCTGCTGCTGGTTCGACTTCTTTGACTGCATGAACGTCATAGCCGTGGACGGGTCCACGCCAGACGCCTTTAACGTTTCCATCAGCTTGCCCGGCGACATCTGGGCCAGGGCATTCATCTTGTTCTGGTCGCGACTTTTAATCGCGTCTACGATCTCGGCCGCACCCGACCCAGACGGGATCAGCCCGTTCTCGTGCAGGGCCATCAGCGCCCCGAGCGAGTTGGCCATAGGACTACCCGAGGCTGTGATCCGCAATTGCTGGTCGAGGGCCGTCGCTTCGTTCTTGGAAAGCCCGCCGAAGCCCTGGTTCCCTGCGTTGGCCCCGAAGGCCTCACCGAAGGCCGTTGAGCTATAAGCGGTGGATGCACCGAAAGCGGAGTTGAGGCCCATGGCGTTAGCCATGCCAACGCCGCTCTCCACACGCCCACCAAACGCATCCAGCCCGCCCGCGCTGTTACGCGAGAGGGACTGGACCTTGCGAACAAACATGTCCATCTGGCCGCCGGACATCCACGACAAGCCGCCGCCGGACATGGCGTCCCAGCGGTTGAGATGGCTCGTCGTACTGCCCGGACTGCGACCACCGCCCGGCGCAAACATGCCGGGACTGTAGCCAGCAGAACTCATCACGCTGCTAGTGAGCGCACTAGCACCGTAACCGCCAAGTGCCCCGAGGCCTGGAGGAAGCGGATCGGCCATGTTACTTCACCCCTCCAAACTTGCCGCGGCTGGCTGCCGCCTGCGCCTGTAGGTGCTTGATCGTCGCATCAATGCGCGATTGCGTATCCGGGTTGTCTGCGCTGCCGAAGATCTCGTCCCACTGGTCGGAAAGCTTCTTAGCTGCCGATTTACGGTCGCCCGTCTCGCCTTTGATCCAGGGTAACAGTTCCCGCCGAATCAACGATTCGAGTTTGACGGCCTCATCCCAGTGTAAGTCAAACGTTTCCTGCTTGTTCTGGTAGGAAAGAACACCGCAATGCAGGGCGTGCTTGACTTCAAATAACCGTAGGGTGGCTTCACTCTCGACATGATCGAGAAGCCACCCTAGCCACCGCCACCATTTGCGATCAAGGAGTCTAACTTCTTCGGCTTTGATACGGCCGTCGAAGATTGCCCGGCGGATTAGGCTTAGATCCCGATCGCCGAGCAAAAAGACTCGTCGGCCAGCTTCACTTCCATGGCCTTGACGAGCGTGTTGAACTTCTGCCAGGTCTGGTAGACCAGGCGCCAGCAACTCTCCGAGGAGAACGGAGCCATGTCCTGAAGCGTTCGGACGAGATAGGGCAGGGGCGTCCCATCTGGCTCGTCCAGGTACTGCTTCTGGTCTGCGTCAGCCAAGATCTCGTCAACCGCGTCACCAACCGACTTGGTTTCGCCGCCGACCTTGACCTGGTAGAGCCCCAGGACCATCTGGTACTCGTACACGACGCGCCAGAAGTCGTCGATGCTGCCGATCTTACCGGTCAGCTGATCGATCTTCACCTGCGTCCAGACAGCCTCAACCTGCTTCATACGCGGCGTGCGGAAGACCATCTCCATACGCCCGCCCATGAATGTGTACAGCTTCATGAAGCGCACGTTGTCCACGTTGAGGAACTCGGCCGTGTAGAAGGCCAGGAAGTCCTCACGGCTGATCTCGGGCTCCTTGGGCTTCTCCGGCGCAGGCGTCTTCGCCTGTTCCAGTTGTTCCTGAAGCTTCGCCTGCTGCTCCGCCTGGAAGGCCTGTTCTTCCTGCATCTGCCGCATTTCGTCTTTGAAGTTGACAGCACTTACGGCCGGCTTGGGCTGTGGCGGGAGTAGGGGGCTATCCGAATCCATGAGTCGGCTGTCGATCATGGCCGTGCCCGCATTAGCCATTGCAGCTCGAACACTCGGGCTCAACCCGTTGCTCTGCGCAGCCTGCTCCTGGAGCGCCGCAAGCTGTGCGGCCTGCTCCTGCGCATTCGCAACCGAGCGCTGAAGCTCCTGGCGCTTCTCGGACGGCAGGTCTTCCAGCTTTACCGCTGCCGGCACCACAAGTACGTGCCCGCTCCGTGCGACCTTGTCTGCCGCAAGCTGGAGTCCTTCCGACTTGATGAACTCGTCCTTGCTGGCCTGAACCTTCCGTGCAAGGTCGCTCGGGAGCGCCTGACCCGGTTGCCACCCGATCACCTTAAGATCCCGCTTCTCACCCCCGGCCATAACGACCTGTCCGGGCTGGAACGGGAGCTGGGGCATGTTAGGTGCGGCGGCGTCTGCCGCGCGCGGCGCCTCAACAATCTGAGGCGTCGGCCGCGGTTTACGAAGACTCGTCTTAGTTGGCTGGCTCACAATACACCTTAGTTCGGTAGCGCAATGATCGGCCAGTTTCCATCAAACGTCTCCCACGCCGTCGTTGCAAGCGTGGGAGTTTCGTAGTCAGGACCGCGATCAACTGCTGTGTTCGTCGCCGGGTCGAAAAGCGCAGCGTCTTGCTTTCCGTAGCCCGTGCTGGTGACCCAAGCAGCGTACCCCGGAAAGGGCGCTGTGTCACTGTGTTTTGTAGTGATAACGATGTCTTCTTCCCAGGTCGGCAACGTCTGGCTCGTCAACCGGGCCATCTGGTGCCACACCGGCTCGACAATCGAGAAATCTGTCGCGAGATGACTCGCAGGCGTCTGGAAGTAAAACTCCAGGTGTTCAACATCGCTGTGGTCTTCAAACCACGTAATCTCGGCCACCGACGCGGTACGTTCTGTGCTGAGTGTGCGTCCGCCGATGTTTGAGGTAATGCCTGCAAGCAACGCAGCATCACCGGCGTCGTTTGTCTTAATGGTCGCACCGCGTACCGACGTACCGAATAGTCCGACACCAACAACCGCAAGGCTTCCGCCTGCGTAAATGTTCTGGTTACAGAGCACGTCCGGGTAGATACGGGCCTGGGTCGGCCACCATTCGGCAATCGTTCCCGAGTCCCCAAAATCCACAGCACACGTGTGTAAGTGCCGACGGAACTGTTTAGACCGCGTGGCGATATTCTCGCTGGCGTCGAACAGGATAGACCCACTCGTGGCCTTTACCGAAAGGTCCTTCATGTCGAAGTAACAGGCGGCATTCAACGATTTCACGACGATGCCGGAGAAGTCGTCTTCGATCGTGGGCGAACTCCCAGGATCAAAAACAGTGGCAGTCCCGCGACTCTCTAGCAACACACCACCACAACCGGTGTTACCACCGCTGATCATGGCCTTTTTGCCAGCCTTGATACGTACGTCGTTATGCGAGCCGACCATCTCAAGGCTGTCGTTCCCTTCGATGGCAACGTTGTGCCCGGCCTTGAAAATGATGTTTCGACCCGCGGTGATAATGCAGTCCCCGGGGAAGTGGAACTCACCATTACCGCCGACCATGCGTTGCTCGGAACCCCAGCCGTCTACCGCGCTGTAGCCGCCATTAGCCAGCAGGCCGAAGAAGGCCACGTTCGCGTAGTACGCAACCAGGCCGTAGCGCTCATCGATCTGAATGTCGAAACTTGGAGCCTGCGGCAGTACATTCGTCGTCGCCAGATCTGCAAACGGCACCGTCGTATCAGTTACACCGGCATCGGTCTGAATCGCAGTCTCTTCGTCCAGGTACCAGTCGAGCGAGTGGTAATGGAACGGGTGCACGCCTTTCCAGTTAAAGGCGTAAGCCATCTGGTCCAGTACTGTCGCGCTTTCGACGACGTGGGGCTGGGATGAGGAGTTTGTCGGTTGTCCCTTAACCGAATGCGTCGGGCCGTCGCCGAACAATCCGCAGCTTGCGTACGCGTCGTCGGTTCGGTCGCCGGTTCGGCTTTCAGGGCGTGCCTTACGCTTGGGCGCGGGAATGAACGGCATCTTGGCGAAGATGACGCTGTGGGCGCTGCGCGTGAACAGAGAGCCGTCCAGGCCTCGGTTGATGTCCGACAGGCCCCACAGGTTGCTCGGCTTCGCGTAGGTCTGCAGACCCGTACCCTCGGGTGCGACGAGCATTTGCTTGCCGCCCTGCCCGAGATAGCCGTGGAATGCTAGTTCACGAAAGATCGCAAGCTGGTCATCAGACACAGGCTCCAGGCGCGACATGTACTTCGCGCCTTGCTGCACCTCTTCTGCCGTCAGTTCGACCGAGGGATTTGTGGTAGACCCAAAACTGCCGAGAACTTCCCAGGGGTAAGGACTCCAGCCCTGAACGCTGGAAAACTCGGACTCGTCGTCCAGATCTTCACGTTCATGACCGGACGTACGCAGCTGGAAGTTGTGACCGGCCAGGCGCGTCATCTGGTCCCACCAGAAGACGAACAGCCCGGTTTCTTCATCGACGGCAACCTGTGCCATCAACGGGTCGAGCAGAATGCGCAGCCCGTGTTCAGTGATTGCGCCCCACTCCTGCCCCGGCAGCGAGTCAGCAGGACGCCCGGCAGAGAAGTCAATGACACCGCCCTTGCCGGCGGTCAGGAAAGGGTACTGGTGTACGTAGTCAGATTGCAGGCCGACGTTGGAGCCTTGGGCAATCGCGTCGGACGTGCCAGCGCGAGCGTCGAACAACCAGTCTGGGATGGCGCAGATGATGTAGTGAAACGCGCCCTTTGGGTTGTAAGCGACGAGAACGCCGTCACCCGGGCCGTATGAGTTAACCTGCCGAGGGCCAGTAACTCGAAGACTCGATTGCGTACCAGCGCAACAGCGCACGGTACCCAGCCCATCTGAAAGCTGGACTTTATAGAAGTGCGCGTAGGCGACTGCGTCGACTACGCGACCGATGGTTAAGAGCGGACCACGCCCAAACTGGTTGCGCGCTCGACCTTGAGCAGACGAGGGGTCTGCAATAGATCGTGTGCCGGAAGGAGACGCGGGCAAATCGGCGGACAGGCGCTGGTCCAAGTCCGCCGCCCGCTTGTCGCCCTTTTGCTGCCCAAAGACAAACGGATTGGTTGGCATAGTCTCACGGTGCGCCGGCTGGCGGGATTAGCGCCACATACATCATTTCAACCTGCTCGTTCATCATCATCTGCTCAGCCTGGATGCTGAAGCCCACAGATTGAATGACGCAACCGAACAGGGCCAGTTCGCGGTACGTTGCCGCGGCCTGCGGGTCAAAAGGACTTACACAGCCCTGTTGAACCGACAGGAGAATCGTGTTGCTAGCAGCGTTACACGCGTTGCCATACACGCTGTAGAAGGTAAACAGCAGGGGTCGGGGGCCGAGCACGCGCCGAACCGACATACCGCCTTCGGCCCGGCCCACGACGTAATACGTGAAGCTGGTGCCTACCTCCCACAGACGCATAATACGCTGCTGGTAACGCCAGGACAGCTCTTGCGTCAGCAAACCAACGCCGCCCGCTACTCCAAGGCCAGAGAAAGCAAGGACAGCACTATCAGCGGCGAACGCCCCACCCAATCTCTGTAGGGTGCGCCCGTAGATGTCAAGCACGTTTAGACCTCCGTGTCGCGCCCCAAGGGCTTACTGTAGTACGAGAACAAAAGACGCATCGTTAATCGGGAACCCACGCGTAATCGTACCCGACACAACGATCTTGTCGAGCTGCGTAAGGTGCCGGCGCGGCGTATCCATATCCGCGGCCTGGATCATCGGCCCGATCCGCTCAACCTTGGTATCGCTGATACCGTGCTGAGCCGCCGACTTGATTTCGCTAGAGATCAGCGCGAGGGCGCTATCACTCGTGTTAGCAACACCGAAGAACCCCGCGACGGCGTTGAAGAACAGGTAGCGGATAGCATCATCCAGCCGCACCGTTGCTTCCTCGCGGGTCGCAACACTCGTGTCGTCCGGCGTACGCGCAAACAGCGCGTAGACCAGCCCGTCGTTGCTTGTCGTCACCACAAAGAAACCCGCTGCGCCGAGGATGTTCAACTGCGCGTTGTTAAAGAACTGCGTAGACCGCGGCGTCGAGGCGAAACCCTTGACCTGCAGGTTGCGCAGCCCCTGGTGCGGTGCAATGCCACCGACCATGCCCGCATACGCAGCACACACGTGGTAACCATCAACCTCGTTCCCGAGATCGTCAGTCGCCTTATCCGGCCACAAGTAGCGGTACCGCTTGTTTACAAGCCCGCCAGTCACCGTAGACCCGAGATCATGGGCAATCTGCGTCTTCGACAGATCGCGCCAGACCTCGACACGCTGACCCGTGCTCACAGCCGAGCCCGGCCCAATCTCGACGATCAGGGTGTCCTCGTTCACAACCGACTCGACGATGAAGTCCTGGTAGGTCGGCGTCCCGAACGCGTCGATCGAGTACAGGTAGCGCACCACGTCACCGGCAAGCACGCCGTTCGTAACGAACTTGGCGTTCCCGGTCGTGCAGGTCAGCAGCGTGTACTGCGTACCAGTCACGTCAGGGTTGTCGGTAAGCGTAGCCATCGCAACCGCCAGGTCGGACGTCTTTGTCGCGTCTACAACAACGATCGACTCCTGCGCGGCCAGGTTGAACCAGGCGCAACGCCATTCACCGCTACGCTCCGGGTCGTCCGCACGTGCAGTGACGTGTGCCCGGTAAGCGTCACAAACCGTACTCAGCCGAGTCAGCGGAACAATGTTCGCCACGTTCGGCAGACCTTCCAGGATGGCAAGACAGTTCTCCCATTCAGTCAGGTCCGTCGGGTCGTGAATCGCAGTAAACTGCACTTCCTGGCCGTTGCTGTTGAGTGCCGCCTTCCACACCGCGTAAGCAAGCGGGTTGTCGGCCGTCGCGGTGTTATCCGCGCCGAACAACGTATCGGCCTCGTCAGTCGTGCTCACCGTGGTCAGCTTACCCGCGTACGTCGAAAGCCACGCGCGATAGTGCGCATAGACGTTCCCGCCCTTCACAGGCACAGAGAACGCAATGCCGCCGTCGGTCAGGCTCGCATCGAACGCGGTGACACCAGACTTCATGATCAGGTTGTTGGCGCTCGCGACCCAGTTCACGGCCGGGGGCGCATCAACACGCTGCTCAGTTACCTCGATGTTCTTCTTGATGAATAGGGTGATATCCATGTCCGTGCTGGCCAGCAGCGCGGTCGTCAGGTTGTTCTGCAGCACGATCGTGCGGTAGGCCCCTGCGGTCGGGCCGGTCACCACGACGTAGTAAATATCGCCCTTGCGCAGCGTGGTCTGGTTCCACGCAAGCGTCACACCGCGCGTACCAATCGACACCGCACCGGCCGAAGCCGTGACGTTCGTCGGCCCGCTGGAGTCCGTACCGTCGGCAGCCGTAACGCTGACCTGCGGCTTCGTACTGCCTGCGTAGGTCCCGCCACGGGTAACCGTCACGATGTACGTAACGTCCGTGCTTCCGGTGTAAGTACCAGCAGAGGTAGCTGTAGGCGGCGTAAACGCCTGGCCGACAGTCGTCTGCCACGTCTGCCCAATGACAAAGTCGTTGGCCGAACGGGTCCAGGTGATCGTGAGGTTGCGCGTGCCGATCGCGGTGGCCACCCCACTAGCCGACGGCGTAACCGAGGCAACGTCGTCGCGACCCGAAGCGCTGACAACCTGGAACTTAGCAGTCGTCAGATCCCCGCCGGTCGAGGCCTGGGTGACGATGATCGTGTAGGTTTCAGTCAGGTCGCCTGTGGCACTACCTTCGTAGGTCGAGGCGTCGATCGCGGTCTGCGTGACACCGTTGACCGTACCAGACGTCTGCGTAACGTCCGCCGGGTAGGCCGCGCCACCCGTGGCATACGCCGTAGCCAGGTCGTAGGTAGTCGGAGCCACCGCGGTCGCGTACAGCGTGCATTGAAGCGCCGTGCCGCCGACAGGACTCAGGTAGATCTTGGCTGCCGTAGCCCCGGTCGGAAGAGCCGGAATCGTGACGCGGGGGATGTTCCCGGAAGCGCTAGTAAACGTACCAGCCGCCGAGGCCCAGGTTTCACCGAAGGGCCCGTAGAACGAGTAGCGCACGAAGTAGGTGCCAGCAGCGAGCAACCCCCCGGTCGAACCACCACCGGTTACGCTGATCGTCGGCGCGTTACCCGGCTTGGAGTTTGGCCGAGCGACCGCATTAGCTGCGTCAGCAGTTGCAGCAGCGATGCTGGAGCTAACCGGGTCACCGATGAGATCTGCGACCGAAGTCCAGAGTTCATTCGATCCGTCTTGCAGGTGGACCACATCCCCAACCTTAACGTCGCGATCCTTCAACGATGCCAGCCGCGGGTAGGTACTCGTGTTGGTCTTCCAGCCGCGCACGTTGTTCGTGGAGATGCGGTTCTTGTAAGAGCCGACCGGTGCAATCGTGTCACCGGAGCCCTTCAGGTCCTGGAAGTACTGAAGTTTGGCGTCGTCGATGAAAACGCGAACGAAATCGAGATCAACGATCGCCGCCGCGTCCTTGTTCGGCCAGTTGTAGGTCTGGTCCGCATTGGGGTTGTAAGCCCCCAGGGAACCCAGGGACTTTTCGGCCGCGGCCGTATACCGACGAAGTTGCGCGTGCGGCCCGGCGATGTGCGGGCGCAGCGGCGCGCTAATGTCGGCCGGGATGGCGCTGGTGAACTCAGTGAAAACCGTTGCTTGATCAAGAACCGGCATGACTGCCTCCGTGCGTCATAGGCCCATCAGGGCCGCGTCAAATCGTTGCAGGAATGGCGCTTCAGAGCGCAGGGTCCAGGACTCTTCGACCGCGTAGGCGATCGTTACAGGGACCACAAAGCTCTGCCCTGACTCTTCGAGTATACCGATTTCGTCTACGTCGGTTACTTCAAACCGCATAAGGTTCACGCCTTTGCGGAAAGCCGAAGCAAACTCGTTGAGTTCAGTGTAAACCTCGATCGCCAACATCTCGGCTTCAACAGGCTCACTTGCAATACAGAATAGCGTATGTGCGCCGAGCCAGTAGTTGGCGAAATACATCTCGCCGTTAGGTCCGACCTCGCCCAGCAACTGGTCATTGATACCAAAGCGCTGTTTGCGCCACTTCTGGCGCTTAATGATCACGGCCGGACGGGTCTCGGTAAAGGCCGTGTCGTACCTGGTATTCGGCTCAATCACGATGCCGCTACTTACCGGGTCGGCCTCGCCCTTCTTGTTCGGATCCTGTCGCCAAACCCAGACGTTCTTCTTCTTCTGGTCGTAGATGTTGAGCGAGTCTGCGAAGTGAACGATCATCCATTGCCGAAGCCAGCCCGTCATGAGACGAAGCTTGGACCCCGGGTCGCAGCGCCCTGGGAAGATACTAACGTCGAGGCGGCTCGCCGGGTTGTAATTGCTGTCGCTTGACATCGCGTTCCTTGTCCGTGAATAGGGCCCTATCGACAACGTCCCAATCCGGCACGTACCCAAACAGACTGACCGGCTTGAACAGCTTGTGAGCCTTCCGCGGCTCCTTCTTACGCTTTTCCTTCTCGTTAGCCATCTTACACGTCCTCTAGGGCGACTTTGTACGCGATGTCGCTAAACGGCAGCGCACGCAACACGACCTCGGACAGAATCGGAACCCCTCGAATCTGTGCTTTAACACTGATTCGCTGGATGTGATACCGCAAGTCACTTTGTGCGTCTACCCAAAGGTCACCGGTTGACAGCAGCGGGTTTGCCAGAAACATTGCCGTAACCTGTGTCGGCAGACTCCAGCCCTCGGGGCCTCCCGTACGCTCTTCCTGAATCGTCGGGGGATCAGTTACAGCATACGTCTCCCGAACGGGCTTGTAGTAGCCGTACAGGTAACGTACACCCATACAAACCGGACAGTTGCCCTCGGTAACCTCATGGGTGTCCGGGTCCAGACATCGAGGACAGGGCGTACCGTTGCGCCGGCGCTTCAGCAGATAGCCAGACACACCCGCGAAGTTCCTGCTGCGAAGCTTCCACTTGCGAATGATCTCGCGCATCAAGACGTAGTCGTGAACACCGAGTTCTCCCAGCGACGTAGCCGGCTGCGAGTAATAGACGGTTCCGTTGACGTCCGTCATCTTCACACGGTAATGCACCGTGAGCTGCTTGCCGAATGCCCGCCGACTCTGATCCACCGCCTGGTAGGTGTTGACCGCGGCAGGGCCCACGTCTTGCCAGTCGTCCGACAGCTGCCAGCCGGTGTTGCCGACCTGGAGCTGGAAAGTTACAGGCGTGGCGACCGGGAAGTTGTTTCGCATGATCCAGCTGACCCGCGTCACACCCTCCACCATGTAGTCCACGTTCACGATCGAGAACGGTCCACACCGCCCGTCGTCGTAGATAACGGTGGGAACAGTCGGCGCCAGAACATCAACGTCCCAAGACGCAACGGCGGTCTTACCCACCGAAGCGTAGACGTTCCACAGAACGCTGACGGAAGTACCTACGGCAGCCATTACAGTGTGTTCCCTGAGGCACTAATCGTGCAACTCTCACCCGCAAGCGCCAGGCTGTTCTGTGCCGTACGACGAAGCCAAAAAGCCTTGCAGTAACCGGGCGGAATGTCTCCAAGCACCAGCCCAGCCCCTTGACTCAGCGGTTTGGAGAATCCGACGCCCGCCGGCGCTGATGTTGCGTTAGCGACCGCGCGCGCCTGTTCCGCTGTGGAAGTCAACGCTGAGGCACCGGTCGGGTCGAGCCCCATCGCGATCTCAGCGCTGCCGGCCTGCGTATCAGTCGAGAACCAGATAACCGGGCCCGTCCACGTCAGAGTCGCGTGCTTGTTCACGATGAACAGACAGCGATACTCAATCTTGCCAGCCAGGTTGTCGGCACCGGAGACAGCCGCAAACAGGTCGTGTAGTACGCCGCCGGCCCATACGGTCGTAGAGACGTACCGGCCCAGACTCAGTCCGGGCGTATCTTGGTCGAACTGATCGCCCGCAGAAGCGTCCGGGGCCGAAAAGCGGAACTCCAGGTCAGTAGCTTGAATTGACATTAGTAGTTACTCCCCCAGAACCCGCCGTAACCGCTACCGCTGGAAGTAATCGCGGCCTCGCAATTGAGCCCGACCTTCTTACGCAGTACGAAATCCTTGAACTCGGCCCACTTCTGCTGCCCGACCTTCTCGTAGTCGTCAGCCTTGTTCAGGTCATCCACGCCGACACCGCCCGCGTTATACGGCAGGTGGTTTCGCCGGTACCAGTGCGCGGCTGAGATGTACAGCCGGGACACAATCGCCTCAAGCCACCAGAACCGGAACGGAAACGTGTTCGTGTTGTGGTTCTGGTTGATCGGAGGATTCGACTCGTTCCAGTACAGCACCGGGTATTCAATCGCGGCAGCAATCTCGGCCACGTCGAACTGCAAGGTGTCCAGGAGGTTGTTCTCAACCGGGTCGGAGTCGCGCAGGTGCAACCGAATCTCGGCGATCGTCGGCGGGGCGCCGCCACACGGCATCGAGGTAGTCCCGAGCCCGCGGTTCACAACCAGCCGGAACTGGTTAGCGAAAATGGGATCGTTGCTCGTGTTGAACGCGGTGACTTCCGCCAA
>ERZ869921.1005-NODE-1005-length-13284-cov-71.708746_pt1 | contig 13284 bp, 17 predicted proteins | sample MGYA00579310_ERZ869921 | MGnify/ENA primary metagenome ERZ869921 (study PRJEB32216, sample SAMN09231816) | wastewater metagenome | place: USA: Maryland | collected 2016-06-21 | study: EMG produced TPA metagenomics assembly of the PRJNA472060 data set (Reclaimed...
GCATTCCTGCTGAACCGCTCTTCCGATCTAGGGAACAGATAGTTCCGCGAAATTGGTGATTGGGGTTTGGGGCAAATGTCCGAATTAGAACTTTTTATTTTTCTGCGCGACCGGCACCTGCCTGACCTTGAACGGTCGGTTGATCCGTTTGCCAGATTCGATTGCTCATCGCAATCGGCTAGGTTGCACATCGAGCTTAAATGCAGGCGATCCCATTACGACACACTTCTGATCGAGAAGAATAAATTTGATAATCTCATCGCACGCTCGAAGCAACTTCAGTTTTCTCCTTGCTACATAAACTCAACGCCGCAAGGAATCTTTGCTTTTAATTTATTGGCGAGCAATATCCAATGGCAATCACAATCATTGCCAGCAACAACAGACTTTCAGAACTCGACAACCATTGAGAAGGTTGTTGGCTTCTTACCAATCAGCGAGGCAATTCAATTGACCGGGGGCGGTTGATTACTTAGCGAAAAGAGAATCGAATGTCAGCGGGCAGACCACCGAAACCAACAGAGCAAAAGCGCAAGACAGGAAACCCTGGCAAGCGCGCACTGCCAGACTTGAAAAATGTGATTGCCTTGCCAGCTATTCGACAAGATGTGCCAGAGCATTTATCTGATGCGGGTCAAAAGATGTGGCTTGATATGCAGGGCGTTGCACCTTGGCTTGCAAATTCAGATGCACTCTTGCTTACTGAACTCTGCGAGAAGATGGATCGCAAGAAAGCCTTGGTTGATAAATGGGCGCTTGCTGAACCGGTGCTTTACACAGACAAAGGGTATGCGTATCCAAACCCACTTTTCAAAATGCTTCTCAATCTTGAGGCAGAAATAATCAAGGCTCTATCTCTGCTCGGTATGACTCCGACAGATCGCACCAAGTTGGGGGTTGCGGAAGTCAAGGCTCGCGGAAAGCTCGAAGAGTTATTGGCATCGCAAAAGAAAAATGGCTGACCACAACTCTTGGCCACCGCGCTGGTTGACTGAGGTTCCTGAAGCTGACATTGCAAGAGGCGATGGCGAGATTTACAGTGCATTTGCCGAGGCCGTTTGCCGTGTCACCAAAGACTCTGTGGCCTCACCTGCAGGCAAGCTGATTGAACTCAGGTCTTGGCAAAAAGAATTGCTCAATCACATTCTTGCTCGCAATGAGAACGGCCGGTTCAGACATAGAACCGCCTTGGTCGGAATGGCCAGAAAGAACGGGAAGAGCGCACTTGCCGCTTCAATGGGTCTTGCAGGTTTGACCCTAGGTGGCAACGGATCGGAAATCTATTCTTGCGCGGCCGATAAAGAGCAGGCACGAATTGTCTTTGGCACCGCCAAGCGAATGATTGAACTTGATGAAGAACTCTCGGCAATGTTTACCCTTTACCGAGATGCCATTGAGTTTAAAGAAAAAGGCTCGGTCTATCGAGTGCTATCGGCTGAGGCTTTCTCAAAAGAAGGTCTGAACCCATCGCCACTTGTAATCTTTGACGAAGTTCACGCGCAACCATCGTGGGATTTGTGGAACACACTTTCTCTTGCGGGCGGTGCGCGTGCGGATTCACTCTTGCTCGGTATCACAACTGCAGGTGTGAAAACGCAATCGAACGGCCAAGATTCACTTTGCTATTCGCTCTATCAGTACGGTCAAAGAATCGTTAAGGGTGAAGTTGCTGATCCGTCATTCTTCTTTGCGTGGTGGGAACCTGAAAAGCCTGAAGGCGATCATAGATTGCCTGAGATGTGGCAAGAGGCAAACCCTGGCTTTGGCGATATTGTTGATGAATCTGATTTCCAATCAGCCGTTCTTCGTACACCTGAAGCTGAGTTTCGCACCAAGCGAATCAACACTTTCGTAAGTACCTCAGTGGCTTGGCTGCCAACAGGTTCTTGGGAAGCGTTGGAAGATAAAGAGAGATTTCCTGAACAGGGTGAAGATGTAATCCTTGCCTTTGACGGTGCGTTCTCCAACGACTCAACCGCACTTGTTGCCTGGTTGCTTGGTGGAGAAAAGCCTCACCTAATGGTTGTCGGCTTATGGGAGCGCCCGCACGATGCTGAACAGGGTTGGCACACACCAATTGCAGAGGTCGAGCAAACAATCGTGGACACCTGCCGTGATGGTCGGTTCAATGTGCGCGAGATTGTTTTCGATCCTGCGCGTTGGAATAGAACAATGATGGTTCTTGATGAAGAAGGTTTACCCATTGTTTCGTATCCAAACTCTGCAGAGCGTATGGTGCCAGCTACTCAAAAGTTTTATGAGGCAGTTGTCAACGGCTCTTTCACGCACGATGGAGATGAGCGACTTGCTCGCCACATTGCAAACTGTGTCACCAAACAATCTTCGCGTGGTGCGATGGTTGCCAAGGCATCAAGCAAGCGCAAGGTAGATGCTGCAGTTGCTTCAATCTTTGGTTATGACAGAGCAACACAACCAGCTGAACCGCAACCGCCGGTTGTAAGATTCTTTTCAATTCAGGTATAAGGAGCAAAATGAAAATAAAATTTCCACGCATTGACTTAGCGCTTATTGCTGAGATTGCAGGTGTTGCTCTTGTGACCTACGGATTGTCTGCATTTTCATTCCCGATTGCGTGCATTGCACTTGGCGGGTTTCTTATTTGGATTACAGAAAAGGCTGAGTAATGAGTTTATCTAAGCGTTTGGCAGGAGCTAACAACAAGCGAGCTGCAAACAATCAATATGTTGAGCCAATCATTCCTGGCCGCCCCGCCTTTGAAACACTTTCAGGTGTTCTTGTAGATGCAGAATCTGCAATCCGTATGTCAACGGTTTATTCCTGTGTTCGCCTTTTGGCAGATACTGTTTCATCTTTGCCGGTCGGTGCCTATGTGCGCCGAGGTCGCAACCGCCTGCCTTATGCCACTGTTTACGGTGATCAGCCAAAATGGGTTGCAAAGCCAAACCGCGAATCAACTCGCCTTGAATTTTACGAGCAGATTGTGACCTCATTTAAGCTTGAAGGTAATGCTTACATTCTCATTGTAAGAGATAACTCAGGCGATATTACAGAGCTATATGTTATCGATCCACGCAATGTGCGTATTGAGCGCCTTGCCCCAAATGAACCACTTGTATATTTTGTGAAGGTTAGAGATTCTGAAGGTGTCTATGAAGAGCGCCTGACCGACAAAGATGTTCTACATATCCCAGAGTTTCGCCTTCCTGGTCAGCGTTATGGCCTCAGCCCAATTGCGGCCTGCCGAACAACTATCGGATCGGCGATGGCAGCAGATACTTATGCGGCTGCATACTTTGGAAACGCCGCAAACCCTGGTGGCGTGATTGAAGTTCCGGGCGAGCTAACTCAGGAGCAGGCAGGCGATATTGGTCGTGATTGGAATATCACCCACACCGGACCTTACCGCGCCGGCAAGATTGGCATCCTTTCCGGTGGTGCCTCATTCAAGCCTTTGCAGATCAACGCACAAGATGCGCAGCTCTTGGATACACGCCGTTTCAGCGTTGAAGAGATTGCACGCATTTTCCGTGTTCCACTTTCTCTCCTTGGTCATCCAGTAGCAGGAGCGATGAGCTTTGCATCTGTTGAAGCTCAAAACCTTTCTTTCGTGCAACACTCACTTCGCCCAATCTTAGAGCGCATTGAGCAGTCACTATCTACACTCTTGCCTGAACCTGATGGCTTCATTCGCTTTAACCTTGATGCTCTTCTTCGTGGCACAACAATCGAAAGATACGATGCCTATACAAAGGGATTGCGCGAAGGTTTCCTTTCAATCAACGATGTTCATTCATACGAAGATATGGCACCAATTGAAAGTGGCGATGAATATCGAGTACCACTTCAAAATATTGATGCAACAGATGCCAAGGATGTTGGCCTCAAGTTGCGTACAGAAATTGCTGCTGCCTTGATTCAGGTTGGCTTTGATCCTGCAGCGGTAACTCAGGCAGTTGGCTTGCCTGATATGAAGCACACAGGGTTGCCTTCAACTCAGCTTCAGCAAATATCAACCATTGACCCTGCTGACCCATTAGCAGCTTATGAGGTTAAGTAATGCCCTACTTCATCAGTGATAAGCAATCTGATTGTTCAGGTTGGGCAACAGTCAAGCAAGAATCAAATGGTTCTTATGTAACTCTTTCTTGCCACGATAACAAGCAAGATGCAATTGACCAAATGGTTGCAGTTTCAATTTCCGAAGATATGGAACCAGGTGGGGAAATTAACTCAAGGAGCAAAATGAAAAAGATTGAACGCCGTACATATACAGTGCGCGATATTGAAACTCGCCAAGCTGAAGATGGCACAATGCGCCTTTCAGGTTATGCAGCAGTTTTTAATGACGAAAGCGTGCCATTGCCTTTTAAGGAGTCAATTGCTCCTGGCGCGTTCCGTAAGACCCTAAGCGAAACACCTGATGTGCGCCTTCTTGTAAACCACGAAGGTTTGCCACTAGCTCGCACAAAGAATGGCACATTGACATTGACCGAAGATGATCGTGGTCTTTATATGGATGCAGTTATTGCAGACACGCAAGAAGGGCGCGACCTTTACACATTGGTTCAGCGCGGTGATATGGATCAGATGAGTTTTGCTTTCCGTGTGGTTCGTCAAAAGTGGTCAGAGGATCGCTCAACTAGATTGCTCACAGAGCTATCGCTTGCAGATGGAGATGTTTCAGTGGTTACTTATCCTGCCTACCCAACAACAAATGTTGAGGCTCGTGAAGCTTTACGCAATGCAATTCAAGCAATCAAAGAAGGCCGTGAAGTTACAGGCGAATCTTTAATTGTCTTAAATACTATTTTTGAAGATTTGAGCGAAGGTCACGACTACATAATGAAAGCCGTTGAAATGATGGCAATGCTTACAGGTGGCGAGCCTGAAGAAGAAATTGAAGTTGAAGAGCCTGAAATTGAAGAAGATTCTGTTGAACCTGTAGCAACCGCAGCGCGTTCAATTTCTCTGCGCCTAGCGCAAGCAATCATCAACAACACAAAATAAGTTTCCTCAGACAATCTGAGGATCGAAAGTCGGAGCGAGTTTCACACCCTTTAAGCGCCGTGAAGAGCATCGCCACCACCTTCAACCAAACAACTCATAAGGAGATCAATAAATGTCATTTCTTGACAAAGTAATTGAGCGCCGTGATGCAGTTAAGGCAGAAATGGATGCAGTTCTTGAGGCAGTAGCTTCAGAGAACCGCACCGACCTTACTGCAGATGAAACCGAAAAGGTTGATGCTCTCGTTGAAGAGTCACGCTCACTCGATTCAAAGATTGAAAAGTTCAAGGCACAAGCTGATGCAGATGCAAAGGCACTTGAGGCACGCGCTTCAGTAGCAAACATTGCAGCACCAACAGTCGGTGGCGCAGTTGTAACACGCGAAGCACGCACATATTCACCTGAAGCATCTTCTTCATTCGTGAAGGATGTTTTCAACGCACAGGTTCGTGGCGATTTTAACGCACAAGAGCGCCTTGCTCGCCACACACGCGAAGAGTCAATCGAGCGCCGCGCAGTAGATACATCTAACTTCGCTGGTCTTGTTGTTCCTCAGTACCTTGTTGACCTTGCTGCACCATTCGCACGCGCTGGCCGCCCAACTGCAGATTTCGCAACCGCGAAGCACACACTCCCTGCAGCTGGTATGTCCCTTGAGATCAGCCGTATGACCACAGGTACATCAACTGCGGTTCAGGAAACTCAGAACACTGCAGTTTCAAATACTGATGCTGACGATACACTCTTGAGCATCCCAGTACGTACAATCGCTGGCCAGCAGGACCTATCCCGCCAGGCGATCGAGCGCGGAACAGGCATTGATACATTCGTTATCGCTGACCTTATCCGTTCTTGGCACACAACAGTTGATGCTCAGGTTCTTAACGGAACAGGCAACAACGGACAGTTCAAGGGAATCCGTAACTCAGGTGGAAACGCAATCACATTCACTGCGACAACACCAACAGTTGCACTTCTCTATCCAAAGCTTGCTGATGCAATTCAGCAAATTCAATCTAATGTGTTTGAAACACCAACACACTGGATTATGCACCCACGCCGTCTTGCGTTCCTTCTCGCTGCAACAGATTCAACAGGCCGCCCATTGGTAGTTCCAACTGCTCAGGGTCCAATGAACGGATCAGCAGCAGGTACAGGAGCCGCAGGTTATGGCAACTCAGGTTATACAATGATGGGCCTTCCTATCATTGCAGATGCCAATGTTGTTACAAACACAGGAGCCGCAACAAACCAGGATGAAATCTACTGCGTTGCAGCACCTGAGATGCACCTTTGGGAGCAGCCAGGATCACCTTTCGCACTTTCATTCGATGCGACAGGCGCTTCAACACTCACAATCAAGTCTGTTGTTTACGGCTTCGGCGCGTTCTCAGCAGAGCGTTATCCAAAGGCTGCCTCAATCATTTCAGGCACCGGCTTGGTAGCACCAACTTTCTAATCGAAAGTTAAAGATTGTGTGGGTGGGGTCAGTTTCCCCCGACTGATCTCACCCACACTTCACCAAAGATTCGGGGGAATCTATGAAAAGCGCACACAAAGTTTCAATCGGGTCTTGCGATCCTGGCAATGTAAATGGCGGGTTTGCATTTAGCCTCATCCAAGTAGCACAATCTCGCTCATCACGCCTTGGCCCATTTATTCGAATCAAGGGTTCGGGCTTACTATCCAAACAACGCAATCGGTTGGTTAAGCAATTCCTAGAAACCAAATCCGATTGGCTTTTGATGATGGACTCAGATGAAGAACTATCTGTTGAAGCCTTCGATAAGTTAATTGAAACGGCTCACGATACAGAGCGACCAATTGTTGCTGGTCTAGTATTTGCAAGTTTTGAAACAGGCTATCCATACCCACAACCTGTTCCCACAATTTTTCAAGATGCCCCAGAGGGTTTTTTACCATTAAATAAATACGACAAAGATTCAGTCTTTCAAATAGATGCAGCAGGAACAGGTTGCCTTCTTATACATCGAAGCGTTCTTGAAGCAATCAGAGAAGATGCTGATCCACATCAAGGTAAAGACTGGTGTTGGTTTTGGGATGGCCCAATCAACGGAGAATGGATTGGTGAAGATTTACAATTCTGCCGCCGAGTTCGATCACTAGGGTTTCCAATTTATGTTCACACAGGCGCAGTCTTGCCCCATTCAAAAAGCTATTGGTTAGATGATAGGCAGCACGATATATGGAACGCTTGAAAAAGATTTTTAAGAGTAAAATAAAGCCCAAGGAAACTGCAACCGCTAATCCACCGCTTGAGCGGGCAGTTCTTCCCAAAATAGAAATGAGAAAATCGTGGCGATAGTTAACGGCTACACAACACTTAATGAAGTCAAAGATTCTCTCAACCTTGATGACTCAATTGAGAACGGTGCGATTGAACTTGCCATTGCAACTGCAAGCCGAATGATTGACGATTATTGCGGGCGATTCTTTTACAAAGATGGAACTGTTGAAGTGCCAGCAATTCGTTACTACACACCACAAGATTTTTACACCATAATTGTTGATGACTTCGTAAGCCTTTCTGAAATTGCAACCGATGATGTTTTCGATCAGCTTTATCAGACCATTTGGACCGCAAGCGATGCAATGTTTGAGCCGGTCAATAACCCATCTCGCGGATGGCCCCGTAACCGAATCCTTGCCGTAGGTGCCTATGTTTTTCCTCATAACCTTCCTCAATCAGTCCGGCTCAAGGGAATCTTTGGCTGGTCATCGGTTCCTTATGAGGTCAGGACCGCTGCCAAGATTCAGGCTTCACGCCTGTTCTTGCGTAACCAATCACCTTTCGGGATTGCCGGCAATACTGATATGGGAACGGTTCGTTTAGCTGCCAAGCTGGATGCCGATGTAGAGGCACTGCTGCGCCCTATGCGCAAGAACAACGGCTTGGCGTACTGATGCTCCCAACACAGGTCAGGAGTGGCTTAAAAGCCAACCTAGAGGCAATCAAGGGTATGCGAGTTTATGAACTCATCCCAACCCCGGCTATCGCTCCCGCAGCGATCGTGGGTCAGCTTGACTTTACCTTTGACTTAAACAATGCGCGTGGCTTAGACCAGGCAAACCTTGATGTTGTTGTCTTGGTAGGTCGCTTTTCTGAAAGAGCAGCCCAAAACGATCTTGATAAATACCTTGCAGGCAGCGGGGCTTATTCCATCAAGGCAGCGATTGAGTCGGATCGGACCCTTGGCGGTGCTTGCGACACATTAAGAGTCACATCGGCAGAGGCAGGCACTTATCTTTCAGGAGATATTGAGTTTCTTTCATACCGTTACCGAGTCACAATTTATGGATAGGGAGAAAAAATGAGTTACACAGTCACCTCAGAAAACTTTGAGGCAAAGAAAAAGGGTGAGCAGATTACCGAAAAAGAATTGCTTGAGCTTGAGCTAAATATCAATGCTCTTGAGGCAGGCGAACACATCAAGAAAACCGCATCAACCAAACCAGTAGAGGAAGTAAAATAAATGGCGCGTTTAGTCTTAACAGATGCTTCAGTTGTTATCAACGGCATCAATCTCAGTGAATTTATTACAAGCGTGGCAATTTCAACAAGCGAAGATGTAGTTGACACAACAGGAATGGGTTCCGCTGGAGCGCGTACGCGTATTTCTGGTCTTGCTGACAACTCAGTTACATTTGAGTTTAATCAGGATTTTGCAACATCGGGTCCTGAAATAACAATCAACGCAGTTGGATCATCACTTGTTGGAACAAACACAACCATTGTTGTAAAGCCAACATCTGCGGCAGTAAGTGCAAGCAATCCAAGCTACAGTTTTTCTGCGGTTTGTGCAGAATGGCAACCTTTGTCTGCAGCCGTTGGAGAACTCGCCACGATTTCTGCAACTTGGCCAATCTCAGGTTCAATCACAAAGGCGGTTGCATAAATGCCCCGCTTGGTTTTAACAAATGCTTATGTTCTTTTTGCAAGCAATGACATATCTCAATATGTAAGTTCAATCAGCCTTTCAAGTAGCGTGGATGTTATTGACACCACAGGTCTTGGAAGTGTGGCGAGAACTCGCGCTGGTGGATTGTTTGACAATCAGCTGACCGTTGAATTCAATCAGGATTTTGCTGACAATGCTCTTGAAGAACTTATCAATGGCACATCACTAGCAACCTCAACTGTTGGAACTTCAGTAGCAATGGAGATTCGCCCAGTTAACACAACAGTAAGTGCAAGCAATCCTAAATTTACCTTCAACGCGTTGATTGCCGAATGGCAACCTTTGTCTGCAGCCGTCGGAGAGCTAGTAACTGCAAGTGTGACTTGGCCAATCTCTGGTCCGATCACCAAATCAATAACACCGTAACCTATTAAGGGGGAAAAAATGGATGGATTAGCAATAAAGGTAAAGACAACTGATGGTGTTGAGGCTTCTTACAAGTTAACGCCCCGGATCATTGTTGCGTTTGAACAAAACTTTGGTGCTGGTATGCCTAAATTATTGGGCGAGCAGCAAAAAATTGAACACATCTATTGGTTGGCGTGGAAAGCAATGCAGACCAATGGACAAGTTGTGAAATTGTTTGGTCCTGAGTTCTTGGATACGCTTGTCAGTGCCGAATTGGACAGTGACAGTTCTTTCGAATCCACCGCAACAGTTTAACTTATACGATTGCAGCCGTTGCGGTTGAAACTGGGATAAGCCCTAATGAATTACTTGATGCGCCTGAAGGTATCCTTGAAGCAATCACGATTTATATGAAGGAACGAGCGAAAGCCAATGGCTGATGAGGTAATTGTTTTAAGTGGTATCAAAGAAACACTTGATTCATTAAAGGCTTTTGATAAAGATGCAGTTAAGCGTTTTAACAAAGTCATCAATGATGAACTTGCTGGCGCTGAAAAAGATGCTCGCAATTTGGTCACAGAAGATCCGCCAATGAGCGGGTGGAGCAAGTTTGATGCTACAAACGGCAGAACTCGCGGTGGCGCAGGTTGGCCAGGCTGGAACGCTGGTGAAATCAAATCGAAGATTACAAAAACAAAGTCACAAGGTAAGGTTCGGGGTGATTACACAACAAGTGCCGGTGCATTGCTTAACAAGTCTGCAGCAGGTTCAATCTTTGAAGTTGCTGGCCGTAAGACCAAGGGAACTATTGCAAGAACTAGCTCTGCGCAATTCTTGAGAACACTTGGTAACAGATTTGGCAAAGCATCGCGCTTGGTGTGGCGCGTTGTAGATAAAGATAAAGACAAGATTGAGCGCAATGTGGCTCGCGCATTAGAAGAAGCCAAGGCTGAATTGCAAAAGAATTTGAACAGGGAGCGAGTCTAAAATGGCAGTTGGATCGATAGTCGCTCGCATCCTTACACAGTATTCTGATAAGGGTTCAAAAGCCGCTCAAAAAGATATTACAAAACTTGGCAAAAACATTGATGCCTTTGCTAAAAAATCAGCAAAAGCATTTGGAGTTGCAGCCGTTGCATCAGCCGCTCTTGCCGTCAAAGTAGGCAAGGATGCAGTAGATGCAGCCATTGCGGATCAGAAATCACAGGCACTTCTTGCCAACTCTCTGCGCAATACAACAGGTGCAACCGATGAAGCAATTGCGGGCGTAGAAACCTATGTGACGGCGCTTCAAAAGCAATTTTCAGTGGTCGATGACGATTTGAGGCCAGCAATGGCTGCCTTGACTGCCGTGACTGGATCAGTAACCGCAGCGCAGGCTTTGATGCAAACCGCGCTTGATATTAGCGCCAACAAAGGTGTTGACCTAACAACGGCAGTTGGAGCGATTACCAAAGCCGCACGCGGTCAATACAAGGCACTTGCAGGATTGGTGCCAGGATTAGATGCAGCAACACTTTCCACAAAAGATTTTGGAGATATTCTAGACAAGGTTTCAAAGCTGACCGCCGGCTCTGCCGCTGAACGCGCAAAAACACTTGAATATCGCCTTATGGGATTGAAGATTGCATACGGAGAAGTGCTTGAAACTCTTGGCTATGCACTATTACCAGTTATTGAACGATTTGTCAGTGTAGTTACAACCAAGGTGCTTCCTGCATTGGAAGTTTGGATTGCAACCAACAAAAACAAATTGGCTGCAAGCTTTCAAGTGGCAGCAGAGTTTGCCGTTATTCTTCTTGGTGCTGCGATTAACTTTGGCAATTGGATTTCAAACAATATGGGGTTGGTTAAGGGTATGGCTACACTCATTGCAGGTATGTTTGTGGTTGGTCGTTTAGCGGCCTTTATCACCGCACTTACTGCAATCACAACCGCATTGACAGTTTTAAGAAACACCGCAATTGCAGCTGGAATCGCTACCGCATTTGCAACAGGTGGAGTCAGCGTAGGAACCGCAGTAACGGCTTTGGCTGCCGTTGGTGCAACTGCCCTAGTTACAAAAAACTTATTTAACATAATGCGTGGAAATGCACCGGCTGGCGGAAGTGCAGGCACCAAAGGCGGATCGCGTGGCAATGCCAACAATGTTGAGTTCGATATGAGCCGTTTCTCTAGCGGCAGTAGCGCCTTAGATAAATTTATTGCAAGCCTTAATGGTGCAACCAACTCAACAAAAACTGCAAAAACTTTGCAAGACAGAATCAACGCTGAAGCAGTACGCAAAAACCTTGCACGCCAAGCAACGCTTTCAGGTTCATCAACAATCGCAATTGGTGGCTCAGGCTCTCTACCTTATGGCAACAAGGGAACAAATGTGACAGTCAATGTTGCAGGTTCAGTTTCAACTCAAGAGGATTTGGTTACATCAATTGTTAACGGTATGGAACGAACATCTCGCCGAAATTCTGGTTTTAATTATGGCTATGTTGGCGGCACCAAGTTTGCGACAAGGTAGATAAATGCCAAACTTTGATGGAGTTACCTCACCCTCAGTCAGTGTGCAGTTCCTGAAAAGTGGAACTTGGACTCCTGTAACAACAACTGATTTGCTCAGGATTGACATTCGGCGTGGTCGTATTCGCCAAAATGACCGCGACCCAAGCGGAGTTTCCACAGTCGTTTTCAATAATTTCAGCGGCATATACAATCCTGATAACACTAGCGTTTCAAACCCTTGGGTTGTAAGTGGTGTGAATATTTTGCGCGATGGATTGCAGATGCGAATTGTGGCAACTATCGGTGGCACTTCGTACAATCTGTATTACGGATTTCTTGAAGAAACTCGCGTGGATCAGAGCGAAGCCCCAGGTGTCACAATGACATTTGTTGACGGTATTGCCTACATTGCTGATGCTCAAGCACCAGCTCTTGCTGCTGCCGCAAATGCCGAAACTGCAGCCACTCGCGTAGGTCGTATGCTCGATATTGTGGGCTGGCCAAGTGGTGCTTCACGATCGCTGACTGGAACAGTCGGGATGCTTGCAACAGTGCAAAATCGCTCTTGTATGGAAATGATTTATCAGGCGGTTGACAGTATCGCAGGGCGTTTCTATATCTCACGCAATAATGTGGCAACCCTTGTGCCTTTGGCCAACAAGTTCTCACGCCCAACTCAGTTGCTTTTTACTGATACAACTGCAAGTAACACTGTTGGATATATGCAACTTTTCACAAACCCTGGCACATATTATGTTGTAAATCAGGCGATTGTGAACCGCACCAATACCACAAAGCAATACACCTCACGGTACAATCCAAGCGTGAGCGCATACGGTATTGCCAAAATCAATTTTGATGCACCTGTTGCAACAGATTCAAACGCTCAGAATTTAGCTTTGTATGAGTCGCGTAAATTAGCTGACCCATTGACCTATGTTGAGCGCATTGATTTCAACGCACTGACTGTTGCATCTCGCGGTGCTTTATACCCTGATTTTCTAGCAACTGAGTTGGCGGATCAGGTAAGCGTTATTCGGTCAGGCTTGCAGTTTAACCTTGTGGTTGAAGGTATGGCTCACACCATCACACAAAATAACTGGATGGTTTCTTATACGACCAGCGCCATCAATCCTTATTCAATCACAATCTAAGGGGTAGCAGATGCCATTGTGTCCACAAATCACCAATACCCCAATTACGGTTTCTTTGACTGCAGATTTTACAGTCACAAATGTAATTCCAGTTTTGCCAGCAAATACTGAGCAACTTGCTACTACTGATGCAGCAGTGGCGGTTGCGCTAGCAGAGGCTGAGGCGGCAGCTGCAGCTTCGGCTAATTCTTTGCAAATAAGCACAAATACAATTGTCAATTCGAGCAATCAATTAACTGCGATTAACGGAACTGGAATCACCGTTTATTCAGGAGCATCTGCTACTGCAGGCGCAAGAGTAGTTCTTAATTCTG
>ERZ869921.1006-NODE-1006-length-13279-cov-8.298624_pt1 | contig 13279 bp, 14 predicted proteins | sample MGYA00579310_ERZ869921 | MGnify/ENA primary metagenome ERZ869921 (study PRJEB32216, sample SAMN09231816) | wastewater metagenome | place: USA: Maryland | collected 2016-06-21 | study: EMG produced TPA metagenomics assembly of the PRJNA472060 data set (Reclaimed...
GACAAGATTATCAGACGAGAACTCATTCTGATCTGTACCGATAACGGAATATATTTTAAGCGTAGCTTCCATTACAGCGTATCGCATTCAAAGACCTGATAATAAAGAAAGGTATCTATGTCTACATTATTGAGGTGATCGTACAAGAACCCTTCCATTGAATTATCATCATCTGGCATGTGATTATAAGCATCGCACCACGTATCGTTCATAATTCTGTATTATTAGTCAATACAAAATTAAACCCAATACAGATATTAACTTATGAATTTATGTAAATATTACTATATGTAAATTTATAGTAACAAAAAAGCCCCTGATTTCTCAGAGGCTGATTAATATATTAAATATTTTTCAGAATCCCATCTCCATGAATAATTAAATTACAACCCTTTTGAGTTAAGGCAGTCTTTAGGTTCTTAAAATGGGTTATTATTTTTTTACAAAGTTCACCGGTTAGGTGCGGGTGATTAACTAAGTCAACTCCAAAGAGATGTATCTCATCAGCAAAATAAACCCTCCATGCTATCTGAACAGCGACAAACGGGGAACAGTATGATTTATAATACTTTGGCAAATCTAAATTACAAATATTATTAGGATAGTCGTCTGTAAGATTTATTTTAACAAAGTCCGAGCGGGTGTCCCAAACTACCATTTGAGAATAAAAAGCCTGCGGGGTACACTCTTTAATCACTTTTAAGCGGTCAGGAGTAAAAACAGAAGGATTATCCAGGCAGACAATGATATCTGTTTTAACGGTTCTCCAAATGTCATTAACTCCAATCGTCAAATCAAAGCCGGGGTTATACTTTTCTAAAGAGGGGCCGAGGCCGCACACCGCTATTTTCATATATCCATCCTCCTTCTATTTCAGGTAAATGCTTTGATGTTCTCACATTACGAGTCCCTCTTGTATCATGTAGTATCCACTCTTTTGGTGATCCTGTCCAGTTCCATCCGGCTGAAGATGAATGACCAAGTCCGGGAAATTCCTTAATGATCTTATCCGATAGCCCGGCTCTCTTTATTGCGTTCATAGTCTGTACGCAAGGTGCGCCATGATGAACATAAGGAGGGTATTTAAAATATTCCGATACCTGTATAAGCTGAAAGTAAGGATGAAGATAACGAGTTGGAGTTTCGTTTTTATGATGCGGGTGCGCTCCATATTCAAATCCGTCTTCTCCAGTAGGTTCTGTATAACCTACCCCAAATGTATCAGATTCCATCATTGCTAACATCTGCTCGACAGGACTTTTTAACATTTCAATATCAGAATCAAAGATCAAAGCATATTTTGATTTGACTTGCTGTAAAGCTAAGTGCATCCCTCTGCCATGTCCTATATTGTTCTGACACAAGATCAGCATTGTATAAGGCGATGTAAGGCTTTCGACATAAGCCCTACACTCATCCGAAAGATCAGAACCGTCAACTATGATAATTAACATTTCGGAATGGAACTTTCTGATAGATTCGTAAGCCCTTTGAAATAGCTCTTTAGTGTTGTGAGTCACAACGACACCTGTAATTTCTTTCATCTTGTTTGGAATAATGGTCTTTTCTCAATCTGATCCCTGTAATATAATTCATAATTCTTATAATCTTCACCAATTAGTGAGCGTAAATAAATCAAGTTCCTATCATCACGCATTACAAAATTTTTGTTATGACCTGCCCCTATGCCACCACGTCCCGGAAGTCCTTTGATTCCAATAGCCAAGTCATTTTCATAGAATATAAATTTATTCGTAGCTCTCTGCCAGAACACTGAGTCAATAAATTTATTAGGTAGGCATTCTTCAAACAAAGGAAGTAGTTCTAATTTAAAGGCTGTCTGAAATAAACTCGCATGAATAGTATTTGGATTAGTTACGAATCTTCGATACTGGACGTTATAATAAATAGTATTTCTTTCTCCGATTACAGAGTAGTTACCAAGATTTTCCATCATTCGATCCAAGTAGCGAGGACGATAATAATCATCATCTTCAATGATAAAAATAGCCTCAACATCTTTTATAGTTTTTAATATTTTTATTCCGGCAGCGATATTGCGAGCCTGTGTATTTTGTCCTTTCTGCCATGAAGGTTTGGGATATACTTTTATTATTGTCCAGTTATCTCGAAAATCTTCCCGGACATTATTTGTGCTTTGAGGATTACCATCATCAACGATTATCCACGTAACATCCCCTTCATAGGTCTGCTGCCTCATCCATTGAGAGCATAGTGTAAATCCTATAGGTCTTTCTCCTGTTGGTGTAATTAATACTATCATAGCTTACTACTTTTAATTTCTATTCCATCTGATTTTGATTCATGAATCCTTTTATCTGGCTTTGTAAAATAAATAAATACATCATCATAAACATCAGTAATCTCACGCTGATCAACAACAAATATATGAAGTCCGAGTTTATCAAATTCCGGAAGTGCCGTCTCCCAATTCTGAATATCTTCTATTATCAAATAACCACCATCATTCATATAGGGATAAACTTTTTTTACGAAGGCTATCTGATCTTCTAGACTATGTGACCCGTCATCTATTGCAATGTCAGGATGGAAGTCTTTAAAGTAATCTTCTGTTAAATCATTTATACTTATCAAATCTAAACGCACCCGACCCGCTGGTTCTATAAATTGATTATAAAGTTTTAAGTCGTTTCGATCACCCGTAGGCTCCCATTCCTTAATATCAATCGCTCGGATATGAGCGTGAGAAAAATACTGCCTCCATAGCTCACAACTGCCCCCGTATTGATAACCAACCTCAAAGATATTAATTTCTTTATCTTTGAACTGAGTAAATATTGCATCATAAAACTTCAGGTAATTATGAATACTTCCCTTGTCGGTAAGGAATAAACCATTTTGATTATTTAACTCTGTCAAATTCATATTACTTTTTTATGATAATTTTCTTCTGGGTAACGTACAGAATAGTGTGAGCGGCCTTCATTAAATGCCTGTATATCATTCATCCTTGAATTATGAAACTCGAATACCTTACAGTCAGGATTAGAGCCTATCCAAAATTCCTGAGAGTAACGCCAATCCAGACTTAACATTTCGTGTTTAAGAGTATTGATATAGTTTGCTTTTGCCCAGAAGAAAGCCCCTGAGAAGTGCGGGTAATGACCATAAACGGTATCAGAGTTCCAAAGCACGCCAGCGCAATCATACCCATCATTTAACTTCTGAACACAAGATCGCCATTTCTCAACTGTGAAATATTGCATATATCTACGCCAGTCCTCAACTGCTAAGTTATAATTAGTGACACCTTTTGAATGAAAGAATAATATATAGTCTTCAGTATTTTTAGCAGAATAATCCTTCATCCATTTAAGCGTGTCAATTAGTTCATTATTCTCAGGGTAGACTATTATCTCAATTCTGTCATCAGCAAAGCTCCACCATGTCTTTACCCATTCAACACCATTAGTAGGGTTCTTATTTGCTGAATCAACTACTCCGATATATATTTTATCAGCCTCACTAAAAAGCCCTGATGATAATAGAGAAGAAAACTGATGACCAATTATTTCTCTATAGAATTCCCCGAAAAGATAAGCATGATATACAACTATTTTTTTCATAATATTTTTATGTCCGGGAACATCACTATAAACTTACCATCGTACTGACCTTTGAGTGAATTGATAATATAGTCTTTAAAATTATGTGCTAATATAATCAAATAATCAACATGATGAGTTTTAAAATGATCCCGGTTAACTACCTCGATCCCCGTGCCTGGGACAAACTTACCCTGTTTGAATGGCGTATCATCAACAATAAACCTCACTAAACTGTAATCAATTTCACATGAATTAAGAAATACACAACCTTTCGCAGCTGCACCAAAAGCAGCAATAGACTTTCCTTGAAGATCCATTATGAACTGCTTGTAAGTTCCAATTTTCTCCTGAGTACGCTTGCCCCATTTTAGATAATACTCCTCTGTGAGTGTTCTTTCAAGGTTTAAAAACGAAAGTATAGTGCTATCCGGATGTCGAAGTGATGATTCTTTTACACTTAATACCCTCAAAGTCCCGGCGTGCATATCGTGATACGAAACATTTATAACCTTCAGCCCTTCCTGTTTTAATAGATCAATAATATTCTTTAGACAGAAATAATAAATATGTTCATGGTAGACCTGGTCGTAATTATCATTTGCTAGTGTAGTAAGCAGGTAAGGAAACTCCAGACACCACATACCCTCATTTGATAGATTACGTTCAATTCCCTGCACAAATGATCTTATCGGTTCGGTATGCTGAAAAACATTTGTAGAAGTAATTAGTTTTGCTTTATAAGACAATTCCGTTTCGGCACAAAAATATTCATTTAGATATTCTATTCCTGCTTGTTGGTTTACTTCGATAAAGCTCTTTGAGCAGTCAATATTAAGATAGTTAAGATTACGGTTCTCTTTACGAAATTCAATTAATAGACTCCCGTCATTGCCGCCAATATCAACTACTAAGTCTTTATCCTTAAAATCAATCCTTCGAGAAAGATAATCGTACATCTTTGCGCAATGTGTAAGATATGGTTTATTAACTCCTGAACGATAGAGATAGTTAAGGAATAGATTGTCTTTATTCACAATCTCAGTTAGCGTAGTCAGGCTACTTTCTGTAAATAATTGAATTGCTAACGGGAATTTCTGACAGGCAAATGACTCTTCCCTTGTGTCACAAAGATTATTTACAAGCGGGACATTACCCAAATTAAGATACTGAATAGCTTTATCACTTCCGGTTATAGGACATCTCATAGATCAGGAGTTAGTTTGTGAATAGCTTTATAACTTGTTTCGCTTTTAAGCGTGTCGAATAACGCCCGGTTACGAAATATAAGATCGGACTTAGTTTTCCATGATGAGAAGTGCCACTGATGAAACACAAAAGGATAGGTTGTTTCTTCAATCTTTAATCCGAGCCTATTAATCTGCTCGACAAAATAATCATCATCATAAGCAACGCCCCCGCTAAAACGCTCATCAAAGCCGTTGAGTAGCCTGAGATTCTTTGCTGTAATGGCAGAGCAGAAATGATGCTTTGCCGATCTGTGAACAGGATGATTATACCAAGCTGAATCCCCGTCAAAAGTATTTCCTCTCTCGTTTATCTTTACCGTCTCAGGAGTCTGCCCTTCGGACAATGAATAACAACCAAATGAAATATAACTCTCATCCGTTACTTTTTTAGCATAGCTTATAACATCTCCTGAGTGATAACACTCCGAATGGGTAATGAGTATGATTTTAGGATCTTCTTTTAGGGCTTCTAAGAATCCGTAGTTATGAGCTGCGATGTAATCATATCCTGATTTAAGCTTAATAATCTTCACTTCAAAGGGGAGTTTCGGTAATATAATATCTTCATTGGAGTTATTATCAACTATCAAAACTTTAAAGTCCTTTGACGCTGATTTGGTATAGGATTCTAAGGTCTTGTTTAAAAGTTCTTGCCGGTTCCAGTAAGTCATACAAATAATCATATCAAAAATCTTTAGGGTGAAAATGACAAACATAATATTGAGGCATTGGGATCTTTACCCCGGCATGAGGCAAGAGGCAAGATTCAATCATTCGCCAGTCATGAGCGTAACCATCCGACCAGTGAACATTAAGACTTTTTAAGTGTGAGATCATTGAAGTGCCAATATAGTAAAGAGTAGGACTTACTTCCCGAACCTTAAAAATCAACTCATCATTTTCCTTACCTTGAATAAGATAGTCGTTATAAAAGCACCACGAATATTTTGAGGCATCAAAATTATCATTTATGATTTGTAGATGATCTTTTCCTATAAAATCATCATGGTCTAAATATGTTATTATCTCACCCCTTGCCATCTCTATACCTGCCTGTCTGACTTTACCGCTAAACTTAGATTGTTTCTCAATGAATCGGAATTGAATAAAAGCATCATTTGAATAATGTAATTTATAAATTCTTTTAGCTATTTCACAACCATCGGAAATGATTATAAGCTCAGCATCTAAAAATGACTGACTAAGGAATGATTCAACGGCTCGGATAAATTTCTCCTCTGGGTTCGTTGCGCTCTTAATCCCTTCATGTTCATAAGGGGATAAACAGACTGGCATTATAACTGAAAATCTCATACCTCCTCCTCCATCTTCTTTATGATTTTAAATACTGCACTTTCACATATATTAAGATTCTCACTTGTAAGAATGACAGATAGGCAAACAGGATTATTAAGTTTTCGATAATAGTCGTACCGAGAATAAATTGCATAGTGCCTCAAAATAGATGTTGATATTAAGCCAAGTTTAGTCTCAGACTTAATCCTGGTTATATTATTATTTATATATGTAAATCTGTTCATATCGTTGCTCTTACCTCAACTTTTCTTTTACTCGCTGCCTTTGCATTTATATCTTCAATCGTAACTATCGGGGCTGGCATATTGCTCAAAGCCCTTGCAATATCGTCAGCCGTTAATATATTCTGATTCGGGATAGCATTTAACTGGTTTTGTGATAATTGCTGTTGGGTAAGTATCGTTGATCCTGCCTGATTAGCAAATGCCCTTTGTGCGGGTAAGGAAGAAGATATTGCAGACGGAATAGACCCGCCCTCACCGCCGGGAACTTTTACCTCTATTATTTTCTTTACGTTGGCAATACCGGCTGCTATTGCTGCTCCTGCTGCTGCTATTCCAAGAACTGGGCCAACAACTGGCACACCTGCGAGTGCCGCATAAGCTGCCGTTGCTGATCTATAAGTATTAATTGTTGTCTCCGCAATCGCTGCCGCCTTCCCAATAGCTGTGTTTTTCCCAAATATTGCCGCTATATTACTGGCAAAATCTGAAGATAAATTCAATTTTTGGTCAGCTGTTAATTTAGCAATCTCAACTTCTATCGCAGCATATTTTTTTTGAATTTGTAAAACGCCAGCACCTGTAGCTTCTGCAACGCTGATCTCTTCTGCTTTCTTTATGTTTAACAAGTCACGTAACCGATCTACTGACGCCATTGCTTCGTCCTTTGCTTTCTGTAAGTCAGTCGCCGCTATTTCATCCTTAGATTCTCCATCACCTTTACTCGCTGTATTTTTTAATCTATTTATCTTTATCTGATCTGAATAATATTCCTTCTGAATAGTATTCCGTTCTTTTAACAATCCATTCACACGGTCTTCTACTACCTCCTGTTTATCTGTCATTTCTGCTATTGCAGTAATGTTGTCAATTTGCTTATTAACAAATGTAATTTTATCACTTGCTAATTTACTGGCAATAATATCGGCATCTACTGCCGCCTGCTTCTTCCGTGCAGCGGTAGATTCTTGATCAGAAACTATTGCACGCTGTTTAATTAAATCAGCTTCTAATGCCTCCCATTCAGTTTCTTTTGCAAGCCTCTCATCATTAAGTGCCTCCTCTTCTTTTAAAAGAGTACTATATTTCTGCTTCCATTCAAGTTGCTTTTGAAGGCTTATCCCTTTATCTTTATTTTTACCCAGACTATCAAGTAATGCAATATTGTCTTTTTGCATTTCCTGACCCTCTTTTATCTGAAGTTGTAATTGCGTCCGCTGCTCGTCTGTAAGGTTTTGCATAAGAGTTAGCCTATTCTTAGCCTCATTCTCAAGTCTGGTTCCTTCTGTTAATCCACCCCTTGCTCTTTTCGCAGCATCAGCTAAAGCCGCTTCGCTATCTCTTGTAAATCCACCAGCTCCATATTTTAGTTTATCAGCTGATTCTAAATATAGTTTAATATTTTCAGTAACCTCTTTCCATGATTTTGCTATTAAAGCAATAGCTCCGGTTACTAAAGCCGCAGGACTCAACATTGAGAGCATACTCTTGCCTGCATCAACAAAGGCACTCTGTACGGCGTCACCATACCGTCCAATATTTGATCGTCCATCATTTAATGCCAAATCATAATCAATGATAGCCTGTTTGGTTTTTGCTATCTCATTACGTTGAGTAATATAAAGCGGATTGAGTTCTTTTTGCCCTTTTGCATTAGTTATATAAGCATTGCCGAGCTTTCCTAATGCCTGCTCCTGTAGTTTAAGTTGTTCTCCTAATTGCTTTCTACTTCCGATCTCTGAAGTGTTCGCAGCTATTGCAGTCTTAACAAGGCTAGCTGCTTTCCTATATTCATCATTGGCGTTCTTTAATGCTGCTAGCCCGGCCTCTTTTTCTGCTGCTGTTGCTGTATCTGAAGCTTGTAGTTTCATATTTGCAACAGTCAACTCATCTACTTTCTTTTTTGCCTCGGCCGCTTCCTCAGAATATTTCTTGAGATTACTCTCAATATTAACCAGATATGTTTTCTTTTCGTCTGTCATGATTATAATTTTATAAGGTCAATTATGCAAAGCTGTCCCGGAATATAATTATTAATCTTATTCACGTAAAAATAAGCCTTATATTGACTCAAGTAAATAGGTATATAATGCTTTAATCCAGCGACCTCATAAACAGGTAAGTTAAATTTTGCCCTTCGTAGATTAGTTTTAGTAAGCAACCTTGAAAGGCCTCCGTAATTAGTAACAATATAAGACCCTGATACCCCTAATGAACTTGCGATCTTTGGGTTACTAATAGAAATAGAATTGACATTCATTGCTACTGTATCCCATACTTTAAATGTTTTCCCTGTTGCTTCTTTTACATAAACAATTCTTGAATCAATAGAATTATTTGCTTTATAGATCCCAGTATTGTCAATGTTATTAAAAGCAATTCTGGAAACATTAACAGTCGGAGCCGTGAAATCTATTGTTACCTCATCGCAAGTAGAGACAGGAAACTGAACAACATCTTTCTCGGTTGGCAGTGTTGTATCGTCAATCTCTATTGTCGCATCACCATTGCCGATAATAACATCTTTTGATTCTTTATACTTTATGTAGTTTCTCTGTGCATAGTCGCCAAACTTATATTCCGTCTCATCGTCCTGTTCCGAAAGGTATGCGCTCCAGTCTCTTGCATTTGGAATGTTATCATAAAGATCATTGTAATTCCAAAACTTAATCTTTTTATCTCTTGCAGTCACATCAGGAATTAACCCGAATATGTTACATACTAACTTTATAAATTCAATTTGAGTTAAGTCCGGCAAGTTTATATGAGGAGTCATAGGAGAACTATATGCTGACGTACTTATTACAATTTCAGTAATTGCTAAAGAATAGCCGGTACAATTATTAAAATCAGAGACTACAAATCTTAACAGATCACCAGCCGTTGCTGTATACTCACCAGTAAACACACCTCCTGGCCCCCAACTTCCAACAAGATCCAAAGTTGCTACTGAAATGCCTGACTTATAAATATAAACATCAGGTGCGGGATTCCCATCTATATACGCCTGATTAATCCCAACTCTAAACTTATAAAGTGCTGTATATGGCACTGTATAAAATCCGGTATCTCTCCAAAGATATGTTCCAACAATTAATGTTGCACCTAATTGATTAAGTGGACTAAGGGGAAGCGTATAATCTTTTCTCCCATTCCATATAAGAGAGTAAAGCCATTGTACTGTTGAGATGTTCGAAGGAGTCAAATTCACAATAGGCAACCATAGCTTTAAAAACGTGTCATTTGTCAAAATATCACCGTTGCAAGTAAATTGAGCGTTAGAAAATATCTCATCCCAAATAGTTTTGATCTTTACAAAAGGCCATATCCAGCCTCCATATAGCTCAACTGTATTCCCTACTAATTTTAATGGAGTCATACCTCCGTCATCTGATGGTTCGCAAAGCGGATAAACATAATCCAAATCAGTTGTATGACTAAGGTTTATATCAGTAAGGTTCCAGTCATGATCCGTTGAAGGCAAAGTAAGGTCGGTAAGTTTCAATAGTTCAATCTCTTTAAAGAAATTCAAGTTCCCAGAATAAATAGAAGCAAAGTAGTATTGATCATTGCCTTTATCAAGTATCATATAACCCCCGGTAATCATCTCAATACCATTACTAACATACCTACAACTCTGCTGAATATATGGGAATGAAGTATTTGCCCCCGCTTCGCCTGAGAGTTCAAACAATGCTTTCATGGCTCTTGTTTTCCTAATTTTAAACTGAGCCGTGAAGTCTGACTGTCGGTCTTGCATCTCTGCAATATCATTCACCTGTTTGTTAATAGGTATTATTTCATCTTCATCTAAATCACATTCTGTATCATTTATAAATAGATGCTGCGACTTCTGAAATACTGCCGGGGTGTTTGGTAACTCTTTGCGTGTGATCTCAAAATTAAGAATATATCCAGGGACGGATTCGTCTTTAATTACATGCTCACCACTTGTTATTTCGACTTCTCTCCAAATGCCTGATTCATATTGTTCAACTCTTTCAGCTAATAGGAGCCCTTCAAATCCCGGTATATTTCCTGCCGTTATTCCTTCAAGAGTTATTTGATAAGAATATTCTGCTTTTAGTTTTGTTGGCCTTTCTACTTTTGAAATTCTTGAAAACATTCTAACTATCTGCGTTCCCATCGACTCGGTTTGCATGGTAATCTCATACCCGTTGGTAAAGTTAAAGTAATGATAACCGTTGTACCACCAACGTAAATAAACCCCTGTGGTGCATCTCGAAATAGGTATAGATATAGTGCTAATCATTTCTTAAAAAGCAATAGATTTTATTATAAACAGCCGACATAAATATCCCAGAAGAAACAAAAAACAGTAACTCAATTAAATCAAAAGGCTTTGTAAAAAGGTAATACCATAAGCAAAACTGACCCGTGAAGCAGAGATGGCACCCGCCAAGAGGCCGACACAACCATTCTGGTAACTGATTAATCAAATCCTGATACCATTCAAAGATCATTCCTTTTTGTCCGAGGGCGCAAAACATATAAGCAATAAGTGATATTTTAAGTATTTCCATCATATGTCCCTCATACAACGAATTGAACATCCTACTAATTGGCTCACATCACTGCTTGATATACCAGCATTATTCCATAATATTATCTTAGACCAAGCATTAGATCCTCCTGCAATAGATGCCGACCATATATTATTATAAAATGCAATTTGATAATATATTCCATTATTGCCACGATAACCCCCAGGCAATGCCTTAAATCCATAACTGTCAACAGCTCCTGTGTTCGGGGTAGTCCAATGAGTCGTGCCTATCTCTTTTAGTTTTCCTCCCGCTGTAGCATCTCCACCTAAGAACGCAACTAATGTTGCAAAATCAGCATTATTTGGTATTCTCCAGCCAGTAGGTGCAAGTCCATGAGCATTGTTTACTGCATACCAGTTATATAAAGTACCGAAGTCGGCTTTATTTGCTATGTCGTTATCATAGTAACAATATGCGCCATCATGTCCTCCTGTCCCATCTTCTGCAATCCAATCAGCATTAAGAGTCAGATTAGGTATCGGTGTCCCATCAGCATACTTAGTAGTCCTTAGATTTTCTACCAGCCATTGCTGTGTTCCTACTGTTACGTAGGTATATATATTGCCATCAGCATCTATTACTGGCGGAATAGGCGATGGAATATTACGCAATAACCTTACCGAAGCATAATAGGTAAATGGATAAGAACTTTGACTTATTGCAGCAGAGATGTTTGACATCATCATATATAATTGAGCCTTTAGGTCTGGGTCTGTTCCATCAACCCAGAAGATAGCTCTTTCTTTTAAATAATTATATACACCAACATCATTCCTTCTGCCTCCCGCTACTGCACTAAATGTATACTTATCTGTTGCTCCTGTATTTGGTGCATCCCAATGCACAAACCCAATCTCTTTTAAGACGCCTCCTGCTACTGCATTGCCTCCGCAATTAACTATCAGTTCTTGCCAGTCTGCTAAAGTAGGTATCCTCCACCCAGAAGGGGCAAATGAGGAACTGCGAATTGAAAATCCAGAATAAAGTTTCCCATAAACAGGAATATTTAAAGGATCATTATTATATGCCTTTGAATTTGGATAGTTAGAATCATAATTTTTACACATCCATACCTGCGATCCTATCTGAATCTGACAAATAGTTAATGGGTTGCCAGTAGTATCAAGTGAAATAAGTGGAACGGTATCTGGTATTATTGGCGTCTCAGTCAATAGATTGCCACTTAAATCTAATTCTGTAAGGCTTGTTGCCCCATCTGGTATATTAATTGCTATAATATCATTATCACTTAAATCTAAAGTGATTATATTTTCTTCACCATCAATTGTGATAGTATGCTCATCACCTCCACTACCAGTATAATCGTGAGTAATTGTATCTTCTCCACCTGTTAACACTACTATTTCTGGTGCAGTGCCATCACCCCAATCTATTACGATAGTCTCCCCTGCGTTACCTATTGCAACTATTGTAAACACACCGTCAATGACTGTAATTATGGTTATCACATTAGGATCATAAATTAGTACGTCTGGCTGTATAGGACTGAATCCTGTTGCTGATATTTCTCTACTTCCTATCTTAGTGGTTAGCTCAACTTCATAACCATTGACTTGATTATCATAAACAATGAGACTACCGGGGGAAATAGATATATTCTTCCATCCATCATCAGTAAGTATATATACCTCACGGGTGTTCATTATTGTTCTTATTGCCTGACATTGCTCATATGTTATTTGCCCGGTTCCCATCATTACAGACTTAGTTCCTATTGTTCTGTACTTTTCTCCTTCGGTTATCAATGATTGTTTACCGGGATAAAAGAACCAATAGTGCCAACCCGAATACCACCAACGAAGATAATAGCCATTACATGGACGTTTTATAGATATTTTCTGTGGGGCATTATTTAAGTAGCCTACTATCATAATGAAATGGATATTGTCAAATGGTCAGCCATATCAGGAATCAAAGCCGGATCAATAGTAAGCGAGTTAATAAACCCCTCTAAGCTATCAGCAGGAACGGTCGTAACAACATCCGCCCCTAACTGTGTATTAACGGAATTATATATCTTCATTGTCACCGTTACGTCTGAGGCAGGGCTTACAGGGATTGTCTCAGGGAATATAAACGAGATATCAAAAGGAAGTCCAACGAAGTAAACCGGCTTCTCAAATGAGTTAAGAAAAGGTGCATCATAATCATCATTTGCAACATACTCCCAGAGGTTTGATCCCTGCTCTTCGCTTCTTACACATTCACCGTAGTACCAAAGTATCGTGTCAGACGGGGGAGATATAACACCACCTTCGGGAATCCATAACTCTGAACTGCCATACCAGCAACCTCGCTATTCAATTTATAAATTA
>ERZ869921.1007-NODE-1007-length-13272-cov-3.845502_pt1 | contig 13272 bp, 17 predicted proteins | sample MGYA00579310_ERZ869921 | MGnify/ENA primary metagenome ERZ869921 (study PRJEB32216, sample SAMN09231816) | wastewater metagenome | place: USA: Maryland | collected 2016-06-21 | study: EMG produced TPA metagenomics assembly of the PRJNA472060 data set (Reclaimed...
GGTCGTGGTCGTGAAGGTCGTCCCGCCCTGTGAAAGGACCGGGGTCCACGTCGTGTATGCGCCGCCGCGGCCGAGCGGTTCCCATGTGCCGCCGCCGTCTTCGGTGGGGTCGGGGTCGGTGTCGACGCACGTCTCGTAGAACGGCGGGGTGCCGTCGGTGCGCAGCACGACCTTGCCGAGGAACGGCACACCGCGGTCGACGTCGGAGCCGGCCGGGTGGAAGTGCACTTCCCACAGCGGGTTCCCGGTGAAGTTGTTCCCCGCGGCCATCAGGGGTTCCGCACCCAGAGGACGCCCATGACGCCGTTGTCGACCTGGCACGAGTCGGGGGTGTCGACGAACACGCCGTACTCGATGACGTCACCGGCGACGCATTCGACGAGCCCCGCGGCCGTCAGCGACGAGAACGCCGGCGTCGCGACACCGAACTGGTTCGATGTCGCGATCCAGTCGTCGCCGTCGTCGTAGAGGCCGTTGATCGTGAGGCGGAGCTCCTTGTTGCCGCGCACGCTCGAGCACCTCACCGACGCGTACGCGATGAAGAACCCGTCTTCGTCGCAGGTGATCGAATCGACGGACGAAAACACGCCCTGGGTGAGCGACACCGCGGTGACGCGTTGGATCGTCGCCTGCAGCCCGTTGAACAGGTAGTCGAGCGGGTCGAACACCGACGTGTTCATCTCTGCGGCCGCGAGGTCGCCGTCGGTGAAGTCGGCCGGAACGGGGACAGCCATCAGATGCTCCTATGGGCCGAGGATTGCGCCGGAGCCGAGCCCGAGCCCCGCGCCGCCGAGGCGGAAGATGCCGACCGACAGGTCGTATGCGGAACGCCACCGAGCGCCGCCGGCTCCGAGCCGGAGCGTCGCGACGGCTTGCGCCGCGCCGACGGTGAGCCGAAGGCCTTCGATGGTCGCCAGGTACTCGATCTGTGTGCCGGTGCCGGGCTGGGTGACGCCGAGCGTGATCGATGAACGGCCCAGGATGTCGGTCGCGTCGAGGACCGCTTCGAGAAGGTTCAGGTCGGCCATGGCGGTGTCCCACACGGTCACCGCGACCTCGGACGGCCACGGCTCGCGGACCCCGGCGTAGAGGTCTGCGAGGAGTTGCGCGTTCGCGTTGATCCAGTTGATGTCGAGCGCGTACAGGTCGAGGCGTTCGATGAACTCTTCGAAGTCGCCGGTGACGAAGGAGTCGGCGAGGGCCTTCACGGTCGCCTTCGAGATCCCTGCGACTGCGGCGCCGTTGTAGAACTCGGCGAGCGGGTCCGCGAACTTCAACGACCCCCGTCGGTAGGCCCACACGGTGGACCCGTCGACGTCGGCGGCGAGGTTCGTGAGCCCGAACGCCACCGTCGGCGTCGCACCGGCAGCTGCGTCAGCGACGGCGTACCGGCCGTTGATCGCGAGGGTCCCGTCGGCGGCGACGTGCACCGTGCCGAGCTCCACATCGAGGCCTTTGCGGAGCGCGTCGAACGCGTTGGACGTGAACCGGGAGTCGTTCGACCCGTTCGTGTCGATCACGGTCGCCGGGAACGTCACCGGTGCCCGCGCGACACCCGAAGCGTCGACGGTGTCGACCGCCGGTGTCAGCACGTTCAACGTGTCTGCGATGTCGACGACGGTGACCGGCGGGAACGCGACCACGTTCGCGAACGTGACCTCTTCGTAGGTCTGGTGGTTCCACACGCCGAGCGCGTCGGTCGCTTCGAGGTTCACCAGCGCCGCGAACGGCGCTTCGGTCAGGTCGTGCTCGAACCGGGTGATGTACCCGGTGTTCACCGGGCGGCCGCCGCCGATGTCGACGACCAGCCGGGTGCGGGTGTGGCGGCGCCAGTCCGCCAACAGATGCGCCGGGGTTTCGCCGGCGTTGTTCCCGTTGCGGACCTTCGCCTTGATCGTCCCGGCCTGGAACTGGTCAGACCACCTCGACCCGCGACCACGATCCGAGATCGCTTCGGCGACTCGGCCCAACGGCTCGAAGTCCGGCGTCGCGGTCGGCGTCGTCGACGGTGACCACTCGACTGAGAACGGCTGCGGACTCATCGCTGCTGGATCTTGATGTCGAGCGCACCGTAGCTGTGAGACACACGCACCACCGCCGACGCGAGCACCGTGTCGTCCTCGAGCCGCAGCACCAGCGGCTGGGTGAGGCTCGTCGTGCCGCCACCCGTAGACGCGTACGACGACGCTGCGGTCAGCCGGTCGTTCGGGGTGACGTACCCCGACGCGCCCGCGGTCCAGACCTCGGGGCCTTTCTCGCCGACGACGTACGACTGGCCGGCCATCGTCGGCCCGCCACCGGCGCGTTTCGGGAGGTCGTAGTAGATGAACCCGGTCTCGGGGTTCACCGTCGGCGTGAGCCCCTGCGCGATCGCCGTCTCGAGAAGGAGCTTCTTCTGCGCTTCGAGCTTGCCGTTGACGTCGCCGTGCTTCGCGATGAGGTCGTCGAGCGCGGCGGCCTGGTTCGCGATGGCGGTGAGCACCTCGCCGCCGGGGCGGCCCATCTCGATCATGGTGCGGATCACGCTGTTGCCACGCTCGAGGACGGTGTCGAGTTGCCCGGCGAGCTCCTTCTGCTTGTCGATCACCCGGCCGGTGCCGGCGACCTGGCGGGTCTGCGCTTCCTCGGCCGCCCACTCGGCGTCACGGAGCCGTTCTTGCGCTGCGGTGACCGCGTCGACGGCGTCGGTGACCTTGTCGGACGTCTCAGCGCCCGAGTTCAGGACCTTGTTCTGGTTCGCTTGGGCGTCGGCGACCGCGAGCTGCGCGCGAGTGAGATTCAGCGAGGCACGCTCGAGCGCGAGGGTCGCGCCTTTGACGTCGCCCTCTTTGCCCTTCTTGCGTTCCTCGTTGATCTGCTTCTGCGCGTCGGCGACGCCTTTCTGGGCTTCCTTGAGGCTCAGGTTCGCCTCGCGCACACCGAGCTGAGCGTCGCCCTTCTCGCGCTCCGTCGGACCCTTGCGGGCCTCGACGAGCGCCGCCTCGGCATCGGCGAGGCCGAGCTGCGCCTTCGTGATCGCTTCGGCCTGGCGGACCGCGTCGCGCTGCTCGGCGGCGAGGTTCCTGGTCGAGCCTGCGGCCGTGCTCGAGCTGGTGCCGACCGCGGCGAGCGCGTCGGCGTAGTCGAGGTTGGCGTCGAGGAGGTTGAACGCACGGGCGTACAACGAGTCGAACGTCGCGAGCAGGTCGCGCGTCGCGTCCGCAGCTGAGTAGGTGGGCGTGACCACGTTCGCGACGGCGGCGGCGTAGCCGTTGAGGCGGGCCTCGGCCGCGTTCGCCGACGTAGTCGATTCGCCGAGCCGGGCGTTGAACAACTCGTTGACGCGGGCGGCCTGCTCGAACTCGCTGCCGAGCGGCAGGATCTCGCCGTTCAGGCCGCGCAGCGCGCGGATGAAGTTCACCATCGCCGGCGTGGGAGCGCTGACACCGAACAGGCGGAGCCCGTCGCCGCCCTTGCCGAGGTCGGCGATCAGGTCCTCGACGGTGACCCCGACGTTCGACAGTTCTTCGCGGAGGTTGCCGGTGAGCTCGGTCTCGGCGAGCGCCGCGATGATCTTGGTTCGGAGGTCGTCGAACTGGTCGCCGCCGGCCGCGACCGCTGCGGAGAACTCGCCGATGGTGACACCGGCCTTGGCCATCGCTTCGAGGATCGGGATGTTCTCCGACTTGCGGAGCAAGGTCTCGACGACGTCCGCGGCGCCACCCGCGACGGAGCCGGCGTTGCGGATCGCTTCGGCGTACTCGTCGACCCGTTGGCGGGCCGCCTTCGCGGCCTGTTCGCTGCGCCACCAGTTCACCGCGAACGCTGCGGCGACGAGCGACACGGCACCGAGCGCGAGACCGACCGCGCCGATCGCTCCGACAGCGTTGAGGGCGCCGCTCTGCATCAGCCGGAACGCACCACGCACGCCATCGGCGAGCATCTGGAAGTTCTGCACCAGGCGACCCGTGATCGACATGATCGGCCCGATCGCCGCAAGGAGCACCGCGAACCCGGCGGCGCCCGTCTGTAGCCAGTCGGGGAGCTTCCCGAACGCATCGAAGAACGCACCGGCGATCGGAGCGAGCGCGGTGATGAGCGGCGCCAGCGCGGCGCCTAACTCGATGAGCGCGACCTTCGCCTGCGCGAAGGCCTGCTGCAGCTTGAATGCGTCGGTGCCCGATGCGACCTCGAACGCCTTCGACGCTGACCCGGCCGAGTTGGCGGTCGCGTCGAACGCCGCGCCGAGCCCACCGGTCGCGTCGGTCAACAGCAGCTGCGCGCCCTGGAACGCCTGGATGTCGTCGAACAGCTGGAAGAGGGCGTCGCTGTTGCCGCCGAACTTCGACTTGAGCAGATCGAGCGCCGCGGGGAGCCCACCGGTGGTGACCGTCGCGCGCAGTTGATCGACAGACAGGCCGACCGCGGCGAGGGCTTTGCGGCCCTGCTCGGACGGGACGAGGATCTTGCGGAGCACGCCGTCGAGTTGCGTGCCGGACAGGGCGGCGTCGCCGGACTTCGTCGACAGGTAGCCGAGCGCGGCGGTGACCTCGTCGAAGCTGACGCCGAGCGCCTGCGCGGTCGGGAGCAGGCGGCCGAGTTGCGGCGCGAGTTGCGCCATCTCGACCGTCGACACCTTCGCGCCGGCGGTGAGGACGTCGAGCGCCTCGGCCGCGGAGAGGTTCCCGGCGCCGTACGAACCGATCGCCGCGGTGACGGTCTGCACGATCGACTGCGTGGACCCGAGCCCGACCGCAGCGGCTTGCGCGGCGGCCTTGACGAGCTCGAGCGACGTCGCCGTGTCGAGCCCTGCGGACGACGCGAAGTAGAGGCCCTCGGCGAGCTCCTGCGGGCCACGCCCGGTGCTCTGCGCGAGGCCGAGGATCTCGTCCTTCAAGCCGGCGACCTCGTCGGCCGCGACACCGGCGAGATTCGTCATCTTCGCGAACGTCGCGTCGAAGTCGGTGCCGAGCTTCGTCGCCGCGACCCCGAGACCGACGAGCGGCAGCGTGACGTTGCGCGTCATCGTGTCGCCCGCCGACTTGAGCTCGGAACCGAACCCTGCGAACGCGCCTTTCGCCGCAGCGCCGAGCTTGGTGGTGTCGCCTTGCGCTTCGGCGAGGCCTTTTCGGAACTGCTCGTTCAGGAGGCGAAGCCTCACGCTGACAGTGCGTTCGGCCACTACTCACCTACCTCTTCGGTCACGAAGTACACGCCTGGGGACTGGCCACCGCTCGCCTCGGCGAACCGTTTCGCGGCGATGTCGCGCTCTTGGCACGACCAGCACACAACCGGCTTCGCCTCGTAGTCCGGGGCATCGTCGGAGAAGCACTCGTCGCGCGGCCTACCGCACCCCGGGCACTTGTTCTGCTCGGCTTCCTGCCACTCGAGCGCCGCGTCGAAGTCGTCGGGGAGCCACTGCGGCTCGCGCGGGTTCTTCGGGTTCGGCCACGTCCGACCTAGGAAGATCGATCGGGGGATGCCCCTTGGCGCGCAGTAGTCCAAGATGGCGCGCTCGTGCGCCGAAGCACGGTAGCGGCCACCGATTTTGGGCGCGTCGCCACCCCCACGTTCGCGGTGATGCACGCGCCCCACAGCTTCGACCACTCGGCGATGTCGAGCTCGGCCGCGAGCCACTCGGCATCCTCGAGCGTCAACGGGCGCGACACGCACGACGCGGCGAGCGCAGCCGGTGGGAACGTCTCCGGGTTGAAGTCGAACCCTTCGGCCTTGTGCTCGGCCAACGGCGGATGCACCGCCACCATCCGGAGCCACGCCTGCCTGCCGATGCCCGCGAACTCGAACTCGACCTCGGCCTCGGCGACCTCGGCCTCGGCGGCCTCGACCGCGACGCGCGCCCGGTGCACGGACGGGCTGTCGCCGATCGAGTCGTCGTCGTTCGACAACGCGTCCTGCAGCGCCTGCTCGGCCGCTGCGTGGCGCGCGATGAGGTTCTGATCGAACAGGATGCGGGCGGTCTCGTGGCGGCGCGCGAACGCCGCCTTGAGATCGTCGATCGCCATCAGGCCACGACAGCGTCGAGGACCGGTGCGGCGGTGATCGCGAACTTGATCGAGAACTTCTGGTTCTCGTTCGCGGCCGAGTTCGCCATCTGCGGCTGGCCCATCTGCGCCGGGCGGACCTCGACGACCTGCGCTGCGGTGTACGCGGTCGTGTAGAGCACCATGCGGCGGATCACGAGGAACCCGACGGTGTTGACGACGCACAGGTCCCAGAAGTCGTCCGCGGTGTCGTCGCGGTAGCCCATCAGCTCGAAGTCCTCGGAGTAGGTGCCGATGGTCTTCGCCTCGAACTGGGTGGTGATGTCACCCTGGTCGACGGTGTTCTGCGTGCCCGACGGGCGAACGCCGTCCTTCGGGATGAACGTGGTGATGTCTTCACCGGCGGTGAGCTGCACCGCAGTCGGCGACGTGAGCGACGACAGGGTCGTGACCCACGAGACCTTGGTGTACTTGTCGAATACGCGTCGAGCCATGGCTCATTCCTCCGTGTTGGTGGGGGTTGGTGCCGACTCGTCGGCGGGGGAACTGGTGGCGGTCCAGCCGGACTTCGCCATGACCCGCGCTTGGCGCGGGTGAACGCGCGCTGTACCTGCGTCGGGGTGAGAGATTTCGATGAGGCCGTCCGGGGAATGCTCCGTGCGGGCCGGGATGTCGGTGGCCAACGTGGGCCTCCTTATGCGGGGGTCGATGTGACGGTGAACCGCGGCGTGGACATCCACAGCGGCGGTTGCTGCTCGTTCTCTTGGCGGCTGCACCCGGCCGAACCGGATTGCAGTTCGACGTGGGTCGTCGCGCGACCGGTGACGGTCAGTTGCGCGCCGACGGCGGCGTCGACGACGAGATCGGTGACCGCTTCGGCTTGTGCACGGGTCGCGCCGACGCACGTGACCTGCCACGTGAGCTCGGCGTCGTCCTGGCCCTCGGCGATCGAACCGTCGAACGAGCTCGAGATCGGGTAACAGATGCCGTACCCCTCGAAGCTCGACGAGCCCGGCACGCCTTGCCACCCCTTGCCCGCAGGCTTCTCGCCGTCGCCGACGAACGCCGGCAGCAGCGCGAGGAACGCGGTGGTGTGCGCGTTGAACGACGCGAGGTTCGGGGCCATCGATCCTCACAAGCGGTCAGCGCGCGGGCGGGGCCGCACGATCAGGTCAGCGCAGGAACTCGTCGATCGACCGGGCGAGCGACGCTTCGACGACCTTGCCGCCGGGTTCCGCGAGATGGCCGAGCCACGGCCGCGGGGCCATGTTCACGGTGCCTCGGTCGTTCATCAGGCCGGCGGGGTCGGTGCACCGCACGGCGCGGGTGTAGCCGCGGCCGACCTTCTTCGTCGCGGCGATCATGTCGCCGGTGTCGCGCCACGGCGTCGCGGTCGCGATGGCGGTGTCGAACACGTAGTCGATGCCCTCGTCGAGCGCGGCCTGGTTCCGGATCTGCTGCTTGCGGCCCTCAGAACCGAGGTCCTTCGCGAGCTTCAGGACCTCGGACACGTCGAGCTCGAGGTCAGCCATGCGGCTTCGCGGACTGCAACATCAGCCGGCGGCCGAGGTCCCACGTGCCGAGCTGGATGTCGATGATCTGCATCGGCACACCGATCAGGTCCACGCCGGTGGCGGACGCGGTGACGGTGAGGTAGTCGCCGACGTCGAACCCGTCAGCGTCGACCGGGAGGGTCGCGACGTACTGGCCGATCTGGGCGTGCGCGTCGCCGATCTGGACGTCGCGCGACGCCGAGGCGCGCGACCGGACACGGCACAGGCCGGTCCACAGCGCCGCAGGCGGGGTGACCGTCACGTCGCCGGTGGCGGCGTTCAAGGTGCCTGCGGTGCGTCGAACGATGCTCGCTGTGTCGGTGAGCGCCGACTCGACGGTGGTGCGCATCGAGGCGATCTCGGCGGTGGTCAGCATCGTCGACTCCTCACGGGGTCGTGATCGGGATGGAGCCGACGCCGCGGCGCCGGTACTGGTCCGCCATGGCGATGCACTGTGCGTGCGTCATGCCCCGCTCGAAGGACTGGCCGTCGGTCTGGAAGTTGAACCGGCCGGCGGCTTTCCCGGCCTTGCGCATCCAACCTTCGAACGCTGCGGAGCGCAGGTCCCACGTCGGGGACCAAGGTCCGCCGTTGTCGACCCATACGACGTCGTTGTCGACGACCTGGGTCGCGCCGACCGGGCGACCGGTGAGGTCCGGCCACTCGGGTTCGGTCGCGCCGGACGTGCCGGCGACCTCGCACCGCCACCAACGCCCCGATTCCTGCACGACGTCACGCGCGACGTACGCAGTGGCCGCCACCCACGACGCCGCAGTGGCGACGTTCGACGGGCGGTTCCCTGCAGAGTCGACGCGTCGCGCGTCGTCGAGGAGGACGTCAACCTCGTCGAAGGTCAACACCGGGTCGACGTCGGGGTCGATCATCGACTCGAGCCGTGTGCGGGCTGCGGTCTCGTCCACGGTCAGGCCGTCACGAGCTCGTCAGCCACATCGACTATGTCGGCGGCACGCTTCGAGCCACGCTGTGGCTTGACGGCCGTGTCCGTGCGCGACGAGACGAATCGGAGCGTGGTCGCCCCGTCGCCGTCAACGATCCGTTCGATCGTCCCAGCGGCCGTGTCGAGGATGGACAACTCGCCCTTCGCGACACGCGAGTCGAACAACTCGCGCGCCATCGACCCTTCGGCCGGGACGTCCATCTCGATCACTGCGCCGGCTTCGCCGCGCACGAACACGGTCACGGTCATCGCGGAACGCGGATGGCCCGCACGGCGCCGGCGAACGAAGTGGCGAGGTCGATGAGGATCGTGCCGTCGCTTTGCAGGTACCGGGCCGATTCGAGCCCGGCGACGGTCATGTCGCCGGTGGTGGCGGGAACGGTGATGTCGAGGTTCCCTTGGCCGGCACTGAGCGCTGGCGGGTTGTCGCCCGCGAGGATCGTCGCGACACGATCCGAGCCGTTGGTGTTCGTGAACCGGAACACGAACTCCTCGAGCGGGTAGCCGCCGAGATCGACGACGTGGTCGTTGGTGGTGTCGGCGACGGTGCCTGCGCCGGTGGCGGCGCCGGTGCGGGAAAGGACTTCGACGGTGACTGCGGTACGTGCCATGGGGTGCCTCTTTCAAGAACGGGGGTGGTGAAACGGAATTGGGGCGACGCGCGACCATCCCCCGGCCGTGATGGCCGGGGGATGGTGCGAGGGTCAGGTGATGGAAGCGACGACGGTCGCGATGCCGTCGGGGCGGACGAGCTTCGACCCGTAGAGGTGCAGGCCGCGGACGCCGGTGCCGAACGTGGTCTGCAGCCGGAGCGTCTCGATGTCGCTGATCTGCTCGGCGTAGGTGATCGCGCCCGGGTAGCCGGCCATGACCGCGTAGTCGTCGCCGGTGACGAGCGGGGCGTTGTTCGACTTGAGGACGTCGAAGCCGAGGGCCTGGCCGACGATGCCGTTGCGGAGACCCTGCGTGGTGCCCGACGCGTCGACCTTGACGAACTTGTCGTCCTCGAGGAGGAGCCCGTAGTACCACGGCGGCACGATGACGTAGCGGCCCTCCATGGGGACGTTTGCCTGGTCGAGGAGCACGCTGAGCTTGCGGAGCTGCGTGTACGCCAGCGCGGCGGTGGTGACCGACACGGTGCCGATCTGGTTCGCGACCTGAGCGCCGGTGTAGAGCCCGGCGACGTACTGGTCGGCGGTGTCGCGCAGCTTGTACGCGGCCTGCACCAGCGCGGCTTCGAGTTCGCCGCCCGGGGACTGCACACGATCGATGTCGTCGACCGAGAACGAGAACGACTTGGCCTGATCGATCAGCAACGCGCGCTGCGCGTCGGTGAGCGTCTCGTAGGTCAGCGTGCCGTTCTTCGAGTAGGTGCTGATCGTCGGGTCGGACACCGAGCGGATACGAACGGTGTCGCCCTGGTTGCGGATGTCGCCCTCGTAGTCGCGGTTCACGACGGTCGGGCCGGCGTACACCGCCGACTTCTTGAGGGTCTCGAGCACAAGCGCTGACCAGATTTCGGGAATGAATGAGAGCGCCATGGCGGCGTTCCTCCTGTGGGTGTGAGGCGGCTATCCCGCCTGTTGAAGTTGGGAGAGCCGGCCTTCTCGGAACGCCTTCGCGATCTCGTCGTTGCGGCCTTCGTGGCGCAGACGATCGAGGTCGGCTTTCGTGAGTTGTCCGGCTGCCGGCATGCCACGAGGGCCGCCGTCGCCACTACCGCCCGGGGGCGTCGATTGCTTCCCGACGAGGTACGGCTTCGACTCGAGCAGCGCTTTCACTGCCTCGTCGACGCCGGTGACACGGCCGTCGTCACCGATGGTCACGGATTCCTTGGAGATGAGCGCCAGCACTGCGTCGGCGTCGACCGCGCCGGCCTTGGAGGCGGCGGTGGTGATCGCAGCGGACAAGGCGGTCGCGCGACGTGCCTGTTCGGCGTCGGCGGCCTTCTTCTCGGCCGCTTCCGCTCGTGCGTTGGCCTTCTCGAGTTCGGACTTCGATGCTGCGTCGAGCTCGTCGAACTTCTTGGCTTTTTCGCGCAGCTCGGTGAGGTCGGGTTGCGCTGCGAGGAGCCGGCGTTTCTCGGCGGCGAGGAGGCTGTTGACCTCTTCCTGGCTGAACGACTTCGCGGGCGGCGGCTCGGGTGGAGGCGCGTCGGGTGCAGGGGTCGGGGCAGGTTCGGTCATTGCTTCCTCCGGGTGGAGTACCGGCCGTGGAGGCCGTGGGGTGTTCAGGCGGCGATGTCGCCGGGACCGGTGAACTTCTGGTTCCGGGCGACGAGGACGGGGCCGAGTTCGCCGTGCTCACGGACCGCGATCGCTGCCTTCGGGTCGTTCCAGTAGTCCGGCCGATCCGACGCGGCTTTGAGCCGCGCGGCGAGCGCCTTGTCGACGACCAGCGGCGCGCCCGCCGGGAGCGGCGCGACCGTGCACCCGCATCGGGCGTGCAGTGGCATGAGGTCGGCGGAGTTGTACCGCTGCGTCGAGGCGGTGAGACAGAACGTGCACGCGTTCGCGTCAGGGACTCGGCGGTAGTGGTCGAACCCGTTGTTCACCATGGCGTCGCGCGACGCCTGCCGGGCCGCCATCTTCACGTCGGTGTCAGCCGCCGACATCGCCCGATCCCGTGCTGCGCGGAGCGATTCGGCGTAGGTGCGGCCTTGGTTGATCGCTGTGCGGGCGGTGACCGTCGGCCGGGCATACACGTCGGCCGTGGCGACGCCACGCAACTCGACCATCGCGGCCACGTCGAGCACCGACACCGGGACCGTGCCGGTGAGCTGGCCGATGTAGTTGCGCATGTACGCGTCGGCGAGCATCGCCGCCTGGCGTTGCGCCGGCTCGATGACCGCCGCGGCGGCCCGGGCGAAGCGGGCCTGGTCGCCGGAGTCGAGGCTGCCGAAGCGGTCCCACAGGCGTGCGACCTGATCGGCGGTGCTCGCGCTGAGGCGGACGAGGATGTCCTGGTATCGCTTCGAGAGGAGGTTCAGTGCCGCATCAGACGCCATCGGTCGGCAAACCCGCTGGCTGCACTGCGAGGGCGGCGTTCAACGCGTCCTCGACCGACTCGATCTTCCACCGTTCGATCTCTTGCGGTGTCGCACCCCACCGGCGCCACAGCTCGGCGACGGGGACGCCGAGGGTGCGCATCTTCACGAGGGCGTCGACGAGCTCGCCCTCGGAGCGGATCTCGGGGTCCTTCCAGATCACCTCGGCCGACACCTCGGCCGCCCGGTCGGAGTCGCCGCGCGCCGCGAACGCGGTGCGCAGCACTTCTTCCCAGTCCTCACCGAGATACGTCTGGCGGTCTCGGACCTTCGACGTGAGCCCCGACTCGGCGGCCTTCAGAGCGTCACCGGAGACGTTCACCATCGCGCCGAGCAGGTACTGCGGCGGGGTGCGCGACACGGCGGCGAGGGTGTTGATGTCGGCCTCGCGCGCCTTGACGTAGTTCGTGAGGTCGGTCTGGGAGAACTCACCGAACTTCGTGTCCGGGTTCTCCGATGCCCACAGGCGGTTCACGGCGGCTTCGAACGGCTCGACGGGGTTGCCTTCTTCGTCCTCGGGGATGTCGAGCCCGGTCGCCCACTTCTGCCGGAACGCGGAGTACTCGGCGGCGACCATCTGGTTGAACGTCGTGTGGTTGGTGCGGTCCTGGATGTCGGTGAGCCCGTCGAGCTCGGACCGGCCGCACCCATCCCACTTCGGGCGGGGACGGAGCTCGATCAGCGGCACGCGGTCGAGGCTGATCTCGAGCGGCCATGATTCGCCGGGCACGACCCGTTCCTCCCACCGCACCGAGCCCGTGGTGGTCAACGTGACGCCGTTCTCGACGGCCGGCGCCGCCTTCGCGTGCACCGGTGCGCCGGCGGGCGCGTACCACTTGTAGACCAGACCCGGCAGGTACAGAGTGCAGTAGGTGCCGTCCTGTTCGACCCACCGCTTGAGCCCCGCGGCGCGTTTGCGGCGATCGCCGGGCTCGTACGCGACGACGCACTGCGACGGATGCTCCGCCGTGATCCGCACCCGCGCTGAGTGCTCCGGGTCGGGCCACACGAGGGCGTACGACGACCCGAGCGTCAACGCGTCGAGGTCGACGAGCTTGTGGTCGGCGTCGAGCTGGTTCGCCTGCCAGATCTCCCACGCGTCGGCGTCGGCGGCCTGGTTGTCGCCGAATCGGAACCCGACGATGTGCATGCGCTCAGCGACCGCGTCGACGATGAGGCCCATCCAGTTGGCCCGGGCCGCCTTCTGCAGGCGGCGGAACTTCTCGGTTTCCTTCTTCGGGCCTTCGGGGAGCGGGTGGTTGCCGTCGTAGTAAGCCCGGTACTTGGTGACGTCGCCTTGGCGGCTGTCGAGCTTTCCGAGGAGGCGGTCACGCCACTGCTCAGGGGTCACGCGCTCACCGTCCTCTCAGAACCCGGCGGCACGCCGTTTCGTTGCTTTCGTCGCTGCCCAATGGGCGAGCACTGCGGATTCGGCGAGCGTGACGTCGCCGCCGTCGATCGACGCGAACCCCCACCCGCCCAGGTTCCAGATCGGGCGGCGCCCGGCGGACCCGACTGACGCCCGAAGTGTCGGATCGTCGATGTGCGACAACGCGTCGGACACGATCGCTTCGACGAACCCGGTGTGAGCGGCGATGACGTCGTCGACCGTCGGCCGGACGATCAGCCGTTTCGGGAACTTCGCGGCGATCAACGCTTCGATGAGCGCCCCAGCGCCGGCCTTGCCGTCGACCACGACCGTGTTCCGGCGTTCGACGAGCCAATCGACGAGCC
>ERZ869921.1008-NODE-1008-length-13269-cov-3.374754_pt1 | contig 13269 bp, 21 predicted proteins | sample MGYA00579310_ERZ869921 | MGnify/ENA primary metagenome ERZ869921 (study PRJEB32216, sample SAMN09231816) | wastewater metagenome | place: USA: Maryland | collected 2016-06-21 | study: EMG produced TPA metagenomics assembly of the PRJNA472060 data set (Reclaimed...
GCGCTGGTAGGCACCATCAACGTCAAGCTGAGCTCAGGCCGCCAGCTCGCTGAGGTTCAGACCTCGGTCGCGTCCGCCGTCGCGGCCTATCAGCAATCCAAGGACCTCGACATCGGCGCACTCATTCAGCCGAGCAAGCTCATTGCCGTTGTCATCGATGCCGATCGAGCCGCGATCGACAGCTATCTCCAGAGTGCGCCCGCCGCGCCGACCGCCTTGGCCTTCAACGAGGTCGCAGTCTTCGACCTGAGCGCCCTTGTCTATCAGTACGTGTAGCCATGGCCGAGCATCGCCTCACCAACTACATCGCCCGCATCACCTCGGGCATCCGGTCCTTACATCGACCAGGCGGCAGCGGACTGCTCTGGAGCCTGAGCGGGCTCATGGACCGCGTCCTCAGCGATGCCTCGGACGCCGTTCGCGAAGGCATGCTGCTTGAGTGCAGCGATGCAGCGCTCGACTACCATGCCCGCAACTCCAACGACCGCCGCGTCACTGCAGAGACCAATGCAACCCTCCGCGCCTACCTATCGCAGCGCTGGCTGCGCAAGAAGGAAGCCGGCACCGAAGACGGCCTGCGCAAACAGCTCGCGCGCCTGGGCTATCCCAACTGCGAGCTCTGGAGTTATCAGCGGCTCAAGCTCGCTGGCGTGCCTGCGAACGTAGCCTTCGGGGGCCCAGCCCAGCTCGGGTTCTGGTTCCTCATCATCAGGCAGCCGCACCCCTTCAACGAGGGTCCGATCTGGGACGGGGGAGCAGATTGGGATGATGGCAGCTATTGGGGCGGCTCGGCGGCCGGTGGACTCGGGCAGCGATTGAGCGAGCTGGAGTTCACGTTGCATGCATGGCGGGCCTCTGGTCGGTCTCCGCGCTTCGCGGTCATAGACCTGGACGGCACGACTCAGGTTCAGCTCACACCGCCCTACGACTTCACGGGCAACTACGAGATCTACCCCTTCTTTGAAGCCGGCGAGCGCATCGGTGGCACGGTGACCCCGTTCTATAGCGCCAGCTTCGTCAATCCCTGAGAGGAGAGCCCACCTTGGCAGACGCAGACCTGCAAAATTATGCCGGCACCCCGGTCTGGAACGATGATCTCACTGCAGCGTCAACGCTGCTCCCTGTCGACGGAAAAAAGATCACGGCCGACAACAACGCCGCTGGCCGTGCGCCTGTAAACCGGAGCCTAAAGCAGCTGAAACAAATGCTCATCGGCGTGCACGATGGCATTTTTGGCAGCCGCTCCGGATCGACGAGGCGAACGCTCAAGAGCCTGGAGGTGGACGGCACCGGCGGCGCAGCCAGCACCATTCCCGCTGGCGATATCAAGGCCCTTGGCAATGTCACGGCGGCGGCCGGCGACCTGCTTGCTCCTGCTGGTGCTGTGACAGCTGCGGGCATCGTCCAGAGCACTGGAGGGAGCCTCGTGTCGCAGGCTGCCGACCTTATTGCGGCCGCGACAACTTCCCTGGTGCGCATTGGCTTATCGCCTGCTCAGCGCGTGGAGATTGGAAACCACATGCTGCGGTTTCTGACCACCGGCACCGGCAGCGCTGATGCAAATCCCCCACAGGGAACCAGCATTAAAAACCAGCAGCGCGCCAAAAACCTCGTAAAGGCCAATGCCTTTGTTGAAATGCAGGCCGCCAACGCCATTAGCAGCTATGACGGTAACGGAGTGGCGGCAGCGGTGATCTCGGGCGGAACCGCTATCAAGATCACCTTCGTCGATGCCTTCGACGACACCCGATACTCGGTCACCACGGCCGACGTCTATCAGGCCGCTGGCGTTCGCTATGAAATCCAGGAATTGACGTATCTGCGCACGACTACCGAGTGCTTCTTTGCGGCACTGACTTCCGCCGGTTCCGTGGTGGACTTTACTGCTACGCCGGTCAGCTTCTCGTTCACCGTAGTCGGAAAACAGACCACCTAGAACCGCCCGCGTATATTCCGCTGTGCCTGACATCGGAACCGTAGAGAACCGGAAGGCCGCCGCTGGCGCCACCGGTCCAACTGGCCCCACCGGCCCAGCTGGTAACCCATACCTACAAGCAACCACTGATTCAGCGCTGAGCGATGGAGCTGTGGTCAAGCGCGTGAGCGGGGGCCATGTCGACCTGGCCATGGGCAGCGTTACTGGCTCCTCGGATGGTGCGGTAGGCGTGGCATTGGCCGCTGCAAGCGGTGCCATGGCGACGTTTTATCCGAGCGGCACGCGCGCGCCCATCGCCGGGCTCGGTGTCGGGCCCGTGTTCCGAGACAGCACCGGCTATCTGACGCTGTCCCCCGCATCTGGGCTTCTCACCATCGCCTGTGGGTACAGCGACAACGTTGGCGTGGACGTCAACATCGTTCCGAGGGAGTTCCCCGCGTGAAAAAGCTACCTCTCATTCTGCTGATCTGCCTGCTCGCAGTTTCGGCGCAGGCCGAGACGATCCTCTGCCAAGGCGCAGCCCCCGGCAAGACTGTCAATTGCTCGACGCCGCTGCTGCCGGCCAACATCCCCGGACTCGATGCCGCTAAGATCACAAGCGGCGATATCAGCCTGGCGCGCATCGCGACCTCGCTGGCGGCCGGCGGCGGCGCCGTTAAGGGCACGGTAGTTACAGCGACGACGCGCGTTGAAACGCCGACCATTGGCACGTCGAGCGGCGCCCAGCATGCTTTGCCAACCGGCACGGGAGACCTTGCGTCGATTGATGCCACACAGACGCTCAGCAACAAAACCCTGTCCTCTCCGGTGATGTCAGGCACTGCGACCGGGACCTATACATTGGGCGGCACGCCGACGCTCGGCGCGGATATCACAGCCACGGGCAGGAAATTCCTGAACGGAGCCGTTTCGGCCAATGCCTCGGGGACCTATCCGCTGGTGGAAGTGACCGCAGTTCCGGCTGCTGCCGTTCCGCTTCTGCTCAGCTTCGCCGGCTCTGCCACGGCGAAGCAGCGGATGTACTACAGCAAGACAGGCAGCCTCTATCTGACTTGGAATGCATCGAACAGCGGCACTGCTTTTTTTACCAAAGACGATACCTCGGTGCCTGCGATCGTGCTGCTGCTTGGGAACGGCAGTAGCTCGGATCAGTTTGGGATGGCCTATGACGCCAACGCCGCTACGTCGAGCTTCAGCGTGTCGACCTCCCAAAAGAGAGTCATGTGGAAGGCCGGCTCTCCGCAATGGTGGATTACGCCGGGCACGGGCACGGTAATTGCCTATGGCAGCATCCCCCTACTAAAGGGCGTCGGCAGTGGGGTCTCACTGAAAACCCATATTCAATTCCCGATGGCCTTCGATACGGCCCCGACCACTTTCACGTTCACCACGGTCGACTCTGCGGGCGTCGACACCGCAACGCTGGCGGCGGCCAATATCACCCAGTACGGCGCGTCGATTACGGTCACAACCAATGCCACCGACGCACGATGGATGGGCTATGTCACCGTTGGCCAATAACGCCGGGCGACTGCTGGCGCTCTGCTGCCTGCTCCTGACGTGTTGCGGCGGCGCCGCGCCGCCGACCTTCTGCCCACCTGGTGAGAATCTGGCCAGGGACTGGGTCGGCATTTACAGCCGAGGCGAGGCGGGCTTTCCTTGTCCGACGCAGCTGCGCGCCAATCTGGAGCCCTATGGCGCGGCCTGGATGCACATTCCCGGGTCCCTCTATCGGTCTGGGAACACCACGATCTCGGCCTCTGTCAGGCTCGGCTGCGCGGCCTACAAGGTCAGCGCCTCTGTCGGTCTGACCACGCAGGCGATTCGGTCCAGCACCGACCACTACAGCTTAACGGCCCACGCTACGGCGCCCTACACGGTGGCCATCGGCGTCGAGGTCCAAGAAGACTGCGATGTGGTCCTGGACCAGGTCGCGGTCAAGTTCGGCGATATCACGCCGCAGTAATCAACCCTCGGAGACGAATCATGCGAACTCGAAGCTTTTCGACAGGCCTCCTTTCCCTCGCTGTCCTGCTGGCCAGCGCTTGCGCGCCCCAGTTCTCTGGCACCAACGCCGTGCCCAAACCGGCACCGCAGGCGCTCTACGTGAATGAAGATTTCACCCTCTGGCACACCGAGGGGACGATGGCGCCCGTCATCCACATGGAGATGGCGCCGAGCGTCAGCGCGCAGAAGAACGGCAAAGCCCAGGTCAGTTTCGATGCAGCCGGCACCCTGACGCTAGCGCGGGAGATTCCCACCCCAGGCGATGCCCTGGTCAAGGTCACCGGAACGGCGCAGCTCGAAAACGCAGCTGTGATCTACCAGCTCTGGCAGGACGGCAAGCTGCTCGCCGAGCGAGGCAATGGCGGGGCCATCGACGTGGGCAGCAACGTCGAATCGGCCGGCATGATCAAGCATGTGCTCGTGATCAGGGCGGCCGGCAAAGCCAAGGTGACCCTGGAAGACGTCCATATCAGCGTCACCAAGCGAGGCTGATCATGTCTCCGCTGCACCTGCGCGGCCTGGCCGTGCTCTTTGCGCTCTACCTCGGCAGCTGCGCTACCATGCGCGCCGCAGGCCCTGGCATCATCGACTGCGCCGCGCCGATGATGTCTACCTTAACCGCTGATGTGCTTGGCCAGGTCGGCGGCGCCGTGCGCGGCGATGGCTTCGCTGGGTACGCTGTGCTGGATGGCCTGCTCGCGCAGCTCGGCCCCGCCGTGGTGTGCGCAGCGCGGAAAATCGCACTGGAGGGCGGCGCGCAGCCGCAGGCAGCAGACAGCGGCCCGGATTCGGTGCGGCTGCAGATGGCGGAGCGAGCTGGCGCCTGGCTGCTGGAGCGCCGCTTTCGAGTCCGAGGAGCACCATGAACACCCCAGACCTCACCCCGATGCCCGGCTGGATGGCGGGCCTGTCCCCGATCATCTGCGCGCTGGCCGGCGTTGCGATTGCATACATCCGCTATCGTGACCGTGCCGCTGCGCGCGCCGAGCGCCGCTCAGCCTGCGCCAGCTGCCGCGCCAAGCTGCCCGAGGATCCACCTTCCGTGGATGGCGCCGGCGTGATCCTGATGATGCTGTTCGCCGGTGCTTCCTGGCTGTGGCTGGTCGGCGCTCCGCAGCGCCTGGCCCACTACGTCATGCCGGCGGCGCTGCAGATGGACGCCAAGAGCGGGCCGGTCGATAGGTCGTGCAGCAAGAGCAGCGACTGCGGCTCTGGGTGCAGCTGCGACCGCGGGCAGTGCTCGTGCAGCGCGCGCCAGCCGAGATCGGCGCCACCCCAGCGCCAGCAACCCCGGCGCGTTGCCGTGCTCCACACCGGCACCCTCTGCGCCGACTGCCAGGCGCTGCCGTGGCACACACTGCCCATCGCGACTTTCTACTCCCCGCCTTCCAGGTAGCCAGCCTACAATGGGCTGTACCCACTCTGATGCACGCCCGCTAGCAGTCCCCGCGCCTTACAGACGATAAATGGCCAACTGGGTACTGAACATCTCTCGGTGAGCCAATGACCTCGACATAGTTAAATGACCTTGCTACGTCATTTTCCCGTCGAGAACATCAAGCGAACTCAGCTGCGGGGACTGGTTGGGGACTGCTACACGGGCTTGAGCCAGCGCGCCCGCTGAACTCGCCTGGATTCGGCCACCGCCTGCGGCTGCGCATAGTGCGCCTCGGTCATCTTGGTCGACGTGTGGCCGAGCGCTGCCGCTACCAGCTCGGGCATGGCGCCGGCCTCGTAAGCGATGGACGCCCAGCCGCCGCGCAAGGCGTGGGGACAGATCACGGGGACTTCGGCCGCCTTGCACCACTTCGCCAGCTCATGCCAGAGCCAGTAGCGCGGCGTCTTGTAGGTCATGGTCGCCGGCAAGAGCGGCTCGTTTGGCCGCCGGCCCGCGCAGCGCAGCGCCACCAGCGGCCTCAACACCTCTGGGATCCGCAGCGGGCGCTTACTCGCCGCCGTCTTGGTGTCAAAGTCGTCGGTTGCATCGACGCGCAGGTAGACCCCGCCGCCGTCGACATCGCGCACGGTCCGGCTGACGATCTCTCCCGAGCGGAGCCCCATGTGCATGGCGATCAAAATCGCGAGCGCCCCATCATCAGTCCCCGCAGCTCGCAAGCAGAAGTCCCCAAGCCGCGAGGTCTCATCCAGGGTGAGCTGCGGCTTGCCGCGGTTCGCCTTGCCGAGCTTCTTGATGCCGCTCCAGGGGTTGGCGCGGGTGAGCCCCTCAGACACCGCCCAGCGCCACAGGGACTGGGTCTGGCTCAGGCTGGCGTGCTGCGAGCGCACCGCGCCTGGTGCCTCCACGAGCTCCAGGTAGCGGGCCCTCGCCTGCCCTGCCGTGATGTGGGCCACCTCCCGGTGTTCCCAGCAGCCGACCAGCCGCCGAATCGCATCGCGCGTCGATACGATCGTCCGCGCGCCGAGCCCCATGTGCTGCTGGTGCCGCGCGTACCGCTCAAGAAGCCCGCCGACCGTCAGGTCTAGCCGCGCTTGCAGGCTTTCTGCGACTCCATCAGCGACCTCACGAGCTCTGGCTTCCGTTGGAGCAGTTGGCGCCCATAGATGCGCCCCCTCTCCCGATCCTGTTCGGATACGGCAGCGCCAGCCGCCCCGGTGCTTGTAGGGTCCGGTGATTCTGATCGGCATGGCTCTCGATCTGGCACAGCCTGACCGAAAACCGCAAGCAGCGGTTGCAGCAATCCCTGAGCACGGAGCCACGATAGGAAGCTGGCCGCTGTCGCGGGATCCAGCTCCTCTACCTGCTCGATTGCCAGGGATTGCCTTTTCGGCATGGACTCAGTCTAACCCGTCGTGCTCATGGGTAACAATGGGTAAAATTTGACAGGCATCCGATGCCGTGCCCGCCTCAAACAGCGGCCCCTCTGGTGCTGGCCGCAGTGTGGCCTCCACCGCTGCCCGCTCGCGCCGAAGATGCATGGCCGCCAGTTCCCGCCGCGGGTCGGCTGCCTCAAGGCGCGCCATCATCGCCCGAGCGCGCTGGCGGTCTTCATTGCGTCGCCGCGCTGCCTGTCGTGCCTTGCGCCTGCGGTGGCGCCCTGGCTGGCCCCAGCGCGGGCGTTTCGTCGGAGCTGCATCATCGCCCATGTCAACATCGATCTCGATGCGGGCGAGGTGGGCCGGGCCGATAGCCGGCCACTGCGTGAGCTTCGGATAGCGCACCTCGTGAGGCTCGGGCTCGCGGAACTCAAACACCGGCGCTGGCAAGACGTACAGCGGACGGCGCGTCGCAATGTGGTCAGGAAAGAAGAGAGGGGCCGCGCGAACAGCGCCCAGCATCTGCTCGATCTCTTGCAGCATCGCCATGGGGTCGGTCGCCTTGATGGTCACTGGCCACCTCCGAGCAGGTCACGCTGCTCGGCCGAAGCTCCCACCGGCCAGCCCCAGATCACGCGCGGTCGCCCCTTGCGGCCGGTGCGCTGGTCCGTGCCGCTGGCGCGCACCTCGGCAAGCCTCTCCCATCCGTCGAATCGATAAAGGTCACCGCGGTGCATGGAGCTGTCCTGGTAGCTGATCGCGCAGGGCTTGCCGAGGGTGGGAAACACGAACTGCGTCCAGAGTCGCACCATGACCCGACAGAGCCCAGGCCGCTCTGCGCAGACACGCGCCAACTCGATCGTGTTGCCGCGGGTGAGATGGCCGAGGCCGCCGCCCACGCGGTCGCGCACGAGGGCCGCCGCCACCGACAAGCCGACGGGCTTGCCCTCGTGCAGCAGCTGGTGCGCCCAGAATCCATACTCGGGAGGGCGGTGGATCGGCCCCATCTTGTGCCCCCAGGCCAGCAGCAGCGTGTTTGCTTGGTCATAGTCACAGGGCTGCAGTGCAGCGATTGGGAACAGCATCAACTGCCTCCGAGCAGCTGGAGCTGCCCCGCTGCCACGATCTGCACGGCGCTCTCAACCTCGTTGCCCCAGAGGTCCCATCCTGGCCGCGGCCGGCGGGCGAACATCTCCAGCCGCGGCTCATAGCTCACGCGCTCCGCTGCGCGGTGCAGGCTGTGCGGCTTGCGGCTGTGGTCGGTGCGCTTGCCCTTGATGAGCGTCGTGCCTTGGCAGCGCTTGCCGTGCTCGTCGAACTTGTAGGGCGGCTGGCCGCGCCGCGCGAACATCACGTGTTCTGTGCAGCCGCGGAAGTACTGGCCCAGGCCGATGCGGTCCTTTGGCCAGGTGAGCAGCGTGATGTACTCGAAGCCCCAGGCGTCCAGGACCTCGAAGCCGGCGCGCAAGTAGTTGTTGGTCACCCAGAGGTAGAGGTGGCAGCCATCGGGGTGCGCAAGCTCCTGCACGCGCAGCGCGCAGATCTGGCGCACGGACATGAGCGGGTAGTGCCGGTCTGCCCCGCGCTTGATCTGGCCGCCGCCACGCTCTGGCCAGGGTGGATCAGCCAAGATGGTGCGGTACAGCCGGCGCGCGGGCTGCTCGGGCTGCTCCAGGCGCAGGGGCTCAGCGTCCATGGCTCAGCCCCTCTCTGCGAAACAGGGCCTTGTTCTGGTCTGCGCGCTCGAGATCTTTGCGCACCTTGCGCCTGGCCAGCTCCTGCCGGGCTTTCTCTGCTGCGGTGGGATCCTGCATCCGCCTGGAGCGGGCTTCGCAGGCGTCGATGATGGATTGCTGGCGGGAAGTCATCGCGCACCTCGCGCTGCCAGGCCCTGCGCCCGCGCAGCATTGAGCTCGGCCATGGCCGCATGCGTGCCCCCAGCATCCGGGTGTGCTGTCCGGGCCCGCTCGCGATATGCGGCGTCGATTTCCTCAGGGCCGGCGCCAGGCGGCACCCCGAGCACGTTCCACCAGTTGCGTGCCTGGTCGGCGCCGGCCGCTGGCAGGAGCAGCTGATATCCCTGCAGCGCCTGCTCCTGAGAGCCCACGCCGTAGCGCTCCTGCGCACGCATGGCCTCCACGTGCTTGCCGATCGCGTAGATGTTGCACTCGACCCGGTTCCAGCGGTCGCAGGCCAGGGCGTAGTCCTTGCCGCGGAGCTTGAAGTACACAACCGCCCCCTTATCCGTTGGCTGTGCCTGGCCTGAATACGGCAGACCATCGGGACGGACGCGGACATTGGTACTGATCTCCGCTGCGAGGGCGCCGAGCAACCGCAGCTCATGCAGCAAGAAATCGCGGGCTTGCGCCATCGTGCGGGCGCGGTCGAATTGTGAGGTCTTCGGGTTCGATGTGCGCTTCCAGCCCTCGGGCCAGTGCAACGGATAATTGCAACGGATCGGGCTATTGGCCACGGGACACCTCCAGCCGTCGATTGACCGCATCGATGCTCAGTTCAACCGACTGGCGCAGCTTCTGGTTGCGAGCCCTGATTTCCTCGAACCGAGCGCCGGAGGTTTCTGTCTCAGCTGCCGCCAGCGCCTGCTGGAGCTGCGCGATCACCGCGTCTTTCTCCGCATCCCGCCGCCGCAACTCGATCAGCTCGATGTTCAGCCGGCGCAGCGCTCGCTGCACCTGCTCCAGCAGCGGATCCCGCGGACACTGGCACGGCTCCTCGGTTCCGCAGACCATGCAGTTGTAAGCACTCATGGCTCGCTCGCAGCCTGGCTGTCGATGGGCGGCTCTGCGGACTTTGCAGCGCAAGCGCGGATGTCTTCCATCGCGACGTCATTCGACGCGAAGAAGTGCGGCACCCGGCCCGTGGAGCATCCGTAGATCAGCATCCCGGCGCGCTGCGGCCCATGTTTCTTCTCCAGCTCGGCGCCCTTCTCTCCGGCGAGCGTAATCGCCCAGCCCGCACGACAGTGGGTGGTTGCGCAGCTGTGCCAGCTCGACATGTCCAGCGCGCCGCCGGCCTCGATGGCTGCGAGGATCCGCCTGTCCAGATCGGCGATGACCGGAACTTCGGGGTGGTGCTTCCGGAAGCGCTCGGCCCGCTCGGCATCAGTCTTGGCGACAACGCGGACGTAGGGCGTTTCGGGATCGGGAGGGAGCGGCTCGGGCAGGCCCTTCGCGCCGCGCAGGTCCGCGCCGCCCAGGTACGCGCCGCCCACGTCCGCGCCGCCCAGGTACGCGTCGCGCAGGTACGCGCCGCGCAGGTACGCGCCGCGCAGGTCCGCGCCGCCCAGGTACGCGCCGCCCAGGTACGCGCCGCCCACGTCCGCGCCGCCCAGGTCCGCGCCGCCCAGGTCCGCGTCGCGCAGGTACGCGTCGCGCAGGTACGCGTCGCCCAGGTCCGCGCCGCTCAGGTCCGCGCCGCTCAGGTCCGCGTCGCCCAGGTCCGCGCCGCCCAGGTCCGCGTCGCCCAGGTCCGCGCCGCCCAGGTCCGCGCCGCCCAGGTACGCCTTCTGCTTGACAGCCTCCTCGACGGCTTTGCGCAAGGTCTCCGCTTCGCTCTCAAAAAGGACTGCTTCGGTGCGGCGATGCTTGATCTGGATCATGTGCGTGTCTCCCTTGTGATTTGCGCGCGGCGCTCTCCGCCACGCCGGCCGATGTCGGCCATGTGTTGTCGGTTGCGCGCCACGGAGATGCCGCCCTTCTGCCCGGCCTGGCGCGCTGTGTCTGGGGTGTAGCGGTGGCCCTTGCCTGACCGCGCTGCGGTGCGGCCACCCAGGGCTGCGATGTGGCGGTGGCGCTCCGGATTCATCGCGGCAAAGCCCCTTGGCCTGGGTGCCGGCCGCGGGCTCGGTTCGCGCTGGCCCAGCAGCGCCTCTGTGATCCGCTGGCGGGTCTCCGGCGCTACCGAGCGCCCCAGCTCCAGCGCGCCAATCGCACGCACCGAGGCGCCGGAGACTTCGCGCAGCTGCGCCTGGGTCCAGCCGCGAGCCAAGCGCTTCTCTTTGAGCTCTGCAGCAGTCATGACCTACTGCTCGCTCGGATCCCAGTCGGGATGGTGGCTGTGTACCTTCGCCTCGGCCATCGTCGGCGCATGGCGGCTCTGGTAGACGGAATCCACGCGCATCAGCACCGTGTGAAACTCATCGATGCGCAGCTGGTTATCTTTGACCTCTTCCCAAATGCGCTGTGCTTCGCCCTTGTCGGTGCTTGCCAGGCGCTGATAGAGCGCTGAGGCTTTCTGATAGAGCGCCTCCTCGGATTGCGCCCTGGCCTTCGGCTCCGCCGGGGCCGCCGGCTTCGCGGCCGGCTGCTCAGCTGGCAACTGGCTTCCTTCGCTTGCCGCGCTTCCCTGCTCGGCTGCAGTCAATTCGGCCAGGCGCTCAGCCCGGTACCGAACAATCTCGGCCAGCTGCTGCTGCGACATCACCCTGGCACCCTTGCCCTTGAAATCGCGGATGGCCTGCGCCGTAGTGGCTGCGTCGATCTGCTTCTTGTTCCACTCGAAATATTCGTCTGCGGTCGGCGTCTTCGCCTGGGCATCAGCGGGTGGCTTCGAGCTTCCGTCGGCAGCCTGACCGGGAGCTGGCCACCTGCCATCCCTCCTGGGGCGCTGCCCATCGCGCGCTTCGTGCGCGGCCGTGGCTGCGTTGCCATCATCGTCATCCGACGCCACGCCCACGATCGCCGCCAGCGAGTACCGCCGCATGTACGTAACGAAGCTACCGAAGGCCTGCGCCCCCTTGGCATCGTCAATCGGCACGCTCGACTGCATCCACTGCCCCGAGGTGTGCAGCAGGCGCGTCACCAAGAAGGTGCGCTTCATCTCCGGGTGGTAGATGAGCGGCTGCACGATCGAGAAGCCACCGCTAGTCAGCGCTTCCATGCACGCCTCTTGGATAGAGGCCAGGTCGGCATAGTTCGACCCGAAGTGCGGGTTGGTGTTGTCCTTGAGTGCCCGCTTGATGTGCGCCTGGGCAGGGGCGAAGGCCTTGGCGAACTCGCCAAAGTCCGGGCTGCAAAACTCGAAGATGTTGGCCGGGCCGGCTGGACTTGACGATGCGGCTCCGCCTACGGGCTGAGCGCTGACAGGCGTGGTCTGCATAGATCTGTCTCCTTTAGTGCGCGCCGCCAAAAGCGGCAGATTCAGGGGTGGGCAGGGGGCGAGTTGAACGCCCCACCAACGCCGTCCGCTGGTGGCCAATCCGATCGGTGACCAGCGGTGTCGGGTCCTGCCCGGGTACTTCAGCGGCGGTTGCTGTGGCCCTGGCTGAACAGCGTGATCGCAGCGGTGATCAGACACACGGCGACCATCACCAGGCACGCGACTTCCAGACCCTCGTGCCGCGGATATTCGCGCTTTGCCGCCTGCTCAGCTGCCAGCGTCAGCAGCGCGGTCATCGCTTTGCTCTCTGCGCCTTGAGCAGCTCGTACTCTTCAGCGCTGAAGGTCCGAATGTTCGTGGCCTGCTCGCGCTTGGCATAGCTGCGAACGCCTGCCGCTTCGATCTCGCTGTAGCAGGGCACGGCGGTGGTTTGGCCCGCTTCCCAGCTCGACCGCTTCGGGTCGTATTCGACCCAGTAAGTCACCGGTCCCCGGTCAGGCCGCGTCGCTTCCCAGACCGGGTCGCACATGGGAACCAGATGCTCAGCCACGCCGCTCATGACCGCACCGATGGCATGCGCGTGCTCAGCTGCCGCACGAAGCCGCCCAGCGCCTGGGCCAGCACCACCAGCGCGTTTTCCGCCGCTTCCTTGCGGCTCGGCAGCGGCCCGCCCTCGATCGGCACCAGCTGGTTTTTCTCCAGCTCGTCGAAGGCCTCGTGCGCCACCGACCAGCACCAGCCGCCGACCTTGGCATCGGCCCGGCGGTAGATGTCGACGTTGAGCCCGCGGCAGATCCGCTCGGCGTCCATCTGAACTGCGCGCCGTCCATCCGGCGGCGATGCCGGCTGCGCCTGCGGTACCCGCCGAACCCTGGCTAGATGCCGCTGCGCCATCCGGTTGCGCCGCGCCTTCAGCTCAACCGTGTCCTGCTGTTCGTTGAGGTGTTCGCTGCCCATTTGCTGCCTCCCGAGATCAAGGAGTAGCAAGGGGCAGATCTGGTGTCAACTTAAACTTGGTTAATTTTGTGAGTTTGTTTTGCTTCCGTCGGAGATCAGCAGTTTTCGGATTGCTTCCGCAGTGATGGTGCGGCCGTTTTCGGAGCCAATGATCTCCGCGATGCCGCGCAGACTGTGACCCTGCTCGCGCAGTTCGCGGGCCCGCTCGCGGTAGGGACTGCTCATAGCTCCCCGTGGCCTCCCGCCCACGCCGGGCATTCGGCTACCCAGGCGACGACCCAGGTGCAGACCGATCCCGAGCCGATACGCCTCCATGCGCACGCGGGCAGGCGTGACAAGCGGCCAGCGACCAATGCAGCGGCGCGACACCTCGATGGCGCTCAGCCCTTCGCGCAAGAGCTCCTCGACACGCCTGGCCGCTGCCTCGCTAAGTGGCTCTGGCATAGCCCCGGTTCCCGCCCCGCAGCCGGATTTCT
>ERZ869921.1009-NODE-1009-length-13263-cov-3.585403_pt1 | contig 13263 bp, 18 predicted proteins | sample MGYA00579310_ERZ869921 | MGnify/ENA primary metagenome ERZ869921 (study PRJEB32216, sample SAMN09231816) | wastewater metagenome | place: USA: Maryland | collected 2016-06-21 | study: EMG produced TPA metagenomics assembly of the PRJNA472060 data set (Reclaimed...
GCTACTGAAGCTGCTATATCAGGTGTACTTGGTGGAGCTGCTGCTGGTACTGGTTTGACTGCAGGTGAACTACTACGTCGCCGTAAAGGTGGCAAGGTTGCCACGAATGAACTAGTTAAAGCTGGTGAGAATACACTGGTGAAAGAAGCTGAAGACATACTTGGTAGTGGTAAGCCTGTACTTGAGAACGAGAAGCTACCTACCAACAAGACACTAGAGCCTACACCTAATGTTATCCCAGAAATAAAACAGCTTGACGCTCAACCTATTCTGCCTATAGCTGAACGAATGACAGAGCAGCCTGTGAGAGCTGCTGACAGCCCCCAGGCCGTCGTTCCACGTACTAATGAACAGATAGTCAACCAGATAGCTAAAGAGCAGGAGACGCTGCTACGTGACCCTAATTTGATACGTTCTGAAGACGGTTCACTAGTAAACAAGGCAACTGGTGAGGTTATTGATGAAGCTCCTGCTAAACGACTAGCTGAAGAAATACAGAAGCAAGCCCAAGAACAGACCGCTGCAAGGCAAGACCTAGCTGCAGCCAATGAAGCACAATCTGCACCTGCTGCTAATCCAGGAGAAGTGACCGCACCAAATGACGCACCAACCGCCCCACGTGGTGGCCTTGATACTAATGGACTTATGGAGAAGCTACAAGCTCGCCGTGCTGCTTTCAACGCAGATGAAGACGCTGCTATTGCTGCAGCCAATAACGTACAAGTAAACCGTGAAGCTAACTACGACCCTATTGCACCACCAAACAAGGGAGATATTGCTGCTCAACTACAGAAGCTTGGACTTGACCAGGCTAGTATCAACTCAATCGCTCAAGACGGTGGCACAATTAACCGCTTGAACGTGATACTGCAGAACACTGATTGGAGTAAGATTGATAACCCTGGTGGCTATATCCGACAGGCTGTACGACAAATGGAAACACAAAGTCCTACCGTAAAGCCTGCTACTATTAACAGCCAGATTAGTGATGACCTTGCAACCGTTCCTGGACTTTCTAAAGACATTGAGACCATACCTGCTAAAGACTTGCAGATTGGTTCTGACGCTATTGGTGAGATTGATAGAGCAAGAGTAGATGAATACAAGGCTGCTCAAGAGCTTGGTATCAATGATATACCGTCTGTGGAAAAGTCTGCACCAGTACCAGAGCAAATGGCTGTAGCCTTTGACCGTGAGAAGCTTGACACATTACAAGGCCAAGAGCGTGTTAACTATATTCAAGATACGACAACCAGAATTGCAGATAACCTTGAAGCCAACCTACGTGCTGCAGGCAGTACACCTGATAGCTTCTTTGGTAAGCTTGCACAAGTACGCCGTGGTGAAGCAGAGCCAACAATATTGTCACCTGGTGAAATAGAAGTTAACAGGCAAATGCAGGCTGACCTGACAAAAGCTATTGAGTACGCCGAAGAGATTAGCCAAACAACCTTTGGACGACAAGGTGGTGAGTTTTACGCTCCTGAATACCGACCAGAGCGAACTAACACTACGAGTGGCCAGGCGTTGCTTGATATGCTTGATACTGGTGAAATGGCTCGCTCTACTTATAAGAACACCAAGGCTATTCCTACAAATGAACTAGACGTATCAACTACCCCTATTAAGGAGTACTTGAATGAGATGTATCTATACGGTGGACGCAATACGCCTGAAGCTAGCCAAGGCAAGATTGCACGAGCAATGGAGATTGAAGCTGACCAACAGGGGCGTACTATTGACGCAAGCAACGTGAACGTGGCTGCTTCTAAAATGCGTGATATTGCTGAAAAGCTGAAGACTGCTGCAAGCCTTGGCAAGAATGAGCGAGTAAAGACTGCACTTAGTAACTTCAGAAACCCTAACAAGATTGAAAAGAACATCTATAAGATTGACGTTGCTACTGAACTTAACGAGGTTGGCCGTCTTCTGAATAAAGAGCAGATACTAGTTGATGACAAAGTATCAGGCTTTACGCTCGGTAATAAGGTAGACAACTTTAAGCTTGGTGACAGTACACTTGGCCAACAGGGTATACGTGACTTCTATGACGCTAACGGCCTTGGTGCTGCGATTGCTTCCGCTCCTAACGGTAGCCAAGAGTTTGAGAAAGCACTATCACAGTTCAAGTATCTTAACCCTGAAGACATAACTACTATGAAACGCCAAGCACTTGAGAATATTAACCGACAGCTAGAAGATATGGCTGCAGATGAAGTACCAAAGGAAGTAGTAGCAAGTGCATATTCTTACGCACTGAAAAATGCTGCTCGTATGAACCTCAATGAACTAGCTCAACGTGTACAATTCACAAACCCTACTGCACGAAAAGCCTTTAACGAGGCTATTAACCCTATCTTGGTAAATGAACGTATCCAACAAGGCTACACCGACGCTATTATGAACGGTGCTGCCAGCTGGATAAACAATGCACTCCGTGGCTATAACCCTAAGTCTGCTATGACAGAGCTTGGTGACTTTGGTGAAATCAATCACGTTGCTGGTGCTGGAAACGTGGCACGTGTTGCTGCAGAGTTCAACGTAAACGTTCCTGCGATGATAGATACTATGGAGAAATATGGCCGTATGGCTGGACTTGACCCTAAAGCTGAATATGCACGTAGTAATGTTGGTGCTATCGCTAAGATTGCAGAAGCTATGCAGAGCAAGAAACCCCTCAAGGTGCTTGGTGCTATCGCTGACCCAATGACACTAGTGAAAGCTACCACTATCTACAAAGAGAGTATCGCACTAAAAGCACTTGAGAATATCCACGTAAGTCGTGGACTGACTGGCACTGACCTGACACGTGCTGTTCTTAAAGACTACTACGAGACAGTACTACCTAGTTCACCACTCAACCGTTCTGCTATTAACGACACTGCAGCTAAACGTGTAGCTTTCCAGTACTTGAACTGGCAAATTATGAACGTTCGCCGTGGTGCTCGCTTCGCTACTGGCCAATCTGAAGCTGGTGTATTGAAGAATATGGGAGGTGGTAAGTCTGCAGCTCACTATGCTGGCACTGCACTACCTACGAAACTTGCCCTTTGGTCGGTACAAAGTACGCTGTTTGGTACAACTATGGCTTCTGCGTTTGGTATCTTTGACCCAACAGGTGCACTGCAGGGAGACTTTAGCGGTATCCAAGACCAGAACGCACTTGATAAGATAATGAAGTTCGGTGGCTTCTCACCACTTACCTCAATGGCTCAAGATTACTACTTTGGTGTACGCCGTGAAGAGCAACGTGCTGAAGCTGTAAAGAATGGTGAATATACCAAGGGTGACCAGACAAACCCAGAGTTTAGCTTTGATAATGTGAACAAAGACTTTGCTGACAAGACTAAAAACTTCCTTTTCCCTGGTGCTTTGCAGTTCAATCGTACAAAGAAGTTCGTAGATGACGCTGATAGAGGCTTTGCAACCAACAGTGAGGGACGTATTACCTACCAGACCCCAGAAAAAGGCAGTCTTGACTGGCTACGTGGTGTCGTTGGCGGTGGTTCTGCTACTACTGGTGCTCGTGAGTACGCTGATAGTCCTGACTTGCTGAAAGACCCTAGTTCTATCATAAAAGACCAGTCTATTGACACCTTGTTTGGCACTCGTGACTATAACCGTCCACTATCTGCAACTACCTACGCTCCTGGCTACAGCGATACGGCCAAAGAAGCCTATGCTGCAGCTGAAGAGAAATATGGCAAGGGTTCACCTGAAGCACGACAAACGCTACAAGACTGGATACAAGACGGACGTGAATACAATCGCCTCTACGATAAGTTCGGTAAAGATAACCCAGAGCAATTTAAGCGGTGGACTGACACCTATGGTGACGACATTCTTACTCCTGAAAAATGGCGTACTTATGCTGGCAACCCTGAAATCTACAACTTTGTGAAAGCTCGCCGTACTATGGAAGAGCAACAGCTTGGCCGTTCTATTGACCCTATATTCAAACTACCTGACGAGGAAGCTAAACTAGCACTACAACAACGCTCTGCTTATACTGGTGATGATATGCGACTACAGGAGTTCTTGTACAAGCAACCTTGGTATGCAGAGTTTAAGGCTGCAGAACAAGCCTACTACGATACTTTTGAGGGTGACCGTGAAGCTCAACTAGACGGAAAGAGCCAACGAGTGAAAGACTGGAATGGACTTAGCAAGGCTATGTATGAAGCAAAGAACCGTCCAGAGTTTAACCTCATTGGCCAACAGGCTGCTATATCTGCACAGTATGGCTTTGGCTCACCAGAGAGTGACGCTTGGTTTAAGGCAAACAGTGCAGCTTATAAGCAACAAAAACTGCAGTACGAAAATTACCGCTTTGGTATAGTAAACGAGATGAGAAAACTTGAGGGAGTTGCACCATTAACTGTTGAAGAGTTTATGGCTAAAATTGACTTCCCTGAAAGTGACGGTAACGGTGGCTATACTGGTGGTAAGTTTGGTAAAGGTTCTGGTGGTAGTGGCTATAGTGGCGACGGCTCATACAACAATGATAAAAATAAGATTAACTTTGTACGTGATAACGCTGAAGTAACGCAAGCTCCTGATACTAAAGGCAACGGCAAAATGACCCTGGCTAAACTTAAAACAAGTACAAGTGCAGGTGCTCGTCGTGCTGGACGTAAGGCATATATAGGTGCTGGCTCAACTGGCCGTTCAAATAAAGAGACTATCTGATATACTAAAGACAAACAAGGAGAAACAAAAATATGGGCAAACAAACAGGAAAGCGAGGATAATATTTTGGGTTACGGTAACTTTCAAGCAACAAAACTTAGTACAGACATCACAGCTGCAGACGCTACTATTAAGCTAGATGTTCTGCCAAAAGATAAAACAGGTGCAGTTATCACCTCTGGCCGTTTAGTAATTGACGCTCGTAAAGCTGACAAGCGAGAGATTATTAAATATACAGGTATTGACCTTGGTACTGTCTCTGTAACTGGTGTTACTCGTGGCCAAGGTGGTATTACTGCTAAACCTCACAGCAAGGGTGCACTAGTAGAGATGAACCCTACAGCTGAAGACTGGGAGGAAGCACTTGGTGTACCAAATCAACTGGCTACTTATGCAAATGAAATTGCTGGTAATTTTATTGTTAAAGGTACTGGTTTAGTAACTCAAGCTAGTGGTCTTATCGGTGCATTTTCAAATATTATTTACTTCATTAGTGGTTTTCGATATACAAAAAACAGTATTCCAAATAAAACTTACACTGTATCTAAAGATACCTATGTATTTATTGATATAGCTGGACTGGTTACTTATACAGAAGTGGCAAATAATGCTGCAATTCCTAGTACCCCTGCTAATAGTATTCTTGTCGCTGTTGTAGTAACTAATGCTAGTACTATCACTAAAGTTATTAAGTACAATCAAGGGGTTTCTCCTGTTGGTTATTCACAAAAACGACACAGTAATCCAAGTGGTAACTATGCTACTGGTGGTTTTACTTCTCTTGTTACCGTAGATAATGTAAACCTTAAAGCTCCAATAGTTATTAGAAGCGGTAAACTTGTTCGTGTAGATATTGACCTTTCTGGTATATGGAACCAAAATACAAACTATGCTATAAACATAGATATTGGTCTTGATGGTACGGCTACTAAAAGCTCTAGTGGTACTTTACCTGTTTCACCTGCTGGCTACGGTAACAACTGGACGACTGATGGCAATTCTCGTGTGCCTTGGCACGGAACGTTTTATTTTGAAGATGTACCTGTTGGATTTCATGAGTTCTTACTATTATGGGCTACTTCTAATGCTAGTTATGGCGGTTATCTTGGTCAATACGCACAACAGGTTATCACGGTGACAGAGCTGGGTTAGGTATTTCTTATATGGAAAACGTACCAACCTACCTATTCACCCAGGGAGTACTCGGTGTTGCTGTACTCGTTTTAGGGTATGTTGTAGCAAAGTTGTATAATAAGACAGAGAGGCTTGAGAAAGAAAAGTCAGACCTTATGGAAGCACGTAGGATTGACACAGTTAGCACTCTTGAGAACGTAACTGAAGTTATGCAAACTAATTCACAGACAAACCGATTATTAGCTGAGAAGATAGAAGCAGCAAAACAGTCTACGAGGTATACAAAATGAGCTGGTTCAAACATAAAAAAGATGATGAGCGTATCAAGGTTGCAAAGTCTGCAAGCCTAGAGATAGCTGTAGCCAAAGAGACTAGCAATATCGCAACAGAGCAAGCTATTAAGGACGCAAACCAACTCAAAGAATTATTGGAACGTAACCACTTTTCGGTTACACTATACATAGCAGTAGGCGGTAAAGACCCTGCAAAAAGGAAAAACAAACAATGATAGACCTACAAACATACGTTATATTCCTCCTGGCAATAGCACTAGTGGGTATTTACTATATTATACGAGTTATCTTAAAGCAGGTTAAGCTGTTTCGTATCCAAGAAGAGCCTGTTATTGAGAGCTTTCGTGTAAAGTTGTTCGCACTTTCTATGGTTATTCTACTTATGGGCTTGATACCGATAGGTATTAACTTTATTACTCTATGCTTTGAAACTGGCCGTCCTGATAGAGTTGGTGCATTGAGTTTCGTCTATTCATCTAACGTTCACCTACAGAGCTTACTATTGTCATATATCTTATGGCGTATCTACCGTATCTCTGGTGAAGAAGACTTGAGTAAGCTTGAAGAAGACCGCAAAAAACGCCGTCGTAAATAGTGGTACACTAGACTTAGTAAAGGAGATGTATTATGGCAAAAACAGAGATTAGTAAAGAAGCAATTAAAGCATACGTGCCTGAACAACCTGTGGAGGAAGACAATGGCGAGGACTAAAGCAGAAGTTCGTGCCTTTCTTGATAGCAAGGTAGGACATACCTGCACTGATAAAAGCAATGCTGACTTAAATGGTCAATGTGTCAGTCTGATTAAAAACCTTATGGACTTTCTTGGCGTACCAAACCCATATGGAGCAAGAGGTAACGCCAAAGACGCTGGCGATATTTACATCGCTCAAGGTATTGGTACTTCTGGTCGTGGTTGGCTCACGATATGCGTAAACCGAGATATGGGCGGTGGCTACGGTCATATCTGGGTAGACTTAGCTGGTGAGGCTAACTATGAGAGCAATGGTGCACGTGCACTAGTAACAACAAAGAACACACGGCCAATATCACAAGGCCAACAATTTATTAACTTTGATAAATGGATAACAGGAGAAAGTACAGCTATGATAATTCAAAACGAAGATAACTGGTATGGTAGATTTAGAAAAGCAATGCTTCAGATACGTGGGCGTGACCTTGGTCGTGAAGAGTTTAATAAAAACTTTGTAGGTGTAGAAGTTCTTACTATGCTTGAACGATTGAGTGATGACCCTGAAGCTGCACGAGCATATGAAGCTCAAACAGTCGGTCAGCTTGCTATTAAAGATAACTGGCAAGGGCAAATATATAGTCTCCAGGACGCATTAAAGAAACGGCCAACTGAAGCACAGTTGGTAGAACTGCAGGCACAAGCAGCCAAACTAGCAGCCTCTGCAGAAGCAGCAGAAAAAGCTCGTATTGCTGCAGAGGCTAAAGCTAAACAGCTTGAGAACCAGGCACATATTGACTATGAAGCTGGTAAGTCTATCTTTCGTCGCATTGGTATAATGCTTGGCCTGATTAAAGAGTAGTTTGATTAGTGGTACAATAACAGTACAGACATATAAAATAAAAAGGAGTTAATATGAACGCAAACGCAATTCTAATAAGAGCATTTAAGACATTCGTACAGACATTTCTAGCAGCCTGGGCTGTAACCAACTTTGATTTTACGCAAGGAGCGATAATTGGTGCAGCAGCAGCAGGTGTTTCTGCTTTGATGAACTTGTTTATCCAACCACAGGAGGCCAAATAGTATGGGACGGCAAAACTTACAAGCAGCTGGCGGTGACCTCGGTGCACTTAACGCTCGAATAGATATAGACGTTTCAAGTATAGATGAAGTAGCTCTGTTTACTGCAGGTACTTTCGTTGGTACTATTAGCTTCTTCGTTTCAGATAATGGTGTAGACTTCGTGCCTATTGCTGGTGTTGATATGGCTAGCACTGCACGTACTACAGGTGTTATCTCTGCAACCGTTGCAGGTAAGGTGTTCTCTTTTAGAACTTACCCACTCAAGACGCTTCGTGTCAAGATGACTGCTTATACCTCTGGTACTGCAACTATTCGTTCAACTGGCTACACTGTACGCTAGTAAATTAAAAGACTTGACTTTGAAAACTTATGCTATAATAAGTGTAAGCTAGGCGGTGTGGAAGATGTGCGTAGCAGAACACAAACAGTTCTAATACACATACCAACACGCCAAAACAAACAAGAAAAGCCCCAACTCGCACTATGAGTAGGGGCTTTTCCTATTGACGATACATTACTAGTATGCTTATATAGAATTGACAATGAATAATTTTACATTATCGTTGACGCACCTTACACCCCCTACCAAAGAGACTGCTGCTACATTGTAACTTACCCTCCACAGTGTAGCCTAGAACGGCAGTCTTTTTATTTTACCCAAAAACAGACACGTCTACTGGTGGCTTTGGTATATCTTTATCTATGTCTTTAATCTTTTCTTTGTATATTTCTATTAAGTCAATGAGTTCTTGTTCAGTAATTTTTATAGTACTATTGGCTTTTTCGTGCAGCTGTTGTGCTGTCCCAGCTCCATATAACTTATCAACTTCTATAGAATATAAGTATTGTTCTCCTGCTCCCCACATATTACACCGTGCACATTGCAAGTGTACGTTCTTTTCATCATACCTTGTTGACATAAAACGCCTACTAATAAAGTGACCAGCCTGGCCAGTACGCCTGCCTACTGCACCAATCTGTTTTCTACAGGTAATACAAACTCCTATACGTTCATCGCCAACTAGGGTGCTATCTCTTAGTCTGATGTATTTAGAGAAAATTAAGTCAAGTTTTGATTTCAATTGAGACTTAGTTAGTTTTCTTTTTGAACGTACCATACGCATTTTCTCCTTAGTAGCTTCGCTATGAACTCTACCTGTTGCAGCTTTACGCCACTTAGCTTTAATTTCTGGCTCATCAAGCCTACGCTTCATAGTTTCGCTTATCTTTTTACGTTGTTCTAGTGGTATAGTTCTTCCAGCCATTTCTTTACGTATTTGCTCTCTACGCAAAGGGTCGTTGCTGGGGTTCATTTTACCTGGTTGAAAACCTCTATATCCTTTTGGCATACAAATATTGTACCACAAGTAAGACATTATAAGCACCAAAAAAGCACCCATTACTAGGTGCTTTCGTGGTGTAAACTACACCTCACGAGTGGTTTACTTATTTGTCGCTGGCTGCAGTCTCTTCGCCTGGCTCACTGTCAAGGCGGTCTTCAAGCTTGTGGCCTTTGAACTTCTTAACAGCTGGCTTCTCGTTCACAGCTTCAGCTTTCTCTTTTTCAAGACGAGCTTGTTCTGCTTCCCAACCTACAGTACGTACAGCTGCTACGTCCTCTTTGGTTGTTTCTTTTTCAGCTTTCTTAGCTGCAGCTTCTTCTTTCTTCTTAGCAGCTTTGATTTCTGCTTTACTAGGTACACCTTGGTTGTTTGCTTCGTCTTTTGGATTTACTGACATAGTACTTCTCCTTGTTTGTGTTAATAACTTACAAGTCTATTATAGCACTATTGTCTTTTCGTGCGAGCGTGTCTGATAAGCTCACGCTTCATATACGTCTTGCCTGCCTCCACGCCTTGCTTGATTGCTGCTTCTCTCACCAGTGGTGCAGCCTCTTGAGTGATAGCAAGTACACGCTGTTTACTAGCAAGTTCACCCCTTAACCTTTCCACTTCATTCTCAAGTTGGATACGGTAGTGATGTTTCTCTAGCCACGTGCTACGTCGTATGAACATAAATGGTAACTTCATCAGACTTTCCTTTCATCTATTATATAACCGTCGTGGGTTTCAGTACGCTTGACTTCAGCCTTGTGCGTCCCCAACTCATTGACCGCTTGCTGTAAAGCCTTAGCCTTGTTCCTGCGGTTGGTTATTGTCGTGTACAATTTCTGGCCTGCCGTGTCTATCACTGTAACGTAATAGTATATATCTCGCTTTACTGGCTGCCCATTGCTTATCTGCTTTAGCCTTTGCTTCTGGCTCAAAGATAAACGTTTTCTTTTTTCTTCTTTCCAATTCCCTTGCAGCATAATTCTTCCGTCGCTGTACATCTGCTGCAGCTTCAGCTTTATCTTCTGCAATAAGGGAGGCTCTAGCTTTGCGTCGTTGCTCTTTGGCTCTGACTTTTTGTGATTGTTTTCTGGCTTGTTCAAGTTGTCTCCTATTCTTTGTAAGGTATGCCTTATGTGCTTTGGTGGCTTCTTTAGTATACCGTCTAATCACTATGCCGTCGCCTGCCAAGAACTCTGCACGCTCTCTCGCTTGACGCTCAAGGGTTTCAGCTCTGGCTTTGGCTGCAGCAATTCTTACTTCAGAGTTGGCCTCGCTGTCTTTTTTCTTCATATTCCTGCTCCCTTGCGTCAAGTAGTACTTGCTCTTCCTTGGTTGGCTTAATGGTCATCAAGCCGTCTTCAACAGCGGTAGTCATAGCCATATTGAGCACAGGTGCTACGGCTTCAATAGATATATGCCTTACGTGTTGGTGAACCTCAAAGTCATCAAGCACTGCTACAACAATGTAAAAGTGTTTCTTCTTGAATATAGCAGTCCATACCAGTCTGCTTATCTCTAACCAATTAGTAAAGTTCTTCATTACTTCACGCTCTTAGCTTCATCGCCATAAGCTTTTAAGATAGATTGCATAGCATTTACGTGGTTGCGACAAGACTTACATTCTGTCTCAAGTAGTTTCATATCTGCTTTAATGGTTCGCATACGATACTCAACATTCTTATCTGTCTCACCCTGGGTCATTTCTTTACCCTTGTATTTGCTGTCTGCTTCTTTGCGTTCTGCAATTACTGCGTCATAACGCTTCTTAGCTTCCCACTCCTCTTGCTTTACCTCTGCAGTTTTGCTTTCTTCCTGCTCCCTTATCTTTCCATAATGGCTTTCAAGGATAGTAGTATAAGCTTCAAACTCCTGGAAGTGAGAGAGCAACAGCACAGGGTTAGCATAAACTCTCTCACGTGCGTAAGTAAGTTTCATTCCCTGCAGCTTTGTTAATACTGCTGTCTTGCCCATAGGGTCTTGTGTGCTATCGCTCATACATCAACTCCTTACTGAAATGTTTTCTTAGCTTGCTCTGCTTCGTCACCTGTAACTGGTGTACCACCAACTGCTGCTGCAGCGTTTGCAGCGTCTTGTGCTTCTGCTAGTGGGAACTCGTCATCATAGTCAACTTGGTAATCAACGTATGTGCTGCCACTCTTACCGCTTGTTTCTCCCAGGCACTTTATCCATACTTCACTTTCAAGTGGGATTTCCTGGAACTTAGTATCAAGTACGGTTGAACCCCATACAGATAGCTTCGTGCCGTCGGCCTGTTCAATTACATATACGTTGCTTTGGTGACGGCCTACATTGCTCTTGCGCTCAACATAGATACCGTGCAATTCACCCTCTCTATCCCAGCTGTCGCCTGCTTGTCCTGCTGTTTTTCGTGCCATAATTATTTCTCCTCTTCTGTAGCTTCGCTACTATTATCTGCCAATGTTTCGGCTTTTGTTTCTTCTGCAGCTTGTGTCATTTCTTTCATAAGCTCTTCGTAAACATCTTTTAATATGATTGTGGCTAGTCCCATTACTTCCAGGTGAGTTGGTGCTTCACCTTTTTTAATGCTCTGAACCAATATAGCTGCACTGTCTAGCAACGTTTGTGCTGCTGCAGTGGCTTCGGTGTTAAAGTTCTTAGGCTTTTTATCACCTGTCTTGCGTCGCTGTGCTCGGTTCATAGTTACTCCTTACCGTTATCTGTTATGCGTGTGGTCATAAACTTTTCGTATGCTTCTAGATAGTCTCCTTTCAACTTAGCCATTAGCTCTGGCTCACTTAGTTTCTCCCACTCTTCAAAGGAGTTGTATTTACCTGACTGCCATTTATAGAGTGGAACAAACTTAGGGAGTTGCTTAGTTTCAAATGCAAATTGCACTGCGTCAATCTCTCGGTCAATCTCTGGCTTGTACGCTTGTGGGTCAATTTCAAAACTAATCATACGGTAGTCGTCTGCATTGATATAGTGCAGCACGGTTTTGAGTACTGGCTTGTGCCACGTGCTTAGTGCATAGCTAGCTACTTGGATACAGTTGTGCTCTTTCGGCTCTGGTGAACGCTTACCGCTACGCTGTCGCTTCTTCGTGGTGTAGTTGTAAGTATATTCATACATACCTTTTCCAACCGCTCCAACGTAATCATAAGCAGACTTGGTGGCACTCTTAATCTCGTGCACAATAAGTCCCTCGCCTACGTCTTCAATCAGGTCAACGCTATTGGTCATACCACGGTAGCTCTTGACTGGCTCTGCCTGCAGCATAACGTTGCCAAGTAGTACTGTCTTGATAGTTGGCTCTAGCCATACGCCTGGTACTTGTTCTTGTCGTGACAAACCTGTAAACAATTCTACTAGCTCTGCCTCGGTGCTGTGACCACGCCTGAACTTGCCTAGCGTATAAGCGTCAAACTCTTGGCCAATGCCTAGCATTTTCAATATGATATTCAACGGTGCGTCTGCTAGCTTGCTACCGCTAATCATACCCTGCTCGGTGTAAGGGTGCGTGTCTCGGTCTTCAACGATACGCTTGCTTACTCGGTTTCCATAGAAGTCTGTTGCTTCAAAACCACCTGGTATTAAAATGTCTGACATTATATTATCTCCTTAAACTTCTCCAGCACGTCCATTGGTATGGCGTACATAGTGTTACCTTTAATCTTTTCAATCTTGGCCAGGCTTTTAATCTCGTGGCCTTTCATGTTGTAGCGGTTACCCTTGAGGTGTGCTGCTTTACTGAAAAATATACTGTACATTTGGTCTGAAGATTTAATCTTGCTTGCCAATACTAGACAGTCATTAGTGCTGTAACGTGGTGACCATATGTTAAGCGGTTTCATGTTTTGCTACCTCGTCTTTCAAGTACTTGAGTGCTGCGTCTTTGTGGTCAAACACTTCCATAAGTACTGCTTGTGTGTCGGTGTCTGTAATAAGAACTATCCAACCAAACATTTCACTTTTAGTTAACGTTGCTTGATACATCTTCTACCTCCTTACATTCATCTTTTGGATAGCCATGCTCACAAGTCTCAACATACATATCA
>ERZ869921.1010-NODE-1010-length-13255-cov-9.640758_pt1 | contig 13255 bp, 25 predicted proteins | sample MGYA00579310_ERZ869921 | MGnify/ENA primary metagenome ERZ869921 (study PRJEB32216, sample SAMN09231816) | wastewater metagenome | place: USA: Maryland | collected 2016-06-21 | study: EMG produced TPA metagenomics assembly of the PRJNA472060 data set (Reclaimed...
CTGAATTCGCATGATGGCACATCAAGCTATAAGCTCATGAGCGGGATATTCCGCATTGTGTGCAGCAATGGGCTTATCGCCGCACAAGACGGATTAGAGCAGCGCGTTGCACATACCGGCGATGTTGTCGGCAAGGTGATCGAGGGCGCTTATAGCATCCTGAACGAGGGCCAGAAAGTGACCGCCGCCATTGAAGACATGCGCAGCGTGCAGCTCTCGACCGGCGAGCAGGAGGCCTTTGCGCATGCTGCACTGGCACTGCGCTACGATGAGGGCAAAGCACCCGAGGTTGAGGCCTATCAGGTTAACCGTGTTCGCCGCGAAGCGGACATTGGAAACGATCTGTGGCGCACGTTCAACCGCACTCAAGAAACGCTTATCAATGGCGGGATGCACTACACGCACCGCAATGCTAACGGCGCACGCTCGCGCCGTGAGTCGCGGCCTGTAAACGGCATCGATGGCAACGTAGCGCTGAATCGTGCGCTATGGGTTTTAGCTGACCGCATGGCCGAATTGAAGACGGGGGCAAGCCTCGCAGCGTAACGCTAGGGCATTGCGCAGAATCGGCGGGGCAGGCGAACCACAAAACAGCCCCGCCGATTCGACGCAGCGCCTTTGCTGCATAACCTTGTAAACAAGTGGAGTTTTTATGACTTACGAAACCAAAATCAGCGAATCAATGCACGGCGGCAAGCGCCTATCGACCGTGGTAACCCTTGGCGATTGCCCGCCCGATTTTACCGGCGAGCAACCCGGCAAGCGTGTCTTGGTGCTCGTCACTAGCAAGGGCTATAATGGCCTAAGCAGTCATGCCAGCGTGTGCTGCGATTACTTGCGCAAGAGCGAGCGTGGCGATTACTGGGTGCGCGTGTCCGCTGTATTCGAGGACTACAGCCAAACGATAGCGAAAGCGCCACAGGGCACCCGCGCCACGGAAAAGAACCTGCGCGCATGCCATGAGCAGGCCTTACTACGCATGCCCGAGATTCAGGCGGCTTGCATGGCGCGCTACTATCCCGAAACCGTTGCAGCGTAGGGGGCGAGCATGACACAGCACAAGCACTATCAAGCCGCATATAGGGCGCACTACAACACAAGCCACACGCCAGAAGTGCGGGCGGAAAACTGGTGCCGGGGATTCGATGAGACCATGGCCGCTTTGCAAGCACTGGGGGTAACGCCCGAGCGACTCGCGCGCTATGAAGCCTTATGCTTGCGGCATCTATACACGAAAAGCCGCTGCATCAGCTCTATGATAACCGGGCCCGCCAATTTCCCTATTGCACGGGCGGAAAAGGCGAACCGGGCAGAGCACAAAGCCAGCGAAGCGGCAACCGCTTATTACGCACGCATTGTGAAGGACGCGCAACAAGCGGCCTATTACGAAGCGCACCCTGAGGCCCGCCCTGTAATGGCAGGAGATGCCGACGCAGTGGAGAGACTTAGAACCCAAGTGGCCACCATGCAGGCGAACCAGGATAAAATGGTGCAGGCAAATAAACTGCTACGAAAGGGCGACCATCCCGCGCTTGTGGCGTTGCTGGGGCAAGTGGCCGCTGATGCCCTCAACAAGCCGGATTTTGCAGGCCGCAAGGGTTATGCGCAGTTCGAGCTAAGCAACAACCGCGCCAATATGAAGCGGGTAGAGCAGCGCATCAAGGAACTGGAGGCCCGCAAGGCCACCACGCCGAAGGATTTAACCATTAACGGCGTGCGCGTTGTGGAAAATACCGAGGCAATGCGTTTGCAGCTATTCTTCCCCGATAAGCCCGCGCCCGCCATGATCGCGCTACTCAAGAGCCACGCTTTCAAATGGGCCCCGAGTGTGCAGGCATGGCAACGCCAGCTTACGAATAACGCGGTTTACTCGTTCAATCACTGGGTATTACCAGCCCTCAAAGCAAGCGAGGCGCATCATGGTTAACCGTTACGAAGAGGCGGCGCGCGATGCGGGGCTTGTGGACCGTTTCGGCGATGGATGGCAGGCCGTATGCGCACGCCACGACATAGCAGTGCCTAAGCTGACCGAGCGCCGCAAGGCGGATCGTGAAACAATGGTGAAACTGATTCAGCTATGGGCGTTTCGCAATGGCTGGAACTGGCACCGCTGCGAATACGCCCGCCCGCATGAAGTGCGCATAGAGGTATGGCACAGCAGCGGGCTAGCGTGCTCGATTGAGTTCGAGCGTTTCAGCGCCATGCCGGACCACTACTGCGTGCCTTGGCATTTCCGAGCGGACGGCGAGGGCTATAAACGCCTTAGCGACTCATTCGCGAAGATGCAAAGCCTGCACAGTGGCACCAATTGCAGCGTTAACCCCTATCACAGGCGCAAGTGCACCGCATTTGCTCCCGGTATAGACGCGTTACTGGATAACTTGCAGCTTGCCGCTGATATGGCCAAGGACGGCACAGCATTCGAAAGCGAGGCGCGTCATGGGTAGCTACATTGTAGAGCGCAACGGGCTTGGAATCAAGCGCCATAGCTGGGGCAAATCGGGTGCTTATTGGAGCATCGAGCACGTTGCTTGCGGGCTACCGTTAAGCGGCAAGATAGGCTACGACCACACGGGCCGATGGAAACTAAAGGATGTAAAGGCCGCATTTAACGCGCTGGCTGAGGCCTTTCCGTGGACTGAGTGGACCGACCCTGCATCCCCTCCACCATGGGGCGGCGAAGCATGCCGGGCGGTACGTGAACAGGAATTAATCGGAGCAAAGAAGGGCAAGGAACATGGACAACCCAATTAATACGAACCTAATGAAGAGGGCGCTGGACATGGCGCTGCTAGGCTGCGACCAAGCCAAAGCACCCGCTATCCTGCAACACGAGTTTACGCACCTGTCGCATGCGCAAGTGCAACAGGCGGTGCGCTATGCCTACCAAGGCGAACCGATGCCCAACGCGCCGCACGATACGGAGAAGGCGGAGATCAAGGCCTATAACAAACGCAAAGCACGCAAGGCCATGATTATGCTCAAAGTGAACTACAAGAACGCGGACCACGATGCGGTGACCGACTGCATCGCCGACTTGCTGCACCACTGCCACGCAAAGGGCATCGACTATAGCGAGGCCGAAGAAAGCGGACGCATGCACTTTAACGCTGAACTAGTAGGGGGTGAGCATGGTTAAGAACCAGCACGGGGGCTTGAGGCTGTCGCTAAAGGCTGCCTATGGCCATGGCTGGCGGATAGGGCGTTTTTGCACCCCGCGAGCCTTTCCTACCGTCATCAGCATAGTGAAGGCCACGCCTACGCCGCATTGGATGCCTACCCGCCTGCACCGCTACGTGTGGCGGCAGGGGCTACGCGATGGCGCGGGAGTGCCAACCCTCATCAGCACATTAACCCTCTTGCTCATAGGAGAGTAAAATGGATAAATACTGGATAAGCCCCGTGTTGCTGGATAGTACCTACCCAAAGGTGCAATATGGGTGCTACGTGTTCGAGCGCGGGCGCGATAGGGCGATATGCCGCGCGTATGGCAGTTGCGCAGCGGAGGCGCATGCTCAGGCGCACATCATTATTGCGGCGCTGTTAGCAGTTGAGCAGCGCCCTGCTGTGGCGGCTAAGGCGAGGCACTACATCGTGCGATCACCCGTGCATGATGAGGTGGCGGTGCATTGCGGCGAAGAGACTACGCTTAATCTGGCCTATGAGGCGTATTACGACGAATGCGAACGGGCTCAGAAGAACCCGAAGAGCTTCGACGAATGGAAGGCGGCGCGCCATGATTAAGCATTACGCGCCACGGATTCAACCCGCCTGCGAGAAAGCGCTGGCCGTGCTGCTCATTATCCTGAGCATCTTCGGTTGCGTGTTGCTGGCTGTAACTTTTGGAGATAGAGATTAGCGATGCCCGAGAAAACCTACATGAAGCCCGACGAGGTGAAGCGCGCGATCGCTGCCCTGTATGGCAAAGAACTGGGGGCGCAGCGGCGTTTTGCTGCGGCCATAGGCAAGCACGAGCTGACGATCAGCCGTTACGTTGGCGGGCGAGCTCCTATCGGCGAGACTGAAGCCATACTTATCCGGTTGTTGGTGAAGACCAACCCCCGGCGCTACGACGATTCACAACTTTCATTTTTGGATTAGATCATGGGAATGTATACAGAGATTTGTCTTAACGTAAAGTTGAGCCGGAGCACTCCGCAGCAGGTTATCGACGTTCTTAGATACATGACAGACGACGATATGGCCGAGCCAGCGTTGCCAGATCATGAGTTTTTCAAGGCAGGACGATGGGCGATGACGCTGCGCGGAAGCAGCTATTACTTTGTCCCGTTCTCGAGCACGAAACTTCAATTCGACGATATATCAAAAGCGTGGTACCTGTGCGCCCGTGCAGACCTCAAAAACTACGACGACGAAATCGTTAAATTTTATGACTGGCTGGAGTCCTATATCGACGCTTCTCCGGGGGAGTTTATTGGCTACAGTCGATACGAGGAGAGCGATCAACCTAAACTATATTTCAAGAGAGCATAGCCATGGGACGCAAGGATTTACTGATACATAAACTTGAAACTGCGTGCTACGCGGCGGGCTTTCAGAATGCGCAAGAGATCGTGCAGTTGCAGTTGCGCGTGCTTGAGAGCCATTTCGGAAAGAGCTTGGACGAAATCGACATGCTCTGCGGCCCGAGAAAGAATATCGAAGCCTTGGAGAACGACTTGCGAATCGTCCACGAGCAGCGCTTCTCGCTGGAAAATATGAGCATGGCCAAGGATGCCTATAGCGCAGTGCAGCGGTATTTCAAGAAGGTCTATGACGTTGAGCTAGGCCAGCCGCCTCTCAATGTGGTGCATGGCGTATCGCATCAGGAAACGGTTGGATTCACGAGCATGGCACAAGCATCCAGCGTTACGGCTGGGAAAGGGAGAAAAGTATGAGGTGCTGGTTTTTCCACAAATGGAGCAAATGGAGCGCCGGGGAACGGTGGGGAATCACTTATTGGCGTCAGCTTAGACGCTGTGAAAAATGCGACCACCCCCTCGACATCATCCGCATCGAGAAAGCGCCTGAGCCTGTGGTGGAGGTAAACTGGTTGATGTGGGATGACGAGTTTAGTGAAGCGTATCTCGATACAGAAGATAAACTATCCACTTCCAAACACGCAATCAAACTCACCATCATCAACGGTAAACTGGAGAAATCGGAGCAAGTGAAATGACACAGAAACCAGATAACCCGCAGGCGTTAATCAAGCAATATGGAGACGAACTTGGCGCGCTTAAAAGCAACATGCTTATGGCTCAGTCTTTCGCTTCAAGACTCAGAGTGTTTGCTGAACACATAATTGAATACAAAGTAACGGGCGAAGAACATTGGCACTGCTTTGGTAAGTCTTACAAAAATATTTACCTTCAGTGGGGAATCAATCGTGGGTACTTTAAGAGCGGAACTTCGCGCTATATTACAAACTACGAAGGCGAGCATAGCGGTTTCTATTTTCAGATTTATGTCAATTGTTATGCAATCTTTGATGAGCATCAAGAATTTGGGCTATACGAAGTGACTAAAGGCTTGGATATATTTTTCATCGACCGAATGAATAGCACTTTTTATGTAACAGATGAGAACATAGAGCCGCTGTTAGAAACGTTAAATACTTGGTGCATAGATGCATTTGAAAAACTCAAGGTTTACCGAGCGCAAGAAAGAATAGCGCGGTTGGAAAAAGAGTTGGCAAAATCCAAAGCTATTGTGACGGAGGCCACCCATGACTAGCTTATCCGATAAGGTGGCGCGGGTGAAGGAGTTGCAAGCAAACTGCTACCCTGATGGCATCAAGGATGCTCAGGCTCTTGGTTATGCTATTTTCATGTTTAAGCAGGAGGCTGACAACATGGCCGCACTCATCACCCAGCTATGGGATGAGCTTGAACACCTAAAAGCACTCAAGATGACTGCTGATGCCGTCATGGAGTATGAGGTTATCAAGAAGCAACGCGAGGTGCTGGTTGAGGCTAGGGATGCGCTAAAACGCGCGGCTGCTTGTCAATTCCAACGCTATTACTCTGGCGTCAAATTCGACGGCACACGCGGGGAATATTTAGCGGGCGATGATGATGCAGAATATGCCGTGAAACAATCCCTCGCCCGCCTCAATACCTGCATAGGAGAGAAGTGATGACTGAGCAGGAACTACGCGAAATGTTCGCCAAAGGTAAACGCTGTCAAGCAGACCGCGATGGCGATTGCGATTGTGAAAGCCGTTACCGTATCGAGGGTCGCAACCATTGCTACCTTGACATTTTAGAAGATGAAGCAAACCCAGACAGATACGGAGCATGAGCAATGACTAACGAACACCAAGATTGGGAAAGGGAGGCGTGGAGAGAATATTTGCGCCAAAAAGATTTACGTGGTGCGCCAAACATTACGCCAGATGAAATCGCAGCGTGGGAGTTCTCCCGTGAAGAACTCAAACGGCTGAAGCGAGTGATAAAAATACTTAGTGAAGGACTTGAAGTCTTTGCAAGTTGCCACCCTATTGTTGCGGCGAGGATGCGAGCAAAAAAATTAGTTTGGCATCCGACAGGTGAAGAATACACGGAGATTTTTGAGGAGGCTGTGCATGTTCCTGATTACGCGCAAAAGATATTAGCAAAGGCAGAAAAGGAATAATTTATGACAAATACTGATGTTTATAGTGCCTTGAAACTGGCTTACGAACTTATCATTAAAGCTAACTTACGGGATAAGCCGGAAGAAAATCAGCGTTGCGGCAGGTGTGACTATTGCGAAGCACTTCTTTCTAATGCAGATGATGATGATTGTGGCGAGTGTTACAGCATTGTTACTGTGCTAGCTGCACTTGCCCGTCTTGACAAGGCGGCAGTGGAACCCGTGCCAGTGGATGCGGGGGAGTGGATAGTTGAGGCGTATCCAGTGCACGATGCAAACGAGGCCAAGCAATTTCTTGCCGATACAGTGGACGCTACTGAGAACTTCAGCGGCACAATGTACTGGGTTCGTGACTCAGAAAACCGTGCCGTGGCCATTACCGGGTGCGGTGCTAAGGGCAAGCAAAACGCTGAGCGTATCGCATCCCTGCCCGCTCGTCGTGGGGTGAGTGAGGAGGCCGGTAAGTGTGAAGTGCTAGACCAGCAAGCGGTTTCAGATGCTTTGGCCACCTACAACGAATCCTACGGAAACGGGGTTGATAAGGGTCAGTGCATCCGACGCGCAATCCGCAAATACCTAGACACGCTAGGGCTTGATGCAGAAGGACGACCTTACGCCCTCAAGCAACGCCTCGGCGGCAAGAGTGAGGACCAATGAACAAGCTAGCATTCGCAGCCGTAGCAAGCGTGGCCATAGCGCTGATAACAACCGAGAACCGGGCTTTGCTTGAGCGGCTGTGACGTTTAAACACCGACCTAATCAAGGAACGCCAGGTCGTTGATGACGCGCTTCTTCGGTTTCTTCGCGGATCGACGTTGCTTTGCCTTGTGCTCAGCCAGCTGCTCGTCCGCCCATTTCTTCGTCAGGCCGCACACTTTACCGCCGGAGAGGTGGTAGCCGGTGCCCGCTTTAAGGGCGCCCTTATCGACGTAGCCATTGAGGTCATGGGGCTTGATGGCCGCATAATTCGCCAGCATCCACTCGCAGAGCATATCGAAGTCCTGATCGCTCACCAGCGACTCGCCCTCATCGTAATACAGGTAGCTGTAGGCCGCGTAAGCGCGGATCGCGACGAAAGCAACGTTGGGGATGATGACGGCGGGGATCACTGGCCGTTCTCCTTCGTGAACCGATTAAGCACGTTCCGGCACAGCAGCATCGGATCAGCATGCCCTGCGGCGATCATGCGCACGGCGGCCAAACTGTCCTCCAGCAACAGCGCGCGGCGCGCAGCGCTCAGGTAGGAATTTGGCTTTTTCTCGGCCGACTTGAGCGCGCGATCAGGGCTATGCCAGAAACAGTAATCCGCGCCTTTGGTGGCCGGGCGTTGGCACGGCTTTGTGCGCTCCGGGTCGCCTTTGACCAGAGCCTTTCCTGCGCACAAGTTTTTGGCGGTGTACGATCTCTTTTTCGTAGGGTTAGTCAAGGCTGGCCTCCTCTTCGGCGGTGATATGGCGCTGCGTGCGGATTGCGGCAATGGTCCTCGGTCCGCGCAGCTTGCCGGACGGGATTTCGATCATGGTGAGCAGGCCGTGCTTACCGTCGAAGCTCTTCTTCCCGTCCTCGAACATGCGGCGAATCGCCCGGTCCAGTGTCTTCTCGCTCTTCCCTAGGTGCATGGCGTAGGAAGCGACGAGACCGCTGGCGATGTCCCGCACAGGCTTGGTGCCACCCTCGCACTCGGCCTCGATGTCGAGCAGCATGGCGCGGGTGTTATCGGTGAGGGTCTCATTATCGCCACGGCTCAGCTTCACCGGGCGCAATACGCCGACTTCCTCGCCGTCCATGTCCTCGTTGCACTGGCCGATGCGCTGGCCTATCTTCTCGAACCAGCGGACATCCGACGTTGCGGCACTCATGTTGGCCTTGGCCATCATCAGCCCGACATACTTCCAGCGCATATTATCCGGGATGTTGTATTCTTTGGCGCGCTTCGCGGACATACCGAAGAACGTCGCGATGATGCGGGCGACGCCCGAGAGCGCCGATGCGCCGCGTAGCGTGTCCATATTGCCCTCATGGCCGCTGCTGTCCGCGTCCTGGGGTTTCTTGGTGTGGTGAATCAGGATTACCGCGCAACCCGTTATCTGCGCGATGGTACGGTACATATCGGCGATTGCTTCCATCTCGCCATTGTCGTTCTCGTTGCAGGGATGCGTCGAGACCAGCGGATCGACGATCATCAGCTTGATGTTATTCTGCTGTATCTGCTGTATCGCCCATTTCATATCAAGCGGCTTAATCTGGCCCTCAACCTTGCGGGCGATGCGGAAGCGGTCTTCCTCGCCGCTATTCATGAAGAGCAGCGGTTTCTGGTGCTTGCCGTTCACGTCCTCATCAAACATTTCCTCGAGCGGTATGCCCTGATTTTCGAGAATAGCAGCAACGCGGCGTTGCATCTCTTCCTCATCATCCTCGTTGTTGTACACCCAAACGGAGCCGCGTTCGATGGGCGAGATGTCGAGGATATTGCGCCCGGTAGCCTTAGATATGGCCATCATCAGCGAGAATGTAGACTTTCCCGCACCGCCGGGAGCCACGAGCACCGTGACCTTCTTTGCCAGTGCCAGATCACCGAACAGCCATTCGCGCGCGGGTATCTCGGTTGCTTTGAAAAACGGATCAAAGCCTTTGGCGCAGCGAGGCTCCCGCACTTTGGCGCTCTTCGGCGGTTTCTCTTTTACGTCGAATTCCGCCTCGGCCGAGGCCGCGCCTGTTGCATGTTGGCCATAGCTGAACGCATTCTGCACTTTGCGCTCCAGTTCGTCGGTGTCCCATGGGGGCGAGCACAGTTCGTTCCAGTGATCGAGCATGAGCTCGAGCGTCTTCTCTTCGCTGCACCCGAGGTCGCGCAGCTTGGCCGCTGTAGCGAACGTGATGTGGTCACCGCCTGCCCCCTCCACTGCATGCTCCGCCACGTCCTCCAGCCATGTGATTGCGCGCTCTATGCTAGCGGGGTCGTCTTCGCTGATGGTCTCGCCCTTCTCGCGGTTCGGATTGTAGCGGTATTCGGCCAGTTTCTCGCCAATCCACTCAGGTAGGTCGGCGACTTTGCGCTTCTCGAGCACGCGGTACTCTTTTCCGTCGATCTCGCTACCGGGGGCGACGATGTAGCCGCCGATGCCGCGCGTGTCGATGTCCTTGCCGAGCGCCGAAGCGGTATTGCCGAGATTCTCGGTGTTATTGTAAACGTAATGGCGGCCCCCACTAGCCGTCTCGAATACCAGTGTATCGGGGAAACCGTGGGCCTTGTGGAGCTTGGCGAACGTCTTATCGCCGTGTTTTCCGGGCTTCGTATCGACATCCACCGGATAGATGCCAGACTTGCCGCAATCGATGGCGATATTCGGGTTGCGGTCCCACCCCATCACGCGGTCCTTGAACCATGCCTTGATGGCCTCGGCGTCACGGGTAGAGCGATGTTTCCAGTTATAGCCTGCCTCGGGTATCTTGCTGTTTTCTTCCAGCGGAAACAGATAGTAACCTTGCGCTGCGAGCCTCAATGCCTGTTGTAATCTGCTCACCATGCGCGCTTATCACCTTTTTACATCTGTCGTGAATTTCGGTATTGAGAAGAGATAGCATTATACACTTGACAGGGAGTTGGCAATATGAAAATTAGGAAGAACGCTAATCAATATCGAAAACGAGAAAGGGCGTAGTCGCCATGCAGTTCATCACCGAAATGCAGTTCATCACCGAAGCAGACTTGCTCAAGCGCATTGACGAGTTTTGCGCGTTGCACGGCATGACCGACACCAAATTCAGCGTATTGGCGCTCAACGATTTCAGCTTCCTTGAAGATGTGCGTAACCGTGCCCGCTCCCCGAAATTGAAGACGGCAAACAAAATTCTCAAATTCATGGAAAACTACAAACCGGAGAAATAGGATGAACGCCTCCTACGAGCGCCTGCACCGTTCCGTTAAGTATATCCTGACGGATGCTCAGCCGAATGACCCGGATACAGTGGCCCACGCGCTCATGGCTCTTATTATCGCGATGGATGCGGGCGAGATCCATCGGGCGGGAGAGCCAGAACCCCGCATCAAAGAAGGCTTTGCTGCAAAAACCCTTAACAGAACCGATGGATGGAGAGCACGATGACAGACCCCGACAATAGCTACTGGAGCAGCAACAGCGACCTTGCTACGCCGCATCGCGCTGAAGTGCTGCAACAGGCGCTTGACGCGGCCATGAAGAGCCGTAACTCCACCTACGGCGCTCCATACCCTAACCTGTCACTGGCCGCCGAGCTGAAGCAGGCGTACAACGCCGCCGCGAACGGCAAATACAGCCCCGCTCATGATGACGCCATCCATGCCGTGCTCAGCAAGATCGCGCGTATCGCCACAGGCGCTACCGGCCATACCGACAATTACGTGGACGGAGCGGCGTATATGGCCATTGCGGCCGAGTGTCAGGTAATCGGGGCTAATAACGCTGCGCTGGTACTGGAGAATCGCGTAGCGGCGGCATCGCAAGACCCGTACGAGAAAGTGTTCGGAATTGTCGTCGAGGATCCGATCAACGCGACCACTGCCCTTCCGCCGGAACCTGAGCGGGTGGTCGAGCCGCATGTGCCGCAACCGCGGCCAGCCATCATACCGGTGATTGACCCCGATTCCCCGGCGCAAGCGTTCAGCGATGCGAAGCATACTTTCCGGCTCGGGAGTTTGGTCTCGTTTGGCCCGAATACTTATCCGGGGCCTGATGGTGCGATCGAGGAGCCGTTGTGGACGATCATCCGCATACAGAACAACGAATTCGGCGAATTCGTATCGCAACATCAGCGCAACGGCCAGCAGTACCACGGTCTTGCCTGCCACATCCATAAGGTAGTCAGATACTAATGGCCCGCAAGCAAAACAGCATCGTGTTCGAGGTTGCCGGTAAGGTCGAGGCCAAGGGCCGCGGTCGTGTCGGCCGCGTTGGTAAAGGCCCGAAGGCTTTCACGACTGTTTTCACACCCGCGCATACTCGCAAGTACGAGCATCTGGTGCGGCATGCTGCGGGCGAGGCCATGGGTGATCGAGCGCCGCTGGAGTGCGCGGTCGAGGTGTTCGTGCATGTCTACATCGCCTATCCGAAAGCGTCTAAGCGAGCATTGACCGACATGGTCGCGGGTTTGATACGCCCCTGCAAAAAGCCGGATATCGATAACTACGTGAAAAGCGCGCTCGATGGCATCAACAACATCATCGTCAAGGACGATAATCAGGTCGTTTCGCTCTATGCCCACAAGGTGTATCATAGCCGCCCGCACCTGCGCGTCGAAGTCCGCCCGCTAATGCGCTCACTCGAGGAGCTCGATTAATGACCGCTATCGAACTGTTCCCATACCAAGAGGAAGGGGCGCGCTGGCTGTCAAAGCGTCACCGCGCCCTGCTGCTCGATTCTCCGGGGCTCGGTAAAACGATTCAAGGAATCAAAGCGGCCGAGTACGCTGGAATGGATAGGCTCGACGTAGTATGCCCCGCTAGCGTACGGACGCAATGGCTGGGCGTGATGGAGAAAAACAGCACAGCGGAGAAGCAACATGCCTACAGCTACAATCATGCGCGTGATAAGGGTCTTCCTAATCGTATGGGCGCTCTGGTCCTTGACGAAATGCACGCGCTCAAAGGCCGAAACAGCGGGCGAACTATCGCCCTTTATGGCACTCAGGAATATGGAACCGATGGTTTGATTTACAACGCCGACCGCGTTTGGGGCATGACCGGCACCCCGATGCCCAAGGACGCCAGTGACCTGTACCCGATGATGCTCGGGATGGTCCCCGCCAGCCTTACGCGCCGCGATGGCCGGGTGATGGATTTCTGGTCGTTCATGAAGCGCTACACCGATTACTACAATGGCAGTTATGGCATCGTCGTCAAAGGCCATAAGAACCAGGACGAGCTACGCGACCGCCTCGACCCGTATATGCTGCGCCGCTTGAAGCGTGACGTGATGAAGGACTGGAAGAAGCCGATTGTCGCCGATATTCAGTTCGACGTTGGCCCGGGGCTTAAGGCGCTATTGGCAGCGGAGCAGGAAGGCGAGGGCGCGCTGGTTGCCCGGACCGTGAAGCGCCACGGCATCGAAGGCCTGGCCAATATCACCGACCATAGCGCGACGATACGCCGCTATACCGGATTGCTACTCATCGGCCCTGTCACCGAATGGCTGGCGGATAAGCTCGATAATGGCGAAAAGAAAGTCGTCGTTGTATGTTTCCACCGCGAGGTGATGGAGGGCATACAAAAAGGGCTGAAGAAGCGCGGCTACGATTCCGTGATGTATCGCGGTGGAATGACAGAGGCCGCCAAGGACTTGGCCAAAAAGACGTTTATCGAGGCGAAGAGATGCGCGGTAATGCTGCTGCAAATCATTGCCGGAGGCACCGGCCTCGACGGTCTGCAGAAGGTAGCCAGCCGCATGCTGTTGGCCGAATACTCATGGATTCCGACCGATAACGAGCAGGCCATCGGCCGCATCGACCGGATCGGACAGAAAAACCCGGTGTTGGTGGAGTTCGCAGGTATTGCGGGTTCTCTGCATGGGAAAATCACCGCCGCTTTCACCCGAAGGGCGTCGGATAATGAAGAAATCTTCGGGGTTTAATCACAAGGAGAAAA
>ERZ869921.1012-NODE-1012-length-13251-cov-12.437633_pt1 | contig 13251 bp, 16 predicted proteins | sample MGYA00579310_ERZ869921 | MGnify/ENA primary metagenome ERZ869921 (study PRJEB32216, sample SAMN09231816) | wastewater metagenome | place: USA: Maryland | collected 2016-06-21 | study: EMG produced TPA metagenomics assembly of the PRJNA472060 data set (Reclaimed...
AGCCACTGCGAGCCCTCGTCCCAGGCGCCGTTCATCGCGGGGTGAGCTGCCCGGAGAGAATGCGCGTGGAGACGGCGAGCACCGCGGCGTCGCGCGCAAGCTGGAGCATCTCGGGCCCGCGCGTGGTACCCCCGCACAGGTTGTTGCGGCTTTGCGCAAAGGGCAGCGTGAGTACCCACTGGCAGCTACTCGCGCGAAGGTACAGGCGGGCCTCGACGGCGACGCCCTTGAACCACACCGGCGGTATCCAGAGCGTGCCCTCGGCCCATTCGGCGTTCACGAAGGCACCGTCAGAAACCCGCGAAGGAGGAACGTCGCTACGGCGAGGTCACAGGCATTCTGCGCCTCGCGCGGGGTCACAAACCACAAGCCATGCGGCTGCGCTGCAAGGAGTAGGGTTTCGTCGGAGCACAGGGTTAGCGTCCAGCGGTACGCACCATTCATCCCGTGCACATGCCCCCTTGGCGTACCCGAGGACGCCCGGGTGCGCCAAGGGAACCACAGCTCGCGGTAGTCGTGGAAGTTACTCGTGGGGTCACCCTGCTCTGCCCAGCTCATCCGAGTAGCTCCAGTGCGTCCTCGAGCTCGGCGACGCGGCGCACGAGGGCGAGCCAGTCGGCCATGCGCATCGTCACGAGGTCGGGGCGCATCCCAGTCTTACGCGCGATGACCACCGGCAGGCGGGCGGGTAGGCCCTCGCGCACGGCGTGCTCGGCGGCGGCTTGCTCGGCCTGCGCCATCACCGCGCGCACGTTGATCGCCGTCGCGTAGCACTTGAGCTCCAGCCAGTAGGGTGTGCCCTCTACGTCGGGCACCTCGCCGGCGGCGCGCGCTTGCCCCAGGCCCCGCTTCGCCTTCGGATACGGGTCGCGCAGCTCGGTCGCGACCTCCCTCTCAAAACCCGCACCCTTGTTCCGGCTTTTCTTCCCGCGGCGGGAGAACTCGGCGGCCTGCTCGGGGGTGTGCTTGGGCTCGGAAGGGGGCTTCTTGGTGCGCGGGGGCATAGGGCCTAGGGGTACACCCGGGCTTCGCCCCGCAACACCATGCCGGCCACGAAAGCGTCGCAGGCTGCAATCGCGGCCTCGCGGGTCATGCGCCGGTTGTCGTTCGTCCAGAGCACGCGAGTGCTCAGGTGCAGGCACACGGTGTACAGCCCTCTGTCGGCGGTAAGCTCACCCTTTGGTACCCGGCCGTTCGGGAGGTGCTCCACCACGAACGACCACTCGTGCACCGTCGCGTGAAAGACGATGCGCCCGTGGACCGCGCGCTCGTCCCGGTTGGCGAGTGCCGTAGCGCGCACCCCGGGTAGACCTTGGGCCGGTGCGGGGCGCTCCAGTCGGGGGGTAGGGCGCTCACGGCGGCACCCAATCCCAGAGAAACATAAAGGTGGAAGCCTGCGACACCGCGGCGTCTCGAGCCTGCTCCTCGGTGTCGTAGGAGGGCGCGCGCCACTCGACCTCTACCCACCAGCCGTAGGACCGCGGCGTTACTGCGCGCAGCTCTACGAACCAGCACACCTGTTCCGGCTCCGGGGCAGGAGGCCCACACGCGGCCCCGCATAGTACGAGCCGCACGAGCTCCCCGGTGTGGCGCATCTCCCGTGGGCGGGCGGGCAGCGTGTACGTCGGGCCCTCGTCCCACACGCCGTTCACGTCACGTCCCCGAGCTCGACGCGCTCACCCCAGGGAGTAGGCCCGCCGCCCGTGGTGACGAGCCAGACCACCTGCATCCCCGCTGGCGCGTGCTTGGGGAACTCCCCAAAGCAGTCTGTTGGGCTATGGGATGAACCTTCCATCGGGGCCTCGCTCATGCAACGCGGTCTTTCGACCATCCTGTTTAGAAAGTAGCTGATCGGTGGGCCAACCCTTGCGTATGCGACCTATGATGGTCTGCACATGCAGCCCCGATTCTCGCGCCCACTCAGCTACGTGTAGGGTGCGGTTATCGATCGTGAGCGTGTGGTTGTTCCGCTTATTGCTTGCCTGCTCCATACGCGTCGCCCACCTACAATTACTTGGCTCGTACCCACGAGAGTTGTCCACCCGCTCGATGGAGTGCGCGCGGGACGGACGCGGCCCCATATCTACTAGAAACGCAGCGAACGAGCGCCAGCGCTCACATATGGTTATACCGCGACCACCGTAGTCTTTATATTGGGTGTTGTTAGGGTTACGGCACCGCTGGTTCATGTTCGACCAGCAGTAGTATTCTAGCGGCAGCGTCGGCATACGACACCATACGCGTTCGCTGCTACTAACGCAACCCCTACTCCCCCAGTTCGACGCGTTCTCCCCACGGAGTCGGACCACCGCCGGAAGTAATCAACCAGACTACCTGCATACCGGCTGGGGGGTGCTTCGGGAACTCCCCGAAGGCATCGGTAACCGTGATGAGCACCTCGGGCCGGGCCCCCGAGGGCAGCGCGGCGAGGGCCTCGAAGATGGGGACGAAGCTAGTGCCCCCGCCGCCGACGAGGTTGTTCTTCACCTCGCGCCAGTCGCGCATCCGCTTGTGAACGTGCACTTCGGCGTCGCACGCGAGGAAGTCTACCGGCGCCCCGGCGGCCTCGAAGATGCGCTTGACCTCGCCCATCGCTTCGCCGATCACGTCGGCGCTCATGCTCCCTGATGTGTCGATCGCCACCGCGACGCGCGGGGTCGGCTGGTAGTGCCCGGGCAGGATGGGCGCGCCCGGCCCGTACCCGAGGCCCGCCTGCCGCCGGTCGGCGTGCGCGTAGCTCACCCGCCCGTAGCCCCGCGTGCGCGCCGCGACGACCCGGCAGAGCTTGGCGAGCTTGTCTTGCCACCGCACCTTGGGCGGGGCCATCACGTCGCTCGCCCACCGCTTGAGGCCCGCCGGCGCGTCGCCCTGCGCTTGGATGGCAAGCGCCACCTGCACCGCGAGCGAGTCCATGGCGGCCTCGGAGAGGCCCGCGGGGGCCGGGCCCTGCGGCGGGGTTGCCGGGGGCGGCGTACCGGGTGCGTTCGACCCTGGGCCTTGCTGCGCGGGGGCCTTGGGCGCCGCTGCTAGGTCGGGCTCGCCGGGCACGGGGCACCCGGCGCCGCTGCCGTCCCAGCCGCCCATGGGGCTCGGCTCGGTAGGCTCGGGGGCGCCCATCGCGCGGAGGCGTTGGTAGTAGTCCTCGGCGAGCAGGCCGTCGGGCAGGCCAAACTGCGCGGGCAGCACCCCCTTGCCCATGTCCCACCCGGCGGCGGCCATGCCGTAATTCACTTCGAGGTCGCAGTTGTGAACCAAGAGGGACTCGGCAACGTAGGTGTGGTCGGGCACCGCGTTGGCGATGTTGTAGACGGGGCCAATGTAGGGCCGCGCCTCGATGCGCTTGATCGGGTACCAGACGCCGTGCTCGTCCGCGCGCCACTCATTCGACCGAGACTTGATCAGCGTGCCGTTGAGCACGCGCTCCGACTCGCGCGGCCCGGCGGGCGCCCATGTGACGCCGTAGAGCATCGAGGTCACGAACGTGGGCCTCCCTTGAATGACGCGGCCCGCCTTCGGCTTCTGCGCTGTACAGTGCCCGCCCATGCCGTCCTGCGCGAGCAGGAGCAGCACGTCGCGCTGGAGCGCGCGGGAAGTGGTCGCAAACGACCACCACTCCGTGTTTCCGCGTTGGTAGATCGAGCCGTCGCCGGTCACGAGCCCCGCGAGGAACGCCTTGCGGATCGCCGGGTCACGGTGCCGAAGGATTATCTCTGGGATGCGCTTGTTGCACGCCTTCGTCCCAACGTGGTCGTGCAGCCACCGCCCTAGCACGACGGCGCCGAGGGACATGTTGGCACCATTGGTGTCGTTAAAGCTGACGGAGCTCGCGTAGCCCATCTCGCGCGCGATCTCTTGCGCGTGTGCGATCACGTCCGTCTCGTGCGCGCCAAGCGAGAGCCTTACCGAGGGCGAGGCGCTACCCTCCGCGGCGTACAGCCCGAGGAACCACGCCGTGCGGGGCGTGAGCGCGATGCGCGTCACGGTGCGGTGGCTGATCCCGGTACGCCCGAGCGAGTCCGTGTACGTCTTCGCGTACGGCGTGAGGTCGATCTCCGTGTCGCCGCGCAGCCCATACCGCGCGAGGTTGGGTACACACAGGTAGTCGCTCACGCGCAACTCGCACAGCGGAGTCCATGCAGGGGCCTTCGTGCGGATCGGGTAGGACTTGTGACGGCGGCGCATAGCAAAGACGGGGTGCTCGGGCGTCCCTTCGAGCGCACCGAACGCGCCCCCGACCCGCACCAGTTCGCCGTCGTATACCCGCGCCATCGTGCCCACGTCTTCGATGGGCACCCCGCCTGGAGTGAGCGTGCCGGGCGGGAAGCACGCGAGATTCCACAGTTTCGGGTTCACCAGGGGGATCGCCCGCGCGCGCCGGTGGTGCTTCCTGATGACGTGCTGCGCCTCGTGGATGAGCACCGCCGCGAGGTGCGCGCTCTTCTGCCCCTCGACGAAGGCCGGGTCGTAGATGAGCACCCCCTTCTCGGTCACGGCCATGGTGCCGCACCCCACCACCGCGTGCGGCTGGAGGGCGAGCACGGCGGCCATCATGTACGGCCACTTCTTCGCGGCGAGCATCCGAGCGCCCGCCAACTTCATCTCTGCGGTGATGCTTCCCATGGTGCCTCTGAGTATAGCTAGACTTGAAAGGGGTACAACCACAAAAGGGGGCCGAAGCCCCCTTGGTACGGGTCGCGCGCGGTAGGGCTTACGCCTTCATCGCTTGCTGGAGGGGCCAGATCGAATTGCGCACCGGGGCGCTCGCGAGGTCGATCTCCGGCGTGAGGCTCTCGAGGTGCGCCTTGCACAGGATGCTGGCGCCGTCGAACGTGATGTCGGGGGCGATGCTCGAGATGGGCGCGAGCACCTTCCACATCGCCAGGGTGCGCGCCGTACGCAGGGGGTGATCCTTGGCCGAGGTCGCCACAAGGCTCGCGGCGCCGCTGCACACGGCCATGCCCACGTCGAGCCGATGCGGGTCGTACTTCCAGGCGATCTTGCCGTCCAACAGGTGCTCGAAGTCCGGCAGGTCGAGCGCCCGGCGATACGCGCAGAACTCGGTGGCGGCGGCGCTACCGACGAAGCCCGCCACGATCTCGTCGGCGTACTCGCTCAAGCCGTGGATCGCGCACCCCGTCAGGGCGTACGTGGCGAGGTGCCAGCTACGGCGCGACGGCCACGCCGTGCCCCCCTTCGGGTCCATCACCTCGGGCTTCTTGTGCAGGAGCTCCGGCCGGGCCTTGGTAAAGGCCGCCACCTCGGAGGCCGCGCGGGCGTAGGCGGCGCCCCACAGGCCCTCGACCCGGGCCTCTTCGGTGGCGAGGTTCGACGTGGTGAGGCTCGCCCCCTGGCCCGAGAGCAGGAAGCTCGCCCACTCGGCTTGCGTCGGCGGCACGCCGTAGAAGTGCCCCATGCGGTTCGCGAGGCTCTGCGGCAGCTCGAGGCCGCCCGCCGCGCTGTCGATCGGGTTGGCCGCCCCGACAACGCGCACCCGGTTCGGGAGCTGCCGCCCCGCGATGCGCCGTGCATGCAACAGGGCGAGCATCGGCCCGAAGAGGTGCTGCGCCGCGGGGGTATTGAGCTCGTCCACGAAGAGCACCCCGGCGCCGTTGCCGTCGTCCTCGAACTCGTCCACCCACTCGGGGGCGGGGTAGCCGATGCGCAGGCTACGCACGTCGCCCGGGGTACCCACCGGCACCGGGGTCACGCCGAAGGCGCCGTCCCCGTGCTCGCTCGGCGAGAGCACCTTGCAGTGCAAGCCGAGGCTCTCAGCGGCCTGCTCCACCATGGCGCTCTTCGCGGTGCCGGGGTCACCCCACAGGAGAATGGGGATGCCGAACCCACCCGCGGGGTTCTTGGTCATGAGGGCGAGCTTGAGGAGGGAGACGGTGGGGATGCTCATGGTCTATGTGCTCTCGCGGTGGTGCCCGTACGCCGGGCGTAGGTGTGACTTCTGACTCTCAGAAAGGAGTCGGATAGAAAGTCTAAAAGACTAAGAATTAGAACCAGATACAGACGTTACGCCTACCGCTTGCTTGTACGCTTTACGCTAGGCTTACGCAGAAGAGAAACAGAAGGGATTTTGGGCAAACATAGACTCGGTTTCGCCGGGGTCTAACCGCCGTCAAAGGTCTATCTCGACCCGACCCACCACCGTGCGGTGCTCCGTTGCTCATGGGCGGTAGCTTACGCAGGCTTGAAAGGGTTGCAAGGGGTATCTTTGCCCAATCGCCCGCACGACCCTGTGGAGCCTCCGGGGTGCGCGCCCCTGTATAGCTACGCGGGGGGCTCGAGGGCCGCGCGGAAGAATCGACCGCATGGGCTTGCAAGGCTTGAAAGGAGAGGCTAGGGTTCCTTCACCGCCGGGGCACAACGCTTCCGGCACCGAAGGAGCCCACCGTGAACACCTCGAAGTGCGAGCCCTGCACCCCCTGCGACGCCACCGGGATTCTCTACGCCCCCCACCGTGGGCCCTCGGCGTTCCACCCCTTCGCGGAGTGCCACCATTGCTGGGGCAAGGGGTTCACCCGCCCCACCACCGCGGAGCTCGAGGAGGCCGCCGCCCTCGCGGAAGCCCCCGCGCAGGCCCCGATGGATGACGCCGGGATCGACGAGTTCTACCTCGTGGTCACCAGCACCACCGCGAAGCCGAAAGACTATCTCGCGGCGTGCGCCGAGGCCGGGATCACCTTCTACGGCGCGGGCCTCTAGCCCTATCGCGGGGGCTGGCCCGTGCGGCCCCTTTTCACCCTTGCAACCGTTGTAAGTCTAAGCTACCTAGGAGCCGCCCAATGCGTATTCTCACCACCCCCACCACCCTGCTCATCGTCGGCGCGACCGCCGGCGTGCTGCGCGATGCCCTGCGTGCCTCGACGGCCGAGAGCGCCGAGCCCGTGACCATGCAGAGCCTCGGGGCCCGTACGGCCCGCACGCTGCGCGCGCAGGGTCACCCGTGCGAGCACCTGCACACCGAGGTCGCGCTGCCCGTGAGCACCCTCGCAGCGGTCGCCGGGGGGCAGGCGTGAGCGGCCCCGCCCTGCTCGCGGTAGACGCCGACGTAGCGACCGGCTCGGTGGTCTGGTGGGGCGTGCACGGCGACGTGCCGTACGCCCCACCAGACCACCGAGTGGCTCGCCGCGGGGCTCGACCCGGCGCAGCTCCCCCGGGAGCCGACGCGCCTGCAAGCCCTCTCGCGCGCCCTCGGGGCGTTCGCGGGCCGCGCCGCCATCGTGCGCCCCGTAGACGGCGAAGTGCACGCGGACGGCACCCCCGTCGAGGGCTACGCGCTGCTCACCCGCAGCAAAGACGCGCAGGGCAAGGCGCAGTTCACCACGGCGTGGGACGCGACCTTTCCGCACGGGGCGCTCGACCCGGCGGCCCTGCCGATCCTGGCGACCCCCGCTGGCGACGAGCCCGACGAGTCGATCGTAGAGGTGTGCCTCTCGACCTACCGGCGCGAGCTCGGGCAGCTCGCCCACGGCGACCTGTCCTCGTGGCTCGTCTCCCTCGTGCGGGCCAACGCGGGCATCGCCCTGCGCGAGTCGGGTGGCGTCTACTTCCTGCCGCGTGCGGGGGTGCCCCTGTACCGCGCGGCCCTCGCGGCGGTGGCGAAGGCCGGGGGCGGGCGCGGGCATGAAGTGCCGGTGCAGCGCAGCGACGAGGCCGTGGCGGCGATCCTCGCGAGCTTGCTGCGCGAGGCGGCTGAGGAGGAGAGCGCGCTCAAGGGGGCGTTGCAGGAAGACCTAGGGGCCAAGGCGCTCGAGGGCCGGGCCGCCCGGGCGGTCAAGATGGAAGCGAAGCTCGCGGGGTACGAAGTGCTCCTTGGGGTTTCGGCGGCGAATATGAGGGTGCGGCTCTACGACCTGCGCACGCAGCTCGGGACCGCGGCGTTACGAGCGGCAGAGTAAGCGGGAGAAAGACAATGAGCGACGAGAGCACGACCGCGCCCACCACGATGAAGCCCATGGACCGCCAGAGCGCGGAGGTATGTCTATCCGTCGCGCATCGCGTGGCCCGCAAGATGGCCCGGCGCGTACGCTGGGCCGACGAGAGCGAACTGACCGCCGCCGCCATGCTCGCGTGCGTCAAAGGGTGGCATCGCTATTCGGCGGCCTGCGGCTCCATCGAGGGGTGGGCCTGGGGCGTGTGCGTGCGGGCGCAGAAGCGCGCCCTCGCACGGGACCGGGCGCCGACCTCGGGGCACACGCACAACGAGCAGACCTCGTTCGAGGTGTCGCGCGCCGACGCCGAGGTGTGGGCGCTCTCGGCCCGGGCCCCGCTCGAGGAGGCCCCCGGCGCCTTGCTGGGCGAGGCGGCCAAGCGCGCGGCGATCCGCACGGCGGTGCTCGAGGCCCTCGGCAACGAGCCCGCGGCCGAGTTCGCCTTCGCCGTGCTCACCGGCGAGTTCTCCCCGCGGCAGGTGGCGCAAGACAACGGCGTGCGCGAGGTCGAAGTGCTCGCCGCCCGGGATGCGTGCTTGGAGCGCCTGCGCGCCTCGCCCGCCCTGGTGTCGCTCTGGATTGACTTGGACGACTAGGGTAGACTCAGGCACACATGCAAGCGCCCATTGATACACGCCACGCCCGGGTCAAGCTCGCGGAGCTCATCACGAACCCGCAGAACCCGAACAAGATGGGCGCGCAGGCGTACGCGGCCTTGGTCGAAGCGATCCGCCTGCGCGGGCCCCTCCAACCGTTGCTCGTTCTCGAGCGGTTCGTCGGTGAGCACGTCGAGTACGAAGTGGTAGACGGGCACCACCGCCGGCAAGCCATGCTCGACCTCGGGTACACCGCGGGCGACGCGGTAGTCCTACCGCACGGTACCCCGCGCGAGGTCGTGCTCATGTTGTCCCTCGGGATGAACCGCCTGCGTGGCACTGTATCTCTCGACGCCGCGGAGCACGTCCTGCGCGAGTTACTCTCCGAAGGGGCCGACCTCGACGAGATGCTCACCACGGGGTTCACGGCCGAGGAGCTGAACGAGCTGCTCAACCCGGCGCCCCTGCCCGAGCGCTCGCGCGCGGACGCCCCCGACGAGAACCTCCTCCCCGACAAGCCGCACGTCTTGGAGCTCACCTTCGCCACCGAGGCGCAGTTGAAGCAGGCGACCAAGCGCCTGCGTAAGGCAGCGGGGAAGACCAAGAACCTCGGCCTCGGCTTGCTCAACCTGCTCGGAGAAACCACATGACCGCCAAGCGCACGACTCCCGCCCCGAAGGCGCCCACGAAGGGGAAGCGCGCGAGCGGCATCCTCTCGAACTACCCCGCGCACGAGCTGCGCACCCTGTGGAAGCAAGGCTACGCCCCCGCCAAGCTCTGCGGCGAGGGCCTCGGACTGTCGATCCAGTCCATCTACCAGTGGCTCGCCGCCGAGAAGATCACCGGGCAGGTGGTCGCGGGCATTCGCCGCTACGTGAAGCTCACATCGGTGCGCAAGCACGTCGGCGCCGCGGTCTACGACTCCTCGCCGCTGGCCTCGTGGGATATGGAGAAGTTTCTCGCCGCGCGCGACGCTGCCAGGGCGGCGTAGCCTCGCCCCGTGCTCCTTACGGTCGAGAACGTCCACACCTCGGCGCAGGGCACGGCGGAGGAGCTCGACTGGCTCCACACCACCCTCGTCTACCGCGACCCCACGGCCCGCTTCCGCGCCAACGCGCAGGAGCGGGTGCCCCTGTTTGACCGGCGGCGTTGTCGCTTCCCTTCGGGCCTCGTCAGCCTTGCCGTGCGCCGCGCCGCGAAGGAGGGGCTCGCCCTCGACGTGCGCGACGCGCGCCCCCCGCCCCCGGCCCTGCGCGACCGGCCGAATATCCGCTGGCTCTACGAGTACCAAGAGGAGGCCGTCGAGGCGTGCATCGCCGCGGGCCGGGGCATCGTGCAGGTGCCGACGGGCGGGGGTAAGACGGAGGTGTTCGGGGCGGTGGTGCACCTCGTGCCGTGCCGCTGGCTGGTGTTCGTGCACCGGGCCGACCTGATGCACCAAGCCGCCGAGCGCATCGAGCGCCGCACCGGCGAGCCCTGCGGCTTGTGGGGCGACGGGGTGTTTCGCCCTGGGCGCGTCATTGTGGCGACCTTCAAGACGGTGGCGTTGGCCCTCGCCGCGCGCGAGCGCACCGCCCTACGACTATGTGCCGACGCCGAGGGCGTGATCGTAGATGAGTGCCATACCTTAGCCGCCGACGAGGCTTATAGAGTGCTCGGCGCGTGCCCCAACGCCTTCTATAGGTTTGGGTTCTCGGGCACCCCGCTCTCGCGATCAGATAGAAAGGGCGCGCTGGTCATCGCCGCCACGGGCGAGATCATCTACAAGATGAAGGCCGCCGCCCTTGTCGCCGCGGGGGTCGTCGCCCAGCCGACGGTGCACCTCGTGCCCTGCGCGGTAAAGCCCGACCCGACGCGCGACTACCGCACGGCGCATACCGGGGCGATGACCGCGCACCACCGCGAGCGCATGGCGGTGGCGATCCTCAAGCGGGCGCCGAAGCCGTGCATCGCTTTCATCCGAGACATCGCCCATGGCGAGAGCCTCGAGGTGGCGGTGCGGGCTGCGGGCTTCCGCACCGAGCTCGTGAGCGGGCGCAACCCGACCAAGCAGCGGCAGGCGTCGATCCGCCGCGTGGCCGAGGGCGAGACGGACGTGCTCATCTCCTCGGTGGTCTTTCAGGAGGGGATCGACCTGCCCGAGCTCAAGAGCGTGGCGCTGCTCGCGGGGGGCAAGAGCCACATCGCGGCCCTTCAGAACATCGGCCGCGGGATGCGCCGCAAAGATAGGTTCGGCCGCGTCGTCAAGGATGCCGTCCCTATCTTCGAGCTGACCGACACCCCGTGCGGCACCTGTGAGGTACTCGACCGTGTGACCGGCGAGAACCACTACAGGCACTCGCTCTGCCGTTGGGTGCACGCCCACGCCAAAGAGCGCCGCCGGGCGTACCGCGGGGCGGGGTACCCTCTGGTCGAAGGCATCCCGTAGGCGGCAGGGCGTAAGCCCCGGAGTGTGAGCATGGAGTTTCTCAGCGCGCCCCTACGCGGGGGCGTGGCGGCCCCCCGTACCCTGGTCTGGCGCGAGCTGGCCCGCGCCTACCCCGAGCTGGTACCGCCCGACCCCGTGACGATCCCCTGGCGCTACCGCCGCCCCGCGCCCCCACTACTCTCCGAGGGCCTGCCCCTGCCGCAGGCGGTGTGCCTGCTCGCCCGCACCTACGCCGAGCGCTCGCTCACCCGCCTGGGGCTCGTCGGGCGCTTCGACGCCCACGACGCGGCGCGCTTGCTCTCGGGCCGGCACTACATGCCCTTCGCCCTTGGGGTGCAACGCCTGCGAGAGCACGCGCTCGCCCCCGCGGCGTGGGTCGGGTACTCGGTCGATCGCTGGGGCGAGCTACACCCCGAGGGCGCCCCGCACCCGCCCGCGCTCGGGTGGCTCTTCGGGGCGGGCCGCATGGCAGAGCAAGGGGCCGCCGCGCACGCGGCCTACGCGGCATGCACGCCGGTGCTCGGGCCTCGGCGCCGCCGCTACGCCGAGGGCTACGCCCGGGCCAAGGGGCGCGCCCTGGTGCAGCTCGCCGCCGGGGTCGCCCCCGCCGCGGTGCTCGCGCGGGTGTTCGGCCGCGTGCGCCCCGCGCAAGTAGCCGCCGAGATCGACTACGAGGAGCGCGCGATCCACGCGGCCCTCACCACCGCCGTCGCGCGCGGCGAATTCATCTGGACGTAGGAGCAGCATGGCCGCCGGCGCGAACACCATCGAGAAGTACAACCTCGCCCTCGACTTCGAGCGCGAGCTGGCCGTGGCCTGCGCCGCGCGCCCCGCGCTCTACGGGCTGCTCGGGTGCCACCTCGAGCCCGGGGCCTTTGCCGACCCGGCCGCCGCCCTGGTGGTGCGCGCGGTGCGGGCCCACGGCGAGGAGTACAAGACCGGCCCGGGCACTGCTGCGGTCATCTCGCAGCGCTTGTGTCAGTGGCGCGACGACGGGCGCGTGACCCAAGAGGAGATTGACGGCGTGTTCGACCTCTTTATGGAGGTGGCCGAGCCCGCGCCGAACGCCGAACTGATCGGGTTGATGAAGCCCCTGCTCGCGCGGCGCATCCAGCGCGCGGCGGTGACGGCGAGCATCAGCGAGTGGCAAAAGGGCGGGGACTTCGGCGGTATCATCGAGCAGTACGAGGCCGCCCGGCGCATCGGTGTCTCGACCGCCGGCACGGGGATGCGCCTCGGCGGGGGCGAGGTGCTCGGCGAGCTCGCGAGCCTCTCGAAGGTCGGGCGCCTCGCGACCGGGATGGCAGACTTAGACCTGCTCTTGAAGGGCGGTACGCCGTGCCGGACCTTCACGCTCTTCATCGCGCCGTCGGGCGGCGGTAAAAGTTCGGCGCTCATTCAACAGGCGGTGCACGCCATGTGTGAGGGGCACCTCGTCGCGTACGCCACGCTGGAGCTCTCGCGCCCGTTCATCACGGCGCGCGTGCTCGCCAACCTGTTCGACATCCCCTATGCCCCGCTCGAGGACGGTGACCCCGCGGCGCTCGAGTACGCGGGGCAACGCCTGACCGCGGCGCTGCCCTCGATGGGTACCCTCGTCATCGAGGAGTTCCCCCCGGGCGCTACCTACGTCGCGGACCTGCGCGAGTGGGTCAAGCGCATCGAGCGCGAGGAGGGCCGCAAGGTCACCGTGCTCTTGATCGACTACATCGACGACATGGTTTCGGAGAAGGCCAGCGATAAGAGCTTGTACGACGCGCAGGGCACAGTGGTGATCGGCCTCGGCGAGTTCGCGCGCGAGCACAACCTGTGGGTGAGCTCCGCCTCGCAGGCCAAGCGCCGGCAAGCCGGGGACAAGAAACGCCGCGTCGAGATCGACGACGTGAGCGACTCCCTCAAGAAGGTGCAGAAGAGCGACGTGGTAATCGGCATCTCGCAGCCCGACGACGACGGCCTTACCGTGGAGCTCAACGTGGCGAAGAACCGCTTTGGGCAGCGCAAGCTCGTTGCGGGCCCCCTGCCGCACAACCTGGGGAACGCCCAGCTCGTCGGGCACGGGGCGTACAGGTGAGTCGCTCCCCCGGCGAGTGGCGCGAGCGGTACGAGCGCGTGGAGCGCGCCCTCGAAGAGGCCCTCGCCTCCGGCGACGTGAGCGGCAGCGACGTACGCACCTTCTGCCCCTTCTGCACGAGCTCAAAGACCGGGCGCGCCGACAAGTCCCTCTCGATCTCTACCGCGAGCGGGAAGTTCTGGTGCTTCCGCTGCGGCGACGACACCAAGGGCAAGC
>ERZ869921.1013-NODE-1013-length-13221-cov-11.205681_pt1 | contig 13221 bp, 7 predicted proteins | sample MGYA00579310_ERZ869921 | MGnify/ENA primary metagenome ERZ869921 (study PRJEB32216, sample SAMN09231816) | wastewater metagenome | place: USA: Maryland | collected 2016-06-21 | study: EMG produced TPA metagenomics assembly of the PRJNA472060 data set (Reclaimed...
ACCATTGGCACTTGACCCAGGCCGAGCAGGTGCGGCTGACCACAGGCTACGACGACGCGCCGACGACCCCGGCAGTAGGCGTCTCGCCGTGGACTTACCAAAACGCCACTGGCTTCGTGTGCACAGCACTCGTGGTCGGCGGCACTCCAACGAACGTGGAATACAGCAGAGACAATGCCACGTTCTACGCCTTGGGCGTTACACGAGCAGTGACTCTGGGCCTCAACGACTACCTTCGCATCACGCACGCGGGAGCACCCGCACTGGTGCTCTTTCCTTTGTAGGAGAATCCTATGGGCTTCTGGGCAGAAATGGCAGCCGCGGTTCCGGCGGCAACGGCCGCGTCGAAGACCTCGGCAATCCCGAGCGGCAATACCACCACGCGGTATCAGAACTACGTCAAGCAGTACCAAGACAGTCTTGGGCAGCAGGGCATCACGCCGGACGTTGACAGCGTGTTCGGCCTCGACGGTTTCGCCGGCAAGGGCACCTCAATGACCGACTGGCTTGGGAAGCAGTCGCCAGAGGTGCAAAGCGACTACGCCACGGCCTACCGAGACGTGCAGAGTCAGAATTCTGGAAGTTTCGTGAACCGCCTTGGCAAGCTTGCCTCGTTCATTCCGGCGGCAGTCGGTGCGGCAGGATTGGCAGGTGCGGCTGGCGTACTCGGCGCTGGCGGTGGCTTTCCCGGAGCCAGCATCTTTGGCGGGGCCGAGACCGGCTTGGCCGGCGGCGGAGCGACCGGGATGGATTTCGGCGCGGCGTTCGAGGGGCTTGCGAACGGGGGTGGCGGTGCGACCGGCTTGGACTTTGGGGCCGGCATGGAAGGGCTGGCCGGCGGTCCGGAGTGGGCGTCAGGCGGCGTCTTCAACAATCCATCGCTGGTGTCCATGCCGGACGTCTCGCCAGGGATGCTCAGTGGCCAGTTCAACAATCCAGCGTTCGTCAGCATTCCAGGTCTCGAGGGCGGCAGCATTTCGGCAGCTGACGCGGCGGCAGGCGGTGCGGCTGGCTCGCAGGCTGGCGGTCCCACCGAGCGGCCCGCATCCATGAGCAGCTTCAGCCTGGAGAGCGTCCTCCCGCAACTGATGAACTTCGGCCAAGGCGGCTGGGGCATGCCTGCTGTCCGGACGATTGCCGGCCTGTACGGCCTGCTCGAATCGCGGAAGCTGAAGAAGCTGGGGCAACTCCCCAACCCAGGCGATATCACCGGCATGCCCGGTTACCAAGCGGGCCTCGAAGCCGTCCGTCGCTCGATGGCGAGTCAGGGCTTCCAAGGCTCCGGCAATATGATGGCGGCGCTGCAGAAGTATGGCGGCGACTTCTACAACCAGTACGTCGGCCAGCGACTGGCTTCGCAGCAAGCCCAGTCCGGCCCGGTCTCCGGAGGCATGAGCAGCCTGGCGCTGCTGGCCAGCGGCCTGGGAGGTTTCTATGGCCGGTAATTGGGACTTCGGGCAGGCGTTCGCCGAGACCTCCGGCGCGCTGCAGAACCAGGACATTCAGCAGCGGCGCGAGCCGTACATGCTGGCGACGCTGGAAGCGAACGCCCGGCTGAATCGCGCCAAGGCGAAGGAGTTCGAGGTGAACGTCCAAGCCAACGAGACGGCGGCAAAGATGATCCAGGACCTGTCCGTGACCGGCGGCCTGGAGGGGTCGAGCGGCGCGGCCAAGATGGCGCAGGTTTTCGCGCAGGCCGGGAACCCGGAGGCTGCCGCCGCGATGATGCTGCGAGCATCGCAGATGCGTGCCCAGGACGCGCACATGGAATCGGCTCAAGCGTCGATGGCAGCCGCTCGCGCTCAGGAGATAACTGCCAAGACCAAGCGCATGATGGATATGTCGGAGCGGTACGCTGGCCTGCTGTCGGGTGTCAGCTCCCAGCAAGACCTCGACCGCGCTAACATGATCTTTATGTCGGAGTTTGGCGAGGAGACGCCGGCCGCTTTCCGCGAGTACTCGCCGGACCTGGTGCGGTTGATGCAGGAGTCTTCGCTGGCCACGAAGGATCGGCTGAAGTTGCGGATCGACAGGCAGGAGCTGGCGCTAAGGGGCGACGACTTGGCTCGCAAGCAGAAGCTGACCGCGAAGGACATCCAACTCCGCGACGCGCAGATCGCGGCGACAAAGGCACTGGAGAAGGCGCGTCAGCAGCGAGCTGCGCGGGACGGCAAAGTCGCGGGGAAGGACGTACCGTCGCCGAAGGACTCGGAGAGACGGGCAGCCATCAACCTGATGATGGATGACGGCGTGGCGACTGGCATGGACCCCGAGACGCTCGGCATCGCGGCGTATGACCTGGCGGCCGAGGCCCGCGGCATGGTGCGGCAGAACCAGGGGCTGGACTTTGGCGAGGCCCTGCAGCGAGCGTTCGTCGCCGCCAAGACGCGCGGCGCCTACACATTGAAGCCGGCCGGCGGAGTGAAGGGACTCTTCGGCGGCACCAAGCCCGGATTCGTCCCTCGCAACGTCGCGCCGCCCAAGGCCGTGACCAGCCTGACCGAAGTCGCGCCGCTCCCGAAGGGCGGCCGCTTCATGTACCAGGGCAAGGTGTACGAGAAGGTCGGGGATAATGAGGCCAGGCTGGTGCCGGCGATGTCCGGTGGCAGAGTGACCGGCGGCGCGCCTATGGCCGCGCCTGTGGACGAGGAGGAAGAAGATGAGTGAGACGGTGAAGCTGGATGAGCTGTTCAGCGCAGGTACTTCCGGCGCGTCGGCTCCGACAACCGTCAAGCTGGACGCGCTCTTCGGTCAGCAAGACTTCAACTTCAAGCCCGGCGAAAAGGAACTCCAGTTCGCCAAAGACGTTGGTGGGAACCTGGCCAAGACGGCCGGCGGTGTCGCCACGAACCTGGCCGCCTTGACCGACATGATCGTGTCGCTGCCTGGGCAGATGCTCGGCATCGGCGGAGACATGGGCATGCGGGTGCGCGCAGCGGCTGCTGGTATCGACCGCCGAACCGCGGCCCAGATGGCCCAGCGCTTCTCCCACCAGATCTCCGACCCCCTATCCAATCCGCTGAAGAAGCTGATGAGCGTCTTCGGGTATGGGGAGAAGTACGACGCGAGCGACGTGGCCACTGTGATGAACAAGGCGGGGAGCCTGATCTCCGCCGGCGGCGAGTGGGTGGAGAAGCAGACCAACGGCGCGCTGCTGAAGGAAGATGTGGAGTCCCTAGTCAACGCACTGATGGGGGCCGCCGGCAGCAAAGGCACCGCGATGGTCGTGGACCCGAAGCTGAAGGCGCTCGGCACCTCGAAGCCGGAACCGGCGGTGCCAGGCGGTCCAGCGCCGACGCAAGGCCCGGAATCCTACGGACCGGCGGTGGAAGATGCCAAGGTCGTGCGCGAGCCGCCCGGAGCGCCAGCGCCTGCAGCAGCGCCCGCGGTCGATCCCTACCTGAACTGGCTCGAGCGCAAGCAGCGGGAGACCTCGGTCGCCGAGCAGGACCGCTTCCGGAATGCCGAGCAGCGCGCCTACGACCTCATGCAGCGCGGAGCGAACAAAGCCGAAGTCGATCGCGCCGTGGCGAAGGATGCGATGCTCGGCGAGGCCTTGGCCGCGGTTCGCGCTCGGCGGGGGCAGGCGGCTGGCGCTTCTTCTGGCGCCTATGTGCGCGGGCAAGAAGGCGAGTTCGTCGGCGGTCGGCCGGAGTTTGTCGGGCCCTCGCGGCCGGACGTCACAGTCAGTGCGCTGATGGACGTGCCGCAGATCGCAATGGGAGGCGATCCACGCCTGCCAGCTCCGCCTCGGCGCATCCCATACGGGCCGCTGGCAGTGGGCGCTGTCGGCGGCACGGTGGCGCTGAACGAGCTGTTCAATGGCGGCGATGGGAGGGATGCGGCGGTGGCCGGCCTGGCCGCGATGACCTTCGGCGATCTGGCGAAGACTGGTGAGGCGACGCCACTGTCCGCACTGCGGGAACGCAGCCCCTACACGCTGAAGACGATTGACCGGCTGCCGCAGAACCGGTTCGAATTCACTCGCGAACAGGTGATGCAGCAGCTGAATCGGCCGGATGTGGGGAAGGCGGAGAAGGACATTCTGCTCGGTGTGCTCGGCGATCGGGAGAAGATCACGGCCAAAGAGCTGATGATGGGGTTCCGCGAGCGAACTGGCGACTTCGAGCTGAAGCCGAAGGAGGTGAGCGACTACGCGGATTATGGGCTGGACGCGATTGGGCGTGGAGGTAGACTAAATAACGAACTTGCTGATCAGTTCGGCCTTGATCGCGAATCAAGTCCATCTCGCACCACCATCTACGATTCTCCTGTGGAGCTCGGCGACGCCAACCACTTTGCCGACCCGAACTACTTCGCACATACGCGGAGCTTCGACGAGGGCGGCGTCCGGCATGTGGTAGAGATTCAGAGCGATCTGGCGCAGAAGGTGAAGCCGGCATTGACGCCGGAGAGGGTAGCGGAGCTGGAAAAAAGGTTCGACGGACTCGAAGAACTGCACTCCATCATAGACGAGGCGCAGACGGCGTGGGCTAATGGCCGAACAAATCTACGCCAAATCGAGGAAATGCTTGCTCCGTACAAAGACAGGATCTACGCCGCCGCAAATATGGAAGTTCCGACGCGAGTCCTTCCTGAAGATCTGCTGCGTGTGAGCAAAACAGCTTACACCAACACAAGCCGACACATGGACGAGGTCTCGAGCCAGCTGTCTGGCCAGATCAGTCCTGCGCGCCGCGCTGAGTTGGAGCAGATTGTCAAGGTGCAAAGCGGCATCGAGAATTTCTGGTCAAAGATCTTCTACGCTACCGGGCGCGCCGGTGACTACGACTTCTTCAAAGGCCTGGAAAAGGTCAACAAGGAGAAGCAGGCGCTCTCTGATCTTCTTGGGCACGATGACCAGCACCTCATGCTGGAAAGCAAACTTCTGAAGAACTTGAACGACGCTGGCTACGAGGGCTCGCAGCTTGCAGACAAGTTCTATCAAGAAGTCTCGCGCAACTGGACACCAGAACAGGTTGCTAGCTACGAGCGCGGATATGTAGACATCTCGGAGGGGATCGTAGACTGGTTGCTGGCGCACAGGAATGAGATTTCGCCTGAAGCAGCGGACGTCATGCGCGGCGTGCTGAACAGGTATGCTCGCACGAAGGTCGAAGGCGCTCAAGTCGCGATGGCGGAATCCAAGTCCAAGCTGCAGCGGCAAGGCGCTGAAGCCGTCCGCCCGATGCTGAAGGACTGGTACAAGCGGGTGGTGAGGGAGGAGCTGGACCAGGCCGCCAAGATTCAGGAAGATGCGCGCACAGGCGCGAGGGCATATGCGGACCTTGATGCCAAGCATCCGACGGCAGAACGTATCTACGGCGACGACATTGCTCGACTGGAGGGCATCGCGGAAAAAGCTGGCGTCGTCCGCTTCGCCACCGCCGACACTGTCGCGAAGGTGGAGGGGTGGCCGGATACTCGAGCGGCACGGGAAAGTCAGTTGGCTGATGCACAAAAGCGTCTGACTTCTGCCGAAGATACTGTCGCCGCTTTAGAGGCTATTAAGCGCGGAGAAACGCCAAAGGATGCTTACTATAGTGCGCTTAAAATTGCCGATCCAGAAGGCTTTGCTTCAGTAGCTAAGCATGTAGATGCCGAAATTGCCTATGCGCAAGAGACGTTGCGTGAAACGAAACTACAGTTCGATCGCACAAAGAGTAATTGGGGAGACCAACCTCGCTTCCGCCCCGAGCACCAATCCATCTACGACCGCTACCAGAAGGACATTGAGAAGTTCCTGACCAAGGACCTCGGCGGCAAACCCTACACCGACTCCGCCGGCCACACCTGGATCGAAGTCCCTCTCCCTAAGGACCCCGTCACCAAGCGGCCTGGCGGTCCTAAGCAAATGCTCGGCTTCGCCGACCCCAAGATGCTGGCAGGCATCGCCGCCCTCGGCTTGACGGGACTCATCGCCGCGAATTGGGAGGACGTGCCTGGCACACTCCGCACCGCCGGCATGGCCGCCGTGGCAGGCCTGGGCATGATCGCCGCCGGCCGTGGCGGGACGCTGGCCGAGTGGGCGCGCGCCGCCGGGCACACAGCTGAAAAGACGATCGGCAACATCTCCGCCGAGGTACGTACCATGTCCCCGGAGTTGCTCCGCAGCTGGACCCGCTTCGAGTGGCAGTCCCTCGTGCGGCAACACCGGGCCACGCAGGCGGCTGCCGGGTTTGTGAACGCCTTCAACGCCTTGGCCGACGATCAGCGGGGGATCCTCGCCCGCGCGGTCATGAGCGGGAAGGATAAAAATGTCCACGCCGCGCTGGCGGCGATCGGCCGGCCCGAGCTTGGCGCTGAGTGGGCCAAGGTCCGCGCGCAGCTGAACGAGCTCGGCGGGGAACTCAAGGCCGCCGGCCTGCTGAAGGGGCTAAAGGCCGACTACTTCCCCCGCGTGGTCACGGACATTGATGGGCTGATCGACGCCCTCGGCCGTGAAGGAGGGGATCTGCTCGAGCGCCGCTTGGCAGAAGCGAACCGAGCCTCGATCAAGAAAACGGGCGATCCGCTCGGCGCGCTCGAAGCCTCTCTCATCGTGAACAAGTATCTGGAAGAGGCGATTCGCCGACCCGGCGGCTTGGGCAAGGCCGGCTTCCTGAAGAAGCGCACGATCGAGGAAGTCACGGACGAACTCATGCCCTTCTATGCGTCGCCCGGCGAAGCCCTCTCGCTGTACATGCGGTCCGCCTCGAGGCAAATCGAGCGGGCGAAGTTCTTCGGGAAGAACCTGGTACGTGACGCCGAGACCGGCCAGATGAACATCGACGACTCGATCGGCCGGGTGGTGAACGACCTGGGGGATAAGCTCAACCGCGAGCAAAGGGCTCGGCTCGAAGACCTCCTCCGGACGAGGTTCGGTCCTGGCGAGCGGAGCGCAGACCGCGTCACCCAAGCCTATCGGAACATCACGCAGGGCGTGCTGCTCGGCAATCCGTTCTCGGCGCTCGGGCAGCTCGCGGACGTCGGCGTGACGGCAGCCATGCACGGCGTGTTCCCAACCATCCGGGCGCTCTGGCAAACGGTGCAGGAAGCGCGGGCGTCAGCCACCGGCAAGGGGCGCGGCGAGGCCGGTCGCTTCAACATGGACGACATGGGGCTGGTGGATCGCATCGCCGACGAGTTTGTGACGACGGTTAAGAACCCCTGGATGGTGAAGGGCGTCGAGATTTCCACCGCGAACTTCGCCGAGAAGACGCTGAAGTGGTCCGGCTTCAACTTTACGGACGAGTTCGGAAAGCTGGTGAACATGAACGCAGCGGCGAACTCGCTGCGCACGAAGGCCAAGAGCCCTAGCGGGCGTGCGGAGCTGGCCGCCCGGTACGGCGAGTACTTCGGCACGGACTTCACTAAGCTCGTGGACGATCTGGCCGCCGGCCGGAAGTCGCCGCTGGTGGGTGAGGCCGTGTTCCGGGAGCTGTCGGACGTCCAGCCCCTCACCAAGTTGGAGATGCCCCAAGCCTACGTCGGCACGCCGTCCGCCCGGTTTCTCTTCACCATGAAGAGCTGGATGATCAAGCAGATGAACCTGGTGCGGGAGCGCGGGGTGAGGGAGATGGCCAGTGGCGATCCCGCTCGGGCGCGACGCGGGGCGGAGTTCCTTCTCCGCTACGTCGTGCTGGCCGGGACAGCCGGCGCCACGATGGATATGCTGCGCAACTGGCTGATGGGTCGCGGCGCCAGCATCGACTGGGGCGACGTCCCGGAAAACGTGCTGAAGACCTTTGGCTTCGGCCAGTACGTCCGGGACAAGGCGGCGCAAGGCAAGCCGCTGGAAGCGGTGGTCGGCACGGCCCTGCCGCCATACAAGATCTTCGACCAGATCATGGCGCAAGACCCGGCGGCTATCTCCGCCGTCCCAGTGGTCGGTCGATTCATCTACGAACACTTCGGCGGCGGGAAGGAAAAGGCGGCTGAACGCGACGCGAAGGCGAAGCGGGCGGCCGAGCGAGCGAACGACCCGATGGCCAAGCTCGAAGCCGCCGAGCGCAAACGCGAGAAGGAGCTCGACCGTGGGACGCGCTGACTATCTGAAGCTCGGGGACTGGAACGCTCGGTGCGACCGCTGCGGGGCCAAGTTCAAGGGCTCCGAACTCCAGAAGACCTGGCAAGGATTCTGGACTTGCACCAGGTGTTGGGAGCCTCGGCAACCCCAGGACTTTGTCCGAGGGATCATCGAGAATCCCACGCCGCCTTTCGTGCGCGACCCGGCGCCCGACTATGTTTCCGTCTGCACTCCGAACGGACGCACCGCAATCTGCGACTTCGCGGTCTGCGACTGCGTCATCTGTGATTACCAAGACCCGGCCTTCGATCCGGCCGTAACCGAGGCTTATCCATGACCGACACCAACTTCGTCTACAAGTCGACGAACATCACGTACACTTGGCTCAACGACGTCAACACGATCGTCTACAAGGCGGCGAGCGTCGCGGCGCTGCGAGCGATGGCCTACACCCCGCCGTGGGTGATGACCAGGGGATACTACGCCGCCGGCGACGGAGGTGGCGCGATCTTCTGGTACGATTCCACCGACACGACCAGCGTGGACAACGGCGGCAGCATCATTGTCTCGACGAACGGCGCCCGGTGGAAGATGCTGCGGACGTCGGAGCTCCCGAACGTGAAGCAGTTCGGCGCGAAGGGCGACGGCGTGACCGTCGACTATGCAGCCATCGTTGCGGCGTATGCGGCGTTTAGTGACCTGTGGTGGCCGAACGGCACGTATAACCTGGGCGCGAATACGTGGACCACGCCGGCGGCAGGCAGCGCCATCGGCGAATCACGCCGTGGGGTGAAGCTCACGCGGACTGGCAGCGCCGCCATCGTGAAGCTCGGCAACGACAACTTCGACTTCCGGATGGAGAACCTGTACTTCACGGGCGCCGGAAATACTGGCATCGCGGTGGCGGGGACTGGCGGCAGCTTCCCTTACTACGCGATCCGCCTGCACTTGAAGTATTGCGACTTCGCCTACGAGCTGGCATATGGGATCAACGCAGACCTGATCTACGCTGACATTTCCGAGTGCACGTTCGGGTACTACGGGACTGGCGCGGTGCCGGGCACGATGGTCGGCATTCGCAGCGTGACTACTGGCGGCCTGGACACGAACCTTAACAACCTGCGGGACTTGAAGTTCAACAACTGCGCAACCGCGATCTATGCAGAGGGCGGCTTCGAGTGGCAGTTGACTTGCGTGGACGTCTCCACTTCCGGCATTGCCATCGACATTCGAGACATTCGCCAACTGTGCATCGACACCTGCTGGTTCGAGGGAAACACTGGCACCGACTGCGTGATTAAGTTGGACGGCGGCTCGGTCGCTCCGAACGTGGTGGTGGAGAACAGTCACTTCACCAGCAACGCGGCGGACGAGATCTTCAAGTGGTCATCGTCCCTCGGTGTTGTGCTGGAGGTGAAGAAGAACTTCATCGCGCTGAACGCGAACAAGTACGTTCTCTACGACAACGCCACGACCTCGAGGGTTTTGCCGGCGGACGGCAGTATCGCATTCTGGGGGAACAACGTCTCGGGCGGGAACGCCGCGAACAAGCTGCTGACATCCACCGACTTTCGTGGTGGCGTGGTATCTCCTCGGCTGGTCGCCGTCATCAACACGGCTTCGCCGGGGTCGATCCTATCCTCCAGCGACCCGGCACTTACCATCACCTACACGAGCGCTGGCAACGTCGTGCTGAGCACACCAAGCTTTGACTGGGGCACAGCGGCTAATAACGTCGCGGTGTTTGCCTTTGGGCGGACCGCCACCATCGGCAAGGCAACGACCGTCTCGGTGAACTCTGTGCGGCTCGAGTTCTTCAACGATGCCGGCGTGGCGACTGACACCATCGCCCACGTACTCATCTACGGGAAGTGAAGCCGATAGCTGCTGGCGCCACCGCCGGTCTGGTGGTAGTTGCCATCAACCACTTCATCCCGATCGACACTACCACCGGGCAGCAGTCAGGCCCGCCGGCGGCTATTTCTTCGGAGTGTCAGTGCTTCTGCCCGGAAGTGGTGCCGCCGGCAGCTTCCGCACCGTCCCGGCTAGTGTCACCTTCTGGCGCATACACTTCCCGCAATTAGAGCAACCGGACTCGGCGGCCGCGGCCTTGGCCTTCTGGACCGCGCGCACCGTCACGCCGAGGCGGTCGGCGACCGTCACGCTCCGGCGGAACATGCGAAAGAAGAACCAGGGGCAGCAGTACCCCAGGTCCTGGGTGATGAGGCTGGTTACAGTGGGGCGCATTGGGCGGGATAATTGCGGGATTATTGGGCGCACCAAAGCAACAGTGCCTTCGTAATGTCTGTCTGTCCAGCGAGATCGAGGCGCACCTGGCCGCTGCGGATGAGCGCAGCCAAGCCGCCTTCGAACTCCCGCGCGTCGGGAAAGTAGGCAATCACGTGCTTCAGTGCCGCGGAGTAGGGGACGCGGCCGTGCCGCTTGATGAAGTCGGCCAGCTTGTCCAGGTGGTTGGCGGCTTCGGTCCGGCCGATCTTGGCGAAGACGTGGGCCGACGTTTTCTCCGCCTCGGATAGCATCGTCTCGGCAAGCTGCATGTGGCGGGCGGTGATTTCCAGGGCGTCGCTCTCCGACACGCTGAGGATCATGGCGAGCTTCACCAAGTGCCCTTGCTTCCGGGCGAGGTAGCCCTGGACCTGCTCGGTCGCCGCCGCCGGCGCCACCTCGGTCCACAGCCGCTCGTACCATGCCCGCCCCCACTCGCGGGCCTCCGGCATCAGCTGCATCGGGCCGACAAGGGCGGTGGAGATGTACTCCAAGTCCGCGATGAGGGCTTGCTTCAGCTCCTCGTGGTCCGTGCGCACCATCTCGTCGGGCCACGCAATGAGCGATTCTTTCCTGTCCCCATAGACGAAGACGCAGCGGGAGACGAACCCGCCGCCGATCATGGATTCGGGGAAATTCTGGGCGATCCAGTCTGGCGTCGTGCAGCCGATCATGTTGATGTAGGGCGAGTTGATGCTGTCGTTCCCTGACATTTTGGTTTCCTTCTCGAAGCCGGCTCGGCCGTCCCAGAGGGAAATATACAGGTTCACCATGTCCTTGTCGAGCGGGTTGATCAGGTTTCCGAACTCACCGGAAGCCAAGATCAGCGGGGACTGCGGGATGTAGAGCGAGTCGCCGGTGGCCGGGTCGTCGAGCTTGAATTCCTCCATTGATTCGGCAAACTTCTTCACGAGGGCTTGCCACGTTATCACGTCTGGGCCGAACTTGATGCCGGGCACCTGCTTGAGCAGGTCCATCCCGTAGTCCATCGTGGTGGTTTTGGAGATGATGCCAGGCGGCGCCACCAAAATGATGTAGAAGTTGGGCACCCACTTGAATCGTCGCATGTCTACCCAGACGTGCTTGCGCAGGGCGCCGGCCAGGGTGGAGATCCCCACGTAGAAGTGCATCATACGCGGGGCCTCGGTGCCGGCGGTGTAGTCGAGGTAGGAGGTCAACCAGTTACCGAGTACGCGAGGCATTCAAGGCCCTCTCGCATGTGTCGATGGGCGGCTCGTCGCATGGTGATTCCATCCGCAAGCCGCAAAACGCGCAACGCTCGAAGTCGGCTTCGTCTACCCGCACTCCCCCCAACTCGTCTCGCTCCACTTCAGGCCGACCGGAATCACCAGAGGGTCCGCATACGGCAGCACGATCTCCCCCGCCGCCGCCAGTTGCTTCAAGCATTCTTCTCTCCTAAACGTAGGGAATTGTCCGACCAAGCTATCATGAACCTGCATCAAGATCTGGATGTGCTTGTGCTGTTCCCAGATTCGCATCCAGATTCGGTTGATGTACAGGGCCACGGTTGATTGAGGAAGCCAAGCGATAGCTTCACGGAACATCTTGTCGTCTGGGCGATCGAAATAATAGCGCCGATAACCAAAGATATTCTCCACATATCGCTTTGCGGCAACTTGGCGTTTAAAGTCGTCTTGCCACCGCTTGATCGCTGGATACTTACCGAGATACCATCGTTGGGTTCTGTCGGCCTCGTGAACAGTGAGTCCAAGGCGCTGGGCCAGCCCGTTGGGTGTTCCAAGGTAATGCGTGCCGTGACAAAAACTCTTGAAGAGGCGGTATCGCGGGTCTTCGGAGCCATCGGCTCGCGTCTTTCGGATGCTTGGGTCACGATGAAACTCCCGTGCGACTTCAACATAAGGGTCGCGGCCTTCGCGCAGCATGGCCTTCATCTCGCGCTCGTCGCTTTCCCAAACCACGATGCGAAGGTCGGCCTTGGACAGGTCGGTATCGAAGATGGTGTAGCCGGGGTCCGGCACGAAGATCTTGCGGACGTTGGGCAGGTGCAGGGTTTGCACCAGTGGTCCGACCGCGTCCTCGTCATCGTCGTCATCGTCCGCGTCTTCGACCTCCGAGGCCTCGTCGCCCTTCGGAATGTTCTGGAGGTTGGTGCCGGAGCCGAAGGCGTTTTTGCGCGATGCGAAGCGGTAGGTTTCCGTTCCGCAGATGTTGTAGCTCGTGCGCATCCTGCCGTCGACGTCCAGGCGCGCCAGCACGAAGTTCTTCAAGAAGACCTTCAGGCTCCGCCATTCCTGGATCGCCTCGATCAGCGGGCGCAGCAGTGGCTCCTTGGCCCAGATGGTTTGAAGCGCGGCCTTGCCGAGGGTCAGGCCGGGCGGCTTCCCCGGCTTCGGGCGGGAGTAGATCTTCGGCTGCTTCAGGTCCTCGTAGAAGAGGGAAAGCATCTGGAGCCGCGCTTGCGGGTTCAGCGGATGGCCGAGGATGCGCTGGAAGAACGCCTCGCGCTGTGCGATCGCGTCGAAGAGCTCGTCGGCCAGCCGGGCCCGCCGCTTGGAGTCCACCGCCACGCCCCGCTGCATGCATTCCAGCACCGGCCAGAAGAACTTCTGCTGAAACTCATCGACGGCGGCAAGCCCGAGGCCCTGGATGACTTCGGTCAGTACCTCCCCACTCTCGCGGGTCCGCACGCAGTCCACGCAGTTATACCGCCACAGCTGGTCCTCGGACATGTCCTTCGACCAGGTCTTGCCGTCGTCCTTCCAGTAGACGTAGTGGTCGCAATACAGCGAGGCGATGAAGTCGAGCGACTTCTTCAGGCCGCAGAATACCGAGTGCTGCGCGATCATAGTGTCTTGCACTACGCGCGGCGTGAAGTGCCAATGGCGGTAGGTGTACTGCGCGTCGTAGAGGAGGTTCTGGCCGCGGACTCCTACCGCAGGGTGCGT
>ERZ869921.1014-NODE-1014-length-13203-cov-11.024338_pt1 | contig 13203 bp, 14 predicted proteins | sample MGYA00579310_ERZ869921 | MGnify/ENA primary metagenome ERZ869921 (study PRJEB32216, sample SAMN09231816) | wastewater metagenome | place: USA: Maryland | collected 2016-06-21 | study: EMG produced TPA metagenomics assembly of the PRJNA472060 data set (Reclaimed...
ACGAAAATAAGCCCGCGTTTCCACGGGCTAAACGCTTGGATTAGTATTATACTCAGTCGAGCAATGAAGAGTCAAAGGCAAGTTCGTTGTTTTCCGCCGACTCACCCGACTTCGCCTTGTTGTATTCAGCAACCCTCTTCTCAAAGAAATTTGTCTTATTCTTGAGGGCAATCTGTTCCATGAATGGGAATGGATTCTTAGACTTGTATACCTTTTCCAACCCAAGCATCGTCAGAAGATTATCGGCCACATACTCAAGATACTGCTTCATCATATCGGCATTCATACCAATAAGGGAGACCGGCAAGGATTGAGTGATAAATTCCTTTTCGATTTCCAAAGCCTCATGGATAATGGCCTTAATCTTATCTTCGGGCAACTTATTAACGATATGATTTCTATAGATGTGTGCGGCAAATTCCGCATGCTGGTTTTCTTCAGTCGAAATTTGCTCATTAGCAAATGACAAACCAGGCATTAAGTTACGCTTCTTCAACCAAAAGATAGCACAAAATGACCCACTAAAGAAAACGGCTTCGATAACCGAGAACGCAACCAATCTCTCCTGGAATGAAGGGGAGCTAATGTACTTGATAGCCCATTCCCCCTTCTTCTTTACACAGGGAACTTCGGTCAAAGCATTAAAGTATTTATGTTGTTCTTTGGGATCTTTAATGTAAGTATCAATAAACAAGCTATACATTTCGGAGTGAACAGTTTCAACGTAGGCTTGGGAGGTATAGTAAGCCTTGGCCTCGGGATACTGAACCTCTCTCAAAAAATTCAATGCTAGGTTTTCATTGACGATCCCATCCGAAGCCGCAAAGAACGCAAGAATGTTATTGATAAAATAACGCTCATTGTCATTCAGCTTTTGATGGTAGTCCTCAATATCCTGCTTTAAGTCCACTTCCTCAACAACCCAAAGCCCGGACTGAGCCTTCTTGTAGAATTCATATAAATCTTTATGCTGAATTGGAAATAGTACGTAACGCTGTGGGTTTTCGATCAGGATCGGCTCGGGTAATTCTTGCTTAGTCATTAAATTTTTCCTGTAATTCCTTGATTCTGCTTTCGGTATTATTTTTAAGTTGGGTTACTTCTTCGATCAACAATGTATACATTGGGTCAGTTAGGCTATGTCGATCAATCAGAGCCTTAATCCCACCCACCAGTCTATCAAGAGAACTTAAGTGTTTTTGCAGGGCAGTTAATGGGTCATCCGTATTAAATAAGTAATAGGACAACTCTATGCTTTCCTTAAACATCCTGCGAAGCAACTCAAATTCCTGAACTTCCTCCAGTGATTTAGGTTTTACATTTTTGACGGCTTCAAGAAGCTCGGGTGAGGGCCAGCTTTTCAAATTAAAGCTCACTTTTAATAAGAGAGTGGGTTCAAGCAATACAGCATAATCCATTTACAAAAATCTTTTGGGATAAAGACATGTCGCCAAGCACAATCTTGCGAGCGGCAACTTCATTGCCGGTTAAAGAAACTTTCTTGACTTTAGTAAAGTTCCAGTCATTACTAAAATCTTTGGAGCATGGAGTAAGAGCGAATCTTTCCTCGTCGGCATTTGGGATTTTGCTTAGCGTTGTCTTGATACCAAGATTTAATAGTAGAATTTGAACATCCCGCAGTAATGTAAGATTTGTTCCCTGAACCGCAGTAACCTTTCCGAGATTCTCATAGAAGAACCCCTTTAGAAAAAACATAATTTCATCGGCTGGGGATTGAAATAGGTCGTCGGCAAGCTCGGACAGGAATGCAGAGTATAGGTCAAACAAGCAATTATACCCATGATTAAACGCTTTGAAGCCAGGTGGTTTCTTAATACCCCAGTGGTTATAGGTATTCTGGAGTAGGATCTTATCGCCAGGTTGTAGCAATTCAATATTGGAAACATGCCCATTTAATAAGTAAAGTTTGGTTTCGGCGGCTGCTTCTAACGTAAAGCCATCTTCTGTTTCAAGTAGAAACTCGGGCAGGCATTCCGTATACCTAATTGAGAAAATGCGGTTTCGGCCACTCTTTCCCTTATCATAAGAACAGGGCACGGAATAATAAATCCCGCCACCTCTAACCAATCCCTCCAATAGATTAACCCGAAAAATCCCCTTGTCCGTTACTACCTTTGAATTTGGAGATAGGAGCATCACCCGACCCGATTCTACTTCTTTAGGCTTAATTGTTTAGACGATTGTGGGGCTTGTAAGCCCCACTTGAACGACTCTTAGTTTACCTTGCAGGTAGAGAAAGGCAAGCGGAATCCCGCCACAAATCCCTGTTTTACCAGGCCCAGCATGCCCAATATCGAGGCTTCCATTTCGGACCAGGATTATCACAGTTATGCCTTGCCCTAAAGTTTTTCCTTCGTTCTGGATTATTCTTCTTGATGACCGCACCAGATTGACCGAAGCGAACCAGTACAACCTTGCCCGACTCATTCTTGGTATAGACCGCAAACTTCTTGGGACCACCTGATGTACGAAACGGCTTATTTAGAGTTACCTTTCGCCCCTTGTACTCCGCAGCCAAATCCGCCGAGTCGCACTCTCCTCCTGTTAGTTCATATTCTTCTTGCTCGTCTTCATCCCAGCAATCACAGTAATCGTCATCACACTTTTGAACATAATCAAGTTTTAAGCTAAGGGCTTCATCCCAATAAGACTTAAGCAAATCAAGTAAGTTTTGGTCATCCATATTAAGCCTCATCCCAATGCAATACCCATAACCCAATATCGCTTGGCTGGGAAGCCGCCTTAGCGTTAACATAGAAACCAATTTGATCAGCGGTAATATAATCGGTGTTGCCGACGCTATGTAAAACTTGGAAGGTCACGCCGTTATCGCTTACGGATGTAATTCTATTTGTCCCATCATCTTCAATGCGAAACCAATGTAGACCACTGTATCCACGGGGTAAAGCCTTTGTGTTATACTGCCCCGCGAAGGATGTCGACCCACTATACTTATATTGAACGAATCCGGTAGAGTAGGCCGAATTTGTCACAATTTTACCCGATGATGTTTCACGAAGGCACATACCGCAATGAAGATCGGACATAGCAATCATGTGAATCTGGCATGCCATCGTTACTACGAATGGAGCAGTGGGAATTGTTTTAATCCGCATAGACATGCTTTCGCCGGCATGCCCCTCGTTATGAAGGTATACGCCTCCCCGAGCCGTTGAAACCGTGGCCGCCCCCTGGTTAACCCAAGAGAAATCTGCGTTCACAGGTTCGGTTAATAGCTGTAGGGGACCATACTTTAGATAAGTACCGCCATTATCTACATATTGATAAATACCGTCGGTTGGCAAATATACGTTCCCTGCGGTACCTGCGGTAGGCAAAGACGCTAATGGGCCGCTTGACACAGTTGATCCACCGCCACCGCCGCCACTTGAAAAGAATGTCTGATTCTTATTTCTAGTAATTAAGTTTCTATTTGTGAATGATCCGCTCAGCAATAAAAACACATCATCGCCCGCCGAGTGAGCAGATGCGGTAGACTCGTCCACCCCCCTTACACAGGTTAGGGTATTGCTTGACCTGGAGGTACACCTTAAAAGCTCATTATTGATAAGCAGATTGCAACCCGTTGTGGGGAATACGGACCCATCCGTAACAGAAATTGACGTTGTGCCGCTTGTAATATCAGAGACCAGCGTTGTGCTGGCTAAATTAGTATATGACATTAGAAACTAATCCTTCCTTATTTGTCTTTTCTCACTTTGAACGGAACGCCGATCCCATCTAAAATTTCCTGCATTGTATCCGGGTATGTAGCAGTAAACCACAGTAGAATACCAGCCAACATAGAATCCCAAAGTATTTGACGTTCCTCTGGGGTGCCGGCAGATCCCAAGTAAGCCATCTTAATTTCATCAAGAGATTTAAGGGGCTGCGGATCTGACCAATCGAATTCCGCGTAAAGTCGTAATCCTAGTTCCACCTGTTCCTTAGTCACGGACTCGGCAAAATCTATTGGAGTTCCGCTTCCTGGTAGTCTAATTGAAACATGCGGTATTGAGTTGGCCTCTAAAACCTTGCCAAAAATCATCAATCTATCTGACAGCATATAAAATCCTTAGCATGGGAATTCAACACAAAGACCACCCTCAGAACCTCCGTAGAATGTACCAGTAGAAGCACCAGAAACAAACTCTACGGCCTGGATAAAATTAAATCCCCCAGATGGATTCACATAAGCATACGACTTAATTGGGGTAATGTTAATATTGCTTGACCCAGCATTGAATTGGGCGTCGGAAGCATTTGTTCTGTTAATAGCAATTGGTACACGACCGACAACAGCAGCGGAGGTGCTAAACCACGCTGATGTATAAGTGTATAGCTGCGACTGATTATCGCCATATACAAACTCAACCCTATTCCTATAATTATTGTTCATAGGTCTTACAGTAGCCGAGTTGTATGTCCAGCTACCATTTGATTCCAATTTTTGAAATTTCGTGTTTACCTTGTTATAGTAATTCTGAAGGAAGCACCGGGCTGGCAATACATCGGAAAAATATCTTAGTTCGCAAGTGTCTGTCGCACCAGCCCTTCCCATACCAACATATAAACCACTTACAACACCTGATTTAACCGGAACTCCATCCTGATAAGAAAGGGCGGTAGCTCTCGTTGTATCATTAGTCCAGTTTACTTTTTCCAAAAGGCCAGCACCATTATTATCGTAAAAGAAGAAGTCAAAGTTGGTACCGCTTGCAGTGGAGGCCAGGGACACCGAGGTTTGAGGATATGATTTAGTCACCCACTTAGTTCCATCATATGTTGACACCATTCCACTGAATTCTCTGCCTGTTGGGGTAAAGTAAACAGTTGATGATGTTACACCACTGGCTAAAAATGGAACATTAGAAGTTAGTGTTAGCCTATGCCCACAAATACCTGGAACGCCAAGCCGAATGTTTGAACTATCTACAATGACACCAGACTGAGGAGTCAAGATTCCCGGAAACCCAGCCGACCCACCGTCTCGCCCTATGAGAGTCCCGGCTGCCTGCGATTGCAACCTGTCGGGATTGACCGATCCTTGTGTGATTCCGGACCCGACAATTGGCGTGAATACTACAGTGCCGGCTTCTCCGTAGCCAAGGTAGGTATACTGCTGCGATGCAGTTACATAGCCAGGTGCGGCCACAGATCCAGTAGAATTACCAGCTACGGAACGAGCGGGATAGAACTCAAGTTTTCCAACACCCAAAGAATTGTCTTCAATGCCGGACCCATTGATTTTTCCGAACCCAAGAACATTAGCCTTACGTCGTAAAACCTCATGGTCGTTGGAGGCAGACATTACATCTATTGAACTTGATCCACTGGCGGATGTAGCACCGCCCAGAACAGAAAAAGCATTAATACCTCGTACTCTATTGTAATCCAAGGTGCCAATGGCAACAAATGACCCGTGCAATAAATCATAAGGGTCGTTAGCAACCGGAACGGTTTGTGTTGATCTAAATCCAAGGGTCCAGGTTCCACTAGACTGGTTTAATTGAGTAAATACAATTCCACCGCTGGGTTTTACATTGATTGCATTTACGTCACTTGTAATTCTTTTCCAGGCTGAGGAACTTGTTGACGGGGTAACGCAAATATAGGCATTTCCACCCCATGTAGTATGAATGGACCCGTATGTGTACCCATTATCCTGGTCAAATCCAGGAAGAATGTTTAATTCATTTGCCAAGGCGTCACTATTTGAATTTAGATTATCAATTCTTTTCCATAAGGCTGACCCATCCGTATCTTTGGTGCATAAATAAACACCAGATTCAGTTAAATCCACTGGATTTGTAATACTAATAATCGAGCCGCGGATATACCCATCTGAATGACTATCGTTTATACCAGGGCGAGCAGTAGCGGTAAAATTCCACTTGGGTAAGTACCCAATAGAGGAAGTGCCATTTCCGTTTGAAGTGATCGCACCACTACCGGCAGAAAACAAATTACTACCGGTCCCGCCGGAAACCTGCGGTAGAATGCCCCCTGCCCATCCCGCCGAAACAATTGAGTGAATTACTGGACTTCTACTATCCGTATTATCAATATGAATACCTGACCCAGCCGTAACACTTGTAACCCCGTCCAGTCTACGCCATACGGCCGCTCCAGTTGTCGCATCTACGTTTTCCCAGACATTATCGCTTGATACATCAATCCATTTTGAACCAACCGAGTACCCCTCAGTATTATCGGAACTAATAGTTGGGGCACCTGTGGCCGACAAATTATAACGAAGTAAAGAGGCTACCCCATTCGTATAATTAGGAATACCTGACCCACTTGTAAAATCTTGTCCTGTACCACCAGACGAAGCCGGGATAATCCCCGCCATATTAACTATTGGGTTCTTTGGGCTGGTTATGTCTACAGAGACGCCCCTGCCGGCAACCACAGATTGAATTGACTGCTCTTGAATGTAGGTCAAAAGGGAGCCAGCCGTGAGAATGTGAGCAATCGGGGCGGCGTCAAGATGAGATGCGGCAGTAGAACTTTCGGCACCGCGAGTAACCGTCAGTGTATTCCCTGTGCGAGAAGTACACAACATAATTTCGGAATCAACAACAATACGGAAGTTTCCGGTTGCAGGAAAAACCGATCCATCTAACACCACCACAGTTGTCGTGGAGCCATCAATAGCCCCATTGAGAACGGTAGTACCAAAGTTTTTGATTTGCTCTGCCATGTGAAAAACCCCGGCTTCCCCAAGAATGCTTATACATTCTAAAGTACACCAGGGCTAAGGCATTACGGTAATACTGGTATCTAAATCTTTGTCGGCGGCAACCTTCTTATGTCCATACCTAGGTACTCCACCACTGCGAACCACTGTTGCCAGTATTCCGCTGTAAAAATGGCAGATCCCTGTCTATCAGCATGAATAATGGTTTTTATGTTATTCAGATATAGCTGCTTGACGCAATCAATACAAGGAAACCCTGAGATATAACATCTTGCCTTATCCTCGACCTTTGGTTTAACAAGGCAGTTTGCGATTGCATTAGCTTCCGCGTGGTTAATCAACAAGTACTTACCTGGACGCACGTTACACAATTTTAATTCATCCCGCCCCTTTGGAAACCCATTATACCCAACCCCCATAATAATATTTTCTTTATTGACTATCACTGACCCGTGTTTTGTTTGTGGGTCGTGACTTCTCTTTGAAGCCACGAAAGCAATCTCTATAAAGTATTCATCCCAGGAAGGGCGAGGATTAGCTAGGTTGTTGGAGGTATCAAGGAAATCTAGCATACTTAAGCGTTCCCACAGGGGCAAAAGAATACCCCAGAAAGTGTGCATGCCCGAAAGTCGAGTAGAGGCATCTGGGGTCACTGACAGTTTTTTGATTACAGTAAAATGGGGTTTACTATTAGCGTGTTACGGTTCGCTGGAACGATCGGGAGACCGTTACCTGCCGCCCACCGCGAAGTCGCTCAAAAAGCCCCTGCGGTTGGCTATGGACAACAACACGCTGTGGCTGAACAACATTTAGCTGCTGAACAACATTATACGGGCTAGCCACAACAACACGCTGCGGGGCTAGCTGCTGCTGCACGACAACGTATTGGGGCTGAACCAATTGCTGAACCTGAACCTGCTGAGGAACCGCATAATTCTGAACTTGCTGCTGAACAACAACTTGCTGTGGGACTGCAACATATTGCTGTTGTACCACAACTCGTTGAGGCTGAACCACAACCTTTTGGGGTTGAACAACTTGCTGTTGTACTACGGCCTGCCCGTGCCCTCCAGCGTAAACACTGCTGCAACCAAACACACAAAGCAAAATAGATAAAAGTTTCATGTTACTCTACCTTTGTATAGATGACCCGCCCAAAATCCACATCACCGATGAAATACCGGGAGAGGTGCGGCGGGTACGTTTCTAGTTACATTTTTCAGTTAAACCAAACTGCATCTGAGACAATTTAATATTCAAGATATTCTCACAATCATTTATCTCGTAAAACGGAAGGTTAATCAAATTAAAGCCATTTTTTCTACAAAAATCTCTTTTTCTTTGATCTCTAACCAACACTTTATAAAACGCAAGAAGATTCTTCTTTTTATTAGAACAGAAGGGAACCATTTTGTAATGCTGGGCACCGTTACACTCTATCAAACAAAAATTGTTGTCAAAATTAACTATAAAATCAAACTTTAGCTTATCTATATCAGACCCCTTAAACCTAAATTGTTTTTCAAAAACAACGTTTTTGGACACTAAATATTTCTCAACCCTTAACTCATAAATACTGCTAGGCGAACACATTTGACATCTCATTCCACTCCTAATAAAATTGGGAGTTGTTGTTTTCCGGGTGGAAACACAATTTTCATTATTGCATAACCAAATAACCTTTTTACTTGAACCAATACTTATTTTATCCGGGGGCAATTTATTCAATGGGCTAAATCTTGCCAGTAAATCTGGAAAAGAAGATATTAGTCTATCTCCAGATGGTACAAGTCCAGAGCAATAAGGGCATCCATTGCCCATCCTAGTCCTAGCCCCAACCCTAGCCTTCCAACTATGATTATTTTTGCATTTGAACCACACAACAAAATGAGAAAATGGCAGTACATCTATTGGTTTAATAGGGTGATTTTTTTCACTATCAAACTCTTCTGCTATTAAAGGGAATTTAATCAATAGGTTGTTTTCAGTAGTTGGTTTATTACCAGAACAATAAGGACAGCCTGTTCCATGTATAATTCTATTGGAAATCAATGCCTTCCATCTGTGAGATAGACTACAAACCCAATGAGCATTATAGCCACTTCTTTCGCTATAATAAGAAAAATTATATTTATTTCTTGTATTATCCCACTCAGACAATACATCTGAAAATTTATCAAATGATAGCTTTGGGTATCTCATTCTTGCATAGTCCATTTAAGAAAATCAGATTCTATTTCATTTGAAAGTGATTTTCCAGGTGGCATTTTATTTTTACCCGAAGGCAATCCAATCCCCGATACCCTACGGAAGATTTCCAGTTTAAGTTCTACTGGAGCGTTAGATACATTCAAATTTTCAACTGAGAAATCCCCATTCTTTTTATTGGAGTTATGGCAAACAATACAGTTTTTTGAAATATGGTCGGCCACCGAGACATCTAGCTGAGAAGGGTTTTTATCGCTAGGAGTGGATACGGGCGGGACAGGGTCCGCTGGAACCGAAGGAACTTCCGGGGTTGGTTGCGACGGAGTCGGAGCCTGCGGTACCGTAGCCTTGATAATTCCCCTCTCAATAAGAATACGAACTACATCTTCCGCAATACTGGAAGTCTTCTGTTGTTCAAGAAGTTGTTGGGTATAGCCGGCACTGTAGTAGTGCGTTAAATTACCCGTATTCAAATAATCCTGAACGGGCACCCGTACTACGAGGGGGGCAACCACCGCATCCTGAACAACAAGTTGCTGAACGGCATGATGCTGAACTAACGCTTGATTTACAATAGCGTGCCTACCTGGAACTAAACACGGGGGTGATGCAATAACTACCCCGCTATAAAGAAAGCACGCAATAGAAGTGATCGTTTTATTCATGTTTTATCCGGTCTGCTTTTACCCAGAAACTTTTCCCATTAAACTCTACCCTATTCCAAATTACACCCTTTTGATCCTCAGTTGTCAATAACAGCATTTGAGATTTTTCGGGAACGGTAATTAAGGTTTTGGCGTCATCCAAATAAGCCTCAAATGTAAAGGCAGCATAAACATAATTTTGCTTGACCACCTCTACCTTTTGAACGCCCACAGCCTTAAGAAACTGATCGTATGAAACCGAGTGAATTAAAAGCATAGAGCGAACATACTCGCCAGGAACCCCATCTTGATTTGCTATATCCCACTTAGACCGAACAATCGGTCGGTTATACTTTACCAGGCTAGCTAGATTTCCAGAAACCTCTTGATCGCAAATAATCCTGTATTCCTGTTCGCTTAACCCACATTCCAAAGCCGCCTGCTTTAACCCCACCGGCTCCTCATACCAATCCATAATTTCTTCATAGTTCTTGGTATTTAGAGTAGGGTCCAATCCGTTTACCCGAAGCATCGCCTTCTCAAAGATTCGCTGCCCGTCGTCAATTATGTCGGCCGCCCCACCGCTAAGGTAAACCCTCTCAAATTTCAGTTTGTCATTGTAATCCTTGATGTTAATGAATACACCCTGACGCAAGTCCTCCTCGGATACGTTCTCAGTTGGGATGAGCCCGGCTGAGTGACAGGTAATGCAACTCCGCATTGTTTTAACCCGCACATCATTTTTGGAGCGGTCCCGCACCACCGTTGCGTCGGCAAACTCTACGCTATTGCCCGCCCCATCATACAAATCATATACTTGAAGCCCCACTGCATTATTTGTAATGGTTTCCGAGGCGTCCCGCTTTACTGGAATAGGTTTAACTAGCGGTATATTATTTTTGTAGTCGCGTACCCCAACATCATTCTTTACGTCGGAAGTTTCACAATAATTACCGTAGGGGGTTCTCGCAAGGGCCAAGATACGGTTACGGAGGGACACCGTCGTATTTGTTGTAACCAGGGAACCAAACTGTAATTGTCGCTTTTGCAAATCGGCGGCATCTACCCCCCAAGTTTTCCTGAATTCTTCGATAGTTCTCGGAGGAACCGTGTTTGCATAAAGAAACTCCCTAAACAAAATTCTTTTTTCTTCTCGGTCTTGTTGGTAGGTGGGATCGGTGGCATGAGCAATAAACCAGTCTGCCCGCAAAACCGAATTAGTAAAAGCGGCGTTCTCAGGCTTTAACCATAGTACGTCAAAGTAAGCGTCTTGCCGTGCGGCTTCGTCCCAGGCTTTTGCCGACCAATTAAACCATCGTAAATCAATATAGTAGAGGGTCTGCGACCCTGGTACTAAAGTCCGCGGCTCAAATTTGCCTCCCTTGGCGGTAGCTAATGGATAATATGCTCCAACCGCCGTGTTTTCCGACTGGCCGGGGCCAATCAAGCTATGGCAAACAAATGATAGGGTTAAAACAGCTTTTTCCCGCAATTCCTCCGGGACCGCGTAGGTCGAGAAGAAACGGGTGTGAAGCTGAACTTCCGGTGGGAGCCCCGATAGAAAGGTCACGGCGGCCCCTAGCTCGCTATTAGGCGTCGTTCGTTGTGACTCCGCCCCAATCACTCCAGAGGTAATTACAAGAGTTATGTATAATAGTATGGGTCGTAGTAGTTTTAACATCTTTACCCATCTACGAGTTCCAGGTGTGCCGACAACTTACTATTACCCTCTCGCCAAATCCCAAAGACAGTCGCGTTAATCTTTTCGCATAGGTCCGACAGAGTCCCCAGGGTTTCGCCGCGAATCTTTAGGTTGTAGTCGGGAAGTTCCGCCACCATAACGGATAGGTCGGCCCCCTCATACCCAATCTTAAAGCGGAAAGTTCGCCCAGCCCGACCAAATAATTTTTTATAGCCTCGCGGCTCATCAAACTTAATCATATTTAGAGTTAATTCTGATTTTCGCACGGCCGCCTCGGGAATCGAGTAGTCTTCTTCTGCCATTGAAATCTCTTGGTTAAACTTAAATTGGTTATACATTACTCTACTTCTTTACAATCAAATACCCTGGAATCGTTATTGTACCATTTAGAATAATTGTCATTTCATCTTCACTTGGATTAGAAGGGTTTGGCTGGATAGGAGGAACAGGCTTAGCTTTTGGCTTACCATAAAGAGCCTGGAGACGTTCTACGTCGTCAGGAGACACAGGCTTGGGAATGTTAGGGTCATAGTAAGGCTGCATTAAAGCACCCCGAGTGTTGCAATGCGACATTCCAAGCGAATGGCCGGACTCGTGGGCGAAAACATTCTCATAATAAATCCCACGTCCTGTAGATCCAGTATCAAGCCAAGCCTCCGCATCATCCATAACAAGGGTTAATTGCCCTTTGAAGTTTGGTGAGGGAGGCAAATACGCAAAAGCAAGGACACCCCCACTTTTTCCCAAATCTCCAGTGGTACCACAGGTTATGACTAAGTTAGCCTGATTTTCCTGTCCAACTTCCCGGAACTCCAAATCACAAATAGAACTAATGTTATTGTAAACCTTGTTAATCAATCTCTTTTGAACATCAACCGGTAATGCTCGAACCGGCTTCTTGAGAAACCAGGTTAAAGTTTTGAGTCCCCAGTACCCCTGATTGGTGGCATCTTCGGATTCGAGAGCAAGTGATGAGTTCGGGTCAAAATCGGTACAGGCACATCGAGGATAGTTTATAGCAGAAAGGACTTCGGGGTCAATAGGGGTCGCCTCGTTTTCCGGTTCCCCTAAATGAAACATTTTCCTGAACAGAATTACACCGCGAATAATCTCGGGCAGCCCCACCTTATCCCGATCCGCCCCGCCAAGATAGCCATAGCGATGCAGGTAGTCCACAAGGGCCTCCAGACGTTCTAGGATCCCCGTAGAAGCGTTCCTGCCCGCAAGTCGATCTAGGATACCCCCAACAATATTCTTGGTATCAATATATTCTAGCAAGCGAGAAGAAACCAAACTTAATAATTTTGACTTTAGGTCTGACATGATTCACCAGGGGTTTTGTTTGAATGGGTTACTCACGATTTAGAATACACAATCACCCAAGGGGGTACGAAATACCGCCATGAACAGATTGCCACCAAGATTTCGTCGTCACTATTCCGAGAAAAATTTTTTTGCTCTAAGCCCTTTGTTTCCAGGGGTTTACGCAGCGGCGGAACCTTTCTCCGAAATTTTCCTTACGACGAAAATTCGATCGGCAAAGTAAGACAAATATCCCCTTCATTCCTTATTCCCTCGGAAGGGCGAGCAGGAGCGAGCCCGAGAGGGACTCCGGCGTTCCCGACCTGGAGGGGAGGGTAGCTCCGGTCCGGTCCCAGGCGGAGCCGGAATCTAACTCCCGAAAAGTTCTTTTCGGGAGTGAGTCTCTGTAAGAAAGATCCGGCCTGAGCGATAGCGAAGAATAGCCGGAGCTAACGTGTCAGACCAGCCTCCGAGCCCACAGGGGTAAAACCCTGTGTTCTCGTCAACTGGGATGGTACAAGCTCCGGTAATAGTTTCAAAGTAATAGTAGGTTATAGAATCCAGTAAGAATTACTCTCTGTATAAGTTAATGGTTGTAGGTGGTACACCGGAAACCACGGAAG